>Ga0247740_1000475_pt1 | contig 19421 bp, 6 predicted proteins | sample UWRJL148409B2_FD_180942 | JGI IMG/M metagenome (GOLD analysis project Ga0247740, IMG submission 180942) | Plant litter microbial communities from Arlington Agricultural Research Station in Wisconsin, United States - UWRJ-L148-409B-2 | ecosystem: Environmental > Terrestrial > Plant litter >...
CACAGGTTTTTTGTAACTACCTGTTAAATAAGTAGTCTTTGTGTATCCTTTTAATACATCGGGATCAGTAAAAGGAAGATCATTTAAATGAATCAGATATTTATAAAACTCTGTTAACATTTCCTGTTGACCACCGCCCTGACCGCTATTGGCCAAATTACTACTATGGTTATAACCCGAATGGTGCGAATATTCGTGTGACCAAACTGACATTTCGCCTTTCCAGTGCCCGGTAACATAACCCGATTCCCATTGCGATGCCAAAGCGCCTCCGCCCCAGGCAGAACCTCCGCCTACCATGGCCATATTCAGTGTACGGCTATCAATATAAGTATTATACGCTTGTTCGATTTGAGCTTTTGTCAGATAATCATAAACGCCATCGACATCATCAGCATTTCCGTGCCAGTTTAAGGCTCCATTTATTTCTGTTCCGGCTGTTGCAGCCTGTTCTTTTTTGTATCGGTCAAAGTTCATGAATGTATCATAATACAAGGGATGACTAATGGCATACGAGAAATTGATGATCATTGTGATCGCTTCTTTAGCCAAAACAGGATTCATCGGTAAATATTTATTAGGATCATCAGCAGGATTATTAAGGTGGTACTGCGTGCTGAATTGTACTAGTCGATTTGATTTTATTTTCTTGAATTTGGCAAATAAAGGATCTGTAGATTCTACCGAAAATTCGATCGCACCGGAAGAAAATCCGCCAATTTTATCAATGGTAACCGTTTTTCCGTTTTCTAACTGATAGTCGTGTTTGCCTTCAACCAAAGGAAGTTGGTGAAAAGAACGGTGAAAAGCAGGAACTTTAGAAAATTCATAAATTAAAAAGCGCTTGTCGTAGTTGGCTATTTTGGCATAGACTTTTACATCGCTCAGTCCAACCGGAGAATAAAGAGAAACCTGTACAGAATCTTTTCCTTTTTGGATGATCTGCATGGGCTGGTTAACGCGGAAAAAACGATCCTTGTTGTCATACATTTTCGACGAGTTTTCATCGTCTTCGAACATGGTCATAGGTCGGTTTTCCTTTGGTAAATTACTAGCGTCAATGCTGGGCAAATAATTGGCTTTGTAATCGTCTCCTTTCGAGTCATCGTCGCTGCAGCCAATAAGTATGCTCGCGAAAATAGCAAAGGGCAAAAAATAAGAGATGGTTTTTCTCATAAGGTTTGTAGGTTAAATTTGGGGTTTATTTTATACAACGCAAAACTATCAATATCATTATTAAAAACAAGAATATTGACAGAAAATTGCTGTTTTAATTTGTTATAAAAGTAGGTTTTTTTAGATTTTCTTATTCTTTTACTTTTTAAGGATTTAGCAAAGCGAAAGATAAGTTGTAACTAAAAATTCAACTTTTAAATCTGATCTAAAATGTTTTGATTTTGATTTAAAAGCTGAAAGTTTTTGAGGTAATCAGAAGAGTATTTATGAAATAATGGTACTGTTATTTAAGAAAATTTAAAGTTTCTATTTCAGATAAATCATCGTTAAATTGTACAAAACTAGCAGGAAAGCCCTGTTTTATTTTTCCAATTTGATCTTCCATACCAATGGCGCTTGCAACTCGTGACGTGGCCATTTTTATTGCTTCGTCTGCTGAAACATCTAAATGATTATAAGCATTTTGCACTGCTTCCAGCATAGAGATTGTAGCTCCGGCCAGATTGCCGTCGCTATTTCTGTAAAAACCATTGTCAAGATGCGCGTCAAAATTGTCCCATTTAAAGTTCGCTATTTTTCGGCCTAAAAAGGTAGCATCACTAATCAAAAAGAATTTATCTTGTTTGAGTTTGTATGCCAGTTTTGCTGCAGCATAATCGCAATGTGCGCCGTCAAGAATTACAGGAGCATATACATTTTCATTTTCAAAAGTAGCTCCAACCAAACCTGGTTCACGATGACCAAATTGCGTCATGGCATTAAATAAATGAGTGACAAGTTTTATGCCTTTCGAAAAATAAACCTGCGCTTCTTTATGCGTAATAGTAGAATGTCCTATAGAAATTTGTATATCACTTTCTAACAACATATTTAGTTGTTCGTCTGTAAAACATTCCGGTGCAATTGTGATGACTTTGATTACGCCTTTTCCCAGTCTGATAATTTCTTCAAGTTCCGCATTCGTAGGCTTGCGAACCTGATCAATACTATGTGCTCCACGTTTTAACGGATTCAGAAATGGTCCTTCCAAATGCATTCCGATCACGCCATTATCCTGTTTTTGAATGTAATTGCGAACCGCTTCAATTCCTTGAAGAATAGTGTCATGCGATGACGATATCAAACACGGAAGTACATGAGTCGTTCCGTATTTTAAACTTGCATCATAAATATCCTGAATTGTTTCTTCGGTAGGAGTCTGGCTAAAATAGAGTTTTTCTCCGCCATTGATTTGAATGTCAATAAAGCCCGCCGCAATATGTTTTCCTTGTAAATCAATCGTTTCAATGTCATTTGGAACCTCTTTTTGAACGGAAAGAATAGTTCCGTTTTCGATAATAATAACTCCGTTAGTAATAATCTCATCACCGGTATGCACGGTTGTATTGATAATCGCCTGTTTCATTTTTTAATTTATTTCTCTACTGCTATAGTAAAATGGTAGCCATTTATATTTAAAAATAAAAGACTCTGGTATCCATTAAAAAGTAAATTCTGTTTGGATTCTTTTACCAAGGTTCAGATATTTAGATTCTATTTTTGTTTAGCAATATTAATTTTTACAGTAAAAGTATAATGTTTTATTATTATTTATGTAAAATATTTTTTTTTAAAGAATTAAAGAATTCTATCTAAATGTTCTGAATCCTACAAATTTTGCGTTTCTCTGAAAATTCGATCATAATGTCCTTGCAGATGTAGTAGTGGTAATTTTATTATAATTGAAAATCATTCGACTTTTTCTACGCCATTTGATTTTCTATAAACTATAAAAGAGGAATTGGCTTGATGCCATTCCTCTTTTATAGTTTCGAGATTATATAATATGCTAATGAATACCAAAAGTCATTACCGCGACTTTAAATCGCTATTGATTATTGATGTATAAATATCCTGATCTTTCGACTCTTTTTCCGTTATCGTCATATCGTAAAGTATAAAAATAAGTACCTGTAGGGAGTTTTTCACCTCGTTGAAAGGTTGCACGTCCATCAGATATGCCTTCGAAAGGATTGGTTACATTGTCATAGCCGTCTTTTTTATAGACAGCGATTCCATATCTGTTAAAAATTTCAACCGTATTATTAGGGAAACAATCAATTCCCCCGATTTTAAAAGTGTCATTGATACCGTCTGCGTTAGGTGAAATTGCATTATAAACCTCAGCAATGCACGATACATTTATGGTTTGTGTGTAAGTATTCTGATTTCCACAATTATCACTTGCGGTCCATGTCCTTATCAGGCTATATTTACTACTGCAGGATCCATCAACCTTTGTTTCATTGTAATCAACTGTCGTTGTTCCGCAGTTATCTGTAGCGTTAAGTATTACAGCAGGCGGAATAGTGGAGCAATCCGCCTCAACTGTTGCTGCAGGTAAAGGTTCAACAAAAACTGGTGGGGTAGTATCTGCTACTGTTACAATCTGAGTGTGTGATGTTTCATTTCCACAAGCATCATTTGCTGTCCAGGTTCTTTGAAGCTGATAGCTGCCTGAGCAATTTCCGTTTATTCTGACTTCATTATAAGTAACGATTGCAGTCGAACAATTATCAGTAGCAGTAAGTGTAACTGCTGTCGGAATTACTGCTGAGCACTCTACAGTTATATTTGCCGGTAGTCCTTCTGCAAAAACAGGTGGTATTGTGTCTATTACAGTAATTGTTTGCACTAAACGAGTTGATAATCCTCCACAATCCGTTAACGTATAGGTTCTGGTTACGATGTAAGGACTTGCTGTACATCCGGTACCTCCATTGTTAGTATCAAATACTGAAATTGCAATTGTTCCATTACAATTCGATGCTGCATTTGTTACATCGCTTACATTAGCAATTGGAATATCTTCGATACATTGTAAAGAGAGGTTTGCGGGTGCTGTTCCGGTTGGTGCAACGGTGTTATTTATTGTATAGGTATATACCCAATTGTGTGTATTTCCTGTACAATCGGTGAAGGTATAGGTGTAAGTTACATCTCCGTTACATGCAGGTGTTGTGGATATCAAAGGCGCAGATGGCGTTAGTATATTACCGCAATTATCCGTTACTATGGGAACTGTCGGTGTTACAATCGATGCCGTGCAGGCAACGGTAGATCCCTGATTGGCCGGCATTGTAAAATCTGCTCTTTCAATGGTATAGGTATATACCCAATCGTGTGTATTTCCTGTACAATCCGTAAAGGTATAGGTGTAAGTTACATCTCCGTTACAAGCAGGTGTTGTAGATATTATCGGTGCAGATGGTGTTAGTATATTACCGCAATTATCCGTTACTACGGGAACTATTGGGGTTATAATCGATGCCGCGCAGGCAACTGTAGATCCCTGATTGGCCGGCATTGTAAAATCTGCTCTTTCAATGGTATAGGTATATATCCAATCATGTGTATTTCCCGCACAATCCGTAAAAGTATAGGTGTAAGTTACATCTCCGTTACATGCAGTTGTTGCAGATATCACTGGTGCAGATGGTGTTAGTATATTACCGCAATTATCCGTTACTACGGGAACTGTTGGTGTTACAATCGATGCAGAACACGTGACTGTAGATCCTTGATTGGCCGGCATTGTGAAATCTGCTCTTTCGATGGTATAGGTATATACCCAATCGTGTGTATTTCCGGTACAATCCGTGAAAGTATAGGTATAAGTTACATCTCCGTTACAAGCAGGTGTTGTGGATATCAAAGGCGCAGATGGCGTTAGTATATTACCGCAATTATCCGTTACTACGGGAACTATTGGTATTACAATCGATGCCGCGCAGGCAACTGTTGATCCTTGATTGACCGGCATTGTGAAATCTGCTCTTTCGATGGTATAGGTATATACCCAATCGTGTGTATTTCCGGTACAATCCGTGAAAGTATAGGTATAAGTTACATCTCCGTTACATGCAGGTGTGGCAGATATTATCGGCGCAGATGGCGTTAGTATAGTACCGCAATTATCAGTTACTGTGGGAACTGTCGGGGTCACAATCGATGCCGCGCATGCAACTGTAGATCCCTGATTGGCCGGCATTGTGAAATCTACTCTTTCGATGGTATAGGTATATACCCAATTGTGCGTGTTTCCTGTACAATCCGTGAAGGTATAAGTGTAAGTTACATCTCCGTTACAAGCAGGTGTTGTGGATATCAAAGGCGCAGATGGCGTTAGTATAGTACCGCAATTATCCGTTACTACGGGAACTGTCGGGGTTACAATCAATGCTGAACACGCAACTGTAGATCCCTGATTGGCCGGCATAGTAAAATCTGCTCTTTCAATGGTATAGGTATATACCCAATCGTGTGTATTTCCCGCACAATCCGTAAAAGTATAGGTGTAAGTTACATCTCCGTTACATGCAGGTGTTGCAGATATTATCGGCACGGATGGGGTTAATGTATTACCGCAATTATCCGTTACTACGGGAACTGTTGGTGTCACAATCGATGCCGCGCATGCAACTGTAGATCCCTGATTGGCCGGAATTGTAAAATCTGCTCTTTGAATGGTATAAGTATATACCCAATCGTGTGTATTTCCGGTACAATCCGTGAAGGTATAGGTGTAAGTTACATCTCCGTTACACGCAGGTGTTGCGGATATTATCGGCGCAGATGGCGTTAGTATAGTACCGCAATTATCGGTTACTACAGGAACTGTCGGGGTTACAATCGATGCTGAACACGCAACTATTGATCCCTGATTGGCCGGCATTGTAAAATCAGTTCTTTCGATGGTATAGGTATATACCCAATCGTGTGTATTTCCGGTACAATCCGTAAAAGTATAAGTGTAAGTTACATCTCCGTTACAAGCAGGCGTTGTGGATATCAAAGGCGCAGATGGTGTTAGTATAGTACCGCAATTATCCGTTACTATGGGAACTGTCGGGGTTACAATCGATGCTGAACACGTGACTGTAGATTCTTGATTGGCCGGCATTGTGAAATCTGCTCTTTCGATGGTATAGGTATATACCCAATCGTGTGTATTTCCGGTACAATCGGTGAAAGTATAGGTATAAGTTACATCTCCGTTACAAGCAGGTGTTGTGGATATCAAAGGCACGGATGGCGTTAGTATAGTACCGCAATTATCCGTTACTACGGGAACTATTGGGGTTATAATCGATGCAGCGCACGCAACTGTAGATCTTTGATTTGTTGGTACAAGAAAATCAGCTCTGCCTAGTATAATTGTTTGAGTACAAAGACTAGTGTTTAAAATGGTATTTTCACCTACATCCCGTACTTTATTATTGTTGGGATCGGCATATTCTGTTACGGTATAAGTTCGTATTATATTTCCGTTACAACCGGGATCAACTCCATTAGAAGCTGTAATATCTATTGCTCCACAAGGAATGTCTCCGATGATTCCATCTCCATTTCCCAGAGCTTCAAATTCGGCTTCGGTCAAAGTGGTAGCAGTTGGTAATTGATCGTAACAGCTAATGGTTGTTAACGGGAAAGTTGGGCAAACTACTTCAAACACACAACAAATTGGTGCGACATCCGCGATTGTTAAAGTATTGCAGGCATTAACATCCTGAATGCTTACATTATAATCGGTTCCTGCCAGTATAGGTTGTGATGTCCAGGTGCTGCCTGACCATGTACCGGGTGCGCCTGTTCCTGTTGCTGTATAAGGAGCTTCTCCCGTTACATTAAATGTCAGTACATATCCTGAACCATCGCTGGCGCAAGTGGTAGATGCTGTTCCTGCTAAAGTTACTTCACTAATAATTATATTCTGAATTGCTGTTACACTATTTCCGTTTCCATCTTCGAACAACCAGGTTACCGGTGTTGTTCCTACAGCAGTTACAGGAAATAAAGTTGTAGTAGTACCGGTTACAATACCAGTGCAATTATCTGTGGTTGTTGGGGCAATTGGAGTTACTGAACATTCTCCTGTAATAGGATCTAAAAGGGGGGCAACAGGCGCAGTCGTATCTTTTATAATTACATTTTGAGTTATGGTTTGCGTATAACCATTTCCATAATCGAAATTCCAGGTGATAAGAGTTGTCCCTTGTGTTGTTATTGGGAAAAGAGTTGTAGTAGTTCCTTCGATTATACCAGCGCAGGGGTCTTCAATGGTTGGATTAGTTGGAGTAGCCTCGCATTCTGCTGTTATATCGGGTAAAGGTGCAGGCAAAACCGTAGCACTTATTTCAATATTTGCTGTTGTAGTATTTGAACATAATCCATCAGTAAATTCATAAGTTACTGTATGCTGACCAGAAGTCGAAAGGGCTAAATTTATTTCTCCGCTAGTAGCATTAATGCTTAAACCTGCGTCGCCAATGTAAGTTCCACCTGATTGACCAGTTTGAGTTATGGTCGCAGTACCTCTGTTACAAGTAAATGGGTCCGAGTATGCAATAAGTGCTGTTGGCAGTGGATTTACAGTAACTGTAACGGGTTTAGCAGGAGGAGGAATAGCACAAATACCATCAGCTTCGACTGTTACATAATAAGTAGTTGTAAATTGTGGGCTTACACTTATGGTTTCTACATTGCTAATCGAATTTACAAGTCCCGCATCAGTATACCATGTAAAAACAGGATTTATCAGAGCACTTGTAGCTGTTAAGGTAGCTGTTTCTCCTTGGCAAATGCTTTGGTCTGCTACTGTAATGTCCGAAACTGTTGCTACAGGATTAACGATTACTGTAACCTCTTTCCTGTTTCCTGCTTCATTACTACAAAAATTATCCCCTTCTACGTCCACATAATAAGTGGTTGTTGTGAGAGGACTTACTACTAAATTTTCTCCAGTTCCTAATATTGTTGCCGAAGAAAGATTACTATCAAACCAGGTAAAAATTGGATCGGACATCGTGGGAGCGAACGCGGTTAAAATTATACCCGTTTCGTTGGGACAGATTGTTCTTCCCTCCGCAATTATGTCAGCAGCATTTGATCTTGGGCTGACAATTACAGTAAAATTAGTTGATTTTGATGCTCCGCAACCGCTGGCAGTAGCAGTAATAGTGGCTGTTCCGTTAAAGGAAGAACTCCAATCAACCATTCCCGGTTGTGAACCAGCTCCAATTGTTCCTGCTTCTGGCGGATTAATACTATAAGCAATACCTGTGGCATTTGTCGCTGTTGCTGAATAATCGATTGACTGGACCGAACTCGACTGACAAATTAAAGGGACACTACTAGCATTAAAGACAGGAAATGCAACCTCAGCATTTGGGTTTATGGTCACTGTAATTGTTGCATTAAAAGTACATCCCGATGAAGTAACTACCTGTACACTGTAGTCTCCAGTATTTGCCGTTGTAACATTATTTATGTTTAAAGCAGGGCTATTTACTATTGAATTATCCGGTAATGTCCATACAATACTTGTAACTGGCCCTAAGGCAATGGTAGATAAATTTAGAGTAGCTCCTGTACAATAAGCATTATCTCCAACAATAATGTCGCCTATTTCATTTGCCGGTTTTAAAGTAAAAGGCTGTATAACTTCAAAGCATGACGTTTTTGCTTTAATAACATAATTTCCTGCTGTTAATGCTGTAAAAGTTGCACTCGTTTGTCCTGTTGCAGGAAAATCGGGATCAGTATCTTTTTTTATAAAATAATTGACAGTGCCAATTGTATTATTCACTTTAACAGTAAGGCTTCCCGTTGTATTTCCCGGACAAATGACACCACCTGATTGTGCTAAATCGAAAGAAGGGAAATTTGGTAATACTTCTAAAGGTACAGTTGCTGTATTTGCAAATACTTCAGATGGTAATAATAGTCGATTATCGTTTTGACGACTTAATGCCAATTCATATTTTCCTGCTAAATCAGCTGTAAAAGAAAAATCTATTGTACCATCTCCTTTTAATGAATAATTTCCACTACTAGTAAAGGTCGTCGCACCGGTTGGCATTTTTAGCAATCTTGGATAAGCATAATCTGTACCATAGACGGTTGTTATAATGTCTGGATTTCCGCTTAATCTTTTCCCTACTGCAGTAATTTTAATTTGTCCTTTTTTAATGTAGCGATCGCAAGTCACAGTACTGGGTTCAGATGTAACGTTTTGGAGCGCTGCACTTATAAAATAACTGTCTAGTACAATATCATAATCAGCTGTAAAGCATTGTGAATCTGTTACTCTTATCTTGTAGGTTCCGGGTATCAAATTATTTCCCAAGCCCAAATTATAAGAACTGCTGCTTGGTGTAAATGATATGTTAATTGCTGAAGGTCCGCTGATAGACTGAATTCGAACTGGTGCTATCAAACCAAGACTTGTTGTTATATTGCTAATTACTAAGGCAGATCTTCCAAAGTTTTTAGAACTCGGTCCGTCCGTAAGTGTAATTTTATCTTTAATCGCTAACGGAGTGAAATAAGCCGGATCGATATAAAAATTATTTGGATCAGTTTGTGTGGGTTTTGATGATGTCGATGTCGTATAGTTTCTGAAAGTATAATTGGGTAACACTTGTCCGGTTGCATCTTTTATTACTACAACATATGTTTTTCCGATGTCCAGTTTAACTGAAAAATTCTGAGGAATTACAAAATGCTGTGTGTTAGAGGTTCCTTTTTCTGTTATATCTAAGGTTATAGGCTGACATCCTCCTGATTGATAGGTACTGGTTGTAAATTGTACTTGTGTTGGTGGTGCACATGGCGCTGGAGTTGGGTCATCAGATATTGAAATTCCAACAGAGGATAATGGTAATTGTTTAAATTCTCTGTATTGAGCCAAATCTATCTGATTTGTTTTTGTAATACCACAAATGGTTACTGAGCCACGTATTATTCCCCATTTCGAGCGATCATTTGGCAGAGGGGCTACGAGAGCATACGCTTGCTCTACTGTTAAATTATCATAAACGTCAAAACCTCCGGCAGCATTTTGTACCTCTAATTTGTAAACAGCATTTTTTGACCCGTAAAATTGAGGTACAGTCGGTCCTGAGCCGCTTGTAGTAATATCATTAATAGTTAAACTTAATAAAGCATTAAAATGGATAATACTTGCACTTGTAATTGGCGTACATACATCACCAGGAGTACTAAAAACAACATTAAAATAAGATGTGGAAGGCTGCATACTAGGTGTAGGTAAAGTAAAAGTAGTATAAGGAACATTAGGTCTTACTGTCAATGTATTAGGTGCCAGTACAATCGTACCGCAGTTATCGGTAGCTTTTAAAGTATAATTTCCTGCAGCCACGCCCGTAAAAGAAACTGAAGATTGGGTTTGTTGTTGCTGGACAAGATTATTGTTCGAATCTCTTAATTCTACATTGTAAGGCTTGTTTCCTCCTGTTAAGTTCGCATATACTAAGCCCAGAGGATCTGTAGAACCGCAATACGCGTAAAAAATGGAATAGTAAGTAGAAAACGTTGGAGAGGTGGTAGTATAATTATTAGCAACATTTACCGTAGTGGCAGACTTTACAAAAGTTGTTCCGTTAAAGTATCCGTAAAAATAGTCACCCGGCTGCAGCATTGTAAATTGGGCAGAAGAACTACTTATTATATCCGGTTCGTTAAAAGGAGATTTAGCAATACCGTAAGTAATGGGAGCGGGTACATCAGTAGCTAGTAGTGTGATTGTTCCATTATTGGCACAAGTTGACGGCGTTGCTGTTGCCGTAATGGTTTGAGCAAAAATTTTGTTGCCTAACAGATTTATTATGGAAAACAAAAGTAAAAATAAAGTAATTTTTGATTTCATGATTTTTAAATTAACTGAAACCTTTGACAGTAATTGCAATGCTTAATTATATGTCAAGTATCAGGCTGTAAATTAAATACATGTGTCTTACTGTTGTTAAAGTCTTTTAATATGTGAATCGGCAAAAGTCTATCAAAACAGACCTTTGCAATTACCCATAAAAGTTTAAAGAATGACAGATTAAGACCTTTTTTTGCTTTATTACGCTGTCGAAAAACTGAATTGTATAAAGGAGTCGTAAAAAAAGATATAGGCGTATAATGGCTTATAAATAAAATGTAATGCTTTGGTTATTAAAATTTTATATAAAAGTAATAAAATATTTTCTTACTTTTTAGAGTGGCTCTAGCATTTTTTTTGGGACAGCAAAAGGAAACAAAAATAAATGCTGTTTTTTTTATTTTTAAATGATTATGCGATTTTTTTATGGAGTTAATAATCGATCTCATACAAATATCTGGTACATAACATCTAAGACACGAAATGTTAATACAATGTTTTATAAACAGACATTTTTATTAATGTAAACGTAACCTTGCAGACCTACCCTCAGTTCTAATTTTGGAGACATATTATAAACAACACACTTGTAGTATATGTCATTTTTTAAATTAAGAATACATCGCAAAAAAATAATAAGAATTGGTGTTTTAACAAGCGCCGTTCATGTGCCAAATAATACAAAAATACTGCATCATGTATAAAGGATTTACGGATGAGCAGCTTGTTGAATTACTGAAACAAGGCAAAGACAAAGCGTTTGATGAATTGTATTTTCGGTATCGGGATGTATTGGTTCGCTTTGTTTATATGCGAATGAAGTCGGTTCCGGTTGCTGAAGAAATCGTTCAGGAAGTTTTTACCACTATTTGGGAACGTCGAAAGACTTTGGTTATTCAAAAGAAATTCTCGGCTTATATCTATACTTCGGTTCGTTATGTGACTTTAGATTATATCAAATCGCACACTATTACAGATCAATATATAAAGGAAGTTACAGACAGAAATACAAATGACCACAATAGTACCAATGCAACCGAAGATGCTATCTATTACGAAGAACTTCAGGAAGCGGTAGACAAAGCCACTTTACTATTGCCCAAAAAATCCAAAGAAGTTTTTATTCTCAGCCGCATCAAACATTACACCAACAAAGAAATAGCCGAAGAACTCAATGTATCGCACGAAACGGTTAAGTATCATATTGCATACGCGCTAAAATTTATGCGCAATTATTTGGGCGAATTCAATTGATCATTGTTTGTTGAAAATTAAGCTGAACGCTTTTTCTTAACAAAAGCGTAACCTTCAGCGCCTACCCAAAATTAACAATCCCAAGACATACTATTAAAGAGATAAACAAATTATAATGCCTGACAAATTACATCAAGATATACATCTTTTTTTAGAAGGAAAGCCTTCTGAAAAAGGAGAAGAATTATGGAATAACTGGTACGATCATCCTCAGGAAATTTTAGATCCTGCTATTATAATACCATCTGATCATTCAAAACTTAAAAAAGAAATCAGACAAATTAAAAAATCAAATCCGGTTATTTTTCTTTATCGTAAAAACTGGACTATTGCAGCTTCTCTAATTTTTTTAATGGGACTGTCCTGCTTTTTTTACCTCTCATTTGTAAAGACAATTTCTAAAGAATATGCCACCAAGTTAGGCGAACATGCAAAAATAACATTAAGCGACGGAACTCAAATTTGGCTGAATGCAGGAAGTCTTTTAAAATATCCAAGTGAATTTAAAGGCGGAACACGCGAAGTATATCTTACCGGAGAAGCTTTTTTTGATGTCGCCAAAGACAAAGAACATCCTTTTATCATTCATACCGATAAAATGGATACCAAAGTATTAGGAACCAGTTTTAATGTTCAGGCTTATCCGGATCACGAAAAACAGGAAGTTTCAGTTTTAACCGGAAGAGTAAATGTAAAATCAACTGTAACCGAAGAGAATGTGTATGTAACTCCGGGACAAAAAGTAGTTTTTAAATCTCAGAATAATAAGATACAGGCCTTTACAGATATTCCCGTGAATTCTATTTCGCTATGGCGAAAAAATATTATTGTTTTTGAAGATGCGCCATTGCCGGAAGTTATTGCAACAATCAATCGCAATTATAATGTAGCGATCCAGATCGATAATAAAAACCTCAACAATCTAAAAATCAGTGCTTATTTCAAAGAATTACCTGTTAATCAGGTCGTGGCTTTGGTATGCAATATCATCAATGCCAATTATAAAATTGAAGCAGGAACTTATATTATACAATAAGATAAATGTCAGAAATTTTCAACAAAGAAGAAAAGAATTAAAAATTGAGAATTAAAAATTAAAAATCTGCTCGATCTGCTAAATCTGCGAGCAAAAAAATTAAACACATAGAAACATAGATTTAAAATTAAGAATTAAGATGCTTTTAGAAAATCATGATTTTTTCACATAGCTAATGTGATTTATTCCAAGTGAAACGCCTTTATCGACAAAGAAAAGCTATGTCCCTAGGTGTTAAAACAATTACGCAATTACAAGTATTTTAAAATTAAGTTAATCAATCATCTACGTAGAAACCAAGCAATAATCCAAACACAAATTAAAATTCCAAAAACATGAATCAAAAACAAATGCGGTATGTTGTGAACTGTCAGAGCATTAAAAAATCCATTTTGATTAAAGCACTCTTTTTTGTCGCTTTATTTTTTATAGGATCAACAATGAAAGCAGCCAGCGTTAACAGCAGTAAAAGGGTAACCTTAAAAGTTGAAAATGAAACGATAAAGAATGTTTTTCAGAAAATAGAAAAACAAGCTGATGTACATTTTATGTACGAAACCAATCAGGTCAATACCAATCAGAAAATTAGCCTGAAACTGAGTAACGTGACCTTAGAACAGGCATTAGATAAAATATGCAGCAATTCTTTCCTGAAATACGAAATTGTAAGCAACAATATCGTCATCAAAAAAAATCAAAAATTAGCAGATGCAGGACAAGGTAAAATAAGCATTTCAGGAACTGTTTTTGGAGGAGATGACGGAATGCCATTGCCGGGCGTGGGTATAAAAGACAAGAATTCTGATGCAACAGCCACTACAGATTTCGACGGAACTTTCAAGATGGAAATCAATTCATCAGAAGCTGTACTTGTTTTTTCGTACGTAGGTTATATTACGCAGGAAGTAAAAGTAACAAGTTCGGATAAAAACATAAGCGTTAAACTATTAGCCGACATGAAACAGCTTCAGGAAGTTGTGGTTATGGGATATGGTTCGGTAAAAAAGAATGAAGTTTTGGGAGCTGTTGGAACGGTTTCTATGAAAGAAACTTCAAGCAGAACATACAACAGTGCAGCCGAATTACTACAAGGTACAGTTGCTGGTGTTACGGTAATTAATAACGGTGGAGATCCTACGGCTGAACCAACAATCAACATTCGTGGTATTGGTTCCCTGAATGCCGAAACGCCTTTGATCGTTTTAGACGGAATTATCTACAGCGGATCTTTAAACACATTAAACCCAAATGATATTGCATCGATAAGTGTGCTTAAAGATGCGGCTTCGGCAGCAATTTATGGGGCAAGGGCTTCCGGTGGTGTAATTTTAATTACGTCTAAAAAAGGAACTTCTGATCATATTAATGTCAATGTAAATTATCAGGGAGGTTTTCAGAGTGTAGCCAAAAAACTGGATGTTCTGGATGCGGCCGGATATGCTGATGCTATGAATACAGCGAGAGATAATGCCGGTATGCCTAGAATTCCTGCTTTTGATCCTGCATTTGAACCAACAGCAAGAACAACAAAAACGAACTGGATGGATGAAATTTTCCGTACAGGCGAAATACAGGATTTGTCTATTTCGGTAAACGGAAAAACAGAAAAATCTAATTTCTTTTTGTCAGGAAGTTATAGAAAAAACGAAGGAATTTTATTGAATACTTTCGGGACGAGATATACAGCAAGAGCCAATTCTTCTTTTAAACTGGCGCCCAATTTTACATTAGGTGAAAACATGTCGTATTCCTTAACAGATGGTCAGGCGGCAAATACAAATAGTGGTTATACAGGTGCAATTTTAGCTGCGATTTTTTATCCGCCAAATGCAACCATTTACAGAGAAGACGGTTCAGGACAATTTGGAGGAGTTCCTGAAAAATACATCGGTTCCTACGGAGACGTGATTAATCCGGTGGCCTATCTAAAAAGACTGGACAACAGAAATCCTGTTTCGACTATTTTGATCAATCCTTATGCCGAATGGGAAATTATTTCAGGATTAAAAGTAAAATCAAACTGGGGTTATACCAGAATTCAAAACAACTCAACAGATTTTGCAGTTAAAATTACAGAACCGGGTAAAGTGTTTGATTTTAACAGATTAACATTGACAAATTCAACAACAACCGATTTGTTAAGCGAGCAGACTCTTTCTTACGAAAAATCATTAGGCAAACATAATTTCAAAGCTTTGGCCGGATATACGTACCAACAAACCAAAAGAGATTTTTATACAGTGCAGGGAACAGGTTTTGATAACGAAGATGCCTCTCAGCGTTATTTATTGAATGCTAAATTGGTACAGCAAACAGCTGCCGGATTGTCTGAAGAAATTATTTCTTCTTATGTTGGAAGATTGAATTACGACTTTAATCAAAAATATTTAATTTCAGGAATTGTTCGTCGTGACGGAACTTCAAAACTAACATCTGCAAACCGTTGGAAAGTTTATCCTTCTGTTTCTGCAGGTTGGTTGATCTCTGAAGAAGGATTCATGAAAGGCATTGATCCTATAATCAGTACATTAAAATTACGTGGAAGCTGGGGACAAATAGGAAACTTAGGAAACCTTGGACCATACCAGTTTAGTGTACCATTGACTCAAACTCAAGGTTTAATTGGGTCAACTCCGGTAATCAATTACGGATACGCAGAAAGCGAATTATCGAACCCTAATTTAAGATGGGAAAGCTCTGAACAAACCAACGTAGGATTAGATTTCACGATGTTCAACAGCGCTTTGTCAGGATCTCTTGATGCTTATGTAAAAACAAACAAAGACATGTTGGTTCGTGATCAGCTACCGGGTGTTTCAGGAACTCCGCTGGGGAGAATTGTAAACTCAGGAAATGTAGAAAACAAAGGAATCGAAGCAAGTTTAACATACCAAAAAACACGCGGCGATTTTAAATTTGATGTAACAGCAAACGCAGCCTTTTTAAGCAATAAAATTATTTCGATCAAAGATGATTTAACCTCACTTGAACCATTGAATTTAAGCCGAGTTCGTAGCTTGCCTTTGGCCAATATATATCAGGTAGGAAGTCCGGTTGGTGCTTTTTACGGCTATTCTACAGACGGATTGTTCCAAAGTAATGCTGAGGCAAAAGCCTATGTAAATACTAAAGGCGAAGTGTATCAGCCAAACGCTGTTGCAGGAGATATTAAATTTAAAGATGTAAACGGAGACGGTGTCATCAACAACAGCGATAGAGTTGTGTTGGGAAGTCCTTTTCCTAAAACCACTTTTAGTTTAAACATGAACTTTAAGTACAAAGGTTTCGATATGAATGTGTTTTTTAGCGGAGCAGCAGGAAATAGCGTTTTTAATGCGGTAAAACATACTGGTTTAAACGGTTCTTTCCCGGGATATAATTTATTGGCCGAGTCTAAAAATGCCTGGTCGCCAACCAATACGAACACTAGTATTCCGGTACTTTCATCAACAGATAATAACAATAACTTTGGTCGAATCTCTGATTTTTATATCGAAGATGCATCTTTCGTAAGATTAAGAAACCTTTCGATTGGATATACGGTTAAAGACCAATGGCTAAACGGAAAAGCAAAATTGAGATTTTTTATCTCAGGACAAAACCTTTTCACGATCACTAAATATTCAGGAATGGATCCTGAGGTTGGCTTAAACAACTTTGGTATGGACTTAGGAAAATATCCACTTTCCCGTATTTATATGACGGGTGTAAATGCAACTTTTTAAAAAACATAAAACAAATAAAATGAAAAATTTAAGTCTTTTAGTATTGAGTTTTGTGCTTTTACTGGGCGTTACAGCTTGCGAAAGCGAACTTGATCTGGTTCCGCAAGGAGCGCCTTCAAGCGGAAATTTCTGGAAAACGCCTGCAGATGCAAAAGCAGGAGTAAACGCTATTTATGCTTTATATTCGGATGATAATATGTACGGTCGCGGATTTTTCTGGCTGAACAATGCAAGTGATGATATTGGTACCAAACCAAGACAGAACGCAGAACGTATCAAAAATTTTATTGTTGATGGTGCAGAATCTGATACCAAAGATATTTGGAGAATTCACTACGAAATCATGAAACGCTGCAACGATGTGATTCGTAACATTCCGAAGATTAATCTAGATGAAAAAACAAAAAACACCATGTTGGGTGAGGCTTATTTCAACCATGCCGTAATGCATTTAGAATTGGCGTATCACTATGGAGACGATCGTGCGGGAATTCCAATTCAGGATCGCGAAAACCCTACCAATGTGTATGTGCCAAGAGCTAAAAATGTAGCTGAAAACTATGCGTACATCGCAGCAGATTTAGTAAAAGCAGCTGAGTTATTGCCTTATTTTAATGAACTAACTCCTGACAATTATGGTCGTGCTCATAAAACAGCAGCCTGGGGATATTTGGTTCGTACGTATTTGTATGCCAAAGACTGGGATAATGCGATTAAGTATGCTAACATGATTGTTGCGAGCGGAAAACACAAGCTGTTGGATAATTTTGAAGATGTGTTTAAAATCAAAAACAACTGGTCTTCAGAATATATCTGGTCTGTAACTTCAAGTGCCGAAAATACTTCTTTGGGTTCAATTTTTCCTGGAGTTTGTCTGGAAGATAAAGGTTGGGGAGCTTACAACGGTTGGGGAAATTTTTATCCTACCAAAGAATTGTTTGATACCTATGATCCAACAGATAAAAGACGCAGCGCGACTATTTTGCAAAAAGGAGATAAATTCCTGTATTTTGGTGAATTAGTAACTTTTAATGAAGGAAAATATATAGTAAGTTCCAGTAACAGAACCGGATATCAGTTCAATAAATATATGGAGCCGTTTGGTTACCCAAAAACAACTTCTGGGGGAATCGACATTCGTTATGTAAACGCCAACGGAGACAAACCTTCAACCGCTTTAAACGTACCGCTTTTGCGTTATGCTGATGTGATTTTGATGTTGGCGGAAGCCAAACTAATGAAAGGCCTAAACGCCGATACCGAAATCAATATGATTCGTCACCGTGCAGGTCTTGGCGATCTTGCCGGAGCAACACTAATCGATTTAAAAAGAGAAAGACGTTGCGAACTGGCCGGAGAATGGACAGACCGTCATTTCGATTTAGTACGTTGGGGCGATGCTCAGGCGACGTATGCAAAACCTTTACACCATTATAACGGAACCGTGATTTATCCCGCTCGTAATTTCAACCCGGCCATTCACCATGTTTGGCCAATACCACCAGACGAAATTGCAGTGAGCAAAGGAGCGCTTACGCAAAATAAAGGCTGGTAATTTGTAGTTTCAGTTTATTTGTTTTGTTTTTTCTACGCTGCAAGCTTGTCGGAGCTTGCAGTCGTAAGAAAAAAACAAATGAATTTTTAAATATAAAAACAGGCCAGTCTTTTTTTGGAAAGGCTGGTTTGTTTGATTTTTTGCCACAGATTAAAGGATTAAAAATGATTTTACCCGATGAAAATATACAAAGAATCTCTTCATAGTTTGTCATTTCGACCGAAGGGAGAAATCACACTAGAAGTACACAAAGAAAATCGCCAATCTTTGTCAAGTCCCGCGTGTGATTTCTCCCTTCGGTCGAAATGACAAACTAAACGAGCTATGTGCATTTAAACAAGTCCCAGCGGGACGCCATATTTATAGAAATTTAATTGGATAAAAAGACTCTGAACCCCATCGGGGTGACATATATATCGCTCCTCAGGAGCTCTAAAGGGGGAATCAATAATTGCTATAAATATTACGCTCCAATGGAGCTTTAAAAATTAAATAACATAAAATGAGAAAAAAACTTTGCGCCTTTGCGTCTTTGCGCGATTAAAACTCACAAAGAGTAGCAATTCTCATTGCGGAGTTACTTGCGAAGATTTCTCGTTCCTCGAAATGACAAACTAAACGAGCTATGTGCATTGAAACAAGTGAAACGCCTTTATTACACGCCCCAAAAAGCTATGTTCCTATGTGTTTAAATTAACCTCAACCAGAATAAAAAAAATCTCCAAAAACTTTTAAAAAAAAACAAACCCAATTTTTCCAATGAAAAAAATAATCACCTTTTTTTGCCTTCAGTTTTTCCTGTTTGCACAAGCGCAGGAATACAGTTCATCCAACATTCATTCTCATAATGATTATGCGGGTAAACTTCCTTTTTACGAAGCTTATTCTAATGAAACCGGCGTTATCGAAGCCGATGTTTTTATCGTAAATAATGAACTTTTTGTAGCGCATACCTCAAAAGAAATT
>Ga0247740_1000476_pt1 | contig 19401 bp, 13 predicted proteins | sample UWRJL148409B2_FD_180942 | JGI IMG/M metagenome (GOLD analysis project Ga0247740, IMG submission 180942) | Plant litter microbial communities from Arlington Agricultural Research Station in Wisconsin, United States - UWRJ-L148-409B-2 | ecosystem: Environmental > Terrestrial > Plant litter >...
TGCGGCGCGGAGATGCGCCGCGTCGGTGAAGTGATCGACTGCTGGTTCGACTCGGGCTGCATGCCGTTCGCGCAGTGGGGTTTCCCTCATCAGCCGAACTCGACTGCCCAGTTCGATGCCGCGTTCCCCGCGGACTTCATCAGTGAAGCCATCGATCAGACGCGCGGCTGGTTCTATTCACTGCTCATGATCTCCTCCTTGTTGTTCGACAAGGATACGCAACAGCGGCTCGGCCTGAGCCGCATGCGCGAGCTGCCGCATCCGTTCCAGACCTGCATCGTGCTCGGCCACGTGTGCGATCGGGAAGGGAAGAAAGAGGCCAAGAGCAAGGGGAACTACACGCCCCCCGAGATCATCCTCGACCGAGTGCGGATGGATTTTGGGGTGCTCAGCGAAGCCCTGGGTCAAAAGGCAACGGCGGGCGAAGCGCTCATCGCGCGTGAAGATCTGGAAGGGATGGATCTCGAAGACGGCGCGAGCGTGATCTTGTATCGCCCGGATCGCGCCGAACACACGCGGCCGGTCAAGCTACGCGTGCTCAAGAAGCTGCCGCGCCGCGTGCTCGTGCTCTCGGATGAAGACCGAGCCGCGCTCGTTACGGAGCAAATCGCGACTGGCCTCGGCACCATGCCGGCCGAGGTGCCGCGCAGCGCCTTCAACCAGCGTGTCACGTGTGAAGATCCGCACACGCCGGCTCCCGGAGCCGACGCATTTCGCTGGTTTTTCTACGCTTCTTCGCCGCCCTGGAGCAACACACGCCATTCACTGCGCAACGTGCGCACGCTGCAAAAGGATTTTCTGATCAAAATCCGCAACGTGTACTCGTTCTTCACCATCTACGCGAACATCGACGCCTGGAGTCCGACGAACCCCGAGCACGCCGGCCGCGCGCCCGCCGAGCGCAACCTGCTCGACCGCTGGCTGCTCAGTGAAGTCAACCTGACGACCAAGGCCGTCCGCAAAGCGCTCGATACGTACATGAGCTACGACGCAGCCATGGCCTTGGTCGAGCTCGCCGAGAGCTTGTCCAACTGGTACGTGCGCCGCAGCCGCTCGCGCTTCTGGGCCGCCGGGCTCGATCAGGACAAGCGTGATGCGTTTGCCACGCTGCACGAGGCGCTGTCCGCGTTGAGTCTGCTAATCGCGCCTTTCGTGCCCTTCCTGAGTGAGGAAATTTATCAAAACCTGCAGGTTTTTCCGCAGGTTCAAGGGCATGCGGCGAGCGTGCACTTGGCGCGCTATCCGGAGACGAACGAAGCCGTCATCGATCAGCGCTTGGTCGAGGAAACGCGCGCCGTGCGCGACATCGTGAGTCTCGGGCTCAGCGTTCGCACTGCCAACAAGTTGAAAGTGCGTCAACCGCTCGAGCGCGTCGACGTCGTATTCAATGATGGCGAGCTGATGAAGCGCCTGGGCGAATACAAGGCGCTGATCCAAGAAGAACTGAACGTGCACGAAGTGCGCTTCATGTTCCCGGGTCATGAAGACGGCGCGGTCGCCTTCCGCATCAAGCCCAACTTCCGCGCGCTCGGCCCGCGCTTGGGCAAAAACGTGCAAGCCGCCAAGAAGTTCCTGGAAGGGGCAGACGGCAGCGCGCTGTACGCGGATCTCTCGCGCACCGGCAAGGTTCAGATCACGATCGAGGGCGAGAGCTACGAGCTCGGTCCGGAGGAGATCCAAGTCACGGCCGAGGCCGCCCCCGGTTTTGCGGCGGAAACGGGCCGTGTGGGCGTGGTCGTGCTGCACACGACGCTGACCGAAGCCTTGATCGACGAAGGCCTGCTGCGCGAGGTGATGAGCCGAGTGCAAGCGGCGCGCAAAGAGCTCGGGCTCGAGTTCACCGCCCGCGTCCGGCTCTGGATCGACGGCAGTGAGCGCTTGCTGCGCGTCGCCAAGAGCGGCGAGTCGCACCTGAGCCAAGAATGCTTGGCCCCCGAGGTGCGCTTCACCGCGAATGATGCCGCCAAAGAGTACGCAATCGGCGAAGAGACGCTGCGCCTGTACGTCGAGGGCGTCTAAAGCAGACTGACGGCCACCCCCAGCTTCGCCGACAAGAGGCGGGTGAGGGTGGCCCACAGCTCGTCTCCGCTCTTGGCGGCGACCCAGCTCTGTGAGCTCGCCCGGTAGTCGAAATGCCAAGCCGAGCGCTCGGCAGACAGCCAAATTTGGCGGGCCGCGCGATGCGAATTGAGCACGTAGCGAGTCCCGTCAGAAAACTCGATCGTCAGGATGTCACTGGCGAGCTCCGCTTCGACTGAGTCGTCGGTCAGGTCGTCGAGGCGCGCGATCAAGCGCTGCAGCTCGGGAGCGGCAAGGGCGTCGTAGTCGGATTCGGTGAGCACCTGGGTCATGGGGTCGCGCGAGCTTACTGCAGCTTCGGCAAACACGTGGGCGCGATGCACGCGTTGCCGGGCACGCAGTCATTGTCGGTTTGGCAGGGCCAAGCGCATTTCTGAGCTGCGACGTTGCAGCGGTGCGTGAGGCAGTTCGCGTCTGCGGCGCAAGGTAGAGCGAACGGGCTGGGGGTCGACAGCGCCGCACCGGGAGCGACCGCCGGGGTGACACTCGGTAGCCCGGGTGCGGGTGCTTGTGTGACGGCCGGTGCCGGCGCGGGCGCGAACGTCGCGGGCGGCTGAGCGCTACGCTCGGAGCAGCTCAGGGCCGCCGCCAGAGCAAGAACCAACAAGAGCGGGCGCGCGCTAACCGCGATCTTTCGCGTGGCCATCGAATTCTCTGGGGCGCTCATTCCAGCACTGACAGAGAGCGTACTACAACTCGAAATCAGCGCGTCGCAAAAGGATGTTAGCGTCGGCGGCTCGGCTCATGGTGACTCGAGCGGAGCGCGCGGACGTGATGGACGAGCAGGTGGTGACGCGTCTGGCCGCTGACCTACGCGCCGCGTTGCGTCGCCGCCCCGCGCAGGAGGCCCGGCTGGCGGGCGTGCTGCGCGCGCTCGCGCCTCACTCGGCGGTGCTCACCGCGGGCATGCTCGAGGCGTTCGAATTGATGGTCAAACGCGCGTCGTTCGAGCGCCCCTTGTACGCGGCCACCGCGCGGGCGCTGGGAGAGCTGGCAGATCGTCGCGGCACGGCCAGCTTCAAAAAAGCGCTGGAGTTGGACGAATCAGGCCGTTTCGCGACTCTATCCGCCGCCAGCCGAACCACGGATCCCGCCCTAGCTGGCGCCTTGGCCAACGTGGCGCGCAGCCGCCACGCGCATTTGGCGTTTGCGGCGGAGGTTGCGCGCATTGCCCGGGGCGAGTCGGGAGGCGAGCACGTGGCCGCGCTGGCACCCAAGATCAAGGAGAGCCATCGCATCGCGTTGTGCCTCGAGTTGTTCCTGCCTCACACTTGGTCGAAACCGCTTTCGCCCGTGATTGCGCCCGCCCTGACCGTGCTACGCGAGGCTGAACGGCACCTCGGGCGGTGGCTCGTCCTGGGCGAGGTCGGGACCCGCGCCGGTGATGGTGGAGCCATCGCGGAAGCCTCGACGCGCGCGGGCGACGGACCCGCGAGCGCGCGCGCCGCCTGGGCCATGGTCGCCTGGGCATTGTCCGCTGATTCGCCGGCACCCGCGATTCGCCCGACTGTCGAACTCGTCGCGCGGCTCAGTGATCGTCCGAGCGCCGATCGCGACGCGACCTTCTTGTTTCGCCTGGCCAAGCGAAAGGCGCCTGCGGCGCGTGCGATGTTGGAGAGCTTGGCTAAAGGCCCGTTGATCGACGAGTCCGGAGTGCGCGCCGCTCTGCACTTGGTCCGTGACTATGATGACCCGCGGCCGCGCGAGTTGCTGCGCGTGGCCGCGGGCAGCACCCGTCGGGAGGGGATCCGCGGCCTGGCGACGGCGGCTCTATTCGACGTCGGAGAGCGCGATTCGGCGCTCGCAAGCGCGAAGAACCTGACTGCGTCGCGGCACTTGTCGTCCGTGGCCTGGGGCGCACTGATTCAGACCGCTCACGCCAAGCAAACGGCCGAGATCGTCGATGAACCGAACGTGCGCCGAATTCAGTTCGGTTGGAGCGAATGATGCGCCGCATCGTCAGTTTGCTCATTGGCTTGTGTGCGACGCAGCCTGCGTGGGCGGAGTCCGTTCGGCCCGCTTTGCAAATCTTCGCGCAGCGTGGGGACGGGAAATGGCTCGATCTCAGCCATGATCATGTCGCGCTCAGTCGCGACCTGCCCAGCCCCGAGTCGAACCCCTCCGATAGCGAAGCCGTGCGTTTGCTGTTCAGCGGCATGGCCAGCGCACCGTCGCAGATCCGCGTCAGCACGCGCCGCGCCGACGGCACGCGCATCGACACTCTGCCGGAACCCAAGCTCGTGCCCAGCGCTTGCCCCGCCGGCGCAGTTGCGCGAGCAAGCTGCTGGGCGACGCTCCCGTTGCGGCTAACCCCCGATCGTCTCGACCGCGACTACCCACGGGCGCGTGATCGCTCCCTCGAAGCCGAATTAGGCGGCGAAATGACGGTCGAGGTGCAGGGTCAGCCCCTCGCGCGCGTGCGCGTCGGCAGCCCGCATAGCCCATTGTTCGCGGGCATCGAGCGGCTCGGGGTCAAGCTGCGCGTGCGCGTGTTGCGCGTCGCGCCGGGGGGCGCTCCCTCGATCGGTGGCGACAGCGCATCAGCGCTGAGCTTCGCCCGTCACGAAGTGCAATCGGCGAGCAAACTGTGGGCGCAATGCGGCATCGATCTGCAGGGCCCGGCCGGCGCGGACGTTCAATTGGTGGACCCTCCACCGATCGCACTGATCGCCATCGGTTGTGACTCGGGCTTACCCGCGAGCGGTGGGCAAGTGAGCCTGCGCGTGCAGGGCAAACGGGTGCGGGTGCCGACGCACGCCGGCGAGTCATCGATGGTCGTCGCCCAGCGCTTGGCCCGCGCCCTCGAGCGCCTCGGCTACGAGCCACGCCTCAGCCCCAACCCGCGCATCGCGTCTGGCGCAACCGGCGCGGTCGACGTCTTGGTACGCGCGGCAGGCGGTCGCCTCGTGGCCATCGAGGTCGAGACGAGTACTCCGCTGAACACAGACCCGACGCTCGGGGTGTGCCTCGGCGAAGTCGACTTGAGCAATGGCCTCTCGCACTTCGTAGAAAATGACGCGGCCGCCGGCACCGTCGAAGAACGCGCGTTGATCAAGGCCTTCGACGACGGGGATCCGAGCACCATCGAGGTTTTGATCGTGCCTTCGTTCGATCAATCGGGCCGCATCGGTGAATCGTTCATCGACGATCCGGGCGCCGCCATTCAAAATACGGTGATCATCGATCGCGCGGCCGTGCGCGCGGGGCCGCGCTCGTACGCGCTGGCTCACGAACTCGGTCACGTCTTGCTCAATCTGCCGGGCCATCCGGATGACTACGGCGTCGATCAATCGACTTCGTTGATGGACTCGGACGCCTCCGACGCCTCGCTCTTCGGCCCCCGCCGGCTCAGTCTCGCCGAGTGTGAGCGCGCCTTGCTCGAGAGCGGCCCGAGCGCTCGCATCCCGATCGCTGAAGTTTGGCCACTGACGCGCGATGCGCGCTAGCTCACTCGGGCACGATCACTTCGAGCTCGGTGCCCGCGGCGTACGCGTAGCTCACGTAAGAGTCGAAGCCGTCGACGAGCACGCCCACTTTTTCGTTCGATTCGACGCGATGCACGCCGTCGTTTTGCAGGCCGGGCTTGAGGTTCGCGGGCGCGGTCTGGTTGGGGTCGATGATCGGGAAGCTGAGCTGGCACTCGTAGACGAGGAAGGGCGACGGCCCGACGCTCCTCCTCCGAGCGGGGTCGGTGATGCCGTCCGCGTCGTAGGCGGCGCAGCCGTCGATCTGGTCGACCGAGCGGCCGTCGAGCACGACCACCGCGGCCCGCGGTGCGATGATCCGAATGAAGTCGAAGCTGTACTTATCCGGGGTCAAAAACACGTAAGAACTGCGAAATTGCTCGAGCGGGGGCAAGATCACCAAGCTCGGGTCTCCGCCCGGGAAGCCGCTCGGTACGTTCGCGTCTTGTTGGCTCGGTGACACGCTGCTGAGCATGACCGGGGAATCACTCTTGAGGGTGAAGTGATGCGCGCTGGCGATGGTCACGAACGAACCGCGCTCTCGCAGCTGAAAAGACTGGAACTCACCGTCGAGGCTGGTAGTGACGCGCGCGCCGGCGTCCGTCGCGGCGATGACTCGGAAGTATTCGTCTTGCTCGGCCTTGCCGATTGGCGCGCCGGCTTTGGCGAGCGCGGCGGTGCGGCTGGGGGACACCGTAGCGACGAAGTTTTGCCCAGCGGTGCGGATCGGATCGAGCTGTTCTTCCAGGTGATCGGCGCAGCACTTTCGGTCGACCAGCTTGTCGAAAAAGGGCGCGTCACTCGCCTCACTGCCGCTGAACACCACGAGCGGCGCATCACTGCTAATCAGTGAACCGGTGAAATCAGCGTTGAAGTCGCCGGTTTCGAGGTTCAAGACGTCGAACGCGCCGAGCTCGAAGTCGAGCGTCCCGCCTTTGGGCGTGGCGGGGATGCCGTCACCGGGCAGGATACGGGCGTTGCTGGCCACGCGCACGCGCGTGTTCGACTGTGTGCCGACCAAGGTCAAGAACGCGCGCAGGCTGACCGGGTTCTGGGGACTGAAGTTGGTGTCCGGATCGCTCGAATTGGCGATCGTCTGTGGCCAGCCGAGCGTCACGTAGGCCGGCGCTAGGTCGCTGCCGAGGGGAGCGAGCGCTTCGGTTGGCTTCAGCAGCGAAGCGTCGTTCGAGAATACGTTGACGTTCTCGAGCGGGTTGAACTGATACGCGACGACGGGGAAGGTGGAGCGGATGCGATAGGCGTGGCGCGTGAGCGCCGTGTGCGTCCCGGTGTCGAACTCGCCGGGTGCGGAGCCGTCCACTTCGCGCGGCCCCAGCCGAAAAACGCGCAAATTGAAGGGCGGGATGATGGCCGTGACGACCGACTTCGGCGCGTTCTCTTGGCCCGGTTCAGTGTCGTCTTGTTCGATCGTGACTTCGGTCGCGACGTCGGTTTCCGGGTTGCTGATCACGACCGCGAATTGTTGCGCGGCGGCGTTCAGTGTGTCGTCGATTTTTGCGTTGTCGAGATCGACCGCGAAGTACTCGCAACCGACGTTGCTCCGCCGCTGCGACGCCAAGCTACACGGGTTCACGCAGCTGCCAGCGCGGCACACACGCGCGTCACTCGGATCGCAGGTGTCGAGCGCGGTTTGCTCGCTACCCGTGTCGTCACACTGCATGATGGTTTGCCCCGAGCAGCTGCGCTGGTTGGGCTCGCACACGACGCACGCGGCGAGCGTACTCGAGCAAATCAAGCCGCGGCTGCTGCAATCATCGGCTAGCTCCCAGTGTGCGCCTTGGTCGCCGTCTACGCAGCGCTCGAGGTTCGGTGAGCAGCGCGTCAGCTCGAGGGTGCAGACGGGGGCCTTCGTACCTTGGCTGAGCCAGCGGCTGCCCGAATCGTACCCGCAGGCGACCAGCAAAAACGCCGCTAAAATGCCGATATTTGCCGCCCGTAGGCGCGCACGCGGCGGCTCAGTAGCTCGCGTAGAAGACATCGGTAGCGTACGCCGTCCAGCCTCGTTGAGCGGTATCCCGGTAGCGTAGCGCCCCGTAGACGAAGTTGTCGATGCGCACGGCATTCACGGTGATGGTGATCGAGCCAGAACTCAGCCCGAGGTCGGGACCAATTGCGTTCAGATCGGGCAAGCTGAACGATTCACTCGTGCCGGGGGCAATTACCTTCCACCCGACGAGGCCGCCTCCGCTTTGCACGTCGTACACGAAGAGATCGACCGCGGAGCCGCCGGGCGCGCGCGTGCAAGCAAGGCCTTTACCGTCCCACGCCGTGTTTGGCGCTGGGTACGTCAGCTTGGGCACTTGTACGAACTGGTCGAGGACGAGCGGTTCGCTCGTGTCTTTGGTAGAGCCCAGACCGACCACCGAACGCGGCGTGCTGCCGGCCTGCCCGGTGACCGCGCGCGCGGTAACGATGTAACTCGTGCCCAACAAGCTGCCGCTCAGCGTGGGCACGCCCACGAACGAAAGCGGGCCCGCGAGCGGCAAATCTCGGGCGACGTAGCCGTTCGGCAGAGGGGCGAAGCCTTCATTGCCGACTTGAATCGAGGCGCTTGCCTGAATGCGATCCGGACCGCGCGCGGTGAGCGCAGGCGGCGTGACATCGAGCGTGAGCGAGTGGTCCAAGTCGACGTCGATGCGAATGAACACGTCGCTCTTCGTTTCACTGGATTTGGCGGCAACGCCGCGCACGAGCCCCATTTGGTAGGCCGTAAACTTCGGCGGAGTCTGTTCTCGATTCTCGAGCCCGGCCAGCGCGTAGAGCGTGAAGTTGCCCGGCAGCCCAGAGGTGGAGAACGAGTAGCCGCGGTCGCCGGTCGAGTTCGGTGTAATCGCCTGCGCGCCGGAAGGCAGGACGAAGCGATCGGTCGGGCTGCCGCTCAGGCGAAACACGTAAGCGACGTACTGCTCGTCCTTCGACTTGGGTTCGGGGACGTTGAGCCAGCCGTCACGCTTGAACTCGGCCGACGTGGGCCACACGACCTCACCGCTGACGCTGGCCGCATACACGCCGTTGCCGCCGCTGGCGGGCAGGTCACCGCTGGGCGGTACGCAACCGGGGGCCAAAATAGGATCAAGAAAGGCCGTCACCGTGTCGACATCGACATCGACGAAGGTTTGCGGCTGGTAGCATTTGCGCGCGATCGTCACGCTGCGCTTCGGGCCCAAGCCCGGCTTGGAGTCCACCGCGACGCCGCTCGAGTCGGTCTCGAGCACGTCCGCAGTTGCCGCATCACTGCCGACGATGACGGTCGCGCCGGGTAGGCCCTCCGCCGTCAGGTTGTCGAGCACCAGCACGCGCAGGTTGTCTTTGAGCGCGTTGCCGCTGAGCCCGCCCTTGAACCCGTTGTCGCTGTTGCTGTAGACGAACGCATCGAGCACGTCTTCGTCCACCGAGGTCGAGACACGAATCGACTTGCTGCCCGGCGTGCCCGCGGGCGTGGTGCAGCGCAGCTCGGTCTTGCTGACGACCTCGTTCACCACGCACGGCTTTTGGTCGATCGTGACCTCGGTCGCGTCGTTCCAGCGTGTGCCGTCGCCGTACAGCGTGATCTGCGTGCCGCCGGAAGTCGGACCGCTGTCGGGGGATGCGTAGAATTGATCGTAGGTGTAGCCGCCGGTCAACACCGCGAACGTCGATTCATCACGGCCGTTTTGCACGGCCACGTCCACCGCGCCGGTGTGACCGGGGGGCACGGTGACCTGAATACGGCGCGGGTCGATCGGCACGACCGCGCTGCGCTCGAGCTCGACTTCACCGAACCACACGCGCGAGTTCCCGGCGAAGCCGTTGCCGCTGATCAGTGCCAACCCGCCGCCCGCGAACGAACCGCGCGGCGGATTCACGCCCAGCACGGCGTGAGGGGCGATCGGCGGCAGCTCATCACTGACGTCCGAGATTCCCGCCTCGACATTGATACCAGGGCTACCGCCGCCGGCGTCGGGATCGCGATCGGTTTGGCGCGCAAACGGCGCATCCGCGCGCGAGATGCAACCCGGGGCGAACGCGGCTCCGAGCAGCGCCAACGCTCCGGCTAGACTCAATGGACGTGCCCAGTTTCTCATCCGAAGCTCGTCATCTTCCTCGTCGCGTGGCCCAAAGGCTAAGCCCGGCTAGGCCTTCGAGCAAGCTCGGCCCGAAATAGCGCGCGGAGCCGAAAAATCTGCCGATTGCGGCCGCGCGGGCTCGGCGATTCAGCCGACCCGGGCCGGACGCGGCGTGGCGTGACGAAGCTCCAGTGCGTTCAGGATTTGCAGTGAGACACGCTTGCGCGAGCCTTCGTCTGCGGGGCCCACGCAGGCCGGGCAACCGCCGCTCTTACAGGGGCAGGTCTCGATCAGCAGCCGGGCTTGGTCCAGCAGCTCGGCGGCGCGTTCGAACAAGCGCTCGGCGAGCCCCACGCCGCCCGGATGCGCGTCGAACAAGAATACGGTCGGGTCGAAGCCGCCCGTGCGCCCGGCGTGAAAATCACGGCCGGGAGCGGCGAGCGCGCCGTCACCCCCCGGCAAGCCGCCGTCACCCAGGGTCTGCCCGAGGTCGCGCGGGTCGCACATCATGGCCAAGGTCGACACCGTTTCGAGCGCGCCGCCCACGCCGCGCAGCCCGTCAATCACGGTGGCGCGGGGGTAGGGCAGCGTCGCCAGGACCGCCTCCGGCAGGGTCAGCCAGAAGCTAGTCGTGTGCATTTGCATCTCGGGCAAGTGCACGTCTCCGTAGCCAGCGTTCTCGTGGGTGAAGAACTTGATCTTCTTGTAGCCGGTGACCTTCTCCACCACCTTCACGTCGCCGAAGCCGAGCAGCGCGCGGCCGAGTTCGTGCTTGGTGCGCTCTTCGATCACGGCCACCGTGCGGTAGGTGAGGGCGGTCGTGAAATAGTCGGGCGCCACTTTGCGCACGAACGCTTTGTGGTTCTCGAAATCGAGCCGCTCCACTTGGTACTGCTCGGCGTCGTGCTGGTAGATGGCTTGCTCGTGCAGCATGGTGTGCGTGGCGCGAAAATCCAACTCGGCGATCGATTGGTTGGTCGCTACGTCGACGATCACGAAGTTGTCCCAGCCGATGTTGCGGAGGGACACGTTATTGGCGGGAAATGCCTCGCCGGACCAGTGGTAGCGGCCTCCGGCCTCGTGCACCAGGCCGTGACTGGCCAAGTAGTCGAGCGCGTCACGCGTGGCGTTCGGGTCGAGCGTCAGGTAGCTCTCGCCCACGGCGGGCTCGGGGCTGGCCACGCGCTCGCCACGCGCCGTGATCTCGAATGGCGCTTCGAACGCTGCGCACTTCAAGTGTTGGATCAACACTTCTACGTTGCTCGGATCGATGCGCGCTTCTTCGGCGTTCGAATCAAGCAGATATTGCGGCTCACGCGCCAGGTATTGGTCGAGTGAATCACTCGAACACACCAAGACGGCAATGCTCGTGTCTCCCCGCCGCCCGGCGCGGCCGAAGCGTTGCCACGTGCCCGCGACCGAACCCGGGTAGCCCGCGCACACCACGGCATCCAGATCACCGATGTCGATGCCGAGCTCGAGCGCGTTGGTGGCCACGACGCACAAGACCTCACCGTTACGCAGCCCGGCCTCGATTGCGCGTCGGCGCTCCGGCAAGTAACCGCCGCGATAAGCCATGATAGCGTCACTGCCGGCGACGTCACCCACGCGGGCGCGCAGGTATTTGAGCATGATTTCGACCGAATTGCGCGAGGGGCCGAAGACGATCGTGGGCACGCGCGCCCGCACCAAGTCAGCCGCCAAGTTGACGCTCTGCTTCAGCGTGCTGGCGCGGATGCCGAGCTCTTCATTCACGACCGGCGGATTGTAGATATATACCTCGCGGGTGGAGCGCGGGGCGCCCGAGCGATCGACGAGCTTGACGTCTTCGGGCACGGCGCCGATCAAGCGCGCGGCGTGCTCACGCGGGTTGCCGATGGTCGCAGTGGCGGAGATGAACACCGGGTTCGAACCGTGAAAGCGCGCGACGCGGCGCAGGCGCGCCATGACGTGCGCCATGTGCGAGCCGAACACGCCGCGATACGTGTGCAGCTCATCCAACACGACGTAGCGCAGGCCTTGAAAAAGGCTCGCCCAGCGGGCGTGGTTGGGCAAAATGCCCGCGTGCAGCATGTCCGGATTGCTGAGCACCACGCGGCAGCGCTCACGAGCGGCACGGCGCGCATCAGCCGGGGTGTCACCGTCGTAGACCATGGCGCCCGAGCGCAGCTCGCTGTCTTTCATCAGCTCGCGCAGGTTGTGCTCTTGGTCCCGAGAGAGCGCTTTGGTCGGATAGATGAAGAGCGACGTGGCTTCCGGATCTTCGATCAGCGCATTGAGCACCGGGAGGTGGAAGCACAAGCTCTTGCCGCTCGCGGTGGGCGTGGCCACGACCACGTGCTGACCGTCGAGCGCGGCGTCGACCGCCTCCACTTGGTGCGTGTACAATTGCGAGATGCCCCGCTGCTTCAACGCGCGGTGCAGCGACTCATGTAGGCGCGGCGGCACCTGGGCGTACGACGCCTCCGACGGCGGGAGGGCGCGTTCGGCCGTGAAACAGGGCCGCACGCTGCCCGAGGCTCGCCAGCCATCGACGACGCTTCGTACACCGTTGCTTTGAGTCCAAGGCGGTTCCGGCACCCCGAAACACTAAACGGATGTGCGGTGCCTGTAAATCGATTCCGGAATGCCAACGGCCTCGCGGCCGTTCATACTGAACAAGCTGGCCGCTTGGCGTCAGCTAGCGTAGGAACTCGACCCCGAATCATGAGCAGTGATCCCACCGAGCCCACCGAGCCTGCCGAGCCCGCGCAGTTCAGTTCTGTGCCCGCACCGGCGTCGGTGCCGTATGCCGTGCGCCCGTCGCAGCTGCCGCAAAATCGCCCGAGCTTCTTGTTCTTGGGTGTGGTTTCCGCGATTTCGCTGGTCGCGGACGTGACGAGCAAGGCCTGGGCGGAGATCGAGCTCTCGAAGCGCACGTTGGTCGATCCGTCGATCACGCTCATTGCCGATCATCTGACGTTCACGCTGGCGCGCAACCGCGGCGGCGCTTGGGGCTTGCTCGAAAACGCGAGCGAGATGGTGCGCCGGCCATTTTTCCTATTGGTCAGCGCCTTGGCGATCGCGTTCATCGTCTCGCTGTACGGCCGCCTCGCTGCGGGTCAGCGCGCGTTGAAGTGGGGCCTGCCGCTGGTGCTGGGCGGCGCGCTCGGCAACCTCAGTGATCGCATCATCCGCAGCAGCGTCATCGATTTCATCGATTTTCGCGCCAATTGGATCGAGTCGATGAATCGCGGGATCGGCAAGTTGGTGCACGGTTGGGGCATCACCGATCACTGGCCGACGTTCAACGTGGCCGACGTGTCGATCTGCGTGGGCGTTGGTTTGATGGCGCTCGACATGTTCGTGTCCAAGCGCGGCCACGTCGCGCCCGCGACTGCCCACCTCGCGCACGAGCCCGCGTTGTCGACGGGTTCGCCCGGTCCTGCCAGCAAGCCACCGTCCGTGTAACGGCCCGATGCAAGGTCGGCTGTTCACTCTCGATCTGTCGTTCCTCGGCACGAGCTTCGTGATCCCGGCGCCGAGCTACTTCGTCCTGCTGCTCACCGGGTTCATCTTCGCGACGTTGATGGGCGCGATCTGGGCCAAGCGCATCGGCCAAGATCCGGACGTGATCGTCGACCTGGGCTTGGCCATGTTGCTCGCGGGCATCGCGGGCGGCCGCTTGCTGCACGTGATCGCGGACGGCTACTTCTGGGACTACGTTCACCTGTGCACCGATCCGAGCAAAGTCGATTGGCACTTGGATCGCGCGCAATGCTTGAGCGCGGACTATTCGGGCGTGTGGGACGCCGCGCGCGCCGTATGCAAACCGAAGGGGCGTGATTGCTTCGCCTGGGCCCGCTTTTATGCGGGCGGGCTCGCCTACTACGGCGGGTTCCTGGGCGCGTCATTGGCGGCCTGGTACTTACTTCGGGCCGACCGCTTTCCGTTTTGGAAGGCCGCCGACATGGCCGGCATGGTCGTGCCGCTCGGGCTTGGCTTCGGGCGCATGGGTTGCTTGCTCGCAGGCTGCTGCTTCGGGTCGCCCACGAGCTCGAGCCTGGGCCTGGTTTTTCCGCCCAATAGCCCCGCCAGCGAGTCCGAATTCAAGGCCGGCCTGTTGCCCTCGATGAGCCAGTCCTCGCTCTCGATTCATCCCACTCAGATCTATGAATCGGGGGCATCCTTCGCGATCGCCGCGCTGCTGATCCTGTATTTGCACGGTCGAAAGCGCTATGACGGCCAGATTTTCATGGCGTTTACCGCGCTGTATGCGGCTGTGCGCTTCGGCCTCGAATTTCTGCGCAGTGACGACCGCGGCGAGTTGCTCGGCCTCAGCACCTCCCAGCTGATTGGGGTGCTGCTGATTGCCGCAGCTCTGGGCGGTCACCGCCTGCTCTCACGAAGAGTCGGGAGATTGGCCCAAGCCCCGACGGCCGCGTAGACTAGCGCCCGTGAGTCTCCTTCGTCTCTCGGTGCTGGCCGGGGCAGTGGGTCTGGCTGGGCTTGCCTTCAGCTGTCAAAAGTCGGACGAGCATCCGCCCTTTGCCGCGGGTTGCGAGGGGAACTGCGCTCCCTTGCCCGGCATTGGTGTGGGGATCGGCACCGGCAAAGCGGGCTCTGGCAGCATGAATCCCAACGATCCGGATGCGGGCCCGGTCTCGCTCGAGGGCACCGTCGGCCTGCTCGCGGACGATTCGTTCGTGCGGGGTTCGGCGTACCCGGGTGAGGCGACGATCACCGCCGACGGCGCCAGCGGCTCCCCCGTGACGAGTACCTGGAACGGCGCCGTGCCCAACCCGGAGCTGTACACGATCGATGGCGTCGCGCGCTTGGCTACCAATTGGATCAGCGTGAAGCCGACACGCACCGACGGCGACGCGCTGACCACGTATCAAGCCGTGCGGACGAGTGCAGACACGAACGTCAATCTGTTGCTCGTTTCCGCCCCCACGTTGGATGGCATTTTCAACTCGATTTCGAGCTTACGCAGCCCGGCCGCGGGCCAAGTCATTCTCTTTTTCCGTAGTGCGGGTACCGGCGCGGCGCTCACGGGCTTGCACGTAGAGATGCTCAAGGCGCAGGTTGCGGTGTACCCCAGCGCCGGCGGTTGGACTTTGGACGACGGCACGGCGACGACCACGACCAGCGGTCTCGTGCTGTTCGGCAACGTCGAACCCGCCAATTCGGACGGCACTCAGGTCGTGACCGTGACGCGCGCGGCGACCGCGACGACCCCGGCGGCGGCGGCTGGCCAATTCGCGGTCAAAGTCGTGCAGGGCGCGGTCACCCTTGCCTCGGTCGACGTTCAGCTCTAATCGTCCCGAGTGGCGACGCTCATCGACGGCAAGGCAATCTCCAAGATCGTCCGCGAGGAAGTAGCGCGCGGCGTCGAGGCCTTCAAGGCTCAATATAGCCGGGTTCCCGGCCTGCACGTGGTGCTCGTGGGTGAAGACCCCGCGTCCGACGTGTACGTGCGCAGCAAAGAGAAGGCGGCGCTGGAGGTCGGCATTGCCGGCCGCGTGCACCGCCTGCCCGAATCCACGACCGAAGAGACGCTGCTCGGTTTAATCAAAGAGCTGAACCAGTCCGGCGAGGTGGACGGCATTTTGGTGCAATTTCCCGTGCCCAAAGGCATTCGCCAGCAAAAAGTGGTCGAAGCCACCGCACCTTCGAAAGACGTCGATGGCCTGCACCCCCAGAACATCGGCGCGCTGTTCGCTGGCGTCGCCGGCCTCCAGCCCTGCACGCCGCGCGGCTGCATGCGGCTCATCGCCGAGACCGGCGTGAGGGTCGAGGGCGCAAAGGCGGTCGTGGTCGGGCGCAGCAACTTGGTCGGCAAACCGGTGGCCGGCTTGCTCCTGGCCGCCAATGCCACGGTCACCCTGACTCACTCGAAAACCCAAGATTTGCCCTCGATTTGCCGCGAAGCAGACATCCTCGTGGTGGCGGTTGGCCGCGCCAAGTTGATCCCTGGCACGTCGATCAAGCCCGGCGCGGTGGTGATCGACGTGGGCATGAACCGCGACGAAGCGGGCAAGCTGTGCGGGGATGTCGACTTCGAAGCGGCGTCCGCGGTGGCTTCGGCCATCACGCCGGTGCCGGGCGGGGTCGGGCCGATGACGATCGCCATGCTGCTCGAGAACACGCTGCTCGCGGCTCAGGCACGGCTGACGCGCGCGTCGCGCACGCTGATCAGCTGAGTTTTACGCGGTTGGCGGCGGGTAGCGCGTCACCGGCACCGACAGCGCATCGCACAGCGCGGCCAGCACGACGTCCGTGCCTTCGTTCAATTCTTCGAGCGTACCCGCGTTGTCGATCACGTAGTCCGCGCGGCGCACCTTCTCTTCCAGCGGCATTTGGGAAGCGATGCGCGCGGCCACCTGCTTCGGATCGAAGCCGTCGCGCGCGGCGATGCGCGCCTCTCGTTGCGCGAGGGGCGCGCTCACGACGAGCACGGGCGAATAGGTGCGGTCCAGCCCGCCCTCGAACAAAAGCGGCACTTCGTAGCAGGCGAGGGGCTCACCGCGTTCGCCGATTTCGCCGAAGCGCTCGGCGGCAAGCAGGCGCACGAGCGGGTGCAGCATCGAGTCGAGCATACGCCGCGCTTCCGGGTCGCTGAATACGATCGCGCCCAGCCGCGCTCGGTCGAGATCGCCCTCCGCGGTCAGCACTCCCTTCCCGAAGTACTCGATCACTCGCCCGAGGCCCACGCTGCCGCGCGCCACGACCTCACGCGCTAATTCATCGGCGTTGACCACGGGCACGCCACGGGCACGTAGGCGGTGGGCGACCGCGCTCTTACCCGAGCCGATACCACCGGTCAGTCCGAACACGCGCAGCGCCACGCCCGTAGGGTACCGAAAGCGCGCCACGCGCGGGCGAGTAAAGCGGGCCCCGACGCATCGCCCTGGTGCTTTTCCCGGACAAGGCTAAAACCAGGGCCGTGGATCTGCGCGCTCGACTGATCTGGCCATTTTTCGGCCTACTCTGGCTCGCCGTGGCGCCGCCCGCCGCGGGCGCCGCGCCCACACCGGTCCCGGCCAGCGCGCCTCAGGTCGTGCCCGTGCCGCGCTTTCATTTCGACGCGGGAGCGCCCTTGGCGGCCGCCGCGGGCGTCGGGCCGGATGGCGCGGTGTGCGTGGGCACGGTGGATGGCTACGTGCACGGCCTCGCGCCCGACGGCAGCTTCGCGTGGAGTCGGACCGTGCACGGCGCCGTGACGCGGCGCCCGCATTTCGCGGGCCAACGCTGGTTCATCGTCACCAGCAGCCAACGCGTCTACGCCCTCAATCCCGATGGCAGCTTGTCGTGGGTGTTCAAGCTATTTAGTCCGGTCGAGACCGAGCTTGCTTCGGACGCGAGCGGAGCCGTGTATTTCGTGGCCGCCGATCAGTTCTTGTACGGCTTGACCGCCCACGGCGCGATCTCGCTCCGTACGCGGTTTCGCCCGGGAATCAAGCCAGAATTGACGTTCACGCAGCCGGATCTCACGCGCGATACACAGGGCAACTCCTGGCGCGGCCGGAGCGATGGCGTGCTCGAGTTTCAGCCCGCATCCGGCGCCATGACCGCGAGCCTCGTGCCGCTCACGAGCTCTGCGCTCTTCGTCCCCGCATGGTCTTCGGCCTCGCGTTTGGCGGTGGTCAGCGCGCGCAGCGGTTTGGTCTTCGGCCTCGACCCCGCGCGCGTTCGAGCGCATCACTGATCATGGACTTCAAGAGCAAGCTCGCGACGCTGACTCGGCCCAAGCCGAGTGAAGCGAGTTTGCCGGGCGCGTCGGCCCGGTCCAGCACCCTGCTCGAGTTGCGCGCGAAAATGGCGGAAATTTTGGCCGCCACGGGGCTCTCGCCGGGCGTGCCCGAGCTGCCCACGCTGGGCAATTTGCTGCCCTTCGAGCGTGAAGAGCGCGCGAGCGGGCCGCTCTTTCGGCGCCACCAACTGCTCCCGCCGTCCCATCACGTGGGCCGCATGCCGGTCGATGCGGCCGCTAGTTCGCGCGCCGAGCTGCTCGGTCTGCTCGCGCTCGATCCGCGCATCTCCACCGTCGATCCCAAGCGCGCGTTGTACTTCGACACCGAGACCACCGGTCTCGGCGGCGGCGCGGGCGTGCTCGCGTTCCTCATCGGCATCGCCTGGTTCGACGACGAGCTACGCTTGCACGCCGAGCAGTTCCTACTGCGCAGCCCAGCCGAAGAAATGCCGCTTTTGGAGGCGTTTGCCGAGCGTTTGGAGGCCTGCGAGCTGCTCGTTTCGTACAACGGCAAAGCCTTCGACTTGCCGCTGCTCAATGGCCGCATGGTCATGAATCGCCGCGCAAAGCTGCCCGATCGCGCGCACCTCGACCTGCTACACATCGCGCGCCGCTTGCACAAGAGCCGCCTCGGCCCGTGCCGCCTGATCGGCTTGGAGGCAGACGTACTCGGCTTCGAGCGCGGCCCAGACATCGCTGGCATCGACATTGCCCCGCGTTATGCGCATTTTCTGCGCTCCGGCGACGAGAGCGCGCTGGAGCAAGTCGTCGAACACAACGCCTGGGACGTCGTGTCGATGGCCGCGCTCGTCGGCCTGTACGGCGAACCCTTCGACCTATTGCATGGGGAAGATTTGGTGGGGCTCGCGCGCACCCTCAAGCGCGCCCGCGCCTTCGACGACGCGGAACGCGCCGCGAGCGTCGCGCTCGAGCGCGGCGCAGGGCCCGCGGCCCGCCGCGCGCACGGTGAGATCGCCAAGGCCCGCGGAGACCGCGCGCAAGCGCTCGCACACTTCGAAGCCTTCGCCGCGGAGGTCCACGATCCGCTGGTTCGACTCGAGCTCGCCAAGCTGTACGAGCACCACGTGAAGGAGCCCACCCGCGCCCTGGGCTGGGCGGAAGGCACGAGCGAGACCGTGGAGCAGGCCGAAAAACGGCGCGCAAGGCTCAGCCAAAAAATCTCGAAAGCCGCCAAAAAGTCCGGGCAATAACCCGACTCGGGCCGGCCTCTCGTGGTAAAGCTCACGGCCTCAGATGGCCTACGACCACAAGCAGATCGAGCCGCGCTGGCAGGCGTATTGGGCGGAGCAGCAGACCTTCAAAGCCGAGCGTCGCCCCGGCCACCCGAAGTACTACGTGCTCGACATGTTCCCGTATCCGTCGGGCACCGGCCTGCACGTGGGCCACCCCGAGGGCTACACCGCCTCCGACATCGTCGCACGCTACAAGCGCATGAACGGCTTCGACGTGATGCACCCGATGGGCTGGGATGCCTTCGGTTTGCCCGCCGAGCAATACGCGATCGAGACCGGCACGCCGCCCGCTGAGACCATTACCAAGAATACGGACACGTTCCGGCGCCAGCTCAAATCACTGGGTTTTGCCTATGATTGGTCGCGCGAGCTCAACACCACCGACCCCGGCTATTTCCGCTGGACGCAGTGGATCTTTTTGCAGCTGTTCAAGCGTGGGCTAGCGTTTCAGGCCGAAATACCCGTCAATTGGTGCCAAGAGCTGGGCACCGTGCTGGCCAATGAAGAGGTCATCGACGGGCGCAGTGAGCGCGGGAATTACCCGGTCGTGCGTACGCCGCTGCGCCAATGGCAGCTGAAAATCACGGCCTACGCCGACCGCTTGTCCAGCGAGCTCGAAGAGCTGGCGTGGCCCGAAACCAAGCAAAAACAGCGGGATTGGATCGGCCGCAGTGAAGGCGCGGAGGTCGATTTTCCGCTCGTCGGGCGGACTGAAAAGCTGACCGTGTACACCACACGTCCGGACACCTTGTTCGGCGCGACGTACATGGTGATCGCTCCCGACCACCCGCTGACGCTGAGCA
>Ga0247740_1000477_pt1 | contig 19351 bp, 22 predicted proteins | sample UWRJL148409B2_FD_180942 | JGI IMG/M metagenome (GOLD analysis project Ga0247740, IMG submission 180942) | Plant litter microbial communities from Arlington Agricultural Research Station in Wisconsin, United States - UWRJ-L148-409B-2 | ecosystem: Environmental > Terrestrial > Plant litter >...
CGGTCTTCGTAGACCGTGATCTCCACGGGGATGACGTTGCCGCGCTGCGACTCGGTCGCGGCGTTGTACGCCTTGCAGAACTCCATGATGTTCACGCCGTGCTGACCCAGCGCAGGCCCGATGGGCGGTGCGGGGTTGGCGGCGCCGGCCTGGATCTGAAGCTTGATCAGACCCGTAACCTTCTTCTTCGGTGCCATATCTTCTCTTTCGTCGTGTCGCCCGAGGGCAACGCTCCCGTCACCCGGGTCGGGTGCGGTGGATAGTCGCGGGCGCGTGAAAGCGCCAGCACAACTTGTCTAGCTTAGCCGGTTACGCCGAAAACCGGAATGCCTTCGTCACGGGCGACGTTCGCCAGGCGCTGGTCGAAGGTCGCGAGGCTCGCGCTGTCGCGCCTGGCGGCAAGCAGCACGCACGCGTCGGGCATCCTCAGCCCCGAGCGTGCTCGGAGATCCGCGAGCTCGACGGGATTGTCCGGCTCATCGAGACGACCGACCCCCAGCGCGGCGAGCGCCGCAGCAACCGCGGCCGCGGCGCTCGATCTGGCAGCGACAACGAGCGATTCAGCCATGCTGAGTCGATGCGCGACCACCCTCTGGGTCGAATTGGCACGGAACAACTCGCGGGCCGTGGCGAAGTGGGCGTCATGCGGATCGAGCACCGCGATCATGACGCTCGCATCGAGCACGATCACTCGGGCCACTCGGCCCGGAGCTCGTCGCGCCATCCCCACCGCGAGAGCCCGGGGAACGATCCGGCGAGCTCATCGAGAGCGCGGAGACGGCCGGCGGATTCCTCTTCGTTCACTTCGCGCACAGCCCTACCGTTGTCGGTGATCAGGCGGACGAGAAGTCGAGATCGCGGTTCGCCCGGCCAGCGCCGCTCCGCCTCGTCTAGGGCGCGCGCCACCTCGTCCGTCTCGGTGACCTGGTAGCGCGGCCGGGCTGTGGGCATGTGTCGAGTGTACCACCCGCTCTCCGGTGGGTCACCGACGGGCAGTCGGCGTGCCCGCCTGTCACCCCGAGTGTCGGTAAACCGATATCGGCATCGGTCATGCCGATGGTCAAGGCGGCGCCCCGAGGTCATGTCTCTTCCGAAATGACGGAATTCTGACGGGCAGCCGGCCATCTCATGCGGGCCGGGGTCACATTCCCGCCCGCATCTCCGTCATTTCGCAAATGCGCGGGCTAGCCGGATGCCCGTGGCTTAACGGGAACGAGCCCGCCGAGTGATCGGCGGGCTCGTTCCGGAGAGACAGTGACTAGAGCTTGGTGACCTGGTCGAACGACAGCTCGACGGGGGTCTCGCGCTCGAACAGGGAGACGAGCACGATGAGCTTGCCGCTCTCCGCCTTGATCTCGCTGATCGAGCCGGGAAGGCCCGCGAACGAACCCTCCTTGATCGTGATGGTCTCGCCGATCTCGAAATCGATCTCGGCGGGGATGACGCGAGCGGCGCTCTTGCCCTTCACCGAAGATCCCTTGGCCGCCGGGGCCTCGACGATCTGCACGAGGCTCTTGAGCATGTTGAACGCCTCGTCGAATCGCAGCGGGCGCGGGTTGTGCGAGTTGCCGACGAAGCCGGTCACACCGGGGGTGTGACGGACGACCGACCAGCTGTCTTCGTTGAGGTCCATGCGCACGAGCACGTAGCCCGGGATGCGCACGCGGTTGACGAGCTTGCGCTGGCCGTTCTTGATCTCGACGACGTCCTCCATGGGGACCTCGACCTGGAAGACGTAGTCCTCCATCGCCATCGACACCTTGCGGTTCTCGATGTTCTGCTTCACGCGCTTCTCGAAGCCGGCGTAGGAGTGGATGACGTACCACTTGCCCGGCTTGCCCTTGAGCTCGATGCGGAACTCCTCGTAGGGGTCGGCCTCGGCCGCGTCCAGCTCGTCGCCGGGGTCCGGTCCCTCGTAGGGCGTGACGTCGGGCTCCTCGGCGGCCTCTTCCTCGGCCTCGATGTCGGCCTCGTCGTCGGTCGCGGCGACGGAGGCATCTGCCTCGTCGAGCGAGTCCACGTCGAGCGCCTCGTCGACGATCGCGTCGGCCTCGGGGTCGACCGCGGCGTCGAGCGCCTCGATCAGGCCGGCGAGGTCGGAGTCGAGCTCGTCGTCATCGTCCTCGACGACGTGCATCGCCTCGTGCTCGGCGGAGTCCTCCGAACGGTCCGCGGCGGCGAGCGTGTTACCCGTCTGCGCCTCGTCGTCCTCGGCGGACTGCTCGGCGGCCGTCGCGATCTCGAAATCTTCGCGGGGGTTCTCAGACACTGAATCTCATTTCGTTGCTGACGCGCGGCCCGTGGGCCGCAGGAGTACGTGGGGCGCTAGCCCGCGATTGTGGGATCGCCGAACAGGAAGTTGACGAGCGCGCTGAAGCCGAAGTCCAGACCGGAGACGAGGAGCATCATGATCACCACGAAGACGAGCACCACGCCCGTGTAGCTGAGCAGCTCCCTGCGCGTCGGGGTAACCACCTTGCGGAGCTCCCCCACGACCTGGCGCAGGAACAGGCCCACGCGCGCAAAAGGCCCGCGTCGCTGGGCGCGGTCTTTCTTGGCGTTCGCTACGACGTCCTCGCTGGGCTCGTCGATCACTTTTCTGGCCACTCTTCAACTACCTTCCGAAATTTCGGCTTGCAAGCTTCTCAACTTGCTCGGCCAGCCCCGCGTGAAGCGAGGATGGTCCAGCAGGGCGGACAGGACTTGAACCTGCAACCTGCGGTTTTGGAGACCGCTGCTCTACCAATTGAGCCACCGCCCTTTGCATTGCGCCGCCCGGAAAACTGGCACCGGGCGCGCAAAAGCTTGGCAGATTTCAACTACCTCCACCAGTGTACGTCATGACCAGCGCTCCCAAAAAAGCGCCGGCGGAAGCGCACGAAAAAGTGGCCGGAGGCGGGTCCTGGGGGACCGACCGCCTCCGGCCACTTGTTGCTACCGACTAGTCCGAGGTGAGGGACTTTGCGTGATTACGTCGGTAACCTTCTCGCGCCAGGTAGGCACCCGCTGCCAACAGGGCGAGAATGATCGCGATCAGGGTTGCGATGCCGACGCCGGTGTAGGCGAGGCGGCTGCTGTCCGCGAAGGTGGGGCCGCAGTTCGTGAAGCACGGGTCGGGGTCTCCACCGTTGCAGAAGGCGCCGGTGCACGGTGTGCAGGTGCCGCCAGTGCAGTCCGGAGGAACAACCACGGTCGCGTTCGGTCCGACTGAGGACTGGGCCAGGTTGATCTGAGCGGCGGAACCGTCACTCAGGGTCGGTAGGACCGTCAGGCGGAGAGCCGTCTGGGTGAAGGTGTTGCCACCCGCCGTGGGCTCGAGCTCCTGCACGTTGGCCCTGAGCGACACCACGTCCGTCAGGATCGTCGAGACGCTGTCCCCATCACCGAGCAGTCCGGTGACCGCGGGGTTGACCAAGCCGGCGTTGAGGCTGTCGACCAGTTCCTGCACGCTTCCGTCCTCACCGAACAGTCCCTCTTCGAGACCGTCACCGAGGCCACCGATCACCAGCGCGGCGTCGACGTTCACCGGGACGGTGCCGTTCAGGAGCGAGACGGCCACATCGGCCTTGACCGCGGTGCCGTCGATGAGGTCGTCCACGGTGCCGACGATGTCGACGGCGACGGTGCTGTTGAGGTCAGGAAGCACGTTCCGAACGACCTCGCACAGGGTCGGCTTGACCAGCGTCGGTGCCGCCACGCTACGACCGAACAGGCCGCCCAGTCCGCCACCGAGTCCGCCGACCGTGTTGGTCAGGACGGTGTTGAGCTGGGAGAGGTCGGTGAGACCGTCCAGCTGGGTGAGGTCGCTGATACCGAGCGCCTGGGTCAGCTGCGTGATCTGCGTGGCGTTCAGAACGCCCGTCAGGTCGCTCAGCTGGTTGACGCCCGGGATGTCGAGCAGTCCACCGAGTCCACCGGTGAGGTCGCCCCCGAGTACGTCGCCCAGCAGGTCTCCCACGATGGGAAGGTCGACGACGCGGCACTGGGTGCTCGAGCCGCCGTCCTGCGGAGTGAGCAGGTTGAGGTCGGCGTGCACGGTGACCTTCGCGTCGTGGAGCGCTGCGCGCACCTTGTCGACGATCTGGTCGGCGAGCGTCGCGACGGTGTCGGTGATGCCCTCGAGCACCTTGTTGATCACCTTGTCGGAGAGGATCTCGGTGTTCGGCGCGAGCGAGTTGATCTCGCCGCCGAGCAGGGTCTCCAGGTCGACGCGGACGGCACCGGTCTGCAGGTCGAACGACACCGCGCCGTTCCCGTACTTGCTGCGGAGCAGCTCGTTGACCGCCTGCTGGAGGTCGGCGTCGATCACGACGGAGACGTTGGCGGAGGAGCCGATCGCCCCCAGAAGAGGATCGAGGATGCCGTCCACCGCGTTGCCGACGGTGCCGTCGTCGCTTCCGATCGCGAGCAGCTGCCCGTCCACGTTGGCGAGGGCGGCTGCCACCTTCTCGGTGAGCTGGCCGACAGCGGGGCTCGTGAAGTTGAGCGTGGCATCCGCAACCGTGTAGGAGCCGGAGGCCTCCGTGAGGCTGGCCTGCGCCTGCGACGAGATGCCGTCGACGTCGAGCGTCAGGTCCGTAAGGATGCCCTCGAGCGAGTCGTTGAGCAGCAGGTCGAGGTCGAGCGCGAGGTCTCCCGCGTCGCCGGTGGCCGTCTGACCGATTCCGACTCCGCCGTCGTCGCCGGCAGCGCCGGTGGACGCCATCGACGTGCCGTCCTTCGAGGCTTCGGCGTACTGGCCGATGACGCCGGAGTCGAGGAAGTCACCGAGCGAGAGCTGGAGGCCTCCGTCGATGCCGATCGGGATGGAGTTGAGAAGCTCGACCTGCAGCGGGTCGTCCTGCCACTGCGTCTCCTGGTTGCCCGAGTTGCCGGCCTCGGCGGCCTGCAGCTCGACGATGTTGTCCAGGTTGGTGCCCAGCAACGATCCCGAGAGGAACTTGCCCTGGGCCCAGGATGCGGGCAGTGGTGCGGCGGAAGCAGCCGGAGCTGCTGCGAGCGCGAAGCCCGACGTAATGGCGATTGTGCCGATGGCGGCGCCGACGCGGGTGAAAACGGAGTGGGTCTTCCCAACTGGGTTTCCAGTGCGCGGGATGTGTTTGGTGAACACGACTGGTACCTTCCTGATCCTGTTATGGGACTAGGAAGCTGTGGATCTGCATCGATCTCAAAAGGTTCTTCGAGGGTCGACGAATACTGCCTGATCTCAGCTTCGTAGTGCCCGGTGCTTGGTTAGTGCGGTTCGCCGGGATGGTTAGTCCCTGCTTACTGAAAGAGACGGGGGATGCGCGTGGCTATGACGCGGAACCTCGAAGTTTCTTCGAGAAAGCTTCAACCGTGCATCCCGCCTAAACTTGTCGCCGTGACCGCACCCCGCATCTCCCGCCGTATTGCCGCCATCGCAGAGTCCGCGACCCTCAAGGTCGATTCGAAGGCCAAGGCGCTCCAGGCCGAGGGCCGGCCCGTCATCAGCTACGCGGCGGGCGAGCCCGACTTCCCGACTCCGCAGAACATCGTAGATGCCGCTGCTCGGGCCGTACTCGACCCCAAGAACTACCGCTACACCCCGGCCGCCGGCCTGCCCGAGCTGCGCGAGGCCATTGCCGCCAAGACGCTGCGTGACAGCGGCTGGAACGTTCCGGCCTCGCAGGTCATCGTCACCAACGGCGGCAAGCAGGCGGTCTACCAGTCGTTCGCCACCATCGTCGACGACGGCGACGAGGTGATCCTCCCCGCTCCGTACTGGACGACGTACCCCGAGGCAGTGAAGCTCGCGGGGGGCATCCCCGTCGAGGTCTTCGCGGGAGCCGACCAGGACTACCTCGTGACCGTGGAGCAGCTCGAGGCCGCGCGCACCGACCGCACCAAGGTGCTGCTGTTCGTGTCGCCGTCGAACCCCACCGGCGCGGTCTACTCGCCCGAGCAGACCAGGGCCATCGGCGAGTGGGCGCTCGAGCACGGCATCTGGGTAATCGCGGACGAGATCTACCAGAACCTCGTCTACGACGGGGTGAAGGCGATCTCGATCGTCGAGGCCGTGCCGGCTCTGACCGATCAGGCGATCCTCGTGAACGGCGTCGCGAAGAGCTACGCCATGACCGGCTGGCGCCTCGGCTGGATGGTCGGCCCCGTCGACGTCATCAAGGCCGCGGGGAACCTGCAGTCGCACCTGTCGAGCAACGTCTCCAACATCTCGCAGCGCGCGGCGATCGAGGCGCTCACCGGGCCGCAGGACCAGGTCGAGGTGATGCGGGAGTCGTTCGAGCGCCGCCGCAACCTCATCGTGGCCGAGCTGAACAAGATCGACGGGCTCGTGTGCCCGACGCCCGAGGGCGCCTTCTACGTCTACCCGGATGTCACGGGTCTCCTGAACCGCGAGTGGGGAGGCGTCACCCCCACGACGTCGCTCGAGCTCGCCGATCTGATCCTCGAGCAGGCCGAGGTCGCCGTCGTTCCGGGCGAGGCTTTCGGCCCCAGCGGGTACCTGCGCCTCTCCTACGCGCTCGGCGACGGCCCGCTGCTCGAGGGCGTGCAGCGGCTGCAGAAGCTGTTCGCGCGCTAGCCCGGGTTGAGGGCACCTCGCGCGTCGTGCAGCACGGATGCCGCTACCGCATCCAGCAGCTCGGAGCGCAGGTTCCACTGCTGCCAGTAGAGCTGCACCGTTACGGCGGCACCCGGGTCGAGTTCGACGAGACTCCCGTCGGCGAGACCCGCGGCCTGGGCATCCGGCAGCATGCCCCAGCCGAGGCCGAGCGCGATCGCCCGCGCGAAGTCGGCCGAAGCGGGAACGTAGTGGCGCGGCGGCGAGGCGTCGCCCGCCACCGAGCGCAGGTACTGGCCCTGCAGGTCGTCCTTGCGGTCGAAGTCGACGAGGGGCGCGAGCGCGAGGGATGCCGCATCCACTCCCCCGGGGAACCAGCGGGCCGTGAACGCCGGCGTCGCCACGGGGCGGTACGTCATGCCGCCAAGCGGAGTGGTGGTGCACCCGGGAACGGGCTGCGCCTGCGCGGTGACGGCCGCCATCACAGAGCCCGAGGCGAGGAGCGCGGCCGTGTGCTCCTGGTTGTCGAGGTGCAGGTCGACGACGATCGCGCGCTCGGCCGAGACCCGCGCGAAGGCGGGTAGCAGCCAGGTCGCCATCGAGTCGGCGTTCACCGCGATCGGCACGGCGAAGGACGCCCCACCCTCGATCCCGAGCTGCTCGCCGGCATCGTGCTCGAGCAGGGCGAGCTGCCGCGCGAGGCGCACGAGCGGCTCGCCCGACTCGGTAGCGCGGATCGGCTTCTCGCGCACGACCAGCACCCGCCCGAGCTCCTGCTCGAGGGACTTGATGCGCTGGCTCACGGCAGAGGGCGTCACACCCAGTCGTCGGGCGGCCGCGTCGAAGGTTCCCGCGTCGATCACGGCGGCGAGGGTCTCGAGCTGGTCGCGCTGCGGCTTCATCATTAGTTACTCTAATGTGGCATCAGAATTCGTAGCTGGAGTTATGGCACGAGCATCCGTAGATTCGACGCGTGCTCCTCGCTGCTCTCGCCGGCCTCGGCCTCGGTCTCTCGCTCATCGTCGCCATCGGCGCGCAGAACGCCTTCGTGCTGCGGCAGGGGCTGCGGCGCGAGCACGTGCTCGTCGTGATCGTCATCTGCGCGGCGTCGGACGCGGTGCTCATCGCCCTCGGGGTCGGGGGTGCGGGATGGGTGTTCGAGCGACTCCCCTGGCTGGTGGAGGTGGTGCGCTGGGCGGGGTTCGCATTCCTGCTCGTGTACGGCCTGCTCGCCGCACGCCGGGCGATCCGGCCGAAGGCCCTCGCAGCGGCGGACGGCGAGCCGAAGAGGATGTCGCTGGCCGCCGTCGCGGGAACCTGCCTCGCCCTGACCTGGCTCAACCCGCACGTGTACCTCGACACCGTCGTGCTGCTCGGGTCGATCGCCAGCACGCACGGAGACCTCCGCTGGGCCTTCGGTGCCGGGGCCATGGTGGCGAGCATCGTCTGGTTCACCGCGCTCGGCCTCGGTGCCCGCCTTCTCGCCCCGGTGTTCGCGAAGCCACTCGCGTGGCGCGTGCTCGACGGGATCATCGCGGTCGTCATGGTCGCACTCGCGGTGTCGCTGGTGCTGCCGCACTGACTCAGAGCAGCTTGCGCGCCGTCGCCCACACCGTGAGCTCGTAGCGCGACGACAGCTGAAGCTTGCGCAGCACCGCCGACACGTGCGTCTCCACGGTCTTGATCGAGATGTAGAGCTCGCTCGCGACCTCCTTGTACGCGTAGCCGCGCGCGATCAGCCGCATCACCTCGCGTTCGCGAGCGGAGAGCCGGTCGAGCTCCTCGCTCGACTCCGCCTGCTCGCCCGCTACAGCCCCGAAGGCGTCGAGCACGAAGCCCGCGAGCCGGGGGGAGAACACGGCGTCGCCGCCGGCCACGGCCTCGGCCGCGCGGCTCACCTCGGCACCGGAGCTCGCCTTCGTAATGTACCCGCGGGCACCGGCACGGATGACCCCGACCACATCCTCGGCGGAGTCGGAGACGCTCAGCGCGAGGAACCGCACGGTGTCCAGCACGCCGGCCGATCGCCGGATCACCTCGGCCCCACCGCCGCCCTCGCCGCCCGGCAGGTGCACGTCGAGCAGTACGACGGCGGGCCTCATCCCGGCGATCAGGGCGATGGCCTCGTCCACCGTCGCCGCCTCGCCCAGCACGGTGATGGAGTCGTCGAGGTCGGCACGCAACCCCGAGCGGAAGATCGAGTGGTCGTCGACGATCACGACGGTGGTCATTGCGGCACCTCCAGGTGCAGGTGGACTTCCGTTCCCGAGCCGCCGGCGCCCGGCTTCACCGTCGCAGACCCTCCGGCCCGGGCCATCCGGCCGATGATCGATTCGCGGATGCCCAACCGGTCGTCGGGCAGCGCGTCGAGGTCCACGCCCGCGCCCCGATCGCGCACGTACACGTCGACGGCGGTCGGAGAGGTCTCGAGGTACACGGAGACCTCTCCGCCCACATGGCGCGCCGCGTTGAGCATCGCCTCGCGCGTCGCCGCCACCACGGCGGGGATGCCCGCGACCGACTCGCCCGTCGCGACCACTTCGATGCGTGCCGGGTAGTCCAGTTCGATGGCGGCCGCGACACTGCGCAGCTCCGCGGAGAGGTCGTCGGCCACGGGGATGTCGCGCTCGAACAGCCAGTCGCGCAGCTCGCGCTCCTGCGCGCGGGCGATGCGGGCGACCTCGCTCGACGCGCCCGCGCGGTTTTGGATGAGGGCGAGAGTCTGCAGCACCGAGTCGTGGAGGTGGGCGGCGATCTCTGCCCGCTGCTCCTGCCGCACGCGCGTCGAGCGCTCGGTCATGAGCTCGCTCCACAGCCGCACCACGCGCGGCGCCGCCAGCACTCCGATCGCAAGGACGACGGCGCCCACGGCCAGCACCGCGTTGAGCGCGCTGGGGCGGCTGAGGAGCACGGCGCAACCGGCGACGACCATCAGGCCGGAGGAGAGCGACCGCACGATCAGTCCGTACGCCGCCGAGCGCGAGGGATCGTGACGGTCGAAGCCCAGGCTCCAGGCGACGGCCCCGCCGCTCGCCACGACCAGCACGACGAGAGCCGAGGTGACCGTCGGGTCGTCCCCGTGCCCCGTAGCGCCGAGGAGGACCACGGCGGTGACCAGGGCGGCGAAGACGAGCAGGGGCGCGACCGGCACGGCGCGTCGGACGTCGGCCGGGGCCTCCGGGTCGCCCGGTTCGAGGGGCACGAGCGCCCAGAGCCAGAGGTACAGCAGCACGCCGGCCCCGCCCAACAGGGTGAGCACGATGGCGAGGAACCGCACCCGGGCGGTGCCCCAGTCGAGGTGTCGCGCCATCCCCGCGCACACTCCGCCGAGCACGACGCGGCGCGGGCGCAGCAGCGGCGGACGGAGCGCGAGTGTGGTCACCCCTGAATCCAAGCAGGTTTGCGGGGCTCCGGGCCCGGACTCAGGGTGCGTTCAGGGTCGTCCCCCATGGCGACGGATGCCCAGCGCCGCCACGATCGGACTATGGCAACGCAGACCGCTCCGCCGAGCGACACCAACACTCCCCCTCCCTCCCCTTCGACCTCCCCCGACGGCAACCGCTTCTTCAGCTGGATGCGCGGCCTCGGCCTCACCCGGCAACCCGGGTGGATCGGCGGCGTGTGCGCCGGGATCGCCGCTCGACTCGGCATCGATCCGCTGATCGTCCGCGGCATCGTCGTCGTGGTCGCCGTGCTCGGGGGGCCCGCGTTCCTGCTCTACGCGGCGGCCTGGCTGCTCCTGCCGGACACCAAGGACAAGATTCACCTCGAGGAACTCCTTCGCGGCCGACTCGAGTCGCCGATCGCCGGGATCGGTGCGCTCGCGCTCCTCTCCCTCCTCCCCGTCGCGCAGGGATTCTGGTACACAGGGTCGCTCTACTGGGGCCAGCCCTCGTGGGGCGAGTCGGCGGGCCGGGTCCTGTGGACGCTGGTCGTGCTCGCGGCCGTCGTCGCGTTCGTGGTCTGGGTCGCCCGCCGCTCCGCCCCCGCGGCATCCGAGCCGCTCGTCACCCCGGCGACCACGGATGACCGCCCAGACACGATCCCGCAGCCCGTGGCAACGGCGACCCTCGTCGAGCCGACCCTCGTCGAGCCCACGCCCCCGCCCGCCGGCGCTGCCGAGGAGGATGTGGCGGCGTGGCGTGCCCAGCAGTCGGCGTGGAAGGCGGAGCGGGAGGCGTTCCGCAAGCAGACGGCGGAGACGGCGCGGGAGTCCGCGCGGATGCGCGCCCAGGAGGCGCGGGAGCGCACGGCGGCCTTCACCGCGCAACGCGCTGAGCAGCGTCGGACGTGGCTGGCCGCCAACCCGCGCGCCGGGGCGGCGTACTCCGCGATCGCGCTCGGCTCCGCGGCCCTCGCGGGTGGTATCGCCGTCATTGTGACCCCCCTCACCGAGAACCACTTCACGGTCGGTGCCGCCGCGGCAACGATCGTGCTGGGCGTGGCGATCGCCCTCGCCGGACTGCTGCGGCGCCGCAGCGGTTTCCTCATGTTCGTGTCGGTGATCCTTCTCGTGGTGACCCTCCTGAGCGCCGTCATTCCCGCCGGTCGCACCCTCATCCCGGGCAACTACGGGCTCTCCAACGCCGTGCCCGGGCAGTACTTCCAGCCCGCCGGCGATCTCTACCTCACGGTCGACCCGTCCCTCGGTGACGGCACCATCGACGTCTGGCAGGGGGCCGGAACCGTGGACATCAACCTCGCGCCGGGCACCGTCGCGCGCATCCAGATCGTCTCGCAGGACGGCGAGGTCTGGCTCGCGGGCGACGAGAGCGAGGCCTACGAACCGATCGACGACCTGCGGTACACGCGGGGCGCCTGGCGCTCAGACGACGTGTACGGCTCGGGCGCTCCGACCGTGACCTTGCGCATCTGGCAGGGCGCGGGCTCGATCGTCATCCACGACTCCACCGAACCGCTCACCACCGACACCCCGACAGACGAGGACTCCACCCCATGACCGACGACACCGCCACCATCACCACTGCTCCACGTCCGTACGTGCGGGCGGGTTCCGTCGCCTGGGGCCTCATCCTCATCGCGGCCGCCTCCCTGGTGCTATGGGTCACCGGCGACGACGCGCGCCGCGAGGCCGTCGCCGAGTGGACCCGCACCCTCACCCCCGGCACCGCGGTGGTCGTCGCGGTGCTCGTGCTGGGCGGCATCCTGCTCCTCGCGGGAGTGCTCGCCGCGATCCGTCGGGTGCAGCGCCGCGCGGACTGAGCAAGGCGGGGTCCACCGGTCGGTTGATGGCACGTTCATCCGGTGCACCGCTGCCGCGGGAGCCCCGACGCGACGACCATGGGGGTATGACATCCTCCGAACCGGTCGTGAGCGTCCGCGACCTGCGCAAGACCTACGGCAGCTTCACCGCGCTCGACGGCGTGAGCTTCGACATCGCGCGCGGCGAGACCTTCGCGCTGCTCGGCCCGAACGGCGCCGGAAAGTCGACGACTATCGAGATCCTCGAGGGCTACCGCGACCGCTCCGGCGGAGAGGCGCGCGTGCTCGGCGTCGACCCCGGCAAGGGCGGCCTTGACTGGAAGGCTCGCCTCGGCATCGTGCTCCAGTCCACCGGCGAGAGCGGCAACGTCACCGTGCGCGAGCAGCTGACCCACTTCGCCGGTTACTACCCGAACGCCCGCAGTGTGGACGAAGTGATCGCGGCCGTCGGTCTGGAGGAGAAGCAGAAGACCCTCATCCGCAAACTCTCTGGCGGGCAACGCCGCCGCGTCGACGTCGCACTCGGCATCATCGGCCGCCCCGAGCTGCTCTTCCTCGACGAGCCGACCACGGGCTTCGACCCCGAGGCGCGCCGCCAGTTCTGGGAGCTCATCGAGCGCCTCAAGCGCGAGGGCACCACCATCCTCCTCACCACGCACTACCTCGACGAGGCCGCCCACCTGGGCGACCGGGCGGGCGTGATCGCCGGCGGACGCCTCATCGACATCGGTGCCATCGACGAACTGGGCGGCGCGGATGCCCGGGTGCCCGTCGTCCGCTGGCGCGAGAACGGCGTGCAGCACGAGGAACGCACCACCACCCCGGGCGCCCTCGTCGCCCGGCTCGGCGAACCCGACGACCTGCAGGTCATCCGCCCATCACTCGAGGACATCTACCTGACGCTCGTCGGCACCTACGAGAAGTCCACCGAAGGAGCACTGCTGTGACTACGATCGACATCCCCCGGCTCCCCGCGGGCCGCACGCTCCGCCTCGGAGTGAGCCGCGTCGGCTACGAGGTGAAGACCTACTTCCGCCAGGGCGACTCGGTGTTCTTCACCTTCCTCTTCCCGCTCGTGATGCTCACGATCTTCTCCGTGGCGTTCAGCGAGCAGAACTTCGGCCCTGACGACGCCCCCCTGAGCGCCGCCGCCTACTACCTGCCGGGGATGCTCGCCGCCGGCCTCCTCCTCAGTGGCCTGCAGAACATGGCCATCGACATCGCCGGGGAGAAGAGCGACGGCACCCTCAAGCGTTTCGCCGGCACTCCCCTGCCCGTGCTGAGCTACTTCATCGGCAAGATCGGCCAGGTCTTCGTCACCGGTGTGCTGCAGGCCGCACTGCTGCTGCTGGTCGCGCGATTCGTGTTCCAGGTAGACCTGCCGACGGAGCCGCAGGCCTGGCTCACCTTCGCGTGGGTGTTCGTGCTCGGGGTGACGACCTCCGCGATCCTCGGCATCGCCCTGAGCGGCCTCCCCCGCAGCGGCAAGAGCGCGACCGCCGTCATTATCCCGATCGCCCTCGTGCTGCAGTTCATCTCGGGCGTCTACCTCACGTTCACCCAGCTTCCCGAGTGGCTGCAGAACGTGGCGAGCGTCTTCCCCCTGAAGTGGATGGCGCAGGGCATGCGCTCCGTCTTCCTTCCCTCCGGGTACGAGACGCTCGAGGCCGGCGGAACCTGGAACCTCGAGGGCGTCGCGATCGTCACCGCGATCTGGCTCGTGGTGGGCCTCGTCGTGACACGGATGACCTTCCGCTGGATCCGTAGGGACTCATGAGGGTGCGAAGCTAAGGCCATGACCGGCACCAAGTGGTGGGATCTCGCGTTCGGCGCGACGATCGCCGTGCTCGCCGCCCTCACGCAGTTGGCCTGGGCGCCCACCGCGGCGGGTCGCGCCATCGCGCTCGCCATCCTCGGGGTGCTCGTGCTGGCGTACCTGCTGATCGGCCGCCGCGCGCTCGCCGACGGGCGGCACGCGATCCCGTACTCGCTTCTCCTCATCGTCGCCTCCGGTGCCCTCGCGGCCTGCTCGCCCAATCTCGCCGTCGCCCAAGTGATCACGATCCCGCTCCTGTGGTCGGTCATCGAGTCGACGGCCCGGTCGGTGGTCGCCACCGTGGTCGCGGCGGTGGCCGTCGCCGTCGGCATCTACTTCTCGCTCGGGGCTGACAGTGACGCCCTCTCCCAGGCGGTCTCGATCCAGGGCATCTCGCTCGTCGGCTCGATCGCGTTCGGCATCTGGATCAGTCGCATCGCCAGCCTGAGCCATGAGCGCAAGCGGCTGCTCGACGAGCTCACGGCGAGCCAGGATCGCGTCGCCGCGCTGAGCCGCGACGCCGGGATGCTCGGGGAGCGCGAGAGGCTCGCCCGCGAGATCCACGACACCATCGCCCAAGACCTCACGGGTCTCGTGATGCTCTCGCAGCGGGCGCAGCGCGAACTCGGCGACTCCCCCGAGGGAACCCTCGCGCTGCTCGAGGAGAGCGCGCGGTCCGCCCTCGCCGAGACCCGCGCCCTCGTTGCGGCGAGCGCCCCGGTCGGTCTCTCGAGCGGAATCCGCGAGGCGCTCGACAGACTCGCCGAGCGGATCAGCCGGGAGACGGGCGTGACCGTGGGCGTGGAGGTCGGGGACGACGTGCCCGCGCTCGACCGCGACACCGAGGTCGTGCTGCTGCGCATCGCGCAGGAGGGTCTCGGCAACGTCCGCAAGCACGCCAATGCCGACTCGGCCGTGGTGCGCCTCGAAGCGGGCAACGGTCACGTCGCGCTCGTGGTGGAGGACGACGGCGACGGCTTCGACCCCACCCGACCGACCGAGGGGTTCGGCCTGACCGGGATGCACGAGCGCCTCGCCCTCGTCGGCGGAACCATCGACGTCTCGACCTCCCCCGCAGGAACCGTGCTCACCGCGACCCTCCCGGTACCGGCGTGATCCGGGTCCTGGTCGCCGACGACCACCCCATCGTGCGCGGCGGCATCGTCGCCCTGCTCTCCGACGCAGACGACATGGAGGTGGTGGGCGAGGCCTCCGACGGCCTCGAGGCCGTGCGCCTGGCGGCCGAGGTCGGCCCCGACGTCGTGCTCATGGACCTGCGGATGCCCGGCCTCGACGGCGATGAGGCCACCGCGCGCATCCTCGCCGCCTCGGCCGCCGTGCGCGTGATCATCCTCACGACCTACGAGTCGGACACGAGCATCCTCACCGCCATCGAGGCGGGCGCGAGCGGCTACCTGCTCAAGGCCGCGCCGCAGGAGGAGATTCTCGCCGGCGTGCGCTCGGTCGCCCGCGGCGAGGTCGCGCTGGCCCCGTCGATCGCGGCGATGCTGGTTCAGCGGGTCGCGAAGCCCGCGGTCACTCTGAGCCCCCGCGAGACCCAGGTGCTCGCGCTCGTCGCCCAGGGCTCGAGCAACCCCGAGATCGCCCGCGAGCTGTTCCTGAGCGAGGCGACCGTGAAGACACACCTGCTCCACGTCTTCGAGAAACTCGGCGTGGGCGACCGCACCCGCGCGGTGACGCGGGCGATGGAGCTGGGGCTGCTCTAGAGCAGGATCCCGACCGCGACCGGCTCTGGCTGCAGGTCGACACCGAACCGCGAGAGCACCATGGCGCGGATGTAGCGCGCGAGCTCACCGACCTCCTCGGCCGTTCCGCCGCCGCGGTTCGTGATGGCGAGCGTGTGCTTCGAGGAGATCGCGACGTGCGAGCCCGGCAGCCGGAATCCCCTGCCCACCCCCGCCTGCTCGATCAGCCACGCCGCGCTGAGCTTGACCACGCGGTCGTCGACGAGCCACTGCTGGGTCTCGGGCGGCAGGCCGCGGGCGAAGTTCTCACTCACGATCGGGTTGGTGAAGAACGAACCGCAGCTGGCCGAATCGGGGTCGGCGGGGTCGAGCACCATGCCCTTCGCGCGACGCAGCGCGAGCACGCCCTCGCGGATCGCCGCGATCGGAGCCGACTCGACCCCCAGTGCGGACGCAAGCTGCGAGTACTTGATGACGCCCTCGGACGACTCCTCGAGCCGCAGCTCGATCGCCAGCACGATGCCCTCGAGACCGGCCTTCATCGCCGAGGTGCGGTAACCGAGCCCGAGCTCCGCGGCAGGGATACGACGCTGCTCACCGGTCACGTAGTCGAGGAACTCAATGGCGACGAGCACGTCGGAGAGCTCCTGCCCGTACGCCCCGATGTTCTGGATGGGCGCAGCCCCCGCAGACCCTGGGATCCCGCTCAGCGCCTCGATGCCCGACCACCCCTGCGCCACGGTGTACGCCACGAGCTCGTCCCACGGCTCGCCCGCCTCCACGCGCAGCAGTACGCCGTCGCCCGCGAGCCGCTCGACGCCGCGGGTGACGACACGGATGACCGTGCCCGGAAACCCCGAATCGGAGACCACCACGTTCGACCCTCCGCCGAGCACGAGCCAGTCGTCGTCTCCCCACGCCGAGAGCGCGGCATCCACCAGTTCGTCCCGGGTGGTGGCGGTGACGAGGGTGCCGGCGGGGCCGCCCACACGCAGGGTGGTGAGCTCGCTCAGGGGAACATCGACGCCGGAGAGCATCAGGTGAGACTGACCCGTACCTGGGCCTTGCCGAGCACGGTCTGATCCTTGAACGTCACCGTCAGGTCGATGCGGGTCTCGCTCTCGTCGAGCGCGCCGACCTTGGCTACTACGGTCACCGAGGCCCCCTCGAGCGGGTCGACCAGAACGGGGCGCGTGAATCGCACGGTGTAGCCCAGGACGACCCCGCGGTCGTCGAGCCAGTCGACGACCGGCTGCACCGCAAGCCCCATCGTGAGCATGCCGTGCGCGAGCACGCCCGGGAGCCCCACGGACTCCGCGACGTCGTCGCGGTAGTGGATCGGGTTGAAGTCGCCCGAGGCGCCCGCGTAGCGGACCAGCGAGTCGCGGGTGAGCGAGAAGGTGCGCTCCGCGACGATGTCGCCGACGGTCAGGTCGCTCATGAGTCGCCCCTCACGACGAGGGTCGACGTGGCAGTCACGACGTGCGAACCGCTCGAGTCGACGATGGTGGATTCGGCGGTGACCATCGAGTTGCCACCGAGGGTCTTGATGCTCGTGACGAGCAGGGTCGCGACGAGCTCGTCGCCCGCCACGATCGGTCGCGTGTAGGAGAACGCCTGCTCGCCGTGGACCACGCGGGAGAAGTCGATGCCGCCGTCGGGCTCGGCGAGCAGCTGGGCGAGCGTCGCCTCCTGCACGACTACCGGGAAGGTGGGGGGCGCGACGACGTCGTCGTAGCCCGCCTCCCGTGCGGCCTCGGGGTCGAAGTTGAGCGGGCTGCTGGCGAGGACGGCGCGGGCGAACTCGCGCACCTTCTCCCGGCCGACGAGGTACGGGGCTGTGGGTGGGAACACCCGGCCCTGGAGTTCTGGGTTCACTGGCACGATTGACAGCTTAAACGGCGAAGCCCCCGTGTGATCACGGGGGCTTCGCGGAACTTCTAGTGTCGAGTGCCTACTGGCAGCTGTCGCACTGAAGAAGATCCATCGGGTCGACGGGGACTGCGTAGCCGCCGACGTTGTCTTCGTTGTCCATGTCGGACCTCCCCAAGTTCGTGTCACCCGCGCCTTGCGGGGTGTTTCACTATATAACCGGAATGACACGGTTGTCATTCCCCTAGATGTAGTGGTTCGGCGTGTCGCGCGATTTCTTTAAGAGTAGGCCGAACCCCCGACATTCCTCCGAGTTCGCCGAGCCCCCTCGACATCCCGGGACGCTAGGCGTTTACTCGTCCGTACAGCGCGCACCACCCCGCATCCCGCACCCGTGACCTGCAGCTTTCAATGACGAAAGTGAAGGAGTATGACGATGACCATCACCACGCCCAAGACCTCGGCTGGATCGACCGCGGGGCGAGGCAGCATCCATTGGACCGCCGTTCAGGCCGGCCTGTGGGTGGGCAAGATCAACGGTGAATTCGCCGGGATGATCGAGGCGAGGTGGGGCGAGGGATTCTCGGCTACCACTCGACTCGCGAAGCACCTCGGCACGTTCGCCACCGTGGAGGAGGCCAAGGCGAGTTTCCGCGACTGACGCAGGCCCAGCGTGGCCCGGTACGGGGCTGATTGACCCCTAGACTGGCGCTCTTATCCCGACCCACAGACCGGAGCACCAGTGTCATCTGACGCGACCACCGAAGGCCGCCAGGGCCTGTCCTTCCTGCGTACCAACATGGAAGTCATCATCGCCATCCTCTTGGGTGTCGTCTCGATCGCGACCGCGTACGTCTCGTTCCAGAGCTCGCTGTACGGCGGCAACCAGGCGACCTCCTACTCGGTGGGCAACAACCTGTCGACCGAGGCCGAGTCGATGTACCTCGAGGGCAACCAGCAGTACGTGCAGGACTCCCAGCTCTGGCAGACGCTCACCTCGCTGCGCCTCGACATCGCGAACCCCGACCCCGCGGTCTCCGAGGCCGCCCAGCTGAAGTACGACACGATCTACTTCCAGTCGGTGTCGGAGGACTTCGACGGCGCCATCCAGCGCGCCGACGCGACCAATGAGGCCGATCCCGACTTCTACGTAGATCCCAGCGACGACGAGGAGTACCAGGAGAGCCTGTTCAGCTCGTACGCCGACACCAAGGACGAGTCCGAGAAGACGATCAAGGAGGGCGACCAGGCCGGCGTCTACAGCGACAAGCTCACGCTATCCACCGTGATCATGGCCGTCTCCCTGTTCCTCCTGGGTATTGCCGCGGTCGTGTCGGTGTTCCGCATCAAGCTGATCATGGGCGCGATCGGCGTCGGCATCTTCATCATCGCGGTCATCATCGCGGTCGCGATCCCCTACACCTCCATGTTCTAAGAAGAGCCGCACTGCACGGATGCCCGGTCGCGACTCGCGGCCGGGCATCCGTCATGTCGGCGAGTGTTCATCACGATGTCACCCCCGTACGGCAGCATTGCCCGGTGACGTACACCGAGCACTTCTACCTGATCGAGGACGGGCATGGTCGCTGGACGATCAGGCACCAGATCACGGACATCATCGCGGGCACCATCCTGCGCACCTCGGGCGGCTTCCGCCTGAAGAACGAGAACTCTCGCACCCTCGGCAACTTCGACTCGATCGAGAGCGCCCTGCAGGGCCTCTACGCCGTGGTCTGACCCAGGAGCGGGCCCTTGCCCCGACTGTCTCGCACGTCCCGCATGGGCCGACGCCGTCTCGGTGAAGCGGCGGTTCGCGATCCTGGGGAACCCGCGTGTTCTGGTCATCCTGGCGACAACGATGCTCGCGCAGTTGGCCATCCTGGTGGCGCTCTCGTTGTCAGCATCGAGCCTGATCGCGACGATCATCGTGTTCGGGCTGTGGGGAGTCTCGGCGAGTGGAGCCCTGCTGCCCGTGCAGCACGCCGGTATCTTGATAGCCCCACTGCTGGGTGCGGCCGCGCTCCTGACCACGTGGTCACTTTCTTTGGTAGATTCACCACATGGGTGTGGTGGTCGATGGACGACGTCAGCGAGGGGCGCTCACCCGCGCCCACATCCTCGATGCCGCCGAGCGGCTGTTCAGCACCGGCGGGTACCACCCGACCTCCCTCCGCGGAATAGCGGCCGAGGTCG
>Ga0247740_1000478_pt1 | contig 19326 bp, 16 predicted proteins | sample UWRJL148409B2_FD_180942 | JGI IMG/M metagenome (GOLD analysis project Ga0247740, IMG submission 180942) | Plant litter microbial communities from Arlington Agricultural Research Station in Wisconsin, United States - UWRJ-L148-409B-2 | ecosystem: Environmental > Terrestrial > Plant litter >...
TTTATGATGTATCGTAATCAATTTCGGTTAAATATAATCCGTGTGCCGGAACCGAAAACCCGGCTTTTTCTCTGCTTTTACTCGCAATGATATTTTCAAAATCGGTTAGGGAAATTTTTTGTAAACCAATGTTAACCAAAGTACCCACGATAGAGCGAACCATATTTCGCAGAAAACGATTTGCCGAAATAGTAAAAATCAGGTTCTTGTTTTCAATTTTCCAATACGCTTCAAAAATCTTGCAGTCAAATGTGTTTACATCTGTATTTACCTTCGAGAAACATTGAAAATCCGTATGATTCAGTAAGATTTTCGCCGCTTCATTCATCAAAGCTACGTCTAATTTTTGATTAAAATACCAACTCAATTCCTGCAAAAACGGATTTTTAACAGTATTGATATGGTATTCATACGTTCTCTTTGTAGCATCAAATCGACAATGCGCGTCGTCCTTAACCAAAATAATATCAAAAATCGAAATGTCCTTTGGTAAATACGAGTTGAGTTTATGCACTAAATTCAAAACATCAAGCGGCGTTTCAAAATCAAAATGACCATACATTTCCTGTGCGTGAACGCCAGTATCAGTTCTTCCTGCACCCATTACATTTATAGGAGCATTCAGTAAAACCGAAAGTGCTTTGTTTAAAGTTTTCTGAACAGAAGAGGCGTTGGGCTGAAATTGCCATCCATGATAATGCGTTCCGTTGTAGGCAAATTGAATAAAATATCTCATTTTTAAGGGACAGAGGTTCTGAGGCGCAAAGGTACAAAGGATTTTTTTAAAAAGTTGCTAAGATTCTGAGATGCTAAGGTTCTAAGTTTTTTTATGCACCGGCAAATCGTAGAGATGCGCAGCACTGCGTCTAACGTCTTCATAGTTGCTAAGATTCTAAGATGCTAAGGTTCTAATTTTTTTTTTTATACGCCAGCAAATCGTAAAGACGCGCAGCAGTGCGTCTCACACAAAATTGAGAAAACTGCTTTGAAAATGAACTGAGTTTAGAATTTATATATAAAATAAAACCCACGAAAGATTCACTGGTGTGCGTCTCTATATTGCATTTTATAAAACCCAAAGAAAACCTCTGCACCTTTGCTACTTTTGGCCTTTGAACCTTTTTTTAGAAAAAAACCTTTGTACCTTTGCGCCTCTAAAAAACTTAGAACCTTAGTATCTTAGCAACTCAGCCACTTAGTATGAAAAAAATCCTCCTCCTTTCCGATACCCATAGTCATATTGATGATACTATTTTAAAATATGTAAATCAGGCTGATGAAGTTTGGCATGCCGGAGATATTGGAGACCTGAATGTTACCGATACAATAAAAAAGCTAAAATCCTTACGTTGTGTTTACGGCAATATTGATGATGCGCAAGCACGATTAGAATTCCCGTTGCACAATCGTTTTTTCTGCGAAAATGTTGCTGTCTGGATTACCCATATTGGCGGTTATCCCGGAAAATACAATCCGGCAATTAGAGAAGAAATGGCTTTGAATCCTCCAAAATTGTTTATTTGCGGACACTCGCATATTCTAAAAGTTATGTTCGATAAAAAGAATAATTTATTGCACATGAATCCCGGTGCGGCAGGAAAAAGCGGATTTCATCAGGTACGAACCATGTTACGATTTGTAATTGATGATGATAAAATAAAAGATCTGGAGATTGTAGAAATTGGTAAGAAATAATTTAATGAGGTAACGGTATTTTAATCTTTATCGACGTTCCTTCAGTAGGTTTAGAAACAATTGATAAACTGCCTTTGTATTTTTTAATTCTGGCTCTAATTCGGTTTAGACCAAAACCTTCGGCTTCGTTGAGTTTTTCGGTTTTAAAACCTTTTCCATCATCATGTATCGTTACAATAAAATAATTGTTGTTTTCGTATAACATGATCTGGCCTTTTTTTGCCGCACTATGTTTAATGATGTTGCTAAATAATTCAGATACAATAAAATAAACCTTCATTTCGAATTTTTCTATATACCTTTTGCTAGTAGGGATTTTGCTTAAAAATTCAAACTGAATACTCGAATTGGTATTTCGTTCGCACAAATCTTCCAGTGCATAAATCAAACCAAAACGAACCAAAAGAGTAGGGACAAGGTCGTGTGACATATCCCGCAAAAGATCATGTGCTTCCTGAAGAATGGCTTTTGCTTTCTGGATTTCTTCAGATTTTATATTGTTTTGCGCCGTAAAAGTATTCAGGTGCAAGCCTACAGAAGACAATAACGAATTGATGTTGTCGTGTAAAAAAGAGGCAATTTTTTTACGTTCGATTTCCTGGGTATCTATTCCGGCATTGATAATGTTAAGCAGTATTTTTTGTTTGGTATCTTTTCGCTTTATCTTCTGTTTCAGTTTGTTATTCTGGTAAAAAAAATAAAACAGAAAGAATATAATGATAACCAGAACAATAGATAAACTAACAATTTTTTTATTTCGTAATTTTTCAAATTTTCGAACTTCATTAAGTTTTCCTTTCGAATTTTGCTGCGTTGCAATTTCTGTTTCTTTTGAAGGAATGGCTTGATTTTGCTGGCTAAATAAAGTGTTTCCGCTCACAATAGTGAATAAAATCGACAATAAAAAAACTCTAATTAAAGCCATAACTCAACTGTAAATTTTTCGATAGGTTTTTTAATCTTTAGAAGGCACTAAGGATTTATTAAATTGTTTTTTAGTGCATATTTTACAAGACCAATCGTATTCTTGGTTTGTAATTTTTTCATGATATTCTTCCTGTGTGTTTCAACCGTATTCAGGCTGATAAAAAGCTGTTCGCTAATCTCTTTGCCACTATATTCTAATGAGATCAGTGTAATGATCTCAATTTCCCGTGCACTTAAAATAGGATTTTCAACATAAACCGGTTTATTCAATTTTGGATTATTATTCGTAAAACTATTAAAGATTTTTTCCCTTACGGCATCACAAAAATATTCCTGACCCTGATAAACAGCTTCTATGGCCTCAATGATATTTTCGCCTGCGCATTTTTTGGTGAGATAGCCTTTTGCGCCCAATTTCATTACTTCTTTTATGATTTTTAAATCATCATAACTAGACAAAATAATTACTTTGCACGGAAATTTCTTTTCGCTAAATTCTTTCAGTACTTCGATACCATCTTTTTTAGGCATACTGATATCTAATACTAAAATATCGGCATTGTTCTGACTGACGTCCTGATAAACAGTTGTTCCGTCCAATGAATTGCCTACAACTTCAAAGTTATTTACGGTTTGCAGCAAATTGGTAAGACCATCAATAAGTACTTGATGATCATCAGCAAGATGTATCCTTATGTTCTGTGTCATGATTGTTTGGAGTAATAAGCAAATTTATGAAAAAATTATCCTACAAAGTTTATTTTAAGGCTTGTTTTAGTGATTCTGTCAGATTTGCTAAAACATAAGGCACAAAAAAACCCGAATTATACAATTCGGGTTCTCTTCGCACAAAAAACTTAAGTTTATAGGTTTATCTCAAACGATCTACAGATTTTACGAGATCTTCATCCTTTTTGATGGCCTTATTAGCTAAAACTAATAATACGATAGCAACAATTGGCAGAAACATCCCAATACCTTTCTCTGAAACAGCAAGTGTTTCTCCAGATAAATTTAGAGAACGATATACAAACAATCCTAATAAAATTAAATTTAATATTATGTTCAGTCTGTTCATTACAAACTGATTTTGTCTTTTTTTATATGAAATAATACTAACAATAGTAAGCATCGTACTTAATCCAACTATTACATTATATATTGGATCTTGATTAAAGTAAAATAATGCTCCCCCTTTTAATGTCCATAACGGAATAAAAAGCATCAAAACACTTGTTGCAATAAACGTAAGAATTAAATAAACGGTTTGAATTCGTTGTATCATGGTGTAAAATTGTTTTACAAAAATATATTTTCTTTTTTTAAAATACTATTGTATGATAAAATTTTATTCGTATTATTGCATCATAATACCGTAAGCACTTCATACTGCGGTCAATCGAAAATTATTATCTACCTATCTTTTTACAGTATTCCGTTAAAATAATTAAATTCATAGAACATTCATGTTTGATATTTCTGCATTAAAAGAAATGAAGCTTTCTGAGCTTCAAGAAATAGCTAAGTTAGCTAAAACTATAAAGTTTACTGGTGTCAAAAAAGAGACCTTAATCAGTCAGATTCTAGCACATCAGGAAACCACTGTAGCACCGTCTCCTAGTGCTGTTACTGAAAAGGAAAATGTTGATGATAAGCCTAAAAGAGCAAGGATTGTTCCTGTGAAAAAAGCGGCTATTAGTAAAAATGCTCCAGTCTTAGAATTTGATACAATAGAGGAAACTCCGGAAAAAACAGAAGCTCCTGTAATCGCAAAACAAGCTCCGGCAGCAAAAATAACTCCATCAGCCAAAATTGCTCCTAAAGCCAAACAAGCACCAATAGCAAAAGCAGCTGCAGAAGTTAAGGAAGGAACAGAAATTCCTGAAAATTTAGAAGTTCAGGAAGAAAATACGGAGATAGAGAAAAAAGGACCAAAAATCGTAAAATTCAATAAATCAGCTTACGAGAAAAAAGTCGCTTTGCAAAAAGAAAAAGAAGCCACAAAAGAAGCAATTCCTGAAGGCGAAGCTGTAGCAGAAACTTCGACTGCTGAAAAAACAGAAGCGGCAGTTCCAGCAAAAAAGGTCAATCCGAACCAAAATAAAAATCCAAACCAGAATCCAAATCAAAATCCTAATTCAAACGCTAATCCAAATGCAAATGTAAATCCTAATGCAAATGGTAACGGAAATGGGAATAACGGGAATCAAAATCCAAATCATAAAAATAAAAAGAACAATTTCAGAGATTCAGATTTTGAATTTGACGGAATTATAGAAAGTGAAGGTGTTCTTGAAATGATGCCGGACGGTTATGGTTTTTTACGTTCATCAGATTATAATTATTTAGCCTCTCCCGATGATATTTATTTATCAACGTCACAAATCAGATTATTTGGTCTTAAAACCGGAGATACTGTAAAAGGAGTGGTTCGTCCTCCAAAAGAAGGCGAAAAGTTTTTCCCATTAGTTCGTGTACTTAAAATTAATGGTCACGATCCGCAAGTGGTTCGCGACAGAGTTTCTTTTGAGCACCTTACACCAGTTTTTCCTTCAGAAAAATTCAAGTTAGCCGAAAAAGGCAGTTCAGTTTCAACCCGTATTATCGATTTGTTTTCTCCCATAGGGAAAGGACAGCGTGGTATGATTGTCGCTCAGCCTAAAACGGGAAAAACAATGTTACTAAAAGACATTGCAAATGCAATTGCAGCCAATCATCCTGAAGTTTACTTAATCGTTCTTTTGATCGATGAGCGTCCAGAGGAGGTTACAGATATGCAACGTAGCGTTCGTGGAGAAGTAATCGCTTCTACTTTTGACAGAGAACCACAAGAACACGTGAAAATTGCAAATATTGTTTTGGAAAAAGCAAAACGTTTAGTAGAATGCGGACATGATGTTGTAATCTTATTAGACTCAATCACACGTTTGGCAAGAGCTTACAATACTGTTCAGCCAGCTTCTGGAAAAGTATTAAGCGGTGGTGTTGATGCCAATGCATTGCAAAAACCAAAACGTTTCTTTGGAGCAGCAAGAAATGTAGAAAATGGTGGTTCGTTAAGTATCATTGCAACAGCATTGACTGAAACTGGTTCTAAAATGGATGAGGTGATCTTTGAAGAATTTAAAGGAACCGGTAACATGGAACTTCAATTAGATCGTAAAATTGCCAACAAACGTATCTTCCCTGCAATCGATCTTACTTCGTCAAGTACACGTCGTGATGATTTGTTATTAGACGAAAAAACATTACAAAGAATGTGGATCATGCGTAAATATCTATCAGATATGAACCCTGTAGAATCTATGGATTTTGTAAACGAACGTTTTAAGAAAACCAGAAACAACGAAGAATTTTTGATTTCAATGAATGACTGAAAAAGACGCTAAGGTTCTGAGATGCTAAGATTCTAAGTTTTTCTTTTTGGAATCTATAAATATAAAAAAGGGATGAGTTTAAAAACTCATCCCTTTTTGTTGTTATTGATTTTTGTGCTATGATATGTTCAAAGTTTGTGTCAATTTCGACGGAGGAGAAATCACATAAAGTGAAGGCATATATTGCGTCGCTCTCTGGATGTGATTTCTCCTCCGAAATGACAATATTAGACTTAAGTCTATAAAAGAAAACTTAGAATCTTAGCATCTCAGAACCTTAGTAACTCTTTTAGAAAAACTCAGAATCTTAGTGTCTCAGCAACTTATTTCTTATCCACTACCGGTCTGTTCTCTCTATTGGCTAATTCCCAAGCGATTGAAAAGGCTAATTTTGTTCTTTTGGTTAATGCATCGTACTCAATTTTTTCAGGTTCATCACCTTTTCCATGATAATCTTCGTGAACTCCGTTGAAGAAGAATACTGACGGAATACCATGTTTTGCAAAGTTATAATGATCAGAACGTTCGTAAAAATGATTTGGATCTTTAGGGTCATTAAATTTAAAATCCAGATCTATTTTGGTGTATTTTTCATTTTGTGCTACTACAATATTATGCAGATCGCTTGATAATCTGTCGGCACCAATTACATAAACATAATTATTTGTTTGAGCATGTTCTACATCACGACGACCAATCATGTCGATATTGATATCTGTAATGGTATTGGCAATTGGAAACAAAGGATTCTCAGAATAATAACGTGAACCATGCAAACCGTGCTCTTCACCTGTTACATGAAGGAATAAAATCGAACGTTTTGGTCCGTGTCCTTGTTTCTTAGCTTTTGCAAACGCTTTTGCCATTTCGATTACCGCTACAGTTCCGGATCCGTCATCATCGGCTCCGTTATAAATTTCGCCTTTTTGGATGCCTACGTGATCGTAATGAGCAGAAATTACTAAGACTTCATCCGGTTTTTCAGAACCTTCAATATAAGCCCAGATGTTCTCGGAATCTGGTAAATTTTCGTTTCGTCTGGCGTTTAGGAAGGCAGCAGGAATGTGTTGGTAATAATCTGTTGCTCCTTTAGGAAATGAAATTCCGCTTTTTTTGTATTGTTCGATCATATAAAGACCCGCTTTTTTCTGTCCTTTAGATCCGGTTTCACGGCCTTCCATTTCGTCAGAAGCGATAACGTACAACATCTTTTTTAAATCTTTTTCGCTAATAGATTTTATGTATTTAGTAGGATCAGAATTGTCTTTTGATGCAGCCGACTGCATATTTTTGCATGAAAAGGCAGTGCCAATTAATAATAGAAGAATAATTTTTTTCATTGTTGTTTAATGTAAGTTTACAAATGTGTAAAAAGCGTATAAGATTAGTAAAAATAGAATAAAAAAGGAGTTAATAAAAAACAAAGCCATACTTTTTGCAAACTACAGCCATTTGGTTTGTCCGTAAAAACGATGGGTATAGGTGAAGTAATTACCCAAATTGGCGCGAATTAATTTTATTTTAAACCGGCGTAAATCCGGGTGCTATTTTTTGCCACAAATTGCACGAATTAGCACGAATTAATTATGTAAAAAATCAGTGTAAATCCTTTTAATCACAGTAATTCGTGTGCTATCAATACAATATTATTTTTTCAATACTTCATTCAGGAAAAGCTGTAAATGCTCAAATGATCTTTTTGCAGCAACAGCATTATAAGCAGCACCCTTTGAGTTGTCATTTCCCGCGTCGGGATTGGTAAAAGAGTGAACGGCATTGGCATAATAAATCATTTGCCAGTCGGCTTTTGAGTCACGCATTTCCTGCTGAAAAGCTGTAATTTCTTCTTTTGATTCAAACGGATCATCGGCACCATGACAAACCAATACTTTTGTTGTAATTGGTTCAACAGCACGGGTTGCATCTTTACCTAAACCGCCGTGAAAAGAAACAACACCTTTTAAGTTCAAATGTCCGCGGGCAGCTTCAAGAACTCCGGTTCCTCCAAAACAATATCCTATAGCAACAATATTATCTGCATTGGCTCCGGATTTTACTAATTCCTGCAAAGCTGCATTGATTCGTTTTTGATAAACTTCGTGGTTCTTTTTGTAATAACCGGCTTGTTTTCCGGCTTCGGCAGTATTTGTTGGATAGTTTCCTTCGCCATAAATATCAGCGATAAAAACATTATAGCCTAGTTTTGATAAATTTTCTGCAATATCTTTCGAGGCTTTATCGATCCCCAACCAGGCAGGTAAAAGTAAAATGCCCGGATTCTGACTGCTTTTTTTAACAGATTTTATAAATAAACCATTTAAAGCCTGAGAGCCATCTGTATATTTTACGGATTTTAATTGTGCATTTATAGTGTTAGAAAACAGTATAGTAGCAAATAAAAGAAATGCAGAGTTTTTCATAGTGGTAGAATTTTAAACAAATATCAGAAATATTATGTTACAAAAATATCCCCTAAGCTATTTCTTATGAGGTTTTCTACAGGATGACTTCTAAGATAAAAATCATTCGAATACTATATTATAAGGTAATATTGCGTTTAAAAGCGCAGCCCAATTCAATAATAGAATCAGTTTTAGCGATACCGGGAATACTGTCGATTTTTTCATAAAGAATTCTTCGCATATGTTCGTGGTTCGTTGCAATGATTTTAATATAAAGTGTGAAAGAACCAGTCACAAAATAACATTCGGTGATCTCCGGAATATCTTTTAACGCTTCGATAATTCTATCTGAATCTGAATCTTTATTGAGTGTAATTCCAGTAAAAGAAGCCCAGTCGTAACCAATTTTCTTTTCCTGAATAATTGGTTTTATACCACTAATGACACCTTGCTCTATCATTCGATTAATTCGCTGATGCACCATAGTGTTTGATATCTTTAAATTAGCGGCAATCGCAGAAAAAGCCATTCGGCCATCTTTTTCTAATTCTTTGATGATGCTAATATCAAAATCGTCTAATATATCCATTGTCTTAATATTGATTTAAATTGACTTTCCGAATTCATAAAAGTAATTATTTTTTTCTATAAAGCAGGAGAAAACCAATTATAAAGACAAGTATTTTTGATTTTTTAATGGTCTAAAAATACTATTTTTGACTTTAATATTACTTTTTAAAAGTCAAAATACTTGTTTTTAAGCCTGATTATGAATAAAATTTAATACTTTTGCTTTTTAAAAGAAACAAATTTATGGTACAAACTGATAAATCACTTTCGTCAAAATCAGAAGTTTTGATTGAAAAAGAAAATAAATACGGAGCTCATAATTACCATCCACTTCCGGTTGTGTTAGAAAGAGGAGAAGGTGTATATGTTTGGGATGTTGACGGAAAAAAATACTATGATTTTTTATCGGCTTATTCTGCAGTAAATCAAGGACATTGTCATCCTAAAATTGTGAAAGCAATGACAGATCAGGCACAAAAACTGACTTTGACTTCGCGTGCTTTTTATAATGACAAACTAGGAGATTATGAGGAATTTGTAACGAAATATTTTGGTTTTGATAAAGTTTTGCCAATGAATACTGGTGCTGAAGCTGTTGAAACTGCTCTTAAAGTATGTAGAAAATGGGCTTATGAAGTAAAAGGTATTCCGGAGAATCAGGCACAAGTTATTGTTTGTGAGAATAATTTTCATGGAAGAACTACTACAATCATTTCGTTTTCTAATGATGAAGGCGCCCGTAAAAACTTTGGTCCTTTTACAGAAGGGTTTATAAAAATAGAATATGATAATATTGAAGCTCTTGAAAAAGTTCTTGAATCATCAAAAAATATAGCCGGATTTTTAGTAGAACCTATTCAGGGTGAAGCTGGAGTTTATGTACCGTCTGAAGGTTATTTATCGAAAGCAAAAGCGTTATGTGAGAAACATAATGTGTTGTTTATTGCCGATGAGGTTCAGACAGGAATTGCACGTACCGGAAAATTATTAGCCGTTCATCACGAAAATGTACAGCCAGATATTTTGATTTTAGGTAAAGCAATTTCAGGTGGCGTTTATCCTGTTTCGGCAGTGTTGTGCAACAATGAAATAATGAATGTGATTAAACCTGGTCAGCATGGATCGACTTTTGGAGGAAATCCTGTTGCTGCCGCTGTTGCCATTGCTGCGCTGGAAGTAATTAAAGAAGAAAATCTTGCTGAAAATGCAGAACATTTGGGCATTATTTTAAGAAAAGGTTTAAACGAGATTGCAGAAAGAAATAACCTGATCACGCTGGTTCGTGGAAAAGGATTACTAAATGCTATTGTAATCAATTGTGGTGAAGACTCAGATTTAGCGTGGGAGATTTGCTTAAAATTCAGAGATAACGGATTATTAGCAAAACCAACTCACGGAAATAAAATTAGACTAGCGCCGCCATTGGTAATGACAGAAGCTCAAATTCAGGAATGTCTTGAAATTATCGAGAAATCATTAAACGATTTTAGGGATTAAAAAAAACAGGTTAATTATTACATAAAAAAGTTGCAAGATGTTCTTGCAACTTTTTGCTTTTTATACGGTTGCCATAAATTATATAACAAGAGACATTAATTGTATAATTTTTTTAAGCGACTTGAGAAGTAGTTTTGAATGTCTTTAAAAATGAAATGAAAAGCGAATGTTTTAATATTTCATTTTTAAATAAAAAATAAGAAAGAACCAAAAACGGTCTTACTAACTTTTATAAAAACAATTCTACTATAATGGCTTACTCAAATAATGATATAACACGTTTTTTAGATGCGCAGAATAAACTTTATTTAACCGCTCTTGCCGAAATGAAAAAAGGAAAAAAAGAAACACACTGGATGTGGTTTATTTTTCCTCAAATACAAGGATTAGGTACTAGTAATATCTCAAAGTATTATGCGATTGCCAATCTTCAAGAGGCTAAAGAGTTTATGGATCATCCCATTTTAGCTAAACATATTATAGAAATTTCAGCGTTGTTATTAACATTTAAAAGAAAATCTGCCGAAGGTATTTTAGGCGATTTAGGTGCCCGTAAATTATGTTCATCTATGACACTTTTTTCTCAGGTAGAAGGTGCTCATCCTATATTTCAGGAAGTTCTGGATACATTTTTCTTAGGATATTCAGATCAACTTACTTTATCCATCATTGATTCACAAGTAGTAGTGTCGCCAGCTGTTGAAGCATTAATATAAATTACGCTCAAACGTAAAGAAATGAAACCATTCTACTTTAAGTGGAATGGTTTTTTGTTTGTGGAAGTTTTTTTAAATCTGCGTTAAACTTTGCGCCTTTGCCCGATTAAATAATAAAGTTTTTTTTCTCTAAACAGCGAGAAATTGGTACGCAAAGACGCAGAGTAGCAAAGTCTTTTGCTAATAGTTCAAGCTATAATAAGAGAACTTAAAAAAGATTAAACAGATTAAGAAAAATAAAATCTGCTAAATTTGCGTGAAAAATTAAAACACACAGCTATGTGTATTTTAATAAGTGAAACGCCTTTTTTGAGTTTAAAAAATCTATGTTTCTATGTGTTTAAAATAACTAAACCAGTTACTTTTTCAAAACTGCACCACCAGGCATAATCTCTGTTTTCAATTTGAATTTACTGTATTCAACCACTCCGGTTTTATCTGCCCAGTCAAAATAAGCAGCCGAAAGTTGGTTTACAATTCCCGGATTTTGTTGTGCGACATTGGTGGTTTCGCCGCGATCGGTTTCTATATTATAAAGTTCCCATTCGTAAGACGGATAAGTCGAAACCAGTTTCCATTTCTCATCTCTTACGGCTCTGTTACCCGCTCTTTCCCAAAATAATGGTGCGCCTCTATCGACCTGTGAAACATTATTAAATAAAACAGGTAACAAACTGCTCCCAACCAAAGGGTTTGTCGTCACACCATTATACTGTTTGGGATATTCAATTCCGGCCAATTCATAAAAAGTAGGAGCAAGGTCAATAATATGTCCCGTTCCTTTATCGATTCGGTCAGCTTTTATTTTTGATGGAAACCACGCAATAAACGGCGAACTGAAGCCGCCTTCGTGCATGTTATTTTTATATTGCTGTAACGGAGTATTCGATAAATACGCCCAGTTTTGTTCCTGATAATCAAATGATCCCGAAGTTCCAACCAGCCCATCATTTCTTACTAAACCTCTTCCTAACGGATTATAAGTATTAAAACCGCCTTGTGCTCCATTATCAGAAATGAAAATAATCAGCGTGTTTTTGTCTTTCTTCAAGGCTTTTAATTTCTCTAAAACTTTCCCCACATTCTGATCCATATTATCGACCATGGCAGCGTAAACTTCCATTTTTGCTTTCCAGAATTGCTTTTCATCATAAGTTAATTTACTCCATTCCGGCACTTCAGGATCTCTTGCAGAAACCGTTTGATTGGCAGGTAAAATGCCGTTTGCTTTTAGTTTTTCAATTCTTTTTTCTCTTAAAATATCCCAGCCTTCATCAAATTTCCCTCTGTATTTGGCAATGTCAACTGGTTTTGCCTGTAATGGCCAATGCGGAGCCGTAAACGCCAAATACAAAAAGAACGGTTTGTTTTCTTTGTTTTGTTCGTCTAGGAAAGTCACCGCATTATTCCCAATTTCATCTGTAAAATAATACGAATCATCTTTTGGATGTAATTCTTCATTGTTACGAATCAGTTTTACCGGATAAGGCGTTTTCCCGAAAGGCAAAGGTTTGGTATCAAAATAGTTCGATGCACCTTTCAGGATTCCGTAAAATTTATCAAATCCTCTCTGGTTCGGCCATTGCGCCTGATCTTCAGAACCTACGTGCCATTTTCCGGAAAGCAAAGTGCTGTAACCACCAGAACGAAAAACTTCTCCCAATGTCAAAGATTCTTTGCTGAGATAACCCTGATAGGCTGGCAATCCTAAATTAACATCAAAAAATCCCATTCCGGCTTTGTGCTGATATTGGCCTGTAAGCAAAGATCCGCGTGTGGGCGCACAAATCGAATTGTTGTAAAATTCGCGTAAGCGTAAACCTTCACTGGCTAATTTATCGAGATTCGGTGTTTTAATTTCGGAACCATAATTCCCTAAATCAGAATAGCCCATATCATCAACCATTATTAATATAATGTTGGGTTTTTCAGAAGTTGTTTTGTTTTGTGCTGAAACTAAAACTATTGCTGATAATAGAAGGTTTAGCGTAATAAAGTTTTTTTTCATTATAGTTGATATTTTAAAGTGTCGAAAATTATATTGTAGGGATGGATTTTATAATAAAACCAAATCTTTTTTTAGGAGCTAATCCCGATATCCGTTCCAATCTTTTGTGTCCGCCGTGGCGGACACAAAAGGATTTCCACTTCTATCGGGGCTAGCCCAATTATAGTTTGTCATCCCGAAGGAACGAGGGATCTCCGCAAGAAACTCCGCAAAGAATAGCGACAATCGTTGTAGAGCTACTTGTGTGTCCTTCGACTTCGCTCAGGATGACAATGATTGTGCTTACTTTTGTCTAAATCATCGAATTTTAACTTTGTCAAAGTTTAAAACTTTGACAAAGTTCTCGAGTTCAAAATTTGGTTTTACATTCCCATAGCTATGTGTTTTATTACGAGTGAAACGACTTATTTTAACACTCAAAAAGCTATGTCTCTATGTGTTTTAAAAAAAATCATTTTCCAAACAGTAAAAAAGCGATAATCAGCGTAATAATCACATTGAATAATTGCGCGATTAAGAAAGCGTATAAAGGTTTGCGGCTATTATTACTCAGTAAATCTTTAAAGTTCGTTTCCAATCCAATACTGGTAAAAGCCAGAGCAAACCAAATCCCCTGTAAATTCTTTAAACTGTCTTTTACTTCGTCCCTCGCTTCAGAAGTAAGAAAAAAAGAAAATAGGAGTGAAGCCATAATAAAACCGATAACAAACTTTGGAAAACGTTCCCAAATTACTTTTAACGTAGGTTTCGATGTTTTGGCTTCCGCCGAATTATTATGCGTGTACGTCCAATAAACCGATATGGCAAAAGCAGCAATTCCCAGTAATACATTTTGAGAAAATTTGACAATCGTACTAATTTGTAAGGCCGTTTCTCCAACCAAAGATCCGGAAGCTACGACTGCTCCAGATGTATCGATACTTCCGCCTAACCAGGCTCCGGTTACTTCTTCAGGAAAATTGAAATATTTAGCGATTATGGGCATGAAAATCATCATTGGGATTGCGGTTACCAGCACAATCGAGATTACATAAGACAGTTTTTTCGAATCGCCTTTGATCGCTCCCGAAGTGGCAATAGCTGCGGAAACACCACAAATAGAAACCGCGCTCGAAATCATCATGGTCAATTCGTCATCGATTTTTAATTTTCGGCAAAGCCAAAAAGCAAAATACCAAACTGCTAAAACAACAACCAAAGCCTGAATTAATCCCAGAGAACCGGCTTTTAGAATGTCTGAGAAAATAACGGTGGTTCCTAATAAAACCAAACCTATTTTGACAAATACTTCTGTAGAAAGTGCTGGTCGAAACCATTCGGGAAGTTTGAAGAAGTTTCCAATCCCTAAACCGATGGCTAAACTGAAAATTACAGCTTCGAGATTTAGCCCTTTTACTTCTGTATTACCTGCGATGATGAGTGCGATAACAGTTAAAATATAAACTACCGGAAAGCCTAATAAAAAGTATTTTACTGATTTCCCGATTAAAAAAGCACCTAAGGTTCCGATGGAAATAAGGTAAAGAAATTGTAATCCGAGGACTTTTAGGTTTTCAAGATCGAAGACATCATGAAATAAATCGGTTCCGGTGGACCATTTGAAAACGGGAACTTCGGGAAGAAAAACAAAAAGGGAAATCCCGATGATAATAAATCCCAGAAGTACGACGGTCCAGTCTTCGTGAATGGTAAATTGTTTGGTTGGGGTTGACATTGTTTTATTTTATTATCCTAACAGGTTTTCAATCCCGAAACTTCGGGACTGTTAGGTATTATTTATTGGTTATTGTTTTTTTTGCATAGCGTCCAGCTTTAGCTGGAGTTATCGTTGTGTAATTAACATTGGCTTTAGCCGAACTTTTATATTTTGATAAAGCCCTGAAATATTATTAAATCTAATCTCCAGCTAAAGCTGGAGGCTATTCAAAAATCGAATTAAAAGATATTCTGAATTAAACCCGACAGGTTTTTAACACCTGTCGGGTTTGTATGATGTTGACTATAAATCGACAAAATATTTTTGTTTGCCAAAATCAAATTCATAATGCGTTAAATTTGGCCATAAAGGTTTTACCAATCCCTTTTCCCAGTTTTGTAAAGCAAGATGTAATTCTTTTACTTTTGCCGGATTTTTTGAAGCCAAATCTGTCTTTTCAGACTTGTCATTTGCTAAATTGTAAAGCCATTGTTCGTGTGTTTTTCCGCTGATAATTAGTTTCCAGTCACCGCTTCTGATGGCTTTTGCATCGCCGGAACGCCAGTATAGCGTTTTATGTGCTTCTTTGTTTTCATTGACTGTATTGACAAGATCAACACCATCGTAAACGCGGTCTTTTGGTAAATCAGAATGTATGGCCGCGGCAATCGTAGCGAAAATATCCAATGTACTTACCGGAGTTTTATAAATAGTATGAGGTTTGATTTTTCCCTTCCACGAAAGTGCAAACGGAACATTTACGCCACCTTCGAAATGAGAAAATTTTCCGGCTTTTAATGGCGCGTTTGTGGTGGCAAAAGTATAATCGGCACCACCGTTGTCGCTGGCAAAAATGATAAGAGTATTTTCTTCCAGACCTTCTTTTTTGACTTTTGCCCTGATTCTTCCCACGGCATCATCTAGGGCGCTGATCATGGCAAAATAAACACGTTTGTTTTCGTCTTTGACATTCGGGAAACGATCGTAGTATTTTTTACGAACCTGAAATGGTGTATGTGGCGCATTAAACGGGACATAAAGTAAGAATGGTTTCTTTTTATTTCGATCAATAAAAGCTTCGGCTTCATCTGCAAATGTTTCGGTTAAATAGGCTTTGTTGTGAATAATCGTAGTATCACGACGAATTTGCCCAATGCCAACACGGCCATTTCCCCAAATTGTTTTATCTGTAAAATCTTTATGGTGGTGGTTGATGATATCCGGATTATCATCTTCGGGAGTGTAAAGCGAAAATGCCTGATAAAACCCGTAGTGATAATCGAAACCGCGGTCTAAAGGAAAAAATCCTTTGTTGTGCCCTAAATGCCATTTTCCGATAATTCCTGTGCTGTAACCTTCTTTTTTGGCAAGGTCAGCAAACGTAATTTCAGATTGTGGCAAACCTTGTGTCGCGATCGAAGCTTCGTTTGGGTAATTGATTTTATCATTCAGTCTCCAATTATTGGTATTGATTAAGTATTTGAAACCGTAATATTCGAGATTGTTTTTTGGATAACGATCTCCGGGTTGGTATTCATGCCCAAAACGCTCCTGATAACGCCCGGTTAAAATTCCGGCACGTGAAGGTGAACAAATTGAAGCCGAAACATAACCATCCTGAAACGTAACTCCGGATGCTGCCAAGGAATCTATTTGTGGCGTTGGTGTCGATTTTCCTCCGTACAACGAAATATCATATTTCCCTAAATCATCGGCAAGAAGAATGATGATATTCGGTTTTTTGAAAGAACTGTCTGTTGGGACTTTTTCAGATAAAAATGCTGCTTTTCCTTTAAGTAATTTTGCGTCCGGTTTTATTAAGGTTCCATCTGTGTTGATGGGCCAGAATAAAAAGATAGCCAGAATTGCCACTACAATAAGAATGCAAAAAAGAATCTTTTTTGTTTTTGATAATGCCATGGTTTTTATTTTTTTATTTTGGATGTTGTTTTGAAACGCATAGAAACTCTTAATTTTTTAGGGCGACAACTTTGTCAAAGTTTGCACTCAAAGCTATTATGCGCATTTTTGTCATCCCGAGGAACGAGGGATCTCCGTTAGTAGCTTGACATGCTACATAAACTTTGCGTTAGTTTCTTGCGGAGATCCCTCGTTCCTCGGGATGACAAAATGGCGATTATGATTGCGAAAGACAGATTAAAATAATTAGTAAAATAATAATCTGCCTAATCTGCGTGAAAAAAAATTATTTCACAGCCAAGGCCGTATCTACATTATTTTTCAAATCGCCTAAACCGTCATTTTTGAAAACAATTTTACCATTTTGATACAAGATCAAAGTTGGAAAAACTTTTACAGTCTTTAAGTCAGCGATGACTTGCGGACTTTCTTCTAATTCAATCTGAACAATTTTAAGTTTCTCTCCGTATTGTGTTCTTAGATTTTCTAAAATTGGTTTCACAGTTTTGCAGGTGGCGCAATATTTAGAACCAATGTCGACCAACACATACTTATTTTCTGCTATTATTTTTTTGTATTCAGGCAATGATAATTTGCTTTTTAGATTGGTATAAAAAGGTTTTCCGCCACCAATCCAGGCTGCAATTCCGCCCTCTAAAATATAGACTTCAGAGAAACCTTTTTTTATTAATTCAGTTGATAAAAGACCGCTTCTGTAAGCTGCAATAGAATAGATAAATACCGGCTGTGAAGGATTTAAAGCAGCTACAGCTTTCTCGTAATTCTCTGATTTAAGATTGAAATTTACTGCACCTTCAATATGATTTAACGCAAATTCTTCGGGACCTCTGGCATCAATTATCTGTGGGTTTTTTTGTGCTTTAATTTTCGCATAAAAGGCATCCAGTAATACAATACTACTGGAGCCTTTATCTTGTGAAAAACCTAAAACTGTAAAAAGTAAAAAGACAATTGTAAAACTGTTTTTAAATATTTTATTTTTCATGATTTCATTTTAAGCAATTACAATTTTTTGGTATGGAGTTAATTACAGATTATCTAAAGTTGAATAGATTGCTGTTAAAATTTACAACGTGAGAGTTATTATGTCTTACCTTTTTTTCATGGTATTTTTTAAGATTGAGCCTGCTCGTAATACACCGGACCCGCAGAAACAGTTTCTGCTTTTGCTTTTATAGGAACAGATAAAACACCTTCTGCCAAAGCACTTCCTTCTTTTTTGGATTTGAATATTGGCCACAAAAATTGCGCATACCATTCTTCTTGTTTATACGATTTCATTCCGTACGATTTTGGATATTTTCGTGTAATTAAAGCCGTTCCGAAAATCACATCCCAAATAAAAAACATGTTCCCAAAATTTCCTTTAAAGTGTCCAACACCGTCTCCGCTAGTATCTGCATGATGTGCGTGATGTGTTGCAGGAGTCGAAATTAAGCGTTCAAGAACCCATGCAACTGGATGTAAGATTCTGTACTTGTAAAATGGTTTGTCCCATTTGATGCTTGAATGCGCGCCAAGAGTGATGAAACTTTTGATCACCAGAACAAACAAAGCAGGTAATCCTAAACCAAAATACGTTAGTGTAGCCGTTAAATAAATTTGAGAAAAGAAAACCGTATAAATAAAGTTTTGTCTCGATGCCATCGCCATTCCCATGTATGGAGCCGAATGGTGCGTTCTGTGAAATCTCCACAAAAACGGAACCTGATGATGAAGTCTGTGATACCAGTATTGAGTTAAATCATCTGCAATTGCGATTAGGAAAAATCCTCCCCAAAACGGAACCCATGAAAGGGAGTTGGCCAAATTCGGGATTAAATATGGCAATGCCGTTAAGCTAAAAAATGCGATTACCGGTGGTAAAAGTAATTTTGGAGCCAGGAAACAAATAATATCTATTTTGCGTTCTTCACCCGTCCATTCATCATCATATAAACCGGCTGTAAATTCTATAATTCCCAAAACCAGCATAAAAACAGTTAATCCCCACGTACGAATGTTTTCGAAAGCCGGTTTTGTAAATTCTAAAAACGAGGGTAAGGTAAGGTGCGATTGTGTTATAACACCATTTGTTAGTTTGAAATAAAGAAATATTGCCACTACCGGAAGTGAATATATGACGAAACTAATACTTAAATCTCTTATTAATCTGCTTCTTGAATTGTGATCTATTACTGCCATGATATCTTATTTTAAAAAATTACTAATTAATGCTAAACCTCCCGCCAAAATGACTAGCGGAACTAAAAAAACAATCGCTCCCACGATGATTTTTTTCCCTATAATTTCATAGTCTACTCGTTTCATGATTTCTAATTTTTATGTTTATAACTGTATTGAAAATCAATGCGTTTTTAATAAATGTAAAAATAAACAAAATACTACTTTAATTCTATTGAATTAATAGAGTTTTATTTATTGATTTTTTCCAAATTTGTTATAATACGTATTGATTATTATTTTACTTTTTGAATGGTTGGAAGCGTTTCTACCG
>Ga0247740_1000479_pt1 | contig 19280 bp, 17 predicted proteins | sample UWRJL148409B2_FD_180942 | JGI IMG/M metagenome (GOLD analysis project Ga0247740, IMG submission 180942) | Plant litter microbial communities from Arlington Agricultural Research Station in Wisconsin, United States - UWRJ-L148-409B-2 | ecosystem: Environmental > Terrestrial > Plant litter >...
CCCAAGCCACGCCGCCAGGCATCCGCCGCAGACACTACCTTCCTTCACCACCACGTCTCCCCCCTCCTCCCACCCCACCCCCGGCTCCGCCATGCGCCTGAACCTGCCGCCGCTCACCCGCAGCCTGCTGGCCTCGCTCGTCCTCTTCACGCTGCTCAACTTCGTCCTGCGCCCCAACCTGACCCTCGTCGAAAAGGTCGAGAAGCCGCTCATCGGCGTCGGCAATGGCGTGCCCTACCTCAGCATCGTGCCCGGCCAGTCGGTGCCGCTCTACCTGTGGACCTTCCTGCTGGCCACCGTCGTCGAGCAGAACGTGCTGGGCCTGGTCATCACGGGCCTGACCATCTTCTACGGCGGCCGCTACCTCGAGCGCGCGTGGGGCTCCACCGAGTTCGCCAAGTTCATCCTGTTCGTCGCCATGGTCCCCAACATCCTGAGCTTCCTGCTCTACATCGCCGGCTACCTGCTCTCCAAGAATGCCGCCGCCCTGTCCACGACCATCTCCGGCGGCATCGCCATCCAGGCCGGCTTCCTCGTGTCCTTCAAGCAGCTCGTGCCCGAGCACACGGTCGCCATCGCAAAGGGCCTCGTTCGCATGCGCGTCAAGCACTTCCCCGCCATCTTCCTACTCGCCAACACTATATCGGGCGTCGCCCTGGGCACGGAAACCGCCATGTTCCTGGCCTGGTTCGGCTTCATCACCTCGTGGGTCTATCTCCGCTTCTACCGCGTCAGCCCGTCGCTCTCTTCGGCCGCGACCGGCGACGGCTCCGTCATCAGAGGCGACGCTTCCGATACCTTCTCCTTCGCTCACTTCTTCCCCGAGCCGCTCCAAACGCCCTTGGGCACCGTTGCGGACCAGATCTACGACACGTTGATTTCTCTGCGCCTCTGCACCCCCTTCTCAGCCGAGGACATCGATGCAGGCAACGAGCAGGCAAGCGCGCGGGCCGAGGGTGGCCTTCCCAGCATTATGAACGCCAACAGTCGCGGCGGAAAGGGCGGAGCCACTCGTGCCGAGGCCGAGCGAAGACGAGCACTCGCGCTCAAGGCACTGGACCAGCGACTGCATGCTGCCGCTGCCCGAGGACCAGGCCCCGTTGCGACACAAGCCACGCCCGCCCATGCCAACATGCTCGGGGAGACGAGTTATGAACCCGAACGCGCAGAGGCTCCGAACAACTCAGCTTCCTAAACACACGCAGCCGGTTCCCGTGCTTTTCTGTTTTGCCGTGAGCGGCGCTGGCAGCTCTTTGGCCCTATGTCGTCATGTCGCATGGCGTTCTCAGTTCCACTGTTTTGATTTCATCGCGCAGATACCACTTTTTGATGAGTTTATTGTTGTACGTGTACTCGCACTTGCTACTCTATCTAATAGACCACGGTCCCCATGTAAGGGGGTCTTTTGTTTTGTCCATCTTGAGTCGTGGTCCGTGAAGCTGTACCACATCGAACTGCCAAAAGCCAGAGTACCAGCCATCACGCTTGTGCGGCGGCGCACGACTCAACAATTTGGTACCGAGCCGGCAACCACCCTTTCGTGCTGATTGTCGTCGGATGTTCGATCAACTGTCAAACACACGAGAAAGCCAGTCCCGCAAGTACACGTCAGGGCCTCCATTGTCCTCCGACTCCGCCTGCGAATCAGGTGGTTCCAGATCTCGCCGCGCACAATATTTCCGTGCGATGTATCGCCCATGTAACCTAAACATAGCAAGCGCCCCTCCTGGGTGGCGCTATCCAACCCGACAACCATAATGTCTCAATCAATACAGATGGACGCGAAACGGCACACGGGAACTAGTCGCGAGTGCCTTACTTGGGCGGTCGATGATGAGACTATAAGGGAGGCTTGTGGGTAGTGTGGAAGATTGGCCCCAAGATCTTTCCTAGCCTCCGTATAGAGACATACTATTCTACTAGTGCTTACACGGCCTATAAGTATAGATTGACTTCGACTCCACTCACTCCCTTCATTCTTTCACACGACGTTTTCACTCATCAGATTCAAGTTTGTGGAGGAAAATGACGGGTCTCACGATGATATTCCTCTCGTTCCTCTGTCTTCTCGTGGCGACAACTCGCGGCCTTCCACAACCACACCAACTACCTCGCCGCGCAGCACGAGTCCCGCAAGACGGTCTCCACCCATTAGCACGCCATCAAGATATCGCGCTAGATACTCATGCGCCTGTGCGAGCGTGGAAGCGGACAGGTTCAACTGGTGTCGGCGAGCAAGCTAGCGTAAGTGCCACCGCGAGCAATGCACCAGCTTCTGAGTGCATTGAATTCATTTTATGTGACAAGCTCACTCTTCGGCTAGGTCTACGTCTGTGAACACGTCTTCTGGGGCGGAGAGTGCGAGACGAAAACGTACAATCTTAGCACGGATGACTGCGTACCGCTCGACGGGAGCACGTCTTCCATCAGACCCGACCCGGGCTTTTCATGCGTCTTCTACAAGTACGTCTTCTTCCTCTCGGAAATGCGATGACGTGGAAAAGCTAACAGGCTAAGGAACGCTGTGTGTCGCGATTTCAGTGACGGTAAGGACTCGATCACGCTGAAGGACCCGGGAAGCGACAACTTGTTCGCTACGGAAGAGGGCGACTGGAACGACCAGATACTCGGGTTTCAGTGCTACAAGGAATAGTGAGCGGACACATTGCGTTGTAGCATTGAATCAGCGTGAGGCCGATCAGCATAGGTAGTGACACACTACATCTCCATGTGTGTTAAATGTAGTTCGTTGTGCGATATCCTGCCCCATCAGTGCGCATCTACGGGACCTTGAATTGCAAGGGCTTTACAGAGGGTCTATATGAAAAGACACGTTCAAAGTGGGTTCTGCTCCTAGCGAATGTCGTCCTGAGTACTCATATCGGTATGGCGCATGGTGTTGATGAACCAGACAGAGCTGGTTGCTATTGGCGACAGGGAAGTGGGGTGCAGAATTACCCCGCCGATCAAAGAGTGCACATAGTTATACCGTTAACCTACAACACCCGATTGTTTCACCTCCAGCCTTAGCAGCGTCCTCTGTCAGATTCCAAGTCAAACCTCTGGCGCGGGTCTGATGAATCGTTGGGTGCGGCTCAAGCCACAGCGCGGGCCGATGCATTAGCGCACACTGGCGGTGCACGGTCCCCAGGCGCGTGTGGCTCTTGTCTGCAGGCGCGTCTCCTCGCTCTCTCCTCACTCTGACACCCAAACCACCACCACCGACGGCAAGAGCCCTTCCATTGCACCTTCAACCCAGAAATTGGAGCACTCACAATGGATATCAAAGTCGGACAGACGGTCCAGCTCAAGGAGTACCCCAAGGCCGAGGTCCGCTACGTAGGTGAGATACATATCCGCCCAGGCACCTGGGTAGGCGCAGAGCTCCCAACACCCATCGGAAAGAACGATGGCTCGATCAAGGGCGAGAGATACTTCCAGTGTCCTCCGCAACACGGCGTTTTTGTTCCAGAGACGGGCGTCGTCAAGGTGCTTGCGCAGCCGGTGCCGAAACCAACACCCACGTCTGCGCCCACGAGCAAGCCAGCCACGAAGCCGCGGCCATCCAGCGTGGGCACATCAAGCACGGCTGCCAAAACTTCATCACGTCTCTCCACGATTGGCTCTAGTAAGTCACCCGTCAAGCGACCAAGCGGCCAGCCCGCACAGCAGCCCCGCCCTTCGATCTCGACTACTGCAAAGGCCACGGCACAGTCGAGCGCGCAACCCACCACCCAAACCCAGCGCTCCGCCGCCTCGGCTGCCACAAAACCAACGACACAGCCAGCTACAGTTGCGAAGAGGCAGTCAATTACAGGCACCTCCCAACCCTACTCCGGCCTGCGCACAGCACGCAAGCCCAGCCTCTCTTCTCCGTCATCCACGGCCGTATCAGCGCGCCCTACAGCGGCTTCGACGCCGTCTTCCGCCGCCACTACCGCAAAATCCAAAGACCCACGCGTCCAAACCCTCGAGACCGAAAACACCCACCTCAAAAAGCAAAATGCCCACATTCAGGAACAACTCACCGCCGCCAACCAGGCCAGAGTCGAGCGCGACCGTTTCGAAGCCATTGTCCAGAAACTCCAACTAAAATGCCAGAACTATCACCAAGAACACGTCGAGCTCAAGGCCCTCATCAGACAGAAGGACACAGAGCTCGATGCGGCAAACAAAGACATTGAATACAATGAGACCAATCACGAGATGGCCGTGCTCGACAAGGAGACCGCTGAGCTCAAGTTCGAACAGATGGAAGCCGAGCGAGACGCCCTCGAACACCAAATCGAAGTCGTCAGGCTCGAGCTCGAGATCGCTGAAGAGCAGGTCGCAATGTTCAACGAGGATCTACCACCAGAGCAGCGTTCCGCCGCCGCCTCGAGCATCGTTCAGAAGGAGAATGAGCGCCTACGCAATACTATTCGCCGCATGCACGAGGACACTGAGGATATGAAGCGCGAATACACCAGACGCATCAGCGAGCTCGAGAAGACTGCCGCCGACACAGACGCCCTCCGCGAAGAGATCAGCGAGCTCTATGAGCGCGATGCAGCACGTGACAGCACAATCGAGGATCTCATGGATCGTGTACGCGCGCAAGAGGAGTGGGAGGATGTCATTGAGGTCCTCTCCGACGAAAAGCAGCAGCTTGAGGAGCAGGCTGTGCAGAAAGATGCCACCATCGAGCAATATGTCACGCTAAAGGAACTCTCTGATGAAGTCGAAGCACAGCTGGTGGATAGAGTCCATGAACTACTGGACGAACACGATATCAAGGACCTTGAGCTGGCTGATTGCCACCGCCAGATTCACGACGACGCAGCCGTCAAGACTGATCAGAGCCTTCTCATTGAGAAGCTGCGCCAATTCATCGTCGACACGCAATCTAGCATGTCGCAGGTCGAGACGATGAAGTCGATGAGCGATGAGCACGTGAAGAAGATGACTGACCGTTTCAACGAAGCCATGGAGATGAACCGCGCCATGCGCAATGCTCGCATTAACGATCTAAGCAAGACCATCGACACAGAGCTCACAAAGCAGGATTCTGACATCGTCCGAGAAGAGCTAGATATCGTGAAGAAATGGCTACCAGAAACGGTCTCCACGACTTTCTCGCACACATCGATGCTGGCCTACTTCCGCGCCAAGAAGGTTGCTGCTGGAGCATCTCTTGTACGCTCTCAACTCTTTGTTGTGGACGTTGCGAATCCGCAGGGGCTTGATCAGGCCATTAGCGACCTGTACCGCTGCGATACCGCCTATGAGTTTGAGCAAATCCAGTTTGCTGCCGAATACCTCCATGCGAACGCTAGGCGCTGTTCCATGGACCAGTTCCGCGCTGTCGCCTCCTCGTACGATAGGATGTCGGACATTGAGACGATGATCCAACACACCTTGACCTGCTTCAAGCAGGACGACATTAATCTGCGAGATCTAGCCGAATCAACGCGTTTACACGCTAAAAACATGCACAGCGTTTCACGCATGTTAGAGATCGGCTCCGACTGCGTGCTCATCGAACAGGCATCTCTCATTCGGGCGAACCTCGATCGCAACCAGGGCTACTTTGAGGCAGTAAGGATGGCTTTCCTGAGCGCTGGCCTGAAGGATGCCTACGACGGTCTCACGGCACTGCCCAATCTAGCCAAGGATTGCCACGCGGTCGGATCAAAACTGGTACAGGTGCTTATCGCTCTCCAAAACGACAAGCTTTGCCCACTTTTCGAAGGTGGCGACAAGGACTTTCTTGAAATGTCCACTGAGGCCGAGAAACTGGCGAAGACCACACGGCGGATGGCGCAAGCCTTATTAGACTATCTGGGAAACGAGGAAGCCAAGCCGTTTGCTACTGACGACGTACATGAGAATTACGAGAGGATCGTATATAGTCAATTCTGCGAATACGATGCCGCTACAAAGATGAAGGAGATCCGAGCACAACTCACGCAATGGACCGAGTATGCGTCGGTACTCATGAACACGGCCGAAATAGAGAGTTTCACGCCTCCCTGGGAGCTCAAGGCCCGCGAGATTGCAGCGAAGAAGAACGCCATGGTCGACGCCGAAAAGAAGCTTGCGATCCTTACGACGGAACATCAGTCCGCTATTATTCAGATGCTTGAACGCGAGAAGGTCATCGAAACGAATGCACTCGAGATTGAGCATCTGAAAGCGAAGAACAAGGACTTCTCTGTTAGGAGTGAAGAACAGAAACGATTGGCTGACGAATGGCGCACGGCCATGGTAGAGCTGCCTGCGCTCAAAGCCAAAGTCGTCGAGCAGATGGCTGAGATTGATAGTCTGAAAGATGAAGCAAAGCAGCGCTATCACCGTCCCGAGTCTAATACTCAGTCAGTCCTCGAAGAGAAACGCGCGGCAGAAACCCCGGCACCAAAAGTCAATAGCTCGAGCTCATTCATGACCTTTGTGCAGGCGCTTTCAAACGAGAACCACTGGCTCCGTCAACGAGAGAACTCCGAAATGTTCGGACATAACCTCAATATCATGTTCTCTCGTATGCGAAACGAACAGGCCGCTCAGGGTAGGACGCACTCGCGCCGTAGGCAGGCGCAGGCCTCCGAGATGCTGGGCATGGTGTTTAGCATGCACAGTCCGGAACTCCCAGAGACACCTTGTCCCCCCTCTTCACTAGATGACAGCGACTTCATGGGCGACAGCTGGACGCCAGGTTGGAAGTCGACACCGACTCCTCGCGACCAGGTCAGAGCTTCTTCGACTAAGAGCCATCGCGAACCACTACGGCTGTCGATTGTTCAGGCATCTTTCCGCTCCGAATTACCCGTCGCTGATATCGAGGATTACTGCTTCAACGATCTCTCGACGATCGCGGCCGACTTTGAAGACTTGGATGAGACCATGCTCCTGGAGAGCTTCAGCGAAATTCAAGTAGACGTGTAGTGCTATAAGAGCATTGTCGTCAGCGCTGGTAGGAATTTCTTTCTGGCGTTCTGCTTCGTAGTCTGAGGGTTATCGGGTGAAGTTCTGCATGACAATGAGTTTTGCTTCGTTCTGCTTTAGCGTTTTATATTTGGGACTGGGGATTCTTCTTTTGGAAGCGGCATTAGCATGGCGTTGAGCATTCGTTTTTGCACTATACCCAAGGGCGGCTCTCTCGTTGATAGCGTTAGCATTGAAATTACCTTATTGATTCTGCATATCAACCCTATGCAGAAGTGTTCTAGTGTCCGCTTTTTTAGAATGCAGGCGGCCAATTGGTACGATTGCCAATGCATCCCGGGGATGAAGACATTAATACCTTCGTCGTACCTTTTTACCGTGTGTGAGGTCGCAAAACCCTCTGCTTCCTCCGTCGTGTGAGGATGATGGCGAGATCGAGGTGGATTGCCTTGTAGTTTCTAGGGGGCGATGCGACCGAGAGCTGATGATGGTGATTGTAGAAATGGAGGAAGCTCGGGCAACGCAAAGGTTCACTGCTGCCCCCAGTCAGCAGCGGGTCACATTTCTTGCTCGCAATCGTTGAAATTGTGGGTTGTTGGGAGTCTCGGTAGCAGCTATGTCTGTCATACACTAGATTATCAAATACTATAAGGACCTCCGCTATTGGACGTGTTGAAGGCTTCTGACGAAGGCTCACTGGGGTTTTGGTTGGGTTGATGGCGCGTGTACGCTAGGAGAAACTGAACGAGGAAAACAAGAGACGACGGGTGCTTCCGAAACTAAGTGTGAGCAGAATGTCTGAATAGTCGGTAGATTGTGTACGGAAAGCGTCTAATCTTGCCTTCAGTTGCCTCGCCTGTGCTCCACTGAAAAGCAGAATCTCGGCACCTTAGTGTCTCGTACTGGAATGTCTTACCGTCTTGCTTTTACGACGCATTCTGCACCCGTACGCAAGATAGCTGCATGAAGGACCGATGCATACCGTTCCAGACGAAAGGCTCACGCGCACGTTTCCTAATGCGTATTCCGAAGTCCGGCATTATACGCAAAAAAACTGGCTACGATACCAGCAGCCGCAATAGCGGTCGAAGCGGCGAAGGAATATCGGATGCCGTCGTAATATACCAATCGTGCTTTGAGCTGAACGTCTGAAGGGAGGGTATGAAGGGCGGTGACCGAATGTCTTATGTCGTTGATGATCTGCATGTGTTAATACGCTGCCATAAAGGCGGTGGCACGGCGGATGGTGATTACCTGTTCCTTGTTCGGTACGCCGGCCAAAGCATCGGGTAGTCGCCAGCTGAGCGTGTTTTGCACAATCGTTGCAGTGATGGCTACACCCCATACGCTGCCCAAGGAGCGAATGAGGTACACAGTTGATGCGGACACCGCGTGATCTAGGTACATCAGCTTCGCCGCGCGGGTAGCTTCTAGGCTTACTTACCCGAGTGATCGAAAGAGGCTAACGTCGTAAATAGGGTCGCGGGATAGATAATGCCTTGCCCGAGATTTGCAGGGAAGATGTAGACGAGATATTTCCAGGTACTGTCGTGGAAGGATAGCGAGGTCACCAGTCCGTTTCCAAAGGCCATGCAGATCGCGCCGATGCGCACTAAGCTGGTGAGCTTGCCCCATCGTGACATGACTACCCCGGCAATGACACCGCCTATGGGTGTGGCTAGAGATGGGATAGCGAGGCGCGCTCCGGCTTTGGTGGCTGAGTCGAGGAGGACGACCTGGAAGAAGAGTGGGAGCATGAAGAGGTACTATAACGATGGTTAGCTTAGTTTGATGGTGGAGGATGAGGACTAACGGCATATGCTGCTGTTCCGGCACAGACATTGGTCATCTGGATTGCGATGGGGTTTCTTCCGCGCAATTGGCGTAGTGGAATAACGGGGATCGCTGTGGTATTTGCCTCGACCCAAACGAACGCTGCCAGAAGGACCACACTGCCTACCAGTGCACCGATAACCCAGCCGTTGCTCCACGGTAACTCGTTCCCTCCTAGGCTCAGCCCTACTAGCTGCACGGAGATAGAGGTCACCAGTAGCAGAGAGCCCGTAAAATCAACTTTGGCTCTGATCTCTTTCCATGTCGGGCGCAACTCCAGAGGGTTTTTCACAACCAGCCAGCCCAAGAACAAGGCGACTGCCGAGATGGGCACCTGGACAAGGAAGCACCAGCGCCATCCGATCGAGTCGGCGATGATACCACCGAAGGAGGCACCGCATATCGAACCAAAACCAAACATGGCGTTTTGAAGCGCTTGATACATGCCTCGCTTCCGGAAAGGAATCATGTCTGAGTTCACGATAGTAGCTTCGGAGGTGTTAGCGTTCTTTCCCAGGGACTCGTCTAGGGCGAGCTAACACGTACCCATCGTCATCAACCCTCCGCCTCCAAACCCCGTCAACGCACGCATAACATTCGCTACAGTCATACTGTTCGCAAGCCCACAACCCAGACACCCCGCGGCAAAGGTGATGGTCGACACGAAGAAGCACACCCTCCTCCCAAAGATATCGCTGAAACGTCCGTAGAGCGGCTGGAACGCTGTGCTGGTAACGAGATAGGATGTCGTGAGCCATGATGCCGTATTGGCGGCATCGAATTCGGAGCTGATGACGGCGTAGGTGGAGGCTGTGATTGTGCTGTCGAAGCCGTATAGGAAGACATTGGCGAAGATGGCGGCTTCTATCCAGAAGAAGGCTCGGGGTGGGGTCCAATTGTCTTCATCGGGGGCCTGTAGCAAGGGCGTGTCTTCTCCGAGGTGCCTCTGATCATCCTGTTCAGCGTCGAGAGAAGGCATCTGGACGTGTGTGACGATACACTGATGGCGACCGAAAAGATTGGAATAGCAGGGCGGTGGCGCTAAAGCTCCGTGTGCAACTTTCGCACTGGGCTCGCGCCCCGCTCTCTTCTACCTTTTTTTTTGTGCTCCGAGGCACTCGTCCCACTAATCCCGATTTCTCCGAGACTGAAAACGCATGACGATGGACGTGCAGCTTGCAGTCGGCGCACTTCGCTCGTCTTCGCCATGGACGTTCGGTCGTCATGTCGGCACACGGCAGCCCCGCAGTGCTTCTTCTCCATGATAGGCCAATTCCACGATTTGCTCGACATGTCGGTGGCATCGCATAGCATTCCCATGAGCACGCCATTGTAGTGGCATTGACGCTACAGGTCGGATAAAGAGCAAAAGGTCCGCCACCCGACGACGTCAGCTCCACGTCCATGCTCCCTCCCGTTACACATTACAAAGTCGTCTTATAATTTGCAGACCTCAGCAAGGTCAATGTACCCTCTCTGTAAACAATGGATTCGCCGGTTTCTGACCAAGGCAGTATCGCCAATAACCTGAACGATGAAGGCGTCCGTATCCGTGGCCGCTGCGCTTGCACTCGTCCAGCTCGCCGCTGCCGACTGGCAGTTCAAGTCGCGCCCAGATCTAGCGCCGCCTCGCCTCAACATCACCATTCCTGCCGCCAGCAACGTCGAGAAAGGCTATCTTTTCATAGCGCCTTTCGCGGGGTACCCCGATACTGCGACTGAGCAGCATGGGCCGCGTCAGGCGGGCCCATACATCTTTCGCGACAATGGCGATTTGATCTGGTCCGGGTACGGCATCTACTCCATTTGGGCCACCAATTTCCAGGCCGCCAAGTGGAAGGGCAAACATGTTCTGTTCAGCTTCGAAGGCGATCACAATGCTGGCTATGGTCATGGTCACGGACACACGACGTATGCTGTTCCCTGGGCTACTAAGGCGGGCAGAACTGACCCCGCACTAGCATTATGGACCAGAGTTATGAGACCATTCGCGAGTTGCGAGCTGGTGACCACAAGCTCACAGACAAGCACGAGTTTCACATTGTGAGCGACAACACGGCTGTGGTCCAGATTTACCAGCCTGTTCCTCGCGACCTGACCCTTTGGGGAGCGAGCGACGAGCAGCAGTGGATCGTGAATGCCATCTTCCAAGAACTCGACATCACCACCGGCGAACTGCTGTTCCAATGGGCTAGTCTGGATCATGTTGCCCCGGACGGTATGTGCCGAAGCTCGCGGTCCACGTGACCACCATCTGCTGACACGGGAGGCTACAGAGTCTGTACTGCCGATCAAATCTGGTCAAGCCGGATCCGGCTACAACTCCTCGGATGCGTGGGACTACTTCCATATCAACAGCGTCGACAAGAACGCCGATGGCGACTACATCATCTCTGCTCGCGACGCCTGCTCAGTCCACAAGATCAACGGCTCTGACGGCTCCATCATCTGGCGCTTGGATGGCAAGAACTCCTCCTTCACACTCGGCAAGAACTTGACTTTCTGTTTCCAGCACCACGCTCGTTTCCTCCCACAACTCAAAGGCAACGACGAAGGCGATACCATTGAATACATATCACTCTATGACAATTCCGCTCACGGCACCGAAGATGGACGCGGCTCTGAAATTCACACTGCTCCAACTAGCAGCGGCAAGATCATCAGACTTGACACCCAAGCCTGGTCCGCCGAACTCGTACAAGGCTTCTACCCACCCGACAATCTTCGATCCAAATCCCAGGGCTCCACACAGGTTCTACCGAACGGGAATGTTGTCAACAATTGGGGTTCTGAGGGCGCATTGACCGAGTATGATTCCAAGGGCAATGTGATCTTTCACACATACATGGACTCCGGTTATCTGGGTCTCGGTGTCGAGAACTACCGTGGCTTCCGCTACAATTGGACTGGTCTCCCGAACGAAGCTCCTGCGATCGTCGCTTTGGAGAACGACAGAGGCATAAACATATATGTGTCTTGGAATGGAGATACCGAGACGGCCATATGGCGCTTCTATGCAGTGACAGGTAGACGTGGTTTGAAGAAGTTCATTGGGGAGGCTGCTCGCACCAGTTTCGAGACTAGTCTCGAGGTTTCGAGCAAAGCACCTTTGCGCGTTGTTGCTGAGGCTATCGATGCTAACGGTAAAGTGCTGAGGAGCACGGTTGTTGCGAACTCCGAGCCTGAGGTTCTCCCCGTGAAGATGGCAGATAACGCTTCGTTTGTCGTTCAAACCGAGAAGCAGGCTTGGATCGAGGTCGATGAGCTCTGAATGTGCACAACCCGATTGCCGCGAACTAGCACTTTTCTGCTAGTTTGGAATGGCATGTGATGCCACGGACGATGGCGGTTCACCATTGGTATATATTCCTATATATCATACGTTGGCCTGCGGTTTTCAACGGACAGTCACTACCACACGATGAACGTCGAACGCAAACACACTCGTTACAGCAATTTGAAGCTCAATATCCAACTCTCATAAATGAAGTGTATTCATTCTGTTCCTAGTAAAGGTGGAAGAACGTTATGTACCAAGGAAATTAAGAGGGACAGAAAAGAAAAGCCAAGCTTAAACTAAGAAGCCATCGCTCAAACAATCCGGTTTACCGCTCCCTTAAGCATCTTTTACCATACTGACCAATCCCTCCCACGTCTCCCTCACCGTAGGCTGAATCTGGTTCGCCGGCAGCGCAAATCCGTAACTACCCGTATCCCTCAGCTCATACGTGTACGAAAACGTCGCATTCCCAACGCCGTCCGTGTAATCTGTAGAGTCACCCGTAGTGGCGTACAGTGTGCCACAAGCCGGACCGATGGTGTATCTGGTACCTGAGACTGCGCGGATGGCCGCTGCGGCGCGGGTCGCGAGGGAGCGGTGCTGCGCGTCGTTGTGGACGACGAGGTTGCAGTCATAGCCGTATGGCCAAAGGATGTACTGCCCATAAGAATGGATGTCTAGGTATAATCTAACGCCCTTCGAATCCCTCAACGTGTTGATCTGCGTCCGTAGGCCTAGATTTTCCGGCGCATCGCCAGCGGCCTGGCCTTTGTACGTCTCGGAGCATGGGCTGGTGGAGGCACCGCCGGGGACTTCCCATTTGAAAGGCCAGTTTCGGTTGATGTCTCTTCCAACACAGGAGTTGCTGCTGACAGTTTGGCGGTTCTTACGCCAGAGGCGGTCTGTAGTTTGAGTGTAGACGAACCCTGCTGGTGTTAGTGATGGTGGAAGATAGAAGATGTGAGGGGAGAGCAATACCATCAGGGTTGACTACAGGAATGATGTAGTAGTCGAATTTGTCAACTAGAGCCTTGACCGTGGCATTCCCAGCGTACTTGGTGAGGAGCTGCCAGGCGAAGTACTCGGTGGTCATCGTGGTAATCCACTCTCGAGCGTGCACGGTGCCGTGAATGACCACAGCCGGCTTCGAGCCTTTACCGCCGGAGCCCCAGATATGAATTCCAGTGAGGGCCCGTCTTTGCACGGAGCTTCCCGTGGTGAAAATTTCGGACTGCCCAGTGAAGCTACCCTGCAGATCTCGGAGGAAGGTCAAGTGGTCGGCGTAAGCGTGGTATGCTGTGAACCAAGACTCGCTGGGAACTGTTCTTATTAGCCATAGAACGAAGAGAGATTAGAAGACGTACCGGCCAAAGCACTAACTTCGCGCTCCATCGCTACAAGCCCGCCCTCTTCCGAAAATGCCGCGCCGACATCTTCGTTGATGATGCTGCTCTCCGGGACCAGTGCCGTGAGGGCATTGAGGCTATTCGGAGCTACAACAACATCGAGATGTGAAGATTTTCCGGGGTTGAGGACGTGAGCTGCGAGCTCTTCAATCCGGATTTCGATGTCACTGTTCGCTTCGGGTAGCGCGAGACGAACGACCTTGAAGCCGCTGTAATCGACCTGCTCCTCTGCTTTGGGAACAACAGCAGAGTAGGTATACGATACGAGGGACCCGAGGAGTAGTAATGACTTCATGGTGGATCGCTGGAACTACTGATGCACGAGAGAAAAGCTACCGAAGTCTGCAAATCTACGAGGAGTACTTGCTATTTAGACAGTCCTTCTTCTGAATTACCACATAGCTTCCTGCCGATCTTGTCGCGTCGCCGGCGCCTTCTATGGCGCTATCGCTGTGGTGTACGTAGATGGCAGGTACCTGGACAATCAAGCCTCCTGGTGGTAACGCATGAGCGGGAGATGCACGCTCGATGGGGCAAGTCGGTTACGCGCGAGGACACTTCATCTAAAGTCTTGGAATACATCTCTTGGCCGGAGAACAGTTCTGTGAAGGTTTTCGATGCCCAGCATGGCGATGGCCGAAGATGTCGCTTAGCTGTCCGGATAGGAAGGTGCGCGAGCCTTGGCTGGTGCGATAGGCTTGGAGGCGGTGTTTCGAATTGCGCGAGGGTTAGGCGTCAGCCGAAGATACCTACCCTATCAACTCTCCAAGATACATAATTCTTCATATGTCCGCCCCGCTCTCCACTGTCTGCACTTTGTGGAGGGCACATCTCTTGAAAGTGATGACATTTACCATCTCTTGTATGGCCATTCTTCGTGTAGCTGTTCCATCCGCACTAACGCCTCGAGTTTTGAGCTGCAGTTCTACAGAGCGGTAGAAGAAGAGTGTGGAGCAAACCGATTCATAACCACGTCCACGTTGGTCGGTCCTGAAGAGGAGGTATCTGCAACTCAGACGATCGAGGAAAATGCTGTGGAGATCGGTTCGCTGCGAAAGACTTTTTGAAGGCGTGAAGGCTCGAAAGCGACGGACGGCATTTCATTCTCGAAATAAACTACGTTGACGTTCGTTTGTTATGTCTCGTGTCTCGAAACGTATTAGTCCACCTACTATTGACCAATCGGAGCGCGAAGAACTGTTCGGCGAGGTCTTCTTAGCCTAGACCAAGACGAGCCGGAGCATCTCTAGAAGAAATGCGCACACGTGCTGTGCCAGAACACTGGAACGTGATGCGCAACTGGTGGTTGGTATGGTAGACGAGGCTGAGCTATGGTGCCTGAGATGAGTATTACTTGACTCGTCCTTCCGCTTAGTCCCACGACAAGTCAGCATGTTGGAAAATGGCTTTCTCGCTGGGCACAAGATGATCGATATAGTGCAAAAGTTGCGCGGCTGATGGCCATTACCGACAAAGACTACGTGCCAAGTATCTCAATTGTTCACCGTAGAACTCACTAGCTCTAACTTTGCAAAGCTGGAGATCAAGACGGCTCGAGGCTTGCTGGCATCATGGGTCATACTCGGGGGTTGCTATATTCTTAAAGCTCCTTCAAAGACCTCATCTTCAGACTCGTGGGATTGCTCAACTCCCAATCTGTAAGGTTCATCACCTGCACCCCTGAGTTTGTATTAGTCTCTCAATGTACGTAAGCCGGCCACTCAGACTCACCCCAGCCTTCCAGTTCTTCGATGGTGCTAGCTTTGATACTATCGGATATAGTCTCCGTCGCGTCCTCAATGAGTATGACTTCGTACCCCAGCTTGATACCATCAATGCACGTTCCTCTAACACAGGCATTGGTGATGAGTCCCGTTACTACGATCGTCCCAATTCTATGAAGCGACAGTTCGGAGTTGAGAGTCGTGAAGCGGTGATATTGATTGTCGGCGAATGCAGAGTATGAATCTACCGAATGATCTTGAGCCTTCTTGATGTAGTTCACTGGCGTGCGATAACCCTCCAGATAATAGAGACGATCTTGTACACCCTTTTCTATATCTGCGCCACTCGTACCAGGAATGCAGTGATCCGGATATAGCGATTGAGTCTCGAACTTCGTGGGTGTGTCGAGGAAGGTGATGTTGACCGCATCACCCCCTTTTTCTTCCAAATGCGCAGACGCGAACGAGATATGGTCTCTGGGGTGCCAGTCTTGCGAGGCAACAATAAAGGGCCACTCGTGCTCGTCAAGAAGTTTGTAGACTTTAGGCAGAATGTTTGGGGCGCGGGAGTTGTTCAGTGAGCCGGTTATGAAGTCATTCTGGATGTCGATGAGGACAAGTGCTGTGCTTTTGTGGAGTCTGGGTGAGAACTGCGTCCATTAGTCTGAGTACTTGTAGTAGTAAGAGGAGTATTCACCGGCACAGCGTGCACTAATATCGTTGCCAACGATAGCAATGTGCATAGGGTAGAGGTATCCACTCCCATGCTGTCGGAGTAAAAAGGTTTATGCAAAGAGAAAGGTTGGAATCACACCCTTTGAGAGCGACAAATGAACTGCCTGCACTGCGGCCGTTTTATACCACCGGTGACTTCCTGCATTCGGGTATCCATGAGTGAAGTGTTGGCATGGGCGATATCGGTTATTCGCTCAAAGCACGATAAGACCAAGCCGATTGGGCTTAGTGTGTCAGGGAACTTCTCACAATCGTAGCGCTACATGTGCAGCATCTTTGGATATGTAACAACCCTGACACATTGAGATCAGTTCGTAAACTCTCTATGTCAACACGCCTGACCATAAACTGAATGTCTCGCTGGGACATTGAACGCCTCCTCCCCTACAGGTTTGCTACTATTAACCGAGTGCATCTGGCTCGCGAAAGAAGCTGGCTCGGTCGTGGTGCTTTTGGTGAGTATGTCTCCACTGTTCTTGCTGTCACTGGTGACTTTGTCAAGTTTGTAGTAGCCGACTGCAGTCGCATCCGCCGAGGCCGAGCTCCTTGCGTCACGCCCCGATCCACGGAACCGTCCTAGCATCGTTCTCAGCGATCGCGACATACGAGATCCCAGCCTTCCTTCTTTGAACAATGGACCATATGTCGGCAAACACGCAGCGATCACGGAGGTGTTTGGCTCGATTTCTGCCCAGATGAACGCTCGCGTGTAGGCGCTATATTGGTTCTTCCCAAAGTCTGTGACCCGATAGATGGAATTGTACAGCAACACAAAGCGTACAATAGCGGATATGCAGACGAAACCACCCAGCCAGAATATTCCGATGATGGAAATTTTGCGTTTCCGGTCTACGCGCAGAGTTTTGATGACCGGAATGGGGAAGCAGAGTATGGCGATGTCGAAGAAGATGGAGAGAGCCGAGTAGGAGAGATACCAGGTATTGTAGTCAAAACGGTGTCTTGCTTTTGCAGCGTTATTCCAAGCTGAGTCAATGGGATCAGTCGACAAAAAAACAAGCTAGAACTGTTAGTGGAGAGGACTGGCATCGATAGAGTTGTTCTTACTATCAAAGACGACAACCACCAGAGAGTAAGTATAATCATCATGGAAAGACACGCTTTCCGAAAACGATCGCTGACGGAGAAAATGCGCCAATAAAACAGCAGTATTGACACCTTGACAGTGTAGAGCGACGTGATAAGGAAGAAGCTGGATATCCAAAGCGTCTGTTCTGAGTTAGTCAAATCCCCTTCCTAGTATGCAGGTACGTAATGACTTCATACTCTTAGAGTCATATTGGCATATTCACGCGGTGGCATGGTAATTGTACCCACACCACCTAGGCATCCTGCGACTATTGTGTTGACAGAATGACCCCAGCAGAGAAGCTGTGGAATGTAAGACTTCTGCAACATACTGGCGGTGGTGAAATAGCTTACTAGCGTAACGAAAATCGTCCAGTCGTCTCCCGTGACACTCCCAATCCCTCTCCGTTTGTTCGCGCAGAGCCTCAAAACAACACAAGCAGACGCAATGATCGGAAGAGATATTGCGACTCCAAGCAAAGATCGATCGACGAAAGAGGTACTCATTTTGCTAATAGCTCAGTGCGGAGATAGCTCACTCGGAAGGAATGGCTCCTCTCTCGTTCATATATCGTAATCGGGGAGGAAGTCAAGGCCGAATACATGGTTACTGCTTGTGCTGCACGAGCTAAGCTGACTGCTGCAGCCGTTCGGGGAATGCCCGCTTCGATGTGGATCTAGGTTCCAGCCAATGTGGTGCAAGGCTGAACCAATTTCGTATTCTAAAAACAACTACACATTGCGGGTGGTCCTCGGCGTCTTCAAAAATATCTCGTATTGGGCAATCTGACGTACGGAAGTCGCCAATCGCGTAGCACAGGCGTATACGACGTACCACACTCCATGAGCAGGTTGTGAGCTTTACGACGAATCTTTGTCTGCTCTATTCCGGATCAAGCGCACTTCTCGGATGACGATCGGTGACTTGAACGATTAGTGCCAGAGGCGCCGTTAGTTCGGCGTTCGGGCACTTAGGGAGATTGTACTTGTAGCGGTTGTACTACATGCCCCGATACGGTATAGTGTGCGCCTGGTGCAGCTGACTGCAGAAGCGATGCAGCGAGGGGGTACGGAACTTGTACAGCTGCAGGTGTAACAAGTGGCATATTCAAGAGGCCAGGATGCGATGAAGAATGAGACAAGACAAGGGCATGCGACGTTCATCCTAAGGTATGAGTACTGGATTTCGCACAGTAGAGGCCTGACTTTGCAAAGCGGCTAGAGCGCGCATAACTAGGTACACATCATAGTAAGAACGCTAAGAAGCAAACCTACGGACTTTCAAAGACGAATAAGTAGGAGTGAGCCAAGTCGACTCAACAGTGTATGAGTTCACGAGGCTGAGTGCTAGACAAGTTGAGCATTCCTCTCTGACGATGCTGTCATTGGCCACTCTATACACCATAACAGAGTAATGGCCGGCTTGTTGCACATGTTCCGCCAAATTGGCACCAGTCGGCGCGTAATCCAGAGCAACTCAAAATTTGGATTGATCGCCGACTTAGCAAGTGTCCCTTTTTACCGCAATCCCGCACCGATCAAAGTGACGTCACGATTACTAGTTTCCGCTCCGCGGCCAATGCGCAGTGGTGAAATGCAGTGCAATCCGCTCACCACAAACCGTGTTGTCCACCGGGTCGTCATAGAAATTGCCGTCCCTGTCGGGGGAGCATGTACATAGGGGCCTCACAGATGCGGCAATGCCTAGTCCTCTTAAACTTCGTCCACACTCCTCGGAAGCCATCGCTAAGCTCTCCAGCTTTCCCGCATTTCTAATCGAGGTTAGAAGCTTGGAGAGAGAAGCTTTGACTTCGTCTCAGCCACTGCAAACCTGTTATATTGTCATTTCCTCAATGCCCTTAACCTCATTGTTGATGACGAAGCGAAAGTAGTCGAGCAAGTTCGATACACAGTCAATGCAATGTTCTTGTTCCAGCGCGGTGTCGCCCCAGCAGCTCTTCGCGAGCTGCCGTAACCCGACGTTCTTCAGACGCATGGGGAAGAACACTGCTTTTGCAGCATGGAGAGTCTCAGAAACAGATGTCTTGATGCTGAACACAAGATGCGGTCAGAATGGCGGTATGAGGGCCACCTCGCCCGCTTCTGGACGAAATTGAGTCCTTTGTTACGTTCCGGAGACGCGTTCCCTCTCTCCGCCTGGCTCGCTCTGCTTCCCGGTGCTTCCCGGTGCTTCCCGGTGCTTCCCAATGCTTCCCAATGCTTCCCAATGCTTCCCAATGCTTCCCAATGCTTCCCAATGCTTCCCAATGCTTCCCAATGCTTCCCAATGCTTCC
>Ga0247740_1000480_pt1 | contig 19252 bp, 19 predicted proteins | sample UWRJL148409B2_FD_180942 | JGI IMG/M metagenome (GOLD analysis project Ga0247740, IMG submission 180942) | Plant litter microbial communities from Arlington Agricultural Research Station in Wisconsin, United States - UWRJ-L148-409B-2 | ecosystem: Environmental > Terrestrial > Plant litter >...
TACGGAGGTTAAAAACAAAGAGATGACTTTGGGAATCTGGGACTTCGTCGGCTACCAAGACAGCAGCAAGGAGCATTCACGTTTCCGCATCAATCCCAAGTCAAACAAATACATGGAACTGGTTTCAGCCCACGTGGTTGCGCACACGGCACCCATCTGCCCGGCCACGCTCATATTCGACATCATAATCGAGGCACTATTCAGCCTGCATTCGGAATGGAAGGGAACAGACACCACCATGCAGCCCTCAGTACGTGACATGGTCAACCACTCGCCCATATGTTTCGACGCGTCGCGTGTGATTTATATGGACCTCGTCCCGACTGGCGCTGATCAGGAATGGAGTGCGCGCTTTTTCAGTGTGGAAGAGCATTCCAGCAGACAAGAAACACATGTGGAGGCGAGCGTGCAAGTGCGCTCATCAGCAGACGGTCGATATGTCAAGGAGTTTTCTCAGTTTGCACGGCTGGTCAGCCACAGTCGAACTAAGGAACTCCTTAACTCCAGCTTGGACGAGGAGGGGGTGGAAATACTGCAAGGCCGCCAAGTGTATCGCGCCTTTGGCCACGTAGTCGACTATTCCGAAATCTACCGCGGGGTGCGTCACGTTGTCGGTCGCGGCTATGAGTGCGCCGGCCAGGTGCAGCTGGACACGAAACATCGGCGGAGTGACACGTGGCTAGATGTGCCTCTGAGCGACTCTTTTGCGCAGATAGGAGGCATGTGGACCAACCTCATGAGTCCAGATACATCGTCATCGTCGGGCGATGAAATCTACATCGCTAAGGGGGTTGAAATGCTGATGCGGTCACCGAGCCATCAAACCACCACGCGTGCCGCCACCGACGTGTGGCATGTATATGCGCGCCATAAGCAGCAAGGTCAAAAGGCCTACATTACAGACATGTTCATATTCGATCCCAATGCAGGAGAGCTTGTCGAAGTCATGCTGGGCGTACAGTGGGGCCGCGTGGCCAAGGCGTCCATGAGCAGGATGCTGCAGATGAGGACCAAGGACGAGTCGGTTCTACGCCTGGAACCTCGGCTGAAATCCAACTCGAATCAACAGAAGAAAGCTAGTCGTGCAACTGCCATCAGCACGGGACCAGCAGAAGAGTCGAAGAAAACGTCACATGCCAAGAGTAAGGCACCCTCTGTGTCATCTTCCTCTCGGCGAGATTTGACAGTCGAGGTGCGTGACCTGGTAGCCCGTCTTACTGGAATAGAGGCCAACGAGCTGCATCTGGATGCTGAGATTACCGACTATGGCATCGACTCGCTCATGGGAATGGAACTTGGCCGCGAGGGTAAGTAAGAGTACCTTTGGATTCTGAATTTGTCTAACCTGCTGCAACGTAGTGGAAAATATATTCATGTGCACACTGGATCAGGCAGAGCAGATCAAAGCGACGACGCTGCGTAAGTTTGTGACATGTGTCGAAAACGCAGTGTTCAAATCAAGATCTTCGGACGGTGCCGATGAGCTGCCAATCAAACACAGAGCCTTACCCAAACAAGCAACAGAATCATTCAAAGTAAAGCGTCGAGACTTGACGGGAGATGTTCGTAACCTCGTCGCTACCGTGACGGGGTTAGCCGCCAGCGACTTGGACCTTGATACCGACATCACGGATTTCGGTATAGATTCTCTCATGGGAATGGAGCTTGGCCGCGAGGTTGAGAGGACTTTTTCATGCACGCTGGATCAGACTGAGCAGATCAAAGCCAATACTCTGCGCAAGTTCGTCGTTTGCGTTGATAATGCCGTCTCTAGCGCAACCAATGAATTAAAGAGCTCGGAAGAGGAGGATGAAGAGAAAGCGGACGAAGCTCAACTTGATGGTCAGGAAGAGTCCTCAGAGGACTCGTCAATTTGTGTCATAGAACAAGACACAGACTTCCCAGACAGTTGGTCAGGATCGCCTTTCTCTACAGTACCTTCAACGCCGCGACCGGAGCTCAAGCCATCTACAACACACACGGACAAGCTAGTATTATCAGCCACAGATATTCTTGCATCATTTGGCCAAGTCAAGATAGCAACCGACCAGGTGCTGAGCGATCATCGCCTCGACAAGTTCGAGAGTGCATTTTTGGCCGACAGCAACCGTCTTTGTACTGCCCTTGTCGTTGAGGCGTTTGAAGAGCTTGGATGCCGTCTTCGCACTGCTACATCTGGTCAGCCACTTGACCGTGTGCCCTTCACTTCTCAGCACCACCGCCTTGTGCAGTGGCTGTACGACTTTCTGGAAAATGATGCGCGCCTAGTCGACATTGATAGCACGACCGGACATGTGACGCGTACTCACCTCATGGTGCCGCCCAAGACGAGCCTCGCGATGCTAGAGGAACTGCAGATGCAACATCCCGACTTTACCGTGAGCAGTCAATTGACCTATCACGCTGGAAAGGAGCTAGCAGCTGTGCTGAGCGGAAAGACAGATGGCATGCGCATCATATCTGCCAGACCTCGGATTATGGAGCTGATAGCGGCCCTGTACAACGAACACCCACTATTCCGCGCTGGATACCACCAGATGCGAGAAGTCGTCAAGGGCTTCATTGAGCGGCTTCCCGCCAAGCACGGGAGAAAGACGCTAAAAGTGCTCGAGGTGGGAGCTGGTACCGGGGGTTTGACTCTCATCATGGCACCCTTCTTGGCATCGCTCGACATGCCGGTCGAGTATACCTTCACCGATCCATCGCCGCTCATGGTGGCCGACGCCAGCCGCCGCTTGAAGAAGCAGTATCCCTTTATGCGTTTCGTTGTGCTCGACTTGAAGAGCTCTGCTAATAACGAGCTCAAAGGTCAGCACGTGGTGCTGTCCAATACCTCCTTTACTGGGATGTCTCTGTCTAACGCGCGTTACATTCTGCAATCGGACGGCTTCCTTTTGACTTCACGGATGACTGAGGTCTCGCCTTTTGTCCACATCATCTTCGGTCTGCTCGGAAGTGGAACTGAGGGCCGTTGGCAGATCCATGGAGGACGCCAAGATGTTACGGTAGCTACCGAGCAATGGGAACGCGAAATGCACGCCGCAGGCTTCGGTCACGTCGACTGGACAGACGGAAACACGTCGGCAAATGCCTATCATAAAGTCATGATTGCCCTGGCTTCCGGTGATCAAGGTTCACGATTACCCAAGTCAGCCCCAACAGAGGCGGCAAAGATTGACCATGGTCCGCGTACAGCCGAAGCAGAGAGTCTAGTGCAGAAATATGCCAGCGGCTGGGCCTCGTCTAAACTACTTCACTTCAAGACAAAGAAGCAAGCCAGCGGAAGAGCACCCAACCGTGGCGCCGTAGTCCTCGTGACAGGTGCCACAGGAAGCTTAGGATCTCACATTGTCCAAAACTTGGCCGAGAACCCCACGGTTGCCCAAGTCGTTTGCATCAACCGCGAGTCACTCAGCGTGCCCGTACTCAAACGACAGCAAGAAGCTTTTCTAGAAAGAGGCATCAAGTTGGCGCCCGGAGCCCGCGCCAAACTTCGTGTATTCGGAACAGACACGGCCAGACCGCAACTGGGCCTCCCGCCGCACGAATACACCTGGCTTGTCCAAAACGGCACCCACATCATACACAATGCCTGGCCAATGAGCTGGACGCGCCCTATTTCCGGCTTTGCACCCCAACTTCAGTCCATGAGGAACTTATTGGATCTAGCACGCGAGATGGCGATTTCGCCTGGCCGTGATAGTGTCAGGGTCGGCTTTCAATTTGTCTCATCCATTGGCGTCGTCGGACTCTCTAATGAACCACGCGTTGCCGAGCGCCACCTCCCCGTCTCTGCTACGGTACCCATCGGCTACGGCGAGGCCAAATGGGTCTGCGAGAGTCTTCTCAACGAGACCCTCCACAAATTTCCAACCCTGTTCCGTCCCCACGTAACTCGCCCGGGTCAGATTGCAGGTTCGTCAACTAGTGGGTACTGGAACACCGTAGAGCATCTGCCCTTTTTCATCAAATCGGCTCAGTCTCTTCGCGCGTGGCCCAACCTAGACGGCGTTATGCAGTGGGTACCTGTCGACCTTAGCGCCGCCGTCATGGTAGACCTCGTCCTAAACTCGAATGCTTCCCACCCGGTTTACCACGTCGACAACCCCGTCGGTCAGCCTTGGAAAGAGATGAACCGAGTCCTAGCCCGCGCCCTTGGTATCTCAGACTCGACCAATATCATCCCTTTCAAAGACTGGGTCAGACGCGTCAGGGTCTCGCCGCTCGTTCCTGAGACAGAGAATCCCGCCGCAAGACCAGGTATGCCTGATTGGCTCGAGACCAATTTTGAAAGGATGGCTTGCGGGGGCCTGATACTGGGTACCGAGCGGGCTCAGGAGCATAGCAGTACTATGGCGAAAAATGTTGGTCCCGTGAGTGCCGAGGTGGTGGCTAAGTTTCTGGATTATTGGAGGAAAGCAGGCTTTTTGAATTGATTCTAGCTTCATGTGACTATAAGCAGCAGAAGGGTGACGGCAAATCCAGACTTGTCTGTAGATACTCATTGGGATTTCCTTTGGCGATAGTTAGATTGTAGTACCGGCTACCTTTTCCCTTGAGCCTTGCTTCAATTTCCAAAACATATTGCTTGCGTAGATGCAACCTCGATGAACTCTGGATAGAAACTTCGCCAGACAACCAAATTGCTCGCTCTCCCATGCTATGATTTAAAACAATATGTTATTGGATATACATGAATGTATCTCCGTTGCCTCATCTGGAGCCGCCCTTCTTGAGTTCTGGCATGATCCCTTACGCCCCAAACTTGTCCAGCACACATCTTGCATCTTTCTCTGATATCCGTATAAAATTGTTCAACGCAAGCTTGGTCTATTACATCACTTCTCGAGGTCGTCAATGAAACGATGGTCGAACAACGGATCACCTATTCCACCTATCATTATAACGAGGGGTGGTGCTAATCTACATCTCGTCTCACAAGTGCGTGACTTTTATACATAGTTTAAACTAGCTCTTCCTAATGTACAAAGTGGAAAAGCGAAGGTCCGTCTCTGCTGGGGATCCGGAAAGACCCGCCTAAGCGTACAGATACCTACCCCAGCTTGATCTTCTTGCGATCCATGAACAGCGATAGACAGAGACAAAAGCAGCCAGAGGCAATCGACGTGATAAAAACACGACTGATGGCGAACACAATAGCTGCAAGTACTTCCTGTTGTTGGGTGACAGGCAGTGTTTCCAGGAGATTGCTTCCCGCGCCGGAAGTCAGACTTTGAACTTGAGTCTTGTCCAGATCAGGAAGCATACGTCGAATTCTATTTTGGGCCAAGTTGAGAAAAATTGAGTTCGCGATGGACAATGCAATGGCGAGTCCTCCTCCTCGGGCACACATGATGAATCCCACGGCGCTCGATATCTCCTTGGGTGGTGCGAGCCATTGTGCAACGGCAAATGGAGCATTTAGAAACATTCCAGTGCCGATCCCGTTGAGGACCATCGCTCCGTAGATGAATGCGTTTGAAGTGGATATGTCGATGGTGTAGAGCATGCTATTCGCAGCGATGACGAGGACTGAACCAGTGACGTACCATGGCATGCTGTATCCCGACCTTGCCATGAGGTGACCGTTTAGCATGGTGAATGCCGCCAGTGAGCCAATAAATGGTAGCAACCGTACACCAGCGAGGAGAGAACTGCTTTGTTGCACGAACTGGAAATATAGCGGGATGAAGTAGATCGTAACAAAGGACGATGTTCCCGCGGAGGCTCCCACCAAGAACTGTATCAGAAGGCCTTTGTGCTTGAGGAAGTGAACTGGAAACATCCTGTTCTGCGGATTTGACCAAACTTGGTGGATGCCCAATGCGATGAACAAGACGCCTGAGACGCAGAATAGAGCGATGTCTTCGGCACTGTTCCACGCATATGTTGTTCCGCCAAACGAGATGGCCATGAGTCCAGAGATGTACGCGCCGATGACTAGGGTGTTGCCTATCCAGTCAACCGCTTTTATCCTCTCCCCGATTTTCACACCCGGTCGGAGATCTCGGGACGGGAGTAGGAAGAAGTATGCTGGAGAGAAGGCGGCTCCAATGCATAGATTAATGTAAAAGGCCCATCTCCAGGTGGTGGCCGCGTTGTCGGCAAATGCTCCGCCGATTACAGGTCCTAGGCTGTAGCAAAGATGCTATGGTCAGTGACAAGGTCTTGCGTGTCTCTGACTCTTCAAGATAGGACTCACACTGTGCCAAACCCGAATACTACGCCGATAATGCCAATGTACTTTGGTCGTTCAAGAGGCGTAGTGAACAGAGAGAGCATCATCATGACTCCCAGGTACATTCCTCCGCCACCAAGGCCAGCTATAGCACGTCCGACAATAAGTGTATTCATGCTAGGCGCTGCCCCGCATACGGTCGAACCAATTTCAAAAACCACGACACAAAGCACATAGACCCATTTCGGATTGAATTGACTGTATATTCGTCCCCTAAACATGAAGACGTTAGCGATTATTGGAAACAACTCTTGTCAACTACCAAACGAGTGGAAGAGCTTACCAGAAGAGGTTGGTACTTGCAGTTGCGAGAAGAAACGATACCGATAGCCAGGGCAATTTGTCAATTGAACCGAATTGGGCGATGATGTTTGGTTGAACATCAGCAACAATGGTCTGATCCAGGGCGAACAGAAATACGCTCGATAATATGGCAGTCACTGCGACATGTGTGAATAGAAACGAAATCGAACTTGGAGCTACAAGACCGATGGTCCTATTTGAGCTTACCAGCAAAAGCCCACTTGATGCCATGTATGTCCCGTGGCGGGGGGACAGATGGTGCCGCAGGCAACGGCTGTATGCGATCCGTCGACGAGGCTGTAGATTGATTCGTGCTTGCTGCATTGTTTGGCAACCGCTCTTCGTCTAGATTATCGTCAGGCCCTCGAGAGCTTAGCGGCCAGCCGTTTGCAGCTTTTCGAGGCTGCAGTTCGACGTCGGTAACGCTGGTCTCCGACATTGTACTGGATTGAGTGAAGAGAGGTATCGAGAGCAAACCGTGGGCAAAACTTAATCCGTTTCACGCTGCGCGTCGGAGACGTAATCTAAATCCTTTCACGCTGCGCGTTGGAGGCGTAACCTAAATCCGAAAGACTTACATCCGAGGGACTTAAATCTGAGGCCAACGTGTGCCCGCACGCACATTGAAATCGCGTGCACACAAACCTCTGATCGGTCAAGCGGTCAACGATTGCATGAAGGCACATGCAGTCCTGTTGGTTGTTGGCGGCAGCCCACGGGCGTATTTTCTTACGCTGCACTGCAGCTAATAGCGGGTATTCCCTAGTGGGAACGACTCAAATCAGGCTAAGCACTCTTGGCTGTCTCGCACGATAGGGCGATATGCGCAAACTAATATGAATTCGCCAATCAACCGTCGAGCTTCAAATGAAGTCCTCAACACCGCAAAACGGTGCTTTGATTCCCATCAGCGGGCCGCTTGTGAGGTTTGGGCGAGAACAGATCTGCAGTTGTAGAGCACAACTTTGCATGAATTGTCTGCGGACCGGCGTAATCGGCTTGATGAAGGATAGTTAGTATACGCTTCTTCAGCGAATACTAGGGTGTCGTTTGTGAGTACCTAGGTGGGAATGTATCGGCATATGCAGTTGTTGGAGTTGTAATCTTGGTTGACGCTGCTCTCTTCAGTCAGTGGTCCGATGACGCGTTACGCCCTTTTCACATACAGCAACGATCCGCGTTTCGATTTCTTGGGTGCCTTGCGTTTCTGCAATACTTGAAAAGATCTTCTATTTGCGCGGCTTATATGCAAACTGCGGCTGATGCGCCGGGGTGGAGTGGATCGTCAAATGTGGCACTGCATGGTAGCGTCAGACGTGGGGGGAATCAATCCGAAATACGTGCCAGCTGCTTGAAGTCAGTATACCTGGTATGTTGAATCGGAATAAACCGAGTATCTGTAGGTCGCTTGAGTACGTTTTGTATTGGTGGAAGATAAGGGTCATGTTTCGTTTTCCTGACGCCGGCCTAGCTTAAGTAGAATCGACAGCTCCCGCGTCAGTAATGCGCTTGCTTTTCATTCCGCTCTATATCCAACATGCAACGTGCGGCATCCACAATTGTCTCTTCAAGACGTCGGAACTCACTCCTAATAGCTCTTTAACTTTGGTGTACGCACCTGGAGGCAAGGAGCTTGTACCAGGTTTTCCCAACGGCGTGCGCTTACTTAGCTCTGGGAAGCGTGATCTGAGAACATCGCAAATATCCTGGAAGCTGATTTGCTGAGCGCACACCAGGAAGCGCTGATTGCCTGCCTCTGGAACTGTCATAGCTTGCAGTTGGGCCTCCGCAAGATCCTATAGGATTTCGGTCAACATGAGACAGAGACTCAAGCGGGGGGGCTTACTCGGACATCGACGTAAGTGTGCACAGGGATGTACGGCACGGAAGCATTCTTTGTCGATTTGAAACAAAGATTCCACAGGCGAGCATTTGATTCGTTCAAGTCATTGGTGCTCGAAACCGAATGCCGCAAAGGACCAAAGTCGCCGGCGGGCATAAAGTCACCAAATCGTAACACGGCTCTTCTTTCTCCATGAAGTTCCACGCTGTGCAGATAAGCATTCGCCAACGTCAGCCAAGGCAATGGAAGTACCTTCCCGTTCCGCGAAAAGCTTACTAGCTCTGTAAGCCTTCGACGGATCCCCGTGCACTGCTTCATCCCATGTAACAGGATTCCAATTCGCTTCTGTATAGATTCTGGGTGGGTCCGACGCGAGGTTGTCGTAATCAATCACACTGGCGCAGCTACCTGTCCAAATAAATCTCTTTACGGTAGGCGCGTTGTCTTTACGGCTTGTAGCAGGTTGATGGTACCCTTAATCGCAGGCTCGAGAAACTCAAGATTGCTCCCTACGCCCTTGTACGTGAACGGCGACGCAGTGTGAAGTACGGTATCGAATGGGGGTGGTCCCTGTACCGCGTTGCGGTATGCTTCCGGTGCGACGATATCGGGGACAATCGTGATAGCAAGCCGATCTTGCTGCGCAGCGAAGTCTTTCAAGATCCTGTCGCCTTTTTCCTATGTTCTAACGGCACAGCAGACGCTGAAACCGCGGTCAAGAAGCTGGGCCAGGATGTGAGATCCGATGAAACCATTGCCTCCGGTGAGAAGGACACGATGAGTCATCTTGGTTGTCGACATGCGGAAAGACCTAAAAAGAAGGTAGAATGTAGGTCGCAGGGCGAAAAAATGACATCAAAGGCGCAAAGGTTCGTAAGGTAACCTCCGCATTGATCCCCACTGAATCTGCAGCAAAGTACGAGTGGTGCTTCTTATCAGTTTCACCCTGACGCAAGCAGCTGGTGTATTGCGCGCATGTGTGCAGTAAAACTATTAACCAACGACTCGGGAAGTACGTGGAATATACTCGGGTCCTGGGCCCTCCATCCGCCTTCTTTAGTTCCCCACCCCCTGCGGTATGTCAGCGCTAAAAAATACGCATGCACGTTGTTGATGGATAATGCAGGTTGTATACATATGCAGAATCAGCTTTCGCTTGACTGCGTCGTAATTCGATGCAAGTGTTGAGCAAAGGATCGTATGCAAGTTACTAATGGCTGGCCTCGTCCGAAATTATAGCTAATGGCTGACGGGTATCTCGCATCTGTCGATCGCCGTCAGCCTAGTTGCGGTGCGTAACGGGACCTAGAGAGACGAAAATCCGACATTCGGATCCCGAATGACAGGTTCTGATTGGCCTCAACAGAATCCCTCTCGTGCGTGACGTACGTCATCAACAGTAGCTGATCATGCATAGGCATTTGTTTTGGTGTTTTAGTTCGCAAAGCGAGTGCGGGATCCGTGGATAGCTTTAAAGGGCACGCTGTTGGCCTCGCGCCGCGACAGGACCCTGCCTTCTAGCTACATCAGGGAATAAAACGCGGGCGTTAAGCTACTTCCGGTGCAACGCTGAATTCACTTCTAGAGTCTCAGCCATATTTGCCCATGAGTTCTTGTTAACCTTCTTCACATGACTCCCGAACAACCAGTCTAGCTCAACATACACCTGCCAAGTAGTACCACTGAGACGATATCTTGAGATGAATACATCTGGGCATCAAAGCGGCACGCCGACACGATGGAGAGAAGAAGAAGATAAAATTCTACGAACTTACGTCAAGCAATACAGTGAGTTATTCTTTCTTGCCTTACGACATGATCTCTGAGGAAGAAATCCAAACAACTATTCGTGTGCACCTGGCTAAAATGGCCATTCTGGCCGTTGGTAGCGGATCTAGGATGTGCAATAGATTGGAGCTGCGTGGCTGAGAAGCTCCCGAGACGAACGAACAAGGACTGCCGCAAGAGATGGGTCAACCACCTGTGTGGTGGTCTCAGAAAAGGACCATGGGAAGCCGACGAGGACATGATGTTGCGTAGCGCCGTGGCACACCATGGCCAAAAGTAAGAACTCTCCCATAAATCACTTACTGCACTTCGCAGCCAGCCTGCATGTCGACTGTACATCTACCCCCTCAAATAGTTCGCTCGAGCTTACTGACCAGTTCGTTCGGCGTAGATGGACACTGGTAGCTAGCGAAGTTGGTTCGAGATCTCCCGACCGTAAGAAGATGCTTTTGTTCAGTCAACCCGACCATCTTCGTTTAGCATCGCTGACAACATTCTCTCCAGAATGTGCCAAGAGGTGGCAACACAACTTGGATCCACGATTGGATCATCAGCGGTGGACGCCCAAGGAGGTATGTCTTGAAGATATGGCTGTATCGGGACCATGAGCTAATACCGAATTGCTTATAGGATGAACTTCTTTTAGAGTCGGTTGAGCGCTATGGCCGAGAGTGGAGGAAAATCCAAGAGAAACACTACAGCACCCGATCAGCGAATGACTTGAAGAATCGGTGAGTCTTGCGCTTGGCCATCTATGACTCTATTGATCTCATTGTCGCAAAGGTTCACCATACTCTCCAAGAAGATCAGAAGCAGAGCGTCTTCTAGATCCGGACTCGGTCCAGGCCTTGGGCAACCCTCCTCTTCGTCCGCCATTGTTCTTGCCGAAGAGCAGGACCAAGAGAGCACCACTCCGAGCACAGATTCAGGGCCCATATCCCGCCCTAACTGGAGCGTGTCGCCCGAAACAAGCATTGGCGGGCGTGTCGAGATGGATGAAATTATGCAGTCCACTGCAGGCGCGCAGCAACAAATGGAACATCGGATGGGGTGGGGGCAGCAGATGCGGCAGGAACAGCATGTACAGCTCCATGAGAAGGCTACGACACTGCTACCTTTGGGTCATGACGACACACCAATGACCATTGACGATCTCGGACACGCTCCCCCCAATCCAACTCTCCCTTGGACCACGAACACGACATCACCCTCGACAATAGGCCCACACCCGTTCACCGATAGGGATTTCACCAGCCTCACCACTTTGCTGCATCAACCTTATCATCATAGCCAGACCGACACCAGCAATAGCAACAGACTTGGCAACGCTAGCGGTCATACAGCCGATTCGAACCTGGAAAGCTTAGTGCTTGGGTTTAACACTACGCATTCTATTCCAGATGGCATGACAGATGGGCATTTGCATTCGCTACTACTACAAAGAGTGAAAAGCCTGGACCAGTGTAGCCCCGGCGGCAGTGTCTCTCTTCAGGGCGAGGGATGCGATAGAGAGGTTTTGAATTATATGCTTGATGTGTTGACGCCCATCCGGCATTTAGTCAAGATAGAGATCAACATGTGAATACCCCCAGTGCGGCTTTGGGCAAAATCCAAGCAGCGGAAGGGTGACCGCTTCATCGTGGCGCAGCACTTGGAGCATGCATGCAGACATCCGATATCCATCTCCGGAAAGATACATGCTTTGACGACCGGGTGCATGTTTTGCGGGCGGGGTGCATTGTCCGCACCGGTGGGGGTTTTTTCCTTGATGGCTAGAGGAAGCATCTTGACGGAGGAACTAGGTAGTATGGGTTAGTGCGAAGGCTGCAATGCGGCCTGGCGTGTTCGCTTAGTGATGGAGAGCGTCCTTGTGCTTGTAACGGGCACTACCCCATTGGAAGAGCTGGTTATAGCGACGCTGTCTTAGCGCAAGCTGCGTCCAAAAATGCAGCGGAGCATTGCTATTTGAATTGGCGAATCAAAGCACGAAATAATGAGCCTGCCCATCCGACTCATAAAGTAATGTATATCCTAGCGAATGTTTTACTAGACCAACTAAGAGCGCTTCTTCGTCCGGCCCAAGAGCATATCCGCTCGCTCGAAGACAGTCAAGCTAGGCCGAGCTTTGACGTGGGATTTTGTAGCTGGCTTGACCAGAATTGGCTGCTCCTCATCAAGCACGTCCGCCAGACTGAATGCTGGCATAGAGCTGTTGAAAGAGTTGCGCCGAGTCGAGGTATTCTCCGCCAACAGGACTCCAGTCCGAGATTTGCTCGACACGTCGTGCGAGCGAGACTTTCGATGCGTTGGTAGGAGTCTCTGGGTGGACGTTTGCTCAAGGTCTGGGTGCTGTAGGTGCGTTGCAAAGGCTGGTAGCGATTGAGATGGTGTGAGCTCTGGTCGCGTTACGTTTGAGATTGTTGGCATTTCGAGAGCAAAGCCTGGACTATCGTAGATGTTGTGAGTCCCGGGGTGTGGAACAGGATATTCCTGAATACGAGGTAAGACCCTCGCATGGCTATTGTCCTTAAGAAAGGGGTCCGGAGCGTTTTCTATTGCGCGTTCTGCAGAGAGATTAGCCTTCGTCCACCCTCAAATCTCAGTGAAGATCCGCAATTCCCTCTTGCGGACTGGGTACTGAGTTCGTTGTGGAAACTTGAAATAGTTATGTGGTACTTACCGGCGTTAGGTGAGAGTTGAAAGGTCATTTTGAGAAAAGCCTTCAAGCGTTTGGTATTCTGGAATCCTTCTTCGTCGTCATTCTGCGGTGTCGGCGCGTATTTATTCGGGATGAAAGCGTCCAGAGCTTCGGCAGAGGGAAATTCGACAGGATTGTCCTTGTATCTGAGTAGTGCGAGTTTCGGCATGTCGCCAATCGCAAGTGGTAGCCCTCGGATCTTGTTGTCGTTGACCGATAAGACCTTAAGAGATGCCAGATTCGACAAAGCCTGCGGCAGAACACGCAACTCATTCCCACTTATGTCTAGAGTCTCCAACGAGGAAAGCTGTAAGACTGCATTTGGAACATACGAAAATCGGTTGCCACCCAGGTCCAGATGCCGAAGCTGTGAACAAAGCGAAAGAGTATGCGGTAGATTGTCGAGACGGTTGCGGGATAGGATCAGTCTAGTAACCCTGGAAGTCAACGCGTTGATAAACACACCCTCATCCAACCATAGCAGCTTCTTATCGCTCAAGTCGACTGTTGACCTCTCAACGCTTCCATACATCAAAGTGTTATGCCTATTGAGTTGATGCTCAACTCGCTTGACAATTTCGCCAACTTCCGGCTGGTATAAGAACTCATCATAGTCCCATTTAGGCAGTCGAGAATCGAGTAGTTGGTGTGACTGATTATGGTCCTGTGATTGGTCCTTGAGAGCATCGGGTATCTGAACTGTATTGGGTGGACTACCGAGCGGATCTAGTGGCGGCGCGAAAATATCTCTTTCGAGTGCTCTAAGGATGACGGTGCGCGAATCTAGAGGCTGCTGCATAAGCCAGTTGGTAACCTCGTAGTAAAAGGGCTCCAGAAGAGCTTTGTGAGGGTCCAAAGCTACGCGTTTGGCATCACCGGACGAAGTTAATATCGGGAGTTCGCCGCGTACAGATGATTCGTGCCGATGGGCCAGGGCCGTCTCTCCACCTATTGCTCGCGAATGACTTGAGGAACCTGCTGATAGCGAAATGATAGCAGACCAACGTTGACTGATCCTGTGCTGGTCTTCAGCCATCAACACCGACAACCTCTCGCTTTGCCGAGAGACTTGTCCCTGGACCTTACGGACGTCGAATAACGAACTCTTCGAGAGACTAGACCGAATTGATTGAATTTCTTCTCTTGCTGATCCTACTAGGTCGTCCATCCAAGGTCTGAGTGCTGAATTGGCTGACATCTCGATAGGTGTCGTTGGAGCTCCCAGGGCTTCTAGGGAAGAGGTCTCTATGGATTCGTCAACTGCGGACCTGCGATACTGCTGTTCAACTTCTTCAAGCTCAATCATGGATGCCCGATGCTCAAGCTCGAGACTCTGTAGAAGCGATCGATCCTTCTCTTCCTCGCAGATAAGCTCCGCGGAAGCTTGTGTTGGCCTACGTAGGTTAGAGGGCAACTGTCATTTTCACCGATATGGTGGGTACGTACGAAAGTCGAGCAACCTTCTCGGCAGTATTGAGTGTTGCCAGCATCAACGCTAGATTGGACTTGTATGCCTCAATCGCCGCCCTCAGCACCATGATCTTGGGTTTCTGGAAAATGGCCCACTGAACGCGTCCGACGAACCCGAATTTGCTATCCTTTCCATCCTTACCCTTCGCCATAACTTTGAGGCTCTCCGACGCATCCAAAATCTCCGTGAACATCTCCATACTCGTCTCCGTCATAGGCTCGATTAACTCCGCGCAATGCTTGTAATACTGCGAAGCCTGGATTTTCCCGAGTGCATCACCGAGCGTCTTGATGACAGCGCAGAACGAGCGGATCTCGCTGCCAACCATTCTGGCCTCCTTGCCGGCGGAGCCTACATCGGCAGCGATTTGTGAGAGCAAGAGCGTGACCTTGGCGCCTGCTGACACGATGCCAATGATACTAGCCGCGAACTCGGCCATGGTCGTTGTCAAGGGATAGGACGCTCATTCGCTTTTTGGGGTGTGACTGGAGAAGAAGGAGGAACTAGGGGAAGATAATAGAATCGGGGTCTGCGCTGCGTGCGGAGCAGAAGCCTACATAATTGGCGAGGCTGAATCCATGTGTCGAAAGAGTGGCCGCATTATCGTGGCGCAGTACCTCGAGCATTGCGTGCATGAAACTAACATCTACCTATGGAAAAGATGCATGCCTAAGAAACAACACCCCATACTTTTAACAGCGTCCGCTTTGGTGGTGCTTGAGTTATTTACAAGGTCGAGATGGATGTATGAGTATGTTGTCGTGAGATTGAAGTGATGCGCATTGGTACTGAGGCGCTGCCCATACTGTTGAACACAAGCGATGGGTTGCTTCAGACTATGCGAGTAGCTCGAGAACATACATTCTAGCAACAATCGTCGTAAATAGCTTGAATGGCGAGTAAAATAGTTGTAATAGTTGCTCGGCGGAACGTTCCGCCGGTTCCCGAAGCACGTCGCGCTTGCACCGAGCTCACCGTCCAACATCTCCAACGCCGACGCCAACGCCCACGCATACCCTACATCACTCCTCTAAGATGCGGTCCACACTACCCGCCGTCGCCTACCTGGCCTCCGTTTCCTCTGCCGCGCGCTTCATGCTCCACGTCCCCGCAACGCAGCACGTAAACCCATCCACCCTCTCCTCCACCACCCACGCCACGCTCCAGTCCTCCGGACCTCCGCAAGACGCTTACTTGACGCGCTCAAACTCCTTCAACTTCAACAATGTTTCCGTAGGAAGTTATCTGGCGACAGTGCACTGCCACGACTACTCTTTTGAGCCGCTGCGGATAGATGTGACCTTGGAAGAGACGGTCGAGGGCAGCGGGGAGCAGAAGGAGATGATTCGAGCATGGCAGACGTTTCTTGGAAATGAGTGGGACAACAAGGGCGAGGGGAGAGGAGAGGGCGGTAATGGCTTGGTTGTTGAGGCGAAGCCGATAGGACCGAAGAGTTACTACCAGGACAGGGGCGGTTGTGAGTTGCCAATGGCGGACGATGTCGCTGCGAATATGTGCTGACAGTTGCAGTCTCTCCGCTCTCGTTCTTAAAGAGCCCTATGATCTTGATGGCCATCGTCTCGATGGGCCTTATCTTCGGCATGCCGTACCTGATGGAAAACAGTATGCTCTCGCAACACCACCTCGGATGCAGTACAAGGCTGACGGCGATACAGTGGACCCAGAAACCAAGGCCGAGTTCGAGGAAATGCAGAAGAAAGGCGTCATGGGCTCAGGCGCCACCGATACCGCCTCACAGATCCAGAACTTCGATCTCGCATCGTGGATGGCCGGCAAGACGGACACCAGCAGTCGTGGGGCAAGCCCGGCTCCGCAGTCGAAGAAGCGGGGCTGAATGGCGAGGTAGCGGTTGTGCAGTGCAAAAGAGCTGGGTCAGCGTTGACAAGTTTTATGGTGGCGGAGTTTTGTGTTGGGCAAGGGATTCTTTTACCGTGGTATTGGCAGCCACGAGTAGCGACACACGTGCGCTTCCCAGGTTGAACGTGTTGAGCGTGGTGAAGTCAGCCAGACTTGCTGTTGCGCTCAGAACCGTCGAGATGGAAACTAGATTCGCTCTCTACCATTGTGAACTTTGGAACGTCACACTCTAACCATCACCCCTGATCATATTGCATTACATACTGGATGGGAAATGCCTTAGCATCATTTTGAATACATAACCAGCTCGACCCCGTCTTCCCTGACCACTTTCTAGTCTCAATCCAAGCCCAGTCAAGTCCCGGCAAACCCAACCATCATGCACGGAAAGTTCACCCTCGCACGGAAAGTTCACCCTCGCCGCCTTACCGGTCATAGTGTACGCCACACCGCCATTCCCGATCCTCACTAACCCGTCCCAGCGCCCTCTCGGTCGCAGCGGTCATCCCCACCTACAAGCACGAGAAGCACGTCCCGGCCGCAGTCCCGCAACGCCAAGCCCATGACACCTTCCCTGGCGGCTTCAAAGCCCACAACGACGAAGAGCTCTCTCTCGTCCCCTCAGGTCCAGTCCCCAACACGGATTCCGCCACCGTCGTCGTCGACTCGGCCTTCTCCATCAACAACGCCGAGCAGCTTGACATGGAGACCTTGGATGACGAAGCCGAATGGTTGGACTGAATGCAGGAAGGAGAGGGCTCGGTGCAGCGTCGCAGCAACACAGACGATGACTCCAAGTGCGTTTCGTCCTCGGACGACGAGGCGATCGCGGCACGCAAGAAGGCGTGCAAAGCTTAGTATCAGTGTAATTGGAATGAGGAGGAGCTCAAGAAGAATGTATATGAGAAGTATTTGGAGGATGAAACAAAGCGAGGACTGCTTAGAAGATGCATGAGGTACATCGGGGGGGTAGAGCTTAGGTGTCTGTCTAGAAGGGAGGGTACCTCATCAGACTTGGCTGAAGGTTTCATTCCTTCGGAAAAGATAGAACGAGACTGTCCAGACCGACTTGCGGTCACGCTCTATATGAGCAGATTGAGTCTGGACGGGCTCATTTTTCGACATATATTCCATGCACCTCCCTCCGTCTTCGCTTCTGCGACTTTTGCGCGCACGGAGGATTCGTGCAGTGTGCGTTCCGTTGTTTTCGGGCTGATGTACGTGTGGTCCAGACAAGACATCACGGTGGGGATCTGCCAGGCGCCGAAGGCCTGCGTGTCGAACAAGCCGCAAGTCAAACTAGATATCGTCGGTCACCAACCATGCGTGCTTGCCCAGTAGAACGTTATGAATTTTACAGCTGTCCGTGCTGCATCAAGGCCCATTATATCTTGTTTCCCGTGCCTTCGAGTTGGCATACACAATCGTGCTTGTGAGGGATATCCATACCGATGCTATTGTCCATTAGCCAAAGTGTTGCGACTGCGGAACCGCTGATGGTGGCAATCGATATGCGATGTATCGAGATGGGTTTTCCGCCCCATTCTACAACGCTTTCCTCTTTCTCAACGTCTCGCTGTCCTATTTCAGATCTTTACTGTCGCCAGCCGCCAAGCTCTCGATATCACGAAGTTCTCCCTTACCCGCGCCTTCACCTATGACCGCGAACCTCGCTAGCGGTCACCCACCCGCTGTGGATTAACCGGGCACGTGATTCATTAGCGTTTTTAGCGTACTTGGCAGCCACTGCGTATATAAACTCGCCCTCGCCGTGCCCATTTCGAAACTTTAGCTCTCTTTGCCTTTTGGCTTAGATCAAGTGTAGTATCTGTTCTTTTTAGGTGAGCTACTCTCTATCTCTTTGTTGGATTCCACTAACAGCCGCAGTTTAATCGCTAAAACGGTATGGTCCTCCCACTCCATATGGGTATCATCAGCTAACTCCATTTCCAGAGTCTACGGACTCATTACGATTATCCCTATTTTTTACGCTGGCCTCCTCTCCCTGGGCTTGCCCATAGTTGAGGCCACAGTGTCGCTGGTATTGCACTACCTCCAGCTGACGCGACCCACACTTTTTCATTGAGTTGGTCAGCTTTTGCTGGCCACTTGAGGAAGAAGAACAACAACAACTGTGCCTTGCCATTTGTCGTGATCGACACGCCGCCGCCAAAAGTCTCTCTCCTCTATCGCATCATCGCATCATCTGTTCCGCAATCACCAAAGCTAGCCAGCCCACCGTCGTCGGTTGGCTGGTCCCATTCTGAATGTCGCCCGTGAGAGCGGTATCGCCACAGGCGGCGTAGTGAACCGCCATCTTACGGGAGGCGTTGCGAACGCCTGGAACCATGGAGTTAGTCCGGGGATATTGGAGAGCCGCTGCTAGATAACCCAGGCTGGTAGTGGGGACCTGCGAAGCAATGCGGCCTGATATATCGCAAAGTTGTAATACTAATTCCTTCCCTCCCTCATCTTCGATGTCGCGCAACATCCAGCATGATTTTTACTCGTTGCACGGCCAGAACATGATTTGATTATAAGAGTCGGAATTTGGACTGGTACAGCTCCCTATTGTGGAGCTCTTTGTATATTTCCTGCCCACTTGAGGGCCTACTACAGCGAGAAGGAACAATAGCAATAGATGCTACACTTGATAATATACATGCATCATACCGTCCACCTACCATACCTAATAAACATGCGACATTGGTATATTGTTGAGTGAAATCCTAAGCGTCGTGATTATCTACATCGTCGTCACCAGACACAACGCGCTCATCATCCTGGGTTTTGGAAATCATGGCGGCCCTCTCTTTCTTCGTCAGGCCTGGGTGCTTCTTGACGAAGTGCTCCATGAGCACGCGGTAGGACCGGAAATCCCGTGTAGAATTGCAAGACTTGACGGGGCAATAAGCCACGATAAACGAGTTTAGCCCGAACTCGACGCGTTCATCATCCTGAGTCTCGTTGATCAAGACGGCAATCTCTTCTTTCGTCAAGCCTGAGTGCTTTTCGAAACGGTGCTCCTTGAGC
>Ga0247740_1000481_pt1 | contig 19240 bp, 20 predicted proteins | sample UWRJL148409B2_FD_180942 | JGI IMG/M metagenome (GOLD analysis project Ga0247740, IMG submission 180942) | Plant litter microbial communities from Arlington Agricultural Research Station in Wisconsin, United States - UWRJ-L148-409B-2 | ecosystem: Environmental > Terrestrial > Plant litter >...
TAGCCGACGAGCTCGCCGACCTCCTGGCCGAGCTCCTCAGCGATGCGCTCGGCGATGGTGCGCGCGGCGATGCGGCGCGGCTGCGTGTGGCCGATGCTCTCGTAGCCCATCGACAGCAGCATCTTCGGGATCTGCGTGGTCTTGCCCGAGCCGGTCGCGCCCGCGATGATCACGACCTGGTTCTCGGCGATGGCGCGCTCGATGTCCTCCCGGCGCTGGCTCACGGGGAGGTCGGCGGGGAAGGAGATCACAAAGGGTTCGTCAGACATCGGCCCTCCAGCTTAAGGGCGCGCGCGGGAGACCGCTGGCTGCGGCCATAAACCTCTTGACTCAACAGAGTAGTTTGCGTTACAAAGTACACATGACAAACAACAGCGGCAGACCGGATGCCACGGGCTCGAGCCCCACGGACGCCGACGCGCCCCTCGACCCCGCCGCCATGTACGCGCTGCTGCAGAACCAGCAGCGCAGCGTCGAGACCCAGATGGGCGCCTTCGTTCCGTACATCACGCTCGCCTGGGGCCTCACCTGGCTGATCGGCTTCGGCGCGCTCTGGCTCATCGACGGACTGCAGCCGACGTTCTCGCTGCCGCTCGCGGTCGCCGTTCCGATCTTCATCGCGACCATCCTGATCAGTGGCGGGTTCTCTGCCTGGCTGGGTATCCGCAGCGGTCGGGGCATGCGCGGCAACACGGCGTCGGCGTTCACCGGCACCGTCTACGGCATCACCTGGTCGATCGGTGCCACAGCGCTCGCCGTGTTCGGCGGCGCGCTGCGCTACCAGGGAATGACCGTCGAGCTGGCGAACTTCTACTACCCGAGCGCCTACGTTCTGTTCGCGGGCATCATGTACATCATCGCCGCCGCGATCTGGCACGCGGTGCCCTCGCTCGTCGCGGGCTGCTGGCTCGTCATCATCGCGGTCGTGGCGCCATTCTTCGGCTACCCGGGCCACTACCTCTTCCTGGCGCTGGCCGGCGGGCTGTCGTTCCTCGCCCTGTCGGCGTTCGGAGCGGTACAGCAGCGCCGCGTACGCGAAGCGGCGAACGGCGGAAACCGTGGATGAGCTCGACCCCGTCATCCATGCCCAGGCGCGCCTGCGCATCATGGCGGCGCTGTCCACCCTCGAGCTCGACGGCTCCATCTCGTTCCCCCGCCTTCAGGAGCTGCTCGACATGACCGCGGGCAACCTGTCGACCCACTTGCGCAAACTCGAAGACGCCAGTTACGTCGACATTAACAAGACCCACAAGGGCCGCACCCCGATCACCTACCTCGGTCTGAGCAAGAAGGGCCGCCGGGCGTTCGAGGACTACATGGACACCCTGCGAACAGTGTTGGGAGAGCAGCCGTGAATACCGTCCTGGCGAGCCTGACGAACGTCACGCGCCGCTTCGGCGACGTGACCGCCCTCGACGACGTGACCCTCGACATCCGGCCCGGAACCATCGTCGGACTGCTCGGACCGAACGGTGCGGGCAAGTCGACGCTGCTCTCGCTCGTGCAGGGGCTGCGGCGCCCGACCAGCGGCACCGTCGAGCTTTTCGGCGGCAGCCCGCAGAACGCGCGCAACCGCCGGCTGCTCGGCAGCACTCCGCAGGCGACGGCGTTGCCCGAGACCCTCCGCGTGTCGGAGGTGCTCGAGTTCGTGGGCAGGCACTTCGAGAACCCGGTGCCGGTCGCGGCGATGCTCGACGAGTTCGGGCTCGGCGACCTCGCCCGCAAGCAGACCGGTTCGCTGTCGGGCGGGCAGAAGCGTCGGCTCAGCGTGGCCCTCGCGTTCGTCGGGCGCCCGCGGCTCGTGCTGCTCGACGAGCCGACCACGGGTCTCGACGTCGACGGCCGTCGTGCGCTCTGGGAGGCGATCCGCCGCCAGCACGACGCCGGTGCCACGGTCGTGATCACGAGCCATTACCTCGAGGAGATCGAGGCGCTCGCCGAACGCGTCGTCGTGATCGGCGGCGGGCGTCTGCTCGAAGACGACAGCATCAGCAACGTGCTGGCGCGCGTGAGCCTGCGCCAGGTGACGCTGCGGTCGCCGCGGGTCGACGAGATCGCGCGGCTGACGGGAGTCGTCAAACAGGCGACGGATGCCACGGGCGCGACGACCTTCTACGCGCACGACTCCGACGCGCTCATCGTCGACCTCGTGCGGTCGGGTATCCCGTTCGCCGACCTCGCCGTGCGCGGCGCCACCCTCGAAGAGGCCTTCCTCACCCTGACCGAAGCGGAGCCAGCCTGATGTCCGTCGCCAGCCTCACCGTGCTGCACGCGAAGTACTCGCTCATCGAGACGATGCGGGTGCCGATCGCCGTGATCGGCACCGTCGTCTTCCCCTCCCTGGCGCTGCTGTTCTTCGTGGTGCCGCAGCAGGCCGTCGCCGGCAACCAGGAGTATGCGACGCAGGCCGTCATCTCGATGGGCGTCTTCTCGGTCATGGTCGGCAGCCTGTTCAGCTTCGGTCTCGGCATCGCCGAGAATCGGGAGAAGCCGTGGGATCCCTACCTGCGCACGCTGCCGGCGCCGGGCATCGCGCGCGTGCTCGCGCACATCCTCTCCACCGGTCTGATGTCGATCGTCGCCCTCATCCCGCTCGTCGCGATCGGCGGACTGCTCACCGAGGCGCGCGCGACCCCGCTCCAGCTGCTCGCGGGGCTCGGGGCCATCGTCGTCGCGGCCCTGCCGTTTATGCTGCTGGGCATCTGCATCGGATACGCGCTGTCGACCAAGGCGGCGATCGCCGTCATCCAGATCGTGTTCTTCACCCTCGCGTTCGGCGGCGGACTGTTTCTGCCACCCGTGCTGTTTCCCGACTGGCTCAATGCGATCTCGCAGTTTCTGCCCTCGCGGCAGGCCCGCGACTTCGTGATCTGGGCGGTGCAGGGCGGCGAGATCGAGCCGCTCACCTGGCTGGGCCTCATCGGCTGGATCGTGGTTCTGCTCGCCGCCGCGCTGCTGTTGTTCCGCCGCGACGAGGGACGCCGATTCCGCTAGCCACAACCGTGTGACGAACGGGGTCGGCTCGTTACCCCGTGTGACACCCCCGCTCGCGCCGCGTACCTCGCGTGCCTAGCGTCGAATCGTGACGATAAACGGGCAGCAGCTTCCGCCGCGCGAGGGACACCTCGTTCTCGGCGCGACCGTGCGCACGCTCGGCGCCTGGCCCTCAGGCTGGCGCTACCCGAACGCGCACGGCGACCCCGCCAGCGACCCCGCCATTCTGCGTCGCACCGCGCGCATCGCCGAGGCCGCCGGGCTCGACTTCCTGTTCTTCGGCGACTGGCTCGCCACCGCGGCCGAGTTCGAGCACACCGACCCCTACCTCCTCGCGCGCATCGAGCCGTTCGCGGCCGTCAGCTACCTCGCCGCCGTCACCGAGCGCATCGGCCTGATCGCCACCGTCAGTTCCGCCCACGCCGAGCCGTACACGACCGCCAGGTCGTCGGCCTCGATCGACGTGCTCAGCGGCGGCCGCGTCGCCCTGTGCATCGCGACCGGCGCCGAGGCCCGCTCGGCCAGCAACTTCGGCTGGGACACCGTGCACAGCGACGCCGACCGCTTCGCCGCGGCCGGCGAATTCATCGACATCCTCCGCGGGCTCTGGGACAGCTGGGAAGACGACGCCTTTGTGGCGGATGCCGCGTCCGGCCGTCTCATCGACCAGACCAAGCTGCATCCGCTCAACTACGTCGGCGCCTACCGGGCGTCGAGCGGACCGCTGAACGTCATCCGCCCGCCGCAGGGGCAACCGCCGATCGCGGTGGTCGGCGGATCGGTGAACGCGCGCCGACTCGCGGCCCGCGACGCCGACCTGCTGTTCGCCAGCCCGCGCACGTTCGACGAGGCCGTCGAGCAGTACGTCTCGTCGCGCCAGCAGGTGGCGCGCGAGGGTCGCAGCGCCCAGGACTTCCGCATCGTGACGCCGATCCTGCCGATTGTCGGCGAGACCCGCGAAGACGCGTGGGCGATCTACGACGAGCTGGTCGCGCTCGTGCCGCTGCCCGACGAGCCGCTCTCCGACGTGCGGCTGCAGCTGCCGAGCAACCGCACCTTCCGCACCCTCGCGAGTGTGCTCGGTGTGCCGCTGACGAGCGTCGCGCTCGACGACTCCGTGCCCGCCCGGGTGGCGGCGCGGTTCAGCTCGCTCGGCAAACAGCTCGTCGAGGTGGTGCGTGTGCGCGCCGGCCGTGTCGTGGGCTCCGACCGCCCGGTCACCTACCGGCACCTGCTCGTGGCGCACGCGGTCACCGCTCCCGTTCTGGTCGGCTCGGCGGCCGACATCGCCGACCACTTCGAGACCTGGTTTCGGGCCAGGGCCGTCGACGGGTTCACCGTGCTCTCCGCGTTCACCGCGTCCGTGTCATCCGAAACAGGTATCGATTCTTTCGAGGCTTTCGCTACCCTCGTCGTACCGGAGCTGCAGCGTCGCGGCCTCTTCCGCACCGAGTACGAGGGAGCGACCCTGCGCGACCACCTCGCACTTCCCGCGGTTCCCAACAGCCATCTCCGCGTTCAACTCCAACCCCTCTAGGACCTCCCAATGACTCAGCCCCTCAAAGTCGTCGCCGTCTCTGGCAGCCTGCACGCGCCGTCGAAGACCACGGCCCTCGTGCAGGAGATACTGGCGTCGCTCGGCGCGAACATCGAGATCGACGCGCACCTCATCGAGATCTCGGCCATCGGGCCGGAGTTCGCGGGCGCCCTCACCCGCGACCAGCTGCCGGCCTCGGTCGAGCAGGAGCTGCTGCGTGTCGAGAGCGCCGACCTGCTCATCGTGGCGAGCCCCGTCTACCGCGCGTCATTCACCGGGCTGTTCAAGCACTTCTTCGATTTCGTCGGCCAGTACGCCCTCGTCGACACACCCGTGCTGCTCGTCGCGACGGGTGGCAGCGACCGGCACGCGCTCATCCTCGAGCACCAGTTCCGCCCGCTGTTCGGCTTCTTCCAGGCGCTCACGCTGCCCATCGGCGTCTACGCCAACAACTCCGACTTCGAGAAGTACCAGGTCTCGTCGATCCAGCTGCAGGAGCGCATCGATCTCGCGATCGCCCGCGCGCTTCCGCTTATCAACCGCAGCGTCGTCGAGACCGCGGCCATCTCCCACCAGATCTGAGGCCCAGCATGACCGAAATCGCCCCCACCACCGCGGCCGAGGCGCGCGACCGCGTCGAGAAGGGCGCGCTGCTCATCGACGTGCGCAGCGACGCGGGCCGCGCCGCGACCGGCGCGATCGCCGGCGCGACCGTGGTGCTGAAGGAAGACGTCGCCGAGTTCGCGGCCACCCTCGACAGCGACCAGGAGGTCGTGATCTTCTGCGGCACGACCGCGGGCTCCGGCCCCGTCGCCGACTACCTCGACGAGCAGGGCTTCACCGCCGTGTCGCACGTCGAGGGCGGCTTCGAGGCGCTGAGCGCAGAAGGCCTCCCGACCACGTGACGACGCGCGTCGACGTCGTCGTCATCGGCGGCGGCGCGATGGGCTCGGCCGCGGCCTGGCAGCTCGCCGGGCGCGGTCGCGACGTGCTGCTGCTGGAGCGATTCGCGGCTGGTCACACGAACGGCGCCTCGCACGGCGCCTCGCGCAACTTCAACGAGGGCTACGCCGACCCCACCTACGTGCCGATGCTCGTCGAGGCGCTGCCGCTCTGGCGCGAGCTCGAGGCCGAGAGCGGCGAGACGCTGCTCGATAGCACCGGCATCGTTCACCACGGCGGAAACCCCTCGTTCGACGCGGTGTACGACGCGTTGACGGCCGCCGGCATCCCCGCCGAGTTCGTGCCGCTCGACGAGGCCGCCGAGCGTTGGCCGGGCATCCGGTACGACTCGCGCGTGCTGTTCACCCCGCAGTCGGGCAGGCTCAACGCCGACCGTTCCGTGGCCGCGCTGCAGTCGGGTGTAGCCGCGCGCGGCGGGCAGGTGCGGCACGGCGCCCAGGTCACGAACCTTCAGGTGCGCGGCGACGACGAGGTGCACGTCAGCTTCGTGGCATCCGGAACCTCCGAGACCGTGATCGCTCGCCGCGTCGTCGTCTCGGTCGGCGCCTGGACCTCGAAGCTGCTCGCCGGCCGCGTCGCGCACCCCTCGCTCGTGGTCACGCAGGAGCAGCCCGCGCACTTCGCGCTCGCCGACGGTGGCATCTCGGATGCCGCGTGGCCCGGGTTCAACCACGCGCCGAGAATCGGCGATCCCGCGTACGACTACTGGCACTCGCCGGTCTACGGAATGCTGACCCCCGGCGAGGGCGTCAAGGCGGGCTGGCACGGAGCCGGACCGGTCACCGACCCCGATCGGCGCAGCTTCCTGCCCGAGCCGGCGCAGCTGGCCGCGCTGCAGCGGTACGCCCGCGAGTGGCTGCCCGGCGTCGACTCCGAGTCGTTCGTGCCGATCAGCTGCACCTACACGACCACACGCGACGAGAACTTCGTGCTCGACCGCGTCGGACCTGTCACGGTCGCGGCCGGCTTCTCGGGCCACGGCTTCAAGTTCGTGCCGACGGTGGGGCGCATCCTCGCCGACCTCGTCGAGGGCAAGCCGGCGCCGGCACTGTTCGCGCTCGGCCGCTGACCCCCCTGGCACACAAATGAGCCGTTTCCGGCGGTAAGAGCCATCCGCGGACGACTCATCTGGCCGGAAACGGCTCATTTGCGCTGCGCGCTACTCGCTCTTCGGCAGTCCGGGCGGGTTGATCTCGCTCGTCGCGATCGCCTCGCTCGTCAGGCCCCAGCGCTCGAGCACCTCGGCGTACTCGCCGCCCTCGATCACCGCGTTCAGCACGATGTTCACCGACTCGATCAGCCCGTTGCCCTTGGCGGTCGCGGCGGCGATGTCGGCGGTGAGGGGCCAGCCGCCGTTGACGGTTCCGACGAGCTTGGTTTCGCCGTCGACGGCCGCGGCGTAGGCCGAGGTTGCGTTCGGCCCGAAGTTGGCGTCGGCGCGACCCGACTTGAGCGCGAGGGCGCCGCTCGCGGTGTCGTCGAAGTAGAGATACTCGACCGGGTCGAGACCGGCGGCGATGTTCTCGGCATCCCACGCCTGCAGGATCTTCTCCTGGTTGGTGCCAGAGCCGACGATTATCTTCAGCCCCGCGACATCCGGAGCCTCTTCGATCTTCTCGATCTCGGAGTCGGCCTTCACATAGAAGCCGAGCAGGTCCTGCCGGTAGTTCGCGAAGTCGTAGAGCTCTTTGCGCTCGTCGGTCACGGTGACGTTCGACAGGATGAGGTCGTACTTGCCCGACTGGATGCCGAGCGGCCAGTCGGCCCAGGCGGCCGGCTGGATGTTCAGCTCGAGGCCGAGTCCGTCGGCGATGAGCTGGGCCAGGTCTACCTCGTTGCCGATGATCGTCGTGTCGTCGTCGGCGTAGAGCGCGAGGGGCGCCGCGAACGGCGAGGTCACGACGGTGAGCTTGCCGGCCTCGATCGGTGCGAATCCGCCGGCCTCGAGCGACTCGACGGCCTCGGGGATCGCGTCGATGTGGATGCGGTCCTGATCGGCGGTCAGGTTGAACGCCGGGGCGTCGCCCTTCGCCTCGGGGGTTCCGGAGGCGTCGGCGCTGCCGCTCGAGCCGACCGCGAAGGCCGTGATGCCGCCGCCGACGATGGCGAGAGCCGCCACTCCGGCGATGATCGCCGCTGTCTTCTTCTTGATTGCCATGGTGCGTTTCCTTTGCTGTTAGGGGCTAGAGGACTGTTGCGAGAAATTCGCGGGTACGCGGATGCTGCGGAGCGCCCAGCACCTCGCCGGGGGTGCCCTGCTCGAGCACCACGCCGCGGTCGATGAAGATCACCCGGTCGCTGACCTCGCGGGCGAACCCGATCTCGTGCGTGACGATCACCAGGGTCGTGCCGAGACCGGCCAGCTCGCGGATCACGTCGAGCACCTCGCCGACGAGTTCGGGGTCGAGCGCCGAGGTCGGCTCGTCGAACAGCAGCACCTTCGGCTGCAGCGCGAGGGCCCGGGCGATCGCGACCCGCTGCTGCTGTCCGCCCGACAGCTGCCGTGGGTAGGCGTGAGCCTTATCGGCGAGACCCACTTTTTCGAGCAGTCCGAGCGCGAGCTCGCGTGCATCCGCCCTGTTCAGTCTTTTCAGAGCGAGCGGTGCCTCGACGATGTTCTCGAGGGCGGTGAGGTGCGGAAAGAGGTTGAAGCTCTGGAAGACCATGCCGACCCGGGTGCGGCGACGCAGCACCCTGCGCTCCTTCAGCTCGTAGAGCCTGTCGTGGCGGTGCTCATAGCCGATGAGCTCGCCGTCGATCGCGACCCAGCCGCCGTCGACGGTCTCGAGGTGGTTGATCGTGCGCAGCAGCGTCGACTTGCCCGAGCCGCTGGGGCCGAGGATTGTCACGACCTCGCCGGGCTCGAGGGTGAGCGAGACGTTGCTGAGCACCTCGACGCCGTTGTAGCTCTTGCTCACGTCGCGGATCTCGACGTGGCCCTGCTTCTCGAGTGTGATCGTCATGCCGACACCTTCTTCTCTGGTTCGTCGTCGAGGCGGTTCCACTGCACCGCGACCCACGCCTTCGCGCGCTGGATCGGCGTGGGCGGCAGCACCCGGGCCGAGCCGCGGGAGTAGTACCGCTCGACATAGAACTGCGCGATGCTGAGCACGGTGGTGAGGATCATGTACCAGAGCACCGCCACGAGCAGCAGCGGGATCACCTGCTGGTTGCGGTTGTAGATGACCTGCGACACGTAGAACAGCTCGGCGAGCGCGATGACCGAGATGATCGAGGTGCCCTTGAGCAGGCCGATGATCTCGTTGAAGGCGTTCGGGATGATCGAGCGGGCGGCCTGGGGCAGGATGATCCGGGTGATGCGCCGACGCTGGGGGATGCCGAGCGCCGCCGCCGCTTCGAGTTGGCCGGCGTCGACCGACAGGATGCCGCCGCGGATGATCTCGGCGGAGTAGGCGGCCTGGTTCAGCGACAGGCCGAGCACAGCCGCCGCGAACGCGCTGACCAGCGTGACCGTCGGGGCCTCGACGAAGTACTCGGTGGTGAACGGGATGCCGAGACCGATGGTCGGGTAGAGGTAGCCGAGGTTGAACCAGACCAGGATCTGCACGAGCAGCGGCACCGAGCGGAAGAACCAGATGAAGCTCCACGCGAACGAGTTCAGCAGCGGCGACTTCGACAGCCGCATCAGGGCGAGCAGGCTGCCGACCACGAAGCCGATCGCACCGGCGACGACGGTGAGCAGCAGCGTCATTCCCAGCCCGCGCAGGATCGCGTCGGAGAAGAAGTAGCGGGCGACGGTCGGCCAGCCGTAGCCGGCGTTCGTGAAGAGCGTCCAGACGAGCTGGGCCACCACGAAGATCACGACGGCGCCGAGGATCCAGCGGATCCAGTGCTTCGTGCGCACGACGGGCAGCGAGCCGAAGTCGACGGTGTCAGCCGGTTGAGTAGGTCGCTCCGCGACCGTATCGAAACCGACCTTCGGTTGCGTCTGCGTCATGACAGCTCCTTCTCGAATCGGTGGATGACGATCTGCTCCGGCGGCAGCGCCGGGTCGAACAGCGGGGTGTAGCCGGTCGCGAGGTAGAGCCGCACGGCCTCGGGCTGCCGCGGCCCCGTGCTGAGCACGACCCGGGCGAACCCGCGCCGGCGGGCCTCGGCCTCGAGCTCGGCAAGCACGAGTTTCGCGAGCCCCCGGCCGCGGTGGTCGGTGTGCGTCCACATGCGCTTGACCTCGACCGTGTCGGCGGCCACGGTCATAAACGCGCCGGCTGAGACGACGGCGCCGTCGACCTCGATCACCAGGAACGTGCCGGTCGGGGCGCTGAACGCCTCGACCGGATAGCGGCCTATCTCGACCGACGCGGGTTCGCCGAACAGGTTGCCGTAGCGGGCGTCGTACTCGCGCTCGAGGTCGGCGAGCACGATGCGCGCCTGCGGGTCGAGCGGTGTGGTGTGGCGCGCATGCGCAATTTCTGTCTGGGTCATCGCGCCTCCTTCGAACTGGTGCGGGGCCGGGTGCCCCGCGATTTCCCGAAGGTAGGCCGATGCCGAAGCGGCAGCCAACGACGGCGCTTCACAGTTCGTCATGTCGTCATGCGACGTCATCTTCGGGCTCGGTGGTGGCTTTCGCGGTGATGGTTGTGACATGTCAATCCAGCTCGCCATCATCGGCGCCGGCCCCCGCGGAGTCGGTTTTCTCGAGCGCCTTGCGGCGAACCTGCCCGAGCTGGCGGCGGGTGTCCCGCTCGTGGTGCACCTGATCGACCCGCACCCGCCCGGTGCGGGACGCATCTGGCGCCGGGCCCAGTCGCCCCTGCTCAAGCTAAACTCGATGGCGCGCGACGTCACGATGTTCACCGACCACTCGTCGACGATCGACGGCCCCGTCTGGCCCGGGCCCTCGCTCATCGAGTGGGCGGAACAGGTGCGCGGCGCGACGATCGACCTCGAGCTCGACGATCCGGACGTCGCGTACGAGGTGGCGCATCTCGCCGCAGACTCGTTTCCCACGCGCCGGCTGCAGAGCGAATACCTCGCCTGGTTCTACCGCCGGGCGGTGGCCGCGCTGCCCGCCACGGTGGTCGAGCATGAGGCCCGCGTCATCCGGGTGGATGACACGGACGACGGCGGCCAGACCGTGGTGCTCGACGGCGGCACCACCCTCGACGTCGACCTCGTGCTCTACGCCCTCGGCCACACGGGGTCGGCCCCTGCGCCGCAGCACGCGGCCCTCGGCGAGTTTGCCGCGCTGCACGGGCTGCTCTACGTGGCGCCGGACTACACGGCCGACGCCGATACGTCGGGCATCGCCGCGGGGGAGCCGGTCATCGTGCGGGGCATGGGCCTCGCCGCCGTAGACCTCACGGTGCTGCTCACCGAGGGGCGCGGCGGCCGCTTCGTGCCGTCGGCCTCGCTGCCCGGCCAGCTGGACTACCTGCCGAGCGGGAGCGAACCGCACCTGCTCTTCGGCTCGCGACGTGGCGTGCCGTACCACTCGAAGATCAGCTCGGCGCTCGCGGCGCCACGTCCGGAGCCGCGGTTCTTCAGCGCCGCGATTGCCCGCGAGCTCGAGGTCTCGCGGGACTCGCTCGATTTTCGGCGCGACGTCTGGCCGCTGATCGCCTCCGAGCTGCAGTGGGGGTACTACCACGAGCTGTTCGTCGGCCACCCTGACCGGGTGCGCGTCGAATGGGACGCGTTCGTGCCGTTTCTCGACCGGTACCGCTGGAACAGCGCGAAGTTGCGCGCGGCGATCGACGCCGCTGTGCCGAACCCGGTCGACCGCCTCGACCTCGAGCGGTTCGACCGCCCGCTCGACGGTCTGCGGGTCGACTCGCGCGACGAGCTGCAGAACACCCTGCGCTACTACATCGGGCTCGACCTGCACGCGCGCAGTGCGCCGGAGCACTCGGCGACCCTCGGGCTGTTCACCTCGCTGCTCTACGCGCTCTTCGACCTCGGCTCGATCGTCGACTCACCCAAGTGGACCGCCCGCTCGCGCGCCTTCGATCTGCCGGTGTGGTGGCAGGGTTTCTTCAGCTTCGTCGCGAGCGGGCCGCCCGCGCACCGGCTCGACGAGCTGCTCGCGCTGTCGCGCGCTGGCGTCGTCGAGTTTCTCGGCCCCGACCTGACCGTGCGCGCCGACGACGCCGGGTACTTCGCCGCCTCGTCGCCGATCGTCGACGGCGAGGTGCGCGCCCGTGTTCTCGTGGATGCCCGCCTGCCGGCGACCTCGGTACGAACCAGCGATAGCGACGCGCTGCGCTCGCTGATCACGTCGGGCGTCGGCGCCGAGGAGCTCGTTGCCGACGCCGACTTCAGCGGCTCGACCGGCCGCCTGGTCGTGCGCCCCGGCGACGCCCGCCTGCTCGCCCCCGACGGCACCCCGCACCCGCGCCGATTCGCGATCGGCCCGTTCACGAACGCCCCGTTCGTCGGTGCCTTCTCCCGCCCAGGAACGAACGCGGTCTCCTTCCGCGAGAACGATCGGGTAGCGCGGGCGGTGCTCGAGTTGGCGGCGGCGCTGCCTTGGGGCGCCGCAGAAACGGCGGAACTCGTCGCGCCCTGAGCCGCTCGTTCGGCTGAGCCCGCTCGTTCGGCTGAACCCCTTCGTCCGGGGAGCAGCGACCGGTCGAGGCCACTCGGTTGCTCGATTTCCCTATGCCACCTTTTGGTGGCACAAGGAAATCGAAGCTCTGTCGCCCCTAGACGCGGCACTATGCCTCCACAATCCCGGATGCGGCCGGCATCTGTGCGAACCGGGTGCAGCCGCGCCATCCGTCGAGGCGCCGGGATAGAACGAGAGGGTGAACGCCTTCAAAATCCTGTCCGACCCGGTCCGCTATCGCATTGTGGAGATATTGGCGTCGGGTGAGCACATGTCGGGCGAGATCTCCGCGGCGGTTATGGGCAACTACGGGGTGAGCCGGGCTGCCGTTTCCAAACACCTGGCGATCCTCCGCGACGCGGGCTGGGTCGACTGTCGCGAGGATGCGAGTGCGCGGTGGTACCACCTGACTCACGAGGTATGGGATTCGGTCGACATCAGTGTGCAGTGGTTCCGGTACCTCTGGGTGCGAAGGATCGGATACTTCTCGAACAACGACACCGACCCTGGACTCGCGAGCACGGCCAGCACCTGGCCCCTGCATACAGAGAAAGAGAATTTTGGCCAGAATGATCGCTGAGGCATAGTCTGTGTATACAGAGGGTCACTGACGAACGCCGAGGAGGCAGCATGCGCGCGAGCGACCGGGCGTACTCGGCACTGCGCGAGCAGATCCTCGAGGGGGAGTTGGAACCCGGGGTCGTGCTCGGCGAGGTCGAGCAGTCGACCCGGCTCGGCGTCTCCCGCACGCCGTTGCGCGAGGCTCTCGCCCGGCTCAGCGCCGACGGGCTTGTGTCTACACACTCCGGTCGCGGCGTGGTCGTCACCGACCTGGCACCCGACCGCATCAGCGAGCTGTTCGAGGTGCGCAGCGCGCTCGAAGAGCAGGCCGCCCGCCTCGCCGCCCGCCGCCGCGACCCCGCCGTGTTCGAGGGCCTTCAGGTCGAGTTTCGGCGCGCGCACGAACTGCTCGACCAGAACGACCCGGCGCGCCACGACTACTACGAGCTCGTCGCACGTCTCGACGCGGCCATCGACGTCGCGACGCAGAACCCGCTTCTCGTCTCGACGCTCGCCGGGGTGCGGACGCACGTCGCGCGCATCCGTCGTCTGTCGCACGACAACCCGGAGCGGCTCCGCGAAGCCGCCCGCGAGCACCTCATGATCGTCGACGCAATCGTCGACGGCTCCGAGTCGCTCGCCGCCCACGCCACCCAGTTGCACCTGCACCGCAGTCTGAAGAACATCCTCGGTTCGATCGAAGGGAACACCCCATGAAGCTCCACCCCGTGCGCGTCTACGCGAGCGACGAGACCCTGCCGCGCGAGCAGCAGCTTGCCTGGAAGATCGCCGAGGTCGCCGCCGACCCCGTCGCCGTGACCGACGAGGTCACCGACATGATCATCAACCGCATCATCGACAACGCCGCCGTCGCCACGGCGAGCCTCACCCGCGCCCCCGCGGTGGCGGCGCGTGCCCAGGCCCAGGACCGGGCCGTCACGCCGGTCGAGCCTGTCGAAACCCGATCCGGCAGCACCGTCTTCGGCGTCACCGGCCGCTACCAGCCCGAGTGGGCGGCCTGGGCGAACGGCGTGGCCGTGCGCGAGCTCGACTACCACGACACCTTCCTCGCGGCCGAGTACTCGCACCCGGGCGACAACATCCCGCCGATCCTCGCCGTAGCCCAGCACGCGGGCAGCACCGGCGCCGAGCTGATCCGCGCCATCGCCACGGGATACGAGATCCAGATCGACCTGGTCAAGGCGATCAGCCTGCACGCGCACAAGATCGACCACGTCGCGCACCTCGGCCCGAGCGCCGCGGCCGGCATCGGCACCCTGCTCGGCCTGCCGGTCGAGACGATCTTCCAGGCCGTCGGCCAGGCGCTGCACACCACCACGGCCACGCGTCAGTCGCGCAAGGGCGAGATCTCCACCTGGAAGGCGCACGCCCCCGCCTTCGCCGGCAAGATGGCCGTCGAGGCGGTCGACCGGGCGATGCGCGGGCAGACCAGCCCGACCCCGATCTACGAGGGCGAAGACGGCGTCATCGCCTGGCTGCTCGACGGCAAGGACGCCGCCTACGAGGTTCCGCTGCCCGACGCGGGCGAGGCCAAGCGCGCGATCCTCGACAGTTACACGAAGGAACACTCCGCCGAGTACCAGGCGCAGGCGTGGATCGACCTCGCGAGGGCGCTCGGAACGCGGCATCCGCAACTCCGCGACGGGGCGACCATCAAGAGCGCGGTTCTGCACACCAGCCACCACACCCACTTCGTCATCGGATCCGGCGCGAACGACCCGCAGAAGTACGACCCGACCGCGAGCCGCGAGACGCTCGACCACTCGATCCCGTACATCTTCACGGTCGCCTTGCAGGACGGCGAGTGGCATCACGAGCGCTCGTACGCGCCCGAGCGCGCCGCCCGCCCCGACACCGTCGAGCTGTGGAACCGGGTCACGACACAGGAGGACGCCGAGTGGACCCGCCGCTACCACTCGAACGATCCGGCCGAGAAGGCCTTCGGAGGTCGCGTCGAGATCGAACTGACCGACGGCACGGTGATCATCGACGAGATAGCCGTGGCAGACGCGCATCCTCTCGGGGCGCGTCCGTTCGCGCGCGAGCAGTACGTCGCGAAGTTCCGTGCCCTCGCGGCGGGGGTTCTGGATGACGCGGAGACCGACCGTTTCCTCGAGCTGGTTCAGCGCCTGCCCGAGCTCACCGCCGACGAGCTCGCCGGCCTCACCGTCACCGCCCCCGGCCTCCCCGCCGGCCCGAAGGGACTCTTCTGATGCTGTACTCGACCGTCACCCCCGCCGACAAGCGCGCCGCCCTGCGCACGGCCCTCGCCAGCGGCGAGCTGCTGCGCTTCCCCGGCGCCTTCAACCCGCTCAGCGCCCGGCTGATCGGTGAGAAGGGCTTCGAGGGCGTCTACATCTCGGGCGCGGTGATCAGCGCCGACCTCGGCCTGCCCGACATCGGGCTCACCACGCTCACCGAGGTCGCCGGCCGTGCTGCGCAGATCTCGCGCATGACCGACCTGCCGTCGCTCGTCGACGCCGACACCGGGTTTGGCGAGCCGATGAACGTCGCCCGCACGGTACAGCAACTCGAGGACGCGGGCGTCGCCGGCCTGCACATCGAAGACCAGGTCAACCCGAAGCGCTGCGGACACCTCGACGGCAAGGCCGTGGTCGACGAGAACACGGCGATCAAGCGCATCAAGGCCGCGGTGAGCGCGCGCCGCGACCCCAATTTGCTGATCATGGCCCGCACAGACATCCGTGCCCTCGACGGCCTAGCGAGCGCCATCGACCGGGCGAAGGCCCTCGTCGGCGCGGGTGCCGACGCGATCTTCCCCGAGGCGATGGTCGACCTGGCCGAGTTCGAGGCCGTGCGCGCGGCCGTCGACGTGCCGATCCTCGCCAACATGACCGAGTTCGGCAAGAGCGAGCTGTTCACCAACCGGCAGCTCGCCGACGTCGGGGTGAACATCGTCATCTACCCGGTCTCGCTGCTGCGCCTCGCCATGGGCGCCGCCGAACGCGGGCTCGACACGATCATCGCCGAGGGCAGCCTCACCAGCCGGGTGCCCGAGATGCAGACCCGCGCCCGCCTCTACGAGCTGCTCGACTACCAGAGCTACGGCTCGTTCGACACCTCGGTTTTCAACTTCACTCTCGACAGCAATCGTGACTAGGTTGAGTACACACATCCGCGAAGGAGCGACATGAGCGACACTTCGATTCACAAGGGCCTCGCCGGGGTCGTCGTCGACACGACAGCGATCTCGAAGGTGAACCCCGAGACCAACTCGCTGCTCTACCGCGGCTACCCCGTGCAGGAGCTCGCCGAGAAGTGCACCTTCGAAGAGGTCGCCTACCTGCTCTGGAACGGCGAGCTGCCGACGCCCCAACAGCTGGCCGAGTTCGAGACGCTCGAGCGCTCGCTGCGCCACCTCGACCCCGTGGTCAAGCGCGTCATCGACGAGCTGCCGACGACCGCGCACCCGATGGACGTCGTGCGCACCGCGGTCAGCGTCATCGGAGCCAGGGACGCGGATGCCGCGGTGTCGACCCCCGAGGACAACCTGCGCAAGTCGGTGGCCCTGTTCGCCCAGCTGCCCGCGATCGTCGCCTATGACCAGCGTCGCCGCCGCGGAGAACACCTCGTTCAGTCGCGCGACGACCTCGGGTACTCCGCCAACTTCCTGCACATGACGTTCGGCGACGTGCCCGACCTTGTCGTGGTGAACGCGTTCGACGTCTCGATGATCCTGTACGCCGAGCACTCGTTCAACGCCTCGACGTTCACCGCCCGAGTCATCACGTCGACGCTGGCCGACCTGTACTCCGCGGTCACCGGCGCCGTAGGCGCGCTCAAGGGCGCCCTACACGGCGGAGCCAACGAGGCCGTGATGCACGTGTTCGACGAGATCGAGACCGCCGACCGTGCCGAGCAGTGGCTCGACACGGCGCTCGCCGAGAAGCGCAAGATCATGGGCTTCGGACACCGCGTCTACAAGAACGGCGACTCGCGGGTTCCGACGATGAAGGCCGCGCTCGACACCCTCGTCGCCGAGTACGACCGGCCCGAACTCGGCCGCCTGTACGAGACGCTCGAGATAGCGATGGGGGAGCGCAAGAACATCAAGCCGAACCTCGACTACCCGAGCGGCCCCGCGTACCACCTCATGGGGTTCGACACCCTCAGCTTCACGCCACTGTTCGTCGCCGCCCGCATCACCGGCTGGACGGCGCACATCATGGAGCAGCTCGAGGCGAACGCGCTCATCCGCCCGCTCAGCGAGTACGTCGGCCCCGACGAGAGGCACGTGACCCTGCCGGTCGAGTAGTGGCTGTTGCGCAATGTGACGCGGCGATGTGACCTCGCGGGCGAATCTTGCGATTCTGGATGCACACAGCATCCACATCTCGTAAGGAACCACCCATGTCCAACCAGACGCCCCTGGTAGCCCCGCCTAAGAAGCGCGGACGCCTCATCGCCCTCATCGCGATCGCCGTCGTTGTCGTCGTCGCGATCATCGTCGGAATCTCGCTCGCCGTGACATCCGGTTCGAACTCCTCCGACGACGCGTCGGGCGGATCCGCCGCGGGCGACAACGCGATCACCGAGGGCAAGGGCTCGCCCGAGGAGCCGGTCAAGATCGGCGTCGTCGGCGCCAGCGACCCCTACTGGGCCGACTACAAGGATGCTGCGGAAGAGGCGGGCATCTCGGTCGAGATCGTCGACTTCACCGACTACGCGCAGCCGAACCCCGCGCTGACCGAGGGCGACCTCGACCTCAACCAGTTCCAGCACATCATCTACCTCGCCCAGTACAACGAGGCGGCCGGCCAGGACCTTACGCCCATCGGCGCCACCGCGATCTACCCGCTCGGCCTGTACTCGACCAAGTACACCTCGCTCGACGAGATCCAGGACGGCGAGACCGTCGCCGTGCCGAGCGACGCGAGCAACCTCGCCCGCGGACTGCTCGTGCTGCAGGCGGCCGGGCTCATCGAGCTCGAAGACGGCGGAAGCCCGTTCTCGACCATCGACGACGTTCTCGACAGCTCCAAGGTCGAGGTCATCACGCTCGAGGCAGCCCTCACCCCGACCTCGCTGCCCGACGTCGCCGCGGCGATCGTCAACAACGACTTCGTCGAAGACGCGAACCTCAGCTTCGAAGACGCCCTCGCGACCGACGACCCGGCCGACGCCAGCGCCCAGCCGTACATCAACATCTTCGCCGCCCGCGCCGAAAACAAGGACGACGAGGTTCTGCTTGAGCTCGTCGACATCTTCCAGAAGACAAAGGCCGTGACCGACGGCGTGCTCGAGGTCTCGGGCGGCACCGCCGTTCTCGTCACCACCCCGGTGGCCGAGCTCGAAGAGTCGCTCGCCGCAACGCAGGAAGCGTACGCTGCCACTCAGTAGCTAGCACCAGACCGGAATGCCGACGGACCACCAGTCCGTCGGCATTCCGTCGTTTGCCCCAGGAGGCACAAGCATGGCCATTATCCAGATCGCGGATGTCACGAAGGTGTTCCCCGCGCGCAGCAAGGGCGAGATCCCGTCCGCTGCGCTCGACGGCGTCAGCCTCGATGTCGAACAGGGCGACGTGTTCGGCATCATTGGCTACTCCGGTGCGGGCAAAAGCACCCTCGTGCGGCTCATCAACGCGCTCGAGAAGCCGACGTCAGGCACCGTCACGGTCAACGGGGTCGAGGTGAGCGCTCTGCGCGAGTCGAAGCTGCGCGAGGTGCGTCTCGGCATCGGCATGGTGTTCCAGCAGTTCAACCTCTTCAACTCCCGCACCGTGTGGGGCAACATCGAGTACCCGCTCACTGTCGCCGGCATCCCGAAGGACCAGCACCAGGCGCGCATCTCCGAGCTGCTGCACTTCGTCGGGCTCGTCGACCAGGCGCACGCCTACCCCGACCAGCTCTCCGGCGGACAGAAGCAGCGCGTCGGCATCGCCCGCGCGCTCGCGACGTCGCCCGCGATCCTGCTCGCCGACGAGGCGACCAGCGCGCTCGACCCCGAGACCACGCGCGAGGTGCTCGCGCTTCTCAAGCGCGTCAACGAGGAGTTCGGGGTCACCATCGTCGTGATCACCCACGAGATGGAGGTCATCCGCTCGATCGCCCACAAGGTCGCGGTGATGGAGAACGGCCGCGTCGTCGAACGCGGCGACGTGTTCGACATCTTCTCCGACCCGCAGGCCGAAGCCACCAAACGGTTCGTCTCCACGATCGTTACCTCGGTTCCCGAGGGTGACGCCCTCGAGGCACTGCGGGCGAAACATCCGGGGCGCATCGTCACGTTCTCGTTCGCCGACGGCGACACCTCGCAGTCGGCCGTCTTCCTCACCCTCGGCGAGGCGAAGGTCGGCTTCGAGCTCGTCTACGGCGGCATCAACGAGGTGCAGGCGCGCACCTTCGGCCACCTGACGCTCGCCCTCACGGGCGGTGACGCAGCCATCGACGCGGCGCTCGACAGTATCCGCGCCGTCGCGACCGTGACGGAGGTGAAGTGATGGACCGCCTCATCGAACTGCTGCCCAACTTCTGGGTGGCGACGGGCGAGACCCTCTACATCGTCGGTATCGCCATGCTGGTCGGCGGTCTCGCCGGGCTGATCCTCGGGCTCGGGCTCTACGTGTCGCGCGC
>Ga0247740_1000482_pt1 | contig 19231 bp, 18 predicted proteins | sample UWRJL148409B2_FD_180942 | JGI IMG/M metagenome (GOLD analysis project Ga0247740, IMG submission 180942) | Plant litter microbial communities from Arlington Agricultural Research Station in Wisconsin, United States - UWRJ-L148-409B-2 | ecosystem: Environmental > Terrestrial > Plant litter >...
TTCAAAAAGTTGAAAAGCAGTGTCGCTTTCCGTTAAATAAGCTGCCCTTTTTACCAAACCGCCGAGGCTTCTCTGTATGCCTGGGCGGGTACGATAATTAAAGAGCCAGTTATGTTGTTTCATCGATGGAAACATACGTGCAAAATATTCCGGTAATTCAGTGCTATAGGTATCCAATGTACCGTAAACTTCCTGCGAAAATGAAAACAAGCTTTCTTCTGTAAACTCCGAAACATCGGTTGCCAGGAAATAATCATACAGCACATCCATAACCGCACCACTATATAGACGATAAAAAGGACGAAAAACTTCTTTCGCATTTTTCGTGGCTTCGTGAGAATCGGTAAATGCATCTATAGCCCGGTGCAGCATGATGCCTTTTTGAATACCGGGCGGATAATCAAATTTCTTTTTCCCCTTTACATAATCGCTGATGATATTGCCCACCAGTATGTCGGGTTGATGAAAAGAAAGATATGCGTGGGCTAAATAATTGATGAGAGTTTTTTTATCAGGGTTACTATTTTTTGTTTACCGGCTGCAGTACTACTATCAGCTGTGGTTGCGTCGCACTCTTGTACAGCAGTAACACGGATGAGCATATTATCAATTTTCCTGCCATCTGTAAAGAGTTTGTAATTCATCACGCCGAACCAGCAACTGACAACCAGCAACAATCTTATTTTGACTTCACATTCTTTATTAACCAATCGCTGATGAGCTTCAACACTTCCGGCGAAAAAGTTTCATCCAACATACCATATTCAACTATCGTACATTCTTTACAAGTTTGAAATAAATGATTTAGTCCGGGCAGTTGTTTTATTTCAAAATTTTTATTCCTTGCTTTTTTCAGAGCCTTTTCTATTCCGGGTAAATTTTGTTGGGCAATTACCTGTATATCTTTATCGCCATTCAGCGCAAGTACTTTACATTTCATTTTTTTCAAATAGGGAGCAGGATCAAACTGTAAAAAATATTTGAACCATGGCGATGATAGTGCCTGCACATTAGCATAAGCAATTTCTTCCCGGCTTTGCTCTTTATCCATATCCAATTGATCCAGTAATTTAATATCAGTTTTACCTGCCCATTCATTCATTTCGCGGCGGGCTATGTTCAATGCTTCGGTAGTGTCATTGATTGCCCCCAATTTTGTTATCAGTTTTTTGTAGAAAGGCCTGTATACATCAATAGCATTTTCTGGCACTTTCATGCTTCGCAAAATGGCCGAGTTTTGCTCCGACATCAGATCAACGATTTTTACACCGGGGCCAGCCAATAAAACAACAAAGTCAATATCTTTTCTTTCTGCCACCACCATCGGGGCTATCATGCCACCTTCACTATGGCCAATAAGCCCTAGTTTATTTTTATCTACTTCCGGTCTTGATAATAGATAATCTACACTGGCATTTACATCTTTGGCAAAATCGGCTGTGGTGGCTTTACTAAAATCGCCACTGCTTTTACCAACCCCTCTGTCATCTACTCTTAATATGATATAACCCTGGCGTGTGAGGTAATCTGCAATTACAGCAAATGGTTTATGGCCCATTATTTCTTCATCCCGGTTTTGTGGGCCAGAACCAGTTATTAATACAGCAGCGGGAAAAGGCCCATTGCCATTGGGGATAGTTATAGTAGCACCATACTTTAATGATTTGTCAGCATTTTCGTATACCACGTCTAGGTTTTTATAAGGAAATGGAGGTTTGGGTTCCTGTGGTTTTATTTTTACGCTTGCTTTTTCAACTTTCTTTAAATTAAGTGGCAGTGGAATTCCCTGGTTAAAAATGCCCTGTAGGGTAGAATCATTTTTCAACGTGCCGGAATAGGTAGCCCTTAAGTTTTTCATCTGTATAATAAGGCTGTCTTCCTTAATAAAGGTGGTATCACATTTCAATCCATACGCCGATTGATCGGGGCTATCAGCAGATGCCATCAAGACACCCTTATTATCCAATTTTATATGAAATACGATGCGGAGCTCCTGTCCTACATTTAAAACACCTTCCCAGGTACCGGCAAGTTTTTGAACAGTTTGCGCAGTAGCGGAGAAAGAAATAATAAGCACCAATAGGATGAGTGAAAAAATTTTTGGTTTCATAGCAAAAAATATTACTCAAAAGTAAGCTCATTTCACTGATTATTTATTGATGACTGGCAGATAGGAATGGCCAGCGGTTCACATTGTCCAACTTCTGTTAACAGCAGTTAACATAGGCCTCCATTAATCACAATTAGCTTGCACAGGGTTGTAACATAAAGTACGTTTGCTACGTCATACAACCGAACAACACAAACCAACAAAATAAATCAACAACGTAAACCTTAACCAAAAAAATAATAGAACATGAAAAAGATGATCTTAACCCTGGTAATAGCAGTAAGCACCTTAAGTACATTAAGTGCATTTGCCAGCGAAGTAAAAGTAAACACCAAAGTTTTAAACGCATTTAAAACTGAATTTGCAACAGTGAATGATGTAGAATGGACAGTAGGCGAAAATTATTTTATAGCCTCTTTTAACTACAATCAAAAACAAGTATTTGCTTATTATGATGAGCAAGGAATTTTATTAGGCCTTACACGCAACATCAGCACGGCAGATTTACCCATGAATCTTCAATACAACCTGAAAAAAGAATACAATAATTATTGGATCAGCGATTTATTTGAAGTAGCTAAAAACGGCAGAACCGAATATTACGTAACCGTGGAAAACGCCGATAAGAAAATTGTATTACTGGCTACCGGTAGCGATTGGGAAGAATATAAAAAAGTAAGAAAAGCATAATATACGAAACTAAGTTTTGGTGTGTGGTAAAATAGCCCCGTGTTCTGCCTGGCAGTACGGGGTTTTTCTTTTGTGCAGGAAGCAGATAATAAGAAGTAAGAAGTCGGAGGTAAGAGGTAAGAGTGCAAACAAACTTTAAAGAATAGCTATTTCTATCAGACTTTGTAATTGCAGTTTTGTATTCGAGTACAAACTGTAACAAATGCAGATATACATGCGTCACACTTTATAGAAACGAAGTAATGTTATTGATTGTTCTTTATCGTTAATTGGTTTAACAACAGCTACCACAAATCACAATTGGCTTGTGTTCGCTTCATCACTCACTTACTTTCGTTTTACATTAATCAACTGTAATAAACTATTAAAAAATTTAGCCATGAAACAATTATTATTATCATTTTCATTGTTGCTTTCAGTAGCAGCATTTGCCAGCGACAACACTACTGTAAACGAAGAAGTAAAAGCCTCTTTTAAAAAAGAATTTCCTGCAGCCAATCTTATTGAATGGAAAAATAACGGAGATTTTTCAACAGCTACTTTTATGCTCTGGGGCCAGCGTACCGAAGCTTATTTTTCTGAAGATGGAAAACTGCAGGGCAGTGCCAGAACTATTTTCTTTAATCAATTGCCTTTAGCTGTAATGACGGCAGTAGACAAAAGATTTGCTGGTGCCGAAGTGCTGGATATAACTGAGGTAAGCAATTTAGAGGGAACAAGCTATCAGTTACTGGTAGAAACAAAAGATAAAAAGTATACTATAAAAGCAGATGCTGCTGGCAACATATCGAATGTGAAAAAGCTAAAGAAAGTAATCTAAAAACTATTGTATCCCACTAAAAAGCCTTGTTATAAAAACAGGGCTTTTTTATTTCTCAAAACTGTAATTTTGCGGCACCGCATTGTCTCGTCCTATTGCGATCTGAAGGCGGAAAAAATCTGAACAATGAACAAAGGACCTGTTTCGCAATTTATCGAACATCATTATCGTCATTTTAATGCAGCTGCCCTGATGGATGCTGCCAAAGGTTATGTAACACACCTCGATGAAGGTGGAAAGATGATGATCACATTGGCCGGTGCTATGAGTACTGCCGAATTAGGATTAAGCCTTGCAGAAATGATTCGCCAGGATAAAGTGGCCATCATCAGCTGTACCGGTGCCAACCTGGAAGAAGATATTATGAACCTGGTAGCACATAGCCATTACAAACGTGTACCAAACTACCGTGACCTGAGCCCACAGGAAGAGTGGGATCTATTGGAGAATCATTATAACCGTGTAACAGATACTTGTATCCCTGAAGAGGAAGCTTTCCGCCGGTTGCAGCAACACATCCATAAAATATGGAAAGATGCAGATGATAAAGGAGAACGTTATTTTCCGCATGAGTATATGTACAAGATGCTATTGAGTGGTGTACTGGAACAGTATTATGAAATAGATCCAAAAAATAGCTGGATGCTGGCAGCAGCAGAAAAAAATATTCCGATTGTAGTGCCAGGTTGGGAAGACAGCACGATGGGAAATATTTTTGCTTCTTACATCATTAAAGGCCAAATGAAAGCCAGTACCATGAAGAGTGGTATAGAATACATGGTTTGGCTGAGTGAGTGGTATAGAAATAATTCTTCTGGCAAAGGCGTTGGTTTCTTCCAGATAGGTGGTGGTATAGCCGGAGATTTTCCGATATGCGTGGTGCCGATGATGTACCAGGATCTGGAATGGCATGATGTTCCATTCTGGAGTTATTTCTGCCAGATAAGTGATTCAACCACTTCGTATGGTTCTTATTCCGGCGCAGTGCCGAATGAAAAAATTACCTGGGGTAAATTAGATATCACCACACCAAAATTTATTGTAGAGAGTGATGCAACAATTGTTGCTCCCTTGATGTTTGCGTGGATATTGGGATGGTAAAATTACCCCTGTCCCCTAAAGGGAGACTTAGGTCAAACATTCAATACAAGTACAGATAGCCGGAAAGAATAAATTGAAATAAAAAATAAACCCCGTTCCATTATAAGTTCGGGGTTTTTGCTTTATCAGAAATATTACAGGGGTGTCGGCTGCATTACTACTATCATCGTCCCTTGCGTCGCACACTTCAACTGCAGTAACACGGATGAGCATATTGGAATAGTCTACTTATTTTTCTTCACATCCTGCCATGCTTTGGCAGGCTTGATCGCTGTTACGAGTGTCGCAATAATTATTATACGAACTAAAATTCCTTTATAAATTGCTGAAGAATCGTATGCAATTGTAAATCCCCATAATGCAAGAAATACAATGATGCCTACAATTATAGCTGTAAGAGGTTGGGTTTTGGTCCAGAAGGCAAGACCAATAAAAATTCCTACTTCAACCGCAATAAATGCAATTAGAAAAGGCGTTAAAGTAAAATCCGTTGCAGCAAGGGAAATTAATTCTCCAACCAGCAGCAAGCCTGCAGTAATAAATAAAGCATTCCTTGCCTTTTTAATTCCCGTTTCATACCCTTGTATTTCAAGATCTTTTACCCCTTCATAATAATCGGCTATTACATCTTCTTTTTTTTCAGGTACATCGTTTTGGTTGTCTGACATATGTATAAATTTTATTTAAGATAGTAAAGTTTTAAAAAATAACCCCATCATTTTAGTGATGGGGTTAGAATCTTTTTCAACTATTTATCAAAACCCTTTCGGTACTTCCAGTTTAATATCTCTCTTCAGCATATCGTTGCGGTTGGCCATTTCCCAGGCGGTATAAAAAACGAGTTGTGTTCTCTTCGCCATCAACGGGTAATTGATTTTATCAGGGGTGTCAGTAGGTTTGTGATAGTCGGCACCCAGCATACCATCATAATAGAAAATAATAGGTACGCCTTTGTCTGCAAAATTGTAATGGTCGCTACGGAAATAAATGCGGTTAGGATCTTTAGGATCGTTGAATTTATAATCCAGTTCCATTTTAGTGTACATTTTATTCGCTGCTTCGCTGATGGGCTTCAGATCGGTACTTATTTTATCGTCGCCTACTACATAAATATAATTGGTAGAGTCGCCCACTTTGCGGCTGGCATCGCTGCGGCCAATCATATCAATATTCAGGTCTACAGTAGTTTTGGCTAAAGGGAAAATAGGGTGGTTGGCATAATAGCCAGACCCCCATAATCCTTTTTCTTCTCCACTCACTGTCATAAATACAATCGTTCTGCGTGGTCCTTTACCAGCAGCTTTTGCTTTGGCAAAAGCTTCCGCCATTTCAATTACACCGGTAGTACCGGAGCCATCATCATCCGCACCGTAATAGATAACGGTATCTCTTTTGCCCACATGATCCATATGGCTGGTAATAAAAACATATTCATCCTTCAAATCGGTACCTTCTATTAAGCCAATTACATTGCAGGCAGAATTTGTTTTTACCACTTTAGAATACGCTAAATCAATTTCCGCCGGGTATGCTTTTGGTGCCAGCGAACCTGCTTTCAGTTTGTCGAAAATATTTTTACCATCTTCGCCCATAATTTTTTCTGCTGCCGCCGGAGAAATAGTAAACGAAAGCGGCGATACAGAAGCCCTGTAGCTATTGGGCGACCATCTGCCATCCGTTGTTGTTGCTTTTCTTGGGTAGTTGCTGTAAATAACTAATACGGCTGCTGCCCCTCTGCTCATTGCTGCATTCATTTTACCAAACGAACCAGCCGGAGATTGAAAACCGGTTTGTGATGGTTTATAATCAGCAGGACTGCCGTCTGTAATCAGTACCAGTTTACCTGCTACTTTCAAATCTTTATAATCATCTCTTACAGTACCATCGCTGATGCCATAGCCTGCAAATACCACTTCGGAAAAACGCATTTCTGCAGTGTAGTTGCCGGACGCTGCCTGGTAGTCTGTGTTCAGTGCTAATTCGCTACCGTTTATTTTTATAGAAGAACTCAGCATCGAGTCTTTATACAATGGATAACGCTGACGGAAACTGCCATTGTTACCCGGTGTTAAGCCAAAAGATTTGAATTGTGCCTCAATATAATCAGCCGCTTTTTCCAGGCCCGGCGAAGGCGTATCACGGCCTTCCATTTCTTTACTGGCAATGATGTACAAGTGTTTTTTCATATCATCTGTAGTAATGCTGGCGGCAATTTTTTCTACAGCTTTATCTTTTTTCTGCGCTTCCAATACTACAGGCGATAATAAAATGGTACAGGCAATAATTTGTTTAATCATAAATATGTGTTTGGTAAAAGCATAATTGGAAAAGTAAAAAATCAAAATTCAAAAATCAAAAGGGAGTTCTATAGTTAAATGGTTTTTAATATAAGCATGTAGGATTTGTTGCCTGCTTTAGTAAACATCGCCTATGCTCATCTGTGTTACTGCTGTCGAAGTGTGCGACGCAACAGACGATGATAGTAGTACTACAGCTTGTATCAAAAAATAATACTACGAACAGGCAATCTTACTCACTCTGTAGGCATGCCTCCCACCTTCAAATTCTGTTGTCATAAAAATGCTTACCATTTTTTCTGCATCGCCTTCTCTTACAAAACGGGAAGGAATACAGATAACGTTGGCATTGTTATGTTGGCGAACGAGGCTTGCAATTTCTTCGCCCCAGCAAAGTGCTGCACGAATGCCCTGGTGCTTATTGGCCGTGATGGCCACACCATTGGCAGAACCGCAAAGCAAAATACCGAAAGCAGCTTTGCCTTCTTCTACCGCCGTAGCCACGGGGTGTGCATAATCGGGGTAGTCAACCGAATCTTTGGTATGGGTACCAAAATCGGTAAAGGCCAAACCCTTTCCTTCGAGAAAAGAAATTAAATCTTCTTTATAATCGTAACCTGCATGGTCGCTGCCAATAGCGATGGGCTTGCTTAAATCAAATGGAGACTGCATAAAAACAAAGTTAGAAGTTAGAAATCCGAAGTACGAATAGTACCGACTGCAAAGCTAATTGGAATCTTCCAATGTCAGGATTTTCGTAGTTCTTACTTCGGGCTTCGTACCGGCTTAATCCCACTCTTTTATTTCCTTCTCTTTACTCCTTTGTATTCTTGAAGCAATAACAATACTGGCTTCGAACAAAAGATAAAGTGGAATAGTTACAATGGTAAGACTGAAAGGATCGGTAGAAGGTGTAATAATAGCCGCTGCTATAAGAATGATAACAAAAGCATGCCGACGGTATTTTTTAAGGAAAGAACCGGTTACAATACCTATCCTTGCCAATACCATTACCAGCAGCGGCATCTGGAATAATACTCCAATACCGGCAGTAGTGTAAATAAGATTTTCCAGGTAATCGGAGAAGGAAGGCATTATTTCTATCTGGGCACTCAATTTATAGTTAAAGTAAAAATTAACCATGAACGGTGTAAGGATGAAATAACCGAAAGCCACACCCGTAAAAAACAATAGAGAAACCCAGAAAATAATTCCCCTGGTTTTCTTCAATTCTTTTTGCGATAAAGCGGGGCGAATAAATCTCCAGAATTCCCAGAACACATACGGGAAGGCTATAATAAAACCACCAATAAAGGCTAAGGTGAAGGAAGCCACAAACTGGCCCGTCATAGTATTTTCTAAAAACTTGGCCTTTACTTCAGGAAAACAAAGTGTGTTGCCTATGCCAATGCTATGGCCTACACTGCAAAGCCAGCGGGCAGATACAAAGCTGGAACGGGTAGGGGCAAATAAAATATCGTCGACAACAAAATCGGAATAAATAAAAACCACGATAGCACCAATTATCACCGCAATGATGGAACGTACCACATGCCAGCGCAAATCTTCCAAATGGTCGATGAAAGACATTTCTGCATTGGGGTCCTTGTTCCGTTTGTTGAAAAAATCAAATAAAGCCATCAGGGTGTTTTAATTCGAGGGGCAAAGTTAGGTGAATGAGTAATTCGGTTTCGTAAGGAATTGGTTAATAACACACGCAAGAGCATTTATTGCTCTTGTGCCTGTCAAGATACGAGATATAGCGGTGCAATAGTTTTAAAATGCCAGGTCATTTTCAATATAATCTGGCCAAAGGAGGCGGCTATTTCAGTTTCTTCATTTTCACCATTTCTATCCTGGTATCACTTACATTCAGCACTTCAAACTCGTAATCGTCGATAATGATGCGTTCTTTCTGGCGGGGAATAGTTTCATGATGGTTAATAATATAGCCCGACAAAGTTTCCGAATCCTCCTCTCCAAAATCGAAGCCATATTTCTGTTCCAGGTAGTCCAGCTCCAGCCGGCCCGAAAACATATATTCATTTTCGGCCAATTGCTTTTCTACAAATTCTTCGGTGTCGTATTCATCCTGTATTTCGCCAAACAGTTCTTCCAGTACATCTTCCATAGTAATAATCCCGGCCGTTCCGCCAAACTCATCTACCACCCAGGCAATGCTTTTTCTGCCTTTCGAAAATTTGGTAATAAGCCCTGTAGCACTCATACTTTCCGGCACTGCAGGTATAGGCAACAATACTGCTTGTATAGTTTCCGGACGTTTAAACAAATCCAACTGGTGTACATAGCCTATAATGTGATCGATATTGCTATCAAATACTACCAGCTTGCTCAGTTTTGTTTCTACAAATTTTTGTTTCAGTTCTTCAATAGAAGCTTTGCTATCGATACCAATAATTTCTTTGCGGGGCACCAGGCACTGCCTGATTTTTACATTTGGCAATTCCTGTGCATTCTCCATCAGTTGGGTATTGCGTTCTTGTCTTTCATCGCTGGCCGTATGCTGAAAAAGATGGCGGAGGTCGCTACGGTTTAATTGCTTTTTGGTTTTATCGAGACGGATATTAAAAACATATTTCAATATCCATTCCGAAGCATCTATAAGACTTGTACCAATAGAAGAAAACAGGCCATAAAAAAAATCGGTAATGCGGGCCATGCGTATAAGTAAGGTATTGCTATGTGCACGGAAAATAGCACGGGGAATAAACTCGGCGCATATCAGCACCACAAAAGTGCCCAATGCAATTTCTACCAGAATAGGAACCAGGTTGGAACCCATATGCAGGTATTTCCAAAGCGGCTGCGTCATGGCACTTATCTGCAAGCTAAACACCACCAGGAAAATGGTGTAGCCAATCAACGTAGTACTTAAAAACCTGGCCGGCGCTTCTATAAATTTTGATAACAGTTGATGCGAAGCACCACCCTGTTTCTTCTTTATTTCTATACTCAGCTTGTTGGCACTGTAGTAAGCCATTTCCATTCCTGCAAAAAAGCCCATCAGTAACACCGACACCACGAAAAGTATGATATACGATTCAATCATGCGGCAAAGATAAACCAAACCACCAAACCCCATCCGGCAGCCTTTAAAATCGTGGATAGTTGGGGTGTTTTACAGAGGTATGCCCGTAAAGTTCCGGTTATTGAATGTTGAGGAGAAGAAAGGCAATGATGTAACCAGCTGCAGTGCTACTATCATCGTCCCTTGCGTCGCACACTTCAACGACATTAACATGGATGAGCATACTGCAGGTAGCATTAAGCAACTCAAATGTTATTTTATGGCAAGGGTAAAAGAAAATGTAACCGCAGAGACGGGGAGACGCAATTGTATCACTTAAGTTGTATTTCTCCGCACCTCTGCACCTCAGCGGTAAAATAAATGCTGCGAAGCAGCATCCTCTATTGGGAAATAAAATCCTGTCGCTTCAAAAATTCTGTAACTACTGCTTCCGCTTCTTCGCAAGCTCTCTCCAACTTATCATTCAGAATAATATGGTCGAACTGCGATTTAAAAGAAAGTTCATACGATGCTTTGTTGAGGCGGGCCGCTAATGAATCCGGAGTTTCGGTACCCCTTGCCCTCAATCTTTTTTCCAATTCTTCAATGGAAGGCGGCTCAATAAAAAGCGACAGCGAATTGTGCGGGTATTGTTGTTGTATATGAATGCCGCCCTGTACATCTACATCCAGCAGGGGGGCTTTATTTTGTTCCCAGATGCGGCTTACCTCACTTTTAAGGGTGCCATAATATTTTCCTTCGTACACCATTTCCCATTCTACAAATTCATGGCTATCTATTTTGCTTTTAAAATCCTCTACCGAAATAAAATAGTAATCCACTTTATCCTTCTCATTATTACGGGGCTGGCGGGTAGCGCAGGAAATGGAAAAAGCCAGTTGATTGGCCAGTACATTCAGTAAATGCCTTGTCACCGAAGTTTTGCCCGCACCCGAAGGGGCAGCAATAATGATGAGTTTATGTTTCGGTGAAGACATTTGCAAAGAAAAGGGAAAAAAACTATTCCTCGTAGATGACTTATCGGATAAGCGTAAATGTTCCTTTGAGCGAAATATATTTATCCTGTATATAACCTTCAACGATATAGATGTATACTCCCGGCTCTCTTTTTTTACCATTTACATTGCCATCCCAGCCTTTTGAGATATCTGAAGTAGAAAACACTTTGCTACCCCACCTATCAAAAATTGCAAATTCCTTTAAATTTAATGTTACGTTCGGTGGAATTCTAAATACATCATTTATACCATTATTGTTAGGAGTAAATCCACTAGGCATTAATAATTTTTGCTCAACCTTAATTAATGTTGATGATGATAGTTTGCAATTATCATCTGTCACAATAGTAAATGTAAATGCTGTTTCCTTTTGTAAGGGAATAGTTAAGGGGGATAAGCTTGTAGAATTATTTAATGCGGAACTCGGTGTCCAACTAAATGTTGAAATAGGTCCGGTGGTAGTAGCTTTAAGTTGTATCTGGCTACCTGGAGAAACGGTTATATTAAGCGGTGTGATTTGTATAGCAGGCAAACTCTTTACAGAAATATTAATACTATTGGAGGTTATTGGCTGTGCAGAACAGTTGTTGATTGGTGTAATTATACAAATCACCTCATCGCTATTGGAGAAGTTGTTATTTGTATATAAAGAACTATTACTCCCCACAGAAAGGTTATTTAATTTCCACTCGAAATTATTGTTTAAACTGTTTTGAACATTAGCAGAAAAAGTAATTGGCACGCCAGGACATACTCCATTATCCGAAGCAGAAATTATAACGGATGGAACCGGGGACATGTTTACTGCCATTGTAATATTTGCTGAAATAGCCGTTGTATTGGATGCGCAGGGGAAAGCAGGATCCGCAGTCAATACACAATTGATAATATCGCCATTAACTAAGTTTGAGCTATTGTAAATGGAACTATTTGTACCAATATCATTCCCATTTTTCTTCCATTGATAAGATGGGTTAGTGCCAGCATTAGAGGGGGTTGCTGTAAATACTACATTTTGACCCAAGCAAATAGAAGTTGCGCTGGCAGCTATGCCTATATCTAATGTGCCAGTTGTGCCACCTGTAAGAATTATACTGTTACTATTTATTGTAGATGCTCCTGCACATAGATTAGATGTAACTGTACAGGTAATAATGTCCCCTGTAAGTAACCCTGAGCCAGTATAAGTAAGAGTATTTGTTACTACTGTTATTCCGTTCTTTTTCCAGGTATAAGTTGGGTTTAGGCCGAGATTGCTTGTTGTTGCTGTAAATGTAATAGGGTTGTTGCCACAAACAAATGTTGTCGGAGATGTAATTGAAATTGCTGGTGACATATCAGGAGGACTGGTAGCGGTCATAAAAACTTTTCGGACTCTTGCATCCTGACTACTGCATATATATAAATTTCCATTTAAATCCATCGACAACCCCAAAGGATAATATAAAGACGCATTTACGGCAAGCCCACCATCTCCCCCAAACGCATTGATGCCTGTACCTGCTATTGTAGTGATAATTCCTGTAACAGCATTTATCTTACGTATACGGGAGCCAACATATTCACTTATGTATACATTTCCTGCAGGGTCAACATGTACTCCGCTTGGCTCAAGCAAATCTGCATTAATCGCAAGTCCACCATCACCACCATGCAGGTACAAGTTACTGCCAGCTATTGTAGTAATAATTCCTGTAGCAGCATCTATCTTACGAATACGTCCGGTAACATTCCCATAACTTTCTGCTATATATAAATTTCCATTATTATCATGGCAAATGCTATTTGGGTACGGGATGGCTGCAGTAGTTGCAAGTCCACCATCACCCGTACTTGCTGAATTTGTGCCATTACCAGCAACAGTTGTAATTATACCAGTAATGGCATCGACTTTACGTATACGAGAATTAAGAAAATCAGCTATATAAAGATTAGAATTTGCATCAATACTTAATTCCCATGGTTGATTAATTTTTGCATTGACGGCCAATCCACCATCTCCACTATAACCCGCAGTTCCAGTCCCTGCTATTGTTGTTATAATTCCGGTCGACATTGTTATTTTACGTATTCTATTGCCAGTATATTCAGCAATGTATAAATTACCGGCGGCATCCATAACAATAGCTTTCGTAAACTGAAACAAAGCATTTATTGCTGGCCCACCATCACCACTGCTACCGGGCGAGTCTGTCCCTGCAATCCTTGTTACTACACCCGTAATTGCGTTTATTTTTTTTATCGAATTACCACAAGTAAGAAAAATATCTCCGTTAGCCGCAATGCAAATACCTGATGGAGCAAAAAATGGCGTACAAATGGCAAGATCATTATCCTTATAACATGCATGATCGCCATTGCCAGCAATAGTAGTTATGTATTGTGCAGATACAGTCTGAAAAAGAAATAACACTAAAGCAAGAAAAAAAGCTCTTTTATTTGCGGGTAAGGTTGTCAAAATTTCTTATGAATAGATTAACTGATGCAGTAAAAATAATAGAATATTTTCTTTTTGCCCAACAATGTAATTCATTAAACTATCTATTAAATTAAACGGACAGCATGTTTTTATGCAGTTTACAAGATGTTTGCTTTACTTATTTATGTTTTTCAATAGAGTTTATATCTTATAATACTATACAGCTATTTTTGAAACAAGAATAAACAATTTGGAAGGGGGAACTTAGTAATCAAAAAAAACCGGAATCGTCTCACAACAATTCCGGCTTTTAAAAAAGGAAGAAAAATTTATTTCACCGCTGCCGCACCTGCTACCGCTACCGCATGGTCATTATCTACTGTGCTGCCCGATACGCCAATCGCACCAATTATTTCACCTGCTGCATTTTTAATAATTACACCACCGGGAAAAGTTATTAATCCTCCGTTGGAATGTTCAATATTAAATAAAGGCTGACCCGGTTGCACCAATGGGCTTAAGGCTGCTGTATCCATGGTAAACCAAGCGGCAGTTTTTGCTTTCTTAAAAGAAATATCAACCGAACCAATCCAGGCGCCATCCATACGGGCAAAGGCTACCAGGTTGCTACCGGCATCTACTACAGAAATATCCATTTTAGTTTCTAATGCTGCTGCTTTTACTTTGGCTGCTGCTACGGCTGCTTCTGCCTGTGCTAATGTAATGTTCATTGTTTTTATTTTTTTTAGTATCAGATAATTTGCTGACAATCCTATTAACAGGCATTTTACTCAAAAGGTTGCATACAAGTAGAATTAAAAATATTTAGCGGATTAGTTGCTGAAGTTTTTCTTTCCCACCACCAAACCATTCCTCCTTTAAAATGCTCAATACAATACTGTTTCTTCTAAAGCCTTGTGCAGTGGGCATATGATTACGAAGAATGCCTTCAACAGTACAACCGATTGCTTTCATAGCAGCAATAGAGCGTTCATTGTTTGCATCGGCTCTTAGCTCCAATCGTTCCAGCCCCCATTGTTCAAATACAAAGGAGAATAATAAAAACTTGCAATGCCTGTTCAATCCGGTACGTTGAAAAGCTGCACCATACCAGGTATAACCTAACTGGGTAGTAAGAAAGGGCTGCTGAATATCATAAAATCTTGTGCTGCCTGCATATTGGTTGGTCTGCTTGTCAAAAACAATAAAGGCATATTCTTTTTTATCCTTCCTGTTTTGTACAGCCGTATGAATATAGTTTTTTAAATTTTCTTCACCGGCAGCCGTTACCAATCCAAATTTCCAGAGGTCGGGTTCGTTGAGGGAGAAGGGCAATAAGTTTTCATAATCACTTTCTTCGAGTGGGCGAAGCAGTACTCTTTCGTTTTCGAGAACAATATCTTGCTGAAATATATCTTTTAGCATATTTATCCTTCAATCCTTTTTATATCAGCCCCCAGTTTTTTTAATCGTCCATCTATATCCTGGTAGCCACGGTCTATCTGTTCTATATTCTGAATAACACTTTTTCCTTCGGCACTTAATGCGGCAATCAGCAATGCCACACCTGCACGAATGTCGGGGCTACTCATAGTGATACCTCGCAAGCTTTGTTCTCTTTCCAAACCCACTACCACAGCACGGTGTGGATCGCAGAGTACAATTCTCGCACCCATATCAATCAGCTTATCTACAAAGAACAAACGGCTTTCAAACATTTTCTGATGAATTAGGACCGACCCACTGGCCTGTATAGCTGTTACCAATACAATACTTAACAAATCGGGAGTAAATCCAGGCCATGGATGATCCGAAATCGTCATTACCGACCCATCCAGGAAAGTTTGTATTTCATAACTGTCCTGCGAGGGGATATGAATATCATCACCAACAAAATTCATTTTTATTCCTAATTGCTGAAACTTTTCCGGAATAATGCCCAGGTGTTCTATGCCTGCTCCTTTAATGGTAATATCGCTTTTCGTCATTGCTGCAAGACCGATAAATGATCCTACTTCAATCATATCCGGCAACATGCTATGTTCTGTGCCGCCGAGATAATCCACTCCTTCTATCGTAAGCATATTACTGGCGATACCAGAAATTTTCGCCCCCATCCTGTTCAGCATTTTACAAAGCTGTTGCAGGTATGGTTCACACGCTGCATTGTAAATGGTTGTTGTTCCTTTCGCCATCGATGCGGCCATTACAATATTCGCTGTGCCGGTAACTGATGGTTCATCCAGCAACATAGATACACCTTTCAGATTGGGTGCATCCAAATAAAAGAAACCATCTTCATGATAATTGAATGAAGCGCCGAGTTTTTCAAAACCAATAATATGTGTATCTAATCTTCTGCGGCCAATTTTATCGCCACCCGGTTTTGGAATAAATGCTTTTTTAAATCTTGCCAGCATCGGGCCCGCCAGCATTACCGATCCTCTTAGTTTACCGCTTTTCTTTTTATAGGCTTCGCTGTGCAGGTAATCAATATTTACATCATCTGCCTGGAAAGTACATTTATCACGACTGATACGATCTACTTTTACATTCATCTCTGCCAGCAATTCTATCAGCAGGTTTACATCTATAATGTCGGGAATATTGGTAATGGTAATTTTTTCCGGTGTAAGCAGTACGGCACTGATGATCTGCAGTGCTTCATTCTTGGCACCCTGCGGAATTATTTCGCCTTGCAATTTTTTTCCACCTCTTACTTCAAATGAATGCATGTTATTTTAAATTATTTTTATTGCTATTAAATTTATTTACCGGGCAACATTAACACAGATGATCGTCCCTTGCGTCGCACACTTCAACAGCAGTAACACAGATGATCAAATACAAGTCTCCGCTATTTCAATAGTCAGTTTTTATTTGTTGCAATATATATGTTCACTTCCGACTCGTCTCCATTTTGGGATTTCTCATCATACACCTCAAAATCATAAGTATACTTCCGATCAAGTTCATCATCCTGCTGCCAGATGCCAAGCCATGTATTGGCAACAGCGTTGGGCATTTCTCCTTTGGCAGTAAATACTTCAAATTCATCTTCTGCAAAATGCCTTCCAATTAACCCTTCCGGAATATTTTCCAGGCTACTTACCGTTAAGCCAAGAATGGTTGTATAATCTTCTGTGTAATTACTTTTATAGTCGGTGTAAATAGAATAGATGTTGTTGCTGATTTTATTGTGGATTTTTTCTGCCACATTTTCTGCAAAGAACCGTTCCCAAAGTTTTCCAATATCTTCCGACGATTGATTGTCTTGGTTAGTTGTTCTAACCGAAATACCAATTATTTTAAAACTGTTTATTTTTGTCATGTTTCATTGATATTATTCTCTCATAGGAAATTGGTTTGTATAAATAAGTAACCAAGGATTAAGTCCTCTTATTTGAAGTGATTTGTAGCTGAGATTTACTTTTTCCCTGATGTAGAAATTGGCATTTACAAAATGCAGTTTCAGGATCTTTACTTCTGAAGAATCATTAAAGTTTATTCCCAGACCTCCTGCATAGCCAATAGAGTAATTTGTTTTTAAATAACCATTAAAAACCACTTTATCATTGACTGTAATATTAAGGCTGTCATCAAAGCCTTCATCGAAAGAAATGAATATTGTATTTTGAACAGAATTCCAGATAGAGTCAGCTCTTGACTCCGATTTGTTATTCCAAAATTCCCTTTTAACATGAACAGAATCTTGTGCAATTCCTTTTTGAAATGTAAAAGCACATAATATTAAGCATAACAGTTTCATTTATCCAATATCCGTTTTATCTGCGTTCAATGTATTTGCTCATCCGTGTTACTACAGTCGAAGTGTGCGACGCAACAGACGATGATAGTAGTACTGCAGCCTGGTAAATAAAAAAATCTTTTTACTACAGACATTTGTTAATAATTAAAACCATTCGCAATTCCACGCCAACCAATAAACCAATTAACTATTCTTCTGCAAATTAATCATAAATACAGGTGCAATAAAAAATGGTTGAACAGGAAACCCCACTCAACCATTTCAATTATTTATCCTCTACAATTAATATCTCTTTTTCTGAAACTTCTGTCCGCCGCCGCCACGGTTATTGTCTCTGCGTCCGCCGCCACCACCGCCTTGTTGTCCGCCACGGTTATTGTCTCTGCGTCCGCCGCCGCCACCACGATTGTTATCTCTGCGTCCACCGCTGCTACGATCTTCGCTTTGCGGACGGAAGGCTTTTACATAAGGTGTGTTGGTGAAGGTAAGCTGACCATCAGTAATACTGCTTAGCTCACTTTGTATAGCATCGTCGTGTACAATTTCTTTGTGCCAGTTATTATAAGCCAGCTTCATGTAGTAAGCAATAGCGTTGGAGAAGCCCAGTTTCTTTTCGGGGTTTTCTTCTTTCAATGCTTTGTTGATGATTATCTCCAGGTTTTTGCCCAGGTGATTAAATTTAGGATGATGCTTTGGATAAGGCATCGGTGCCGGCTTGGCTTTTAATGTTTCTCTTGTGGGAATGGGATAGGGCGATTTTACATCCAGTTTAAAATCGGCTATAAGAAAAAGGTGATCCCAAAGTTTATGACGGAAATCTTCTACATTCTTTAAATGCGGATTTAAAAAACCCATCAACTCAATAGCAGCCTGGGCATTTCCCTGGCGGCGTTCCGGATCTTCGATGGTAAGAATATGCTCTATCATCTTTTGCACATGTCGCCCATACTCCCGCATAATGAGTTGGTTTCTCGTGGTATTATATTCCATGTTATTGGTCAGCATAGCAACAAATGTAGAGAAAGCGTTTTAGAGTAAGAAGTTTAAACCGTCAAAACTTGTTAAATAAGGGGTGTTTTAGCTCAAATGCACGGGAGAATTGTAAAAAACGATCAGGCAGGAGCTTGTTTCAGAAAAAAAGAAAGGGGCCCCGAACCAAGGCCCCTTTTACAAGCCACCATCCTCTTCCACCTAAGAGGTCATTTAATCAGCACCTGGTTTACGAATGTGATACGATTTTTTTCATCAATTAATCGTACCCAATACATTCCTCTTTCCAGCCGGCCAAGCTGCTGATAAGAAGATCCTGCGAGTAATATATTTTTCTGCATTATTTTTTGTCCACGGGAGTTCAAAATCTGCAAGGTCATTTTTCCACTCTCCATATTATCAAATTTGATACCAACAATGCCGCTTGAAGGGTTAGGATATACAACAAATTTTGCGGTAGGGGAATTTTCCAGGTAAACTTGCTTTATCATGCTAAACCGTGTGTATCCATTCGCAAAAATTTGTTTTACCCTGAAATAATAGAACCCGGTTTGGCTTTGGCTGGGTGTGGTATATAATTGTTTATATAGGTTATTATTATTGGTGTTTTTAGGCAACACTCCAATACTTGTAAAATTTTTACCATCTCTACTCATTTCAGCAACAAAGCGATAGTATAAATTTGTCTCTGCTCCATCCGTCCAGCTAAGCTCCACTTTATTCTCCCCGATTTTTGTAGCAGTTAAATTTTCAAGCGTTAATGGAAGTGTATGACTTGGGCAGGTGCAATACTGAAAATTAAAATTGACCAGGGCAGAACTAAGCACAAATTTGAAAGCACTTCCCCCTGTTACTATATCATTTAATATTGCATTTACCGAATACTCATATTCTACACTATCATTTACACCATAGAACCCTACAATGGTAGTGGAGTCGCTGATGTTGGAACAGATAACCCTTGTCAAAATAGTATCAGGCCCCTGTG
>Ga0247740_1000483_pt1 | contig 19185 bp, 17 predicted proteins | sample UWRJL148409B2_FD_180942 | JGI IMG/M metagenome (GOLD analysis project Ga0247740, IMG submission 180942) | Plant litter microbial communities from Arlington Agricultural Research Station in Wisconsin, United States - UWRJ-L148-409B-2 | ecosystem: Environmental > Terrestrial > Plant litter >...
CAGATCATTCGGCGCAGCCTGCCCAACGATAGGGCATGCTATACTCGGAGGTGAATAGCGTCTCAGCTGTGGCTGAAGACTTGCGACGACGGCCGCGGTGGTGGAAGGCCAGGCGCGTGCGAGGGGTCATTCATGCGTCGAGGCGGGAAGAGCAACGGTGGAGGAAGGAGAGCGGCGACGACAGCGGGTGGGCGGGCGCTGCTATGGGGACCCAGTAGATGGCAAACGCCGACATTAGCACGGCGTCTTGTCTTCGTGGAGGCTGGCTTGGAGGCGCACTTGCCAAGATGTCCCGATCGCGCGAACCTTGTCGCATCTTGTCTCGCCGAACCGGGTCGCTCGGCGGGGTAGCCGTCCAATGCTGCGACTCCAGATTTGAGACGAAACATTGCAGCTAATGCTTTCCGTCTGATCACATATGACTCGGAGGTTTGGATCCTTGCCCTTCAGAATGAGCCTCCTACATCACATCTTCGCTGGCATCTTAATGGAGGCTGAACCCGGACGGAGTGATGTGCAAGTACGATTTCGCTAATTAGCACCAGTCGACCGCTTGTGCAGGTACCCATCGCGAACGTAAGCGCACCCGAAAACTTGGTAGCGCGTCTATGGGGGCCGATGTCTACATGGTCTTGAGCTTCATCTACGCAACATGAGGCACCCCAGTTCGGTATTGATGCTGCGACGTCTAGATGCAGGGCCGGTGTTACGGCGGACCATGACGCCGGTATCTCGAAGCCCTCTCTTTGGTCAAGGGCTGTCATACCGTTCAAATGCAGGGTGCAACATTCCTTCAAGCTAGAAGAGAAGATCGTGTTCCGCTGCTTCCAATGCATACCATCGGCTCAGGTGCCTAGCATCTCTTCGTCTCCGCCATCGGCATCCTCCCATCCATCATCTTCCTCGTCCTCATCATCCTCATCATCCTCTGTTGTAGGGCCCAAGGTGCCGTTCAGATCCTTCAAAAGCTCGTCCGCATGGTCCTTCATCCGCTCATCCTCATATTCTAGCACTGCGTAAAGCTTGAGACAATTTTCTAGCCAATCGCGGCTAGCACGCATCATCGACGTCGCCGTCTTGATCTCCTCCTTTGCTTTCTGCTTATCAGCCAGCAAGTGCAAGCACCAGCCACCCAGATACCACGCCTCGACACTGCCGTCGTTCTCGCCAATCAGCCGCTCCAAGACCTCGATGGCTTCGTCCTCCATTTCAGCCTCCATCAGCAGGCGCGACAGGCTTATCCGCGTCGAGTAATCGGGAACTATGGGGTCGTCGGGAGCGAGGTCTTTCCATAGGCTAATACTTCGTGTGAGAGCGGCTTTTGCGTCTTCAAACCGTGATTGTGAGATTCGTATTGATGCGAGGGTCTGGAGCGGTTCGGGGCTTTCTGGCGCGGCAAGCAGCGCTTCTGTGACTGCAGCTTCGCAGCGCTTCTCGGCGTCTTCTTCCCAGGACAGATCCGTCATGTAGACTTCCGCGATACCACAGAGTGCACTCGCAATCTTTTGTTTCTTCTCCTCTAGAGCCTCTTGGACTTCAGGCTGCTTGACGAGCTTTCCTTCTAGCTCACCCAATTCCCGTCGGAGCACTTCAACTCCCTTCTCGAACCACCGCACACTTTCCGCTCCACCCTCGTCGTTGAGCTGAGCCAGCCACAGAAACTTTTCTGCCCCGTCGTGTTCTCCATCTCCGTCCAACGTGATCGCAGTCTGGAAAGCCTCAATCGCTGCCTCCGGGTCGCCCAGCTCGACGTTTATCTCGCCGATGAGGTTGAGTGCCGGCAGCGCAGCCAACGTGGGTTCGGAGGTGGGCTGTAGGAGGTTCAATGCTCGCTTAGCGGCGACTAGAGCTTCATCGGGCTGTGATGTCTGCAGAAACATTGCGGCCTGTATTAATAGGGCTTCGGGGGAGGCTTTCGATTTCTTCGGTGTCCCGTTCGCGGTGCCATTTTTCGCGCTTTTCTTCGCTTTGTGCGCGCGATCTTGCGGTTTCGTTTTCCCCATTGTGTCTATGAAGTGGAAAAGCAAGGTGTAAAGTGTGTGTGTGTTCGTGGAGTTACAAACGTAGGAATGATGCAGTTTGACCAAAAATTTATGTGAGTCGGTGGCCCGTGCTCCAAAGTCGCGGGGCGCTCTTTCCCCGCCAGACCTCGAAATCCTAAGCTCGACATTCGACATCCGCCTTCCTGTGTCCCACAATCTCCAACTAGTTCGCAATGGGTATCGAAGAGCAAAAGGAGGAGCGCGAAGTATTAGACTCCATCTTCCCCGAAGAAATCCAAGATGTCTCAGATACAGAGTTCCGAATATCAATACAGCTCGAAGTCACAAACGACGAAGACGACGATTCGGAAGCGCGTACGTTCTTTCGTCCTCCCTATACCTCCCAAATCTAACGTCTTTGTAGCCACAATAATTCTCAATGTAAAATATACATCCAACTACCCCGACGAAGCCCCCGACCTCGACATAACCCAACCCCCAAACGCCCCAAAACACCCCTACCTCGACATCCAATCCGACAAATCGCGCCTTCTCTCCGCCCTTAATGAAACCATCCCGGACAACCTTGGCATGCAAATGGTCTTCACGCTTGTCATGGCGCTCAAAGACTCCGCCGAACTTCTCGTCAGCGAGCGGCAAAACGCCAAACAAGCCATCCTGGACTTCGAGGCCGCAAAAGCAGAGGAGGAAGAAAATCGCAAGTTTCAAGGTGAGGCAGTTACCATTAAGAGCTTTCTGAACTGGAGGGATGGGTTTCGGAGGGAGGCGAGGGAGGAGGAGCAGAGGCGGAAGGAGGAGGTCGAGGCGGAGGAGAAGAAGAGGGGAAAGAAGGAGGAGAAGAAGCTGACAGGGAAGGAGCTTTGGACGCAGGGGCTTGTTGGGAAGGGTGGTTGGGATGAGGATGAGGCGGATGGTACGGATGCGTTGGAGGGTATGGAGAAGCTGAAGGTCAGTGCGGCGTCATGAGTGGTCAGCGCGTAGGTCTGAGTTCAGTCATGTGCATTCGTCAAGTTGTATTAACGTCAATATACCCATCACGTAAGCATGTTTCGAAGATATGTGTATGTGTGGAGTAGAGATTGGCTACGTAGGCCACCGTGGCTTGATAGGCCTCCCCTTCCTCCCTCGAACAACCGTTTGTCCCTCCAGCTTTGCCAGCCTCGTCTCCGCATCCACAATCCCCAACATCTTCCTCGCAATTGCCTTGTCCGTCATAAGGTCCTTCTCAAAAACATCCGCGTTCTCCTCCCAAGCCTGCAGCATCACATCCGCCCACTTCGCAGGCCTCTGTGGCGCACCATTTCCTCTGCCATCAACTTCCCCGCTATCGTGCTCACCCTTGAAACCACACTCCCGACGCAGAATGGCATCCCACTCGTCCTCATATTTTGCGATCGGGATCCAGTAATTAGAGAGCAACACTCGTTGATGGAATCGCTCAATTCGCCGACTGAGTTTCTGACGCAGCACTCGACTGAGCGCAGGGGGTTGTGGTTTCGTGAGGCGGAGGAAGGGGATGCCATTCGCAGAGGCTAGTATGGGAACGTGGCGGGGGCCGCTTGTGTGCGCATAGGGACGGACATTCAGGACGGCACGGTCGGGAGGCAGCACGGCGAGCGGGTGTTTGGTGGTTGGTGACAGGGGAACATCCACGGGTGGAATGCGGAAGGGTGGAGGACGCTTCAAGCCCGGTGATAAGCTCGATACGAGCGCACTAAGCGTGGATGTAGGTATTTCAGTATTGTCGGTCGCTGCTGTAAGATGGTTGAGAGTCTGCCATTGTTAGTGGTGCACGATGCATCGCGAACCCAGCGGAACCAACCTCGTAGCCTGCCCGAAACACAAGCTCTAACTGGCGAAGGCTCTGTATTTTTCGGTTCTGCCTGAACTTGTTGCGGATTGCATTCTGCAGTAAGGTGCGGTCCTCAGCCGGTAGAGGTGAGGTGGAACATCGTGACAGCAGCGCTCTATACAGAGCAATAGCTGGGGCAATTAGCAGACTGGTGAGATTGGAGGTAACATCTTCATACCCGCGACACGATGTTGTGATGACTTTTTAGGGGGGAGAAATCGTGGCATCCATGGGTCGTGTCTACTGATTGTCTGTTGATGAGGCTGTCGCGACGCGCGCAATGTTTCTGCGGCCTGCTCGGAGGTCGCATGGTCACGTGCATAGAACTTCCTCAAACTCAAGAGAGCCACCGACAATGCCTTGTTCAAGTCAGGATATGATTAACAGAAAATGCTGCAAGGGGTACTCCACAACAGATTTTGAACCTGACAATTTACATGCAAGGATGTCAACAGGATTCTGGGTGGCATCGATCTCAATTCATAAAGCATCATAGTACCATAAACCCATACCCTAGCCCCAAGACCTGCCTAGCAGAGACCATAACTCCATACCAATGCACTGCATGCCACGCTAGCAACTCAGCGACCATTTCGACTTTCCACGTACCTAGTGGCATGATCATGCCCAAATCGTCGTGACATATCCTAGTACATCGATCCTTCCGAGGGTTGAGGGAGCTTCTTGTGCTGAGGAAGGGCCATATATCTTGCGGTTGTTAGCACCGTATCGCTAATCACTCCGGCAGTGTATGCCTCACCTGCGAAGTTCGATGAGGATGGTCTCCATGGTGAACTCGCGCTTCCACTGAACGAGACACGGTAGTTTGCTCGGATCCACCTTTATCTCCGTTAGCCTAGCCCACTCAACTATCTGCTAGTATGTACCTTTCCATTCCGCTGGTCTACACACGGTAGATTGATCTTGGAAGTGAAGGAGATCTCGGGAGGTATGTCGGGGTAGTCTGGGCCGCAGTGAATCTTGACGGTGTAGATGCGGTTCTCGTGGACACTCTGCCGGCCCGTTAGATGCATGCTCGTTTTCTGTACAAGGACAACATACGTGCGGCGGGCCAAGAATGGTGCCGTTCCAGTCGGACATCAACAAGTCATCGCCGTTGTCGAGGCCATATGAGCACGCCTCTGCCAAACTCTCAGCTTGAATTCCACATCATATCTTGGCACGATTCGTACCAGCACCGAGACCCTTCTCGCCCTTCTCTAGCTCCTCGAGTAATCGAAAGTTCCGGGGAACCTTGGCGCCCATGATTGCGGCCGACCGGAGTGTGTTGACGCCTGAGGAAGGTGGGCTGTACCCCGCTATCGACGAAGTGCTCGAGGCTCGATGGTGCGATGTTGGGAACGGTAATTCTGGGAGAAGTTCTGCCAAGTGTATTAATACGCGGAGGGATTGAGAGTTGTGGGAGAAGTAGAAGCAAGCAATCACGCAGGCAATCAGCAGTCCAGGGTTGCGACTGTCATGAACTCTTGGCACGGCCTAGACGGCGGTGACGAGCCACACCGGTGGTGACCGTAGCTCGGCATATTATTCCGCCGCCGCCGAAGTGACAGATGCACCTGACAGGTTGCCTTCCAACATTCACCACGGCGACATAAGCCCCGGAGCATTTCTCTTTTATGACCTGCGCATACCGCTCTTGAATAGCGCCCCGATGCAACGGCCACGCTTCCGAGGATGACAGCACAGATATTGGCGGCTGAGCTAGGAACCCTCATTCAAGACTCCAAGCGCAAGAATACGGAACTGAGAAATGCCGCGGACAAAGCTCTTCAGGAGCTGAAATCTCTCTCGGTGACATCAGAAGCCCAACTCTCTGCAGGCAAGTTCTCCTAACCTGGAGTAAAAGGAGCGCCATCCATCGCAACACATTGTACCGTCCAGTATGCCGCAATACGTACAGATGGCTGAGCTTTGCGATTGCGTACCACGACCTCACCTCTCTTTCACCAAAGGAGTAACATGAGCTAACAGCGAAAAGATCTCTCTCGAAGGCCTCACTTCATATCTCCATTCCTGATTGCATGCGGTACTCATAATGCCAAATTCGGAGCGACGGGCATATCTTGCCTGCAAAGGTTAGGTGTATCTCGGGCGCTACCAAGAGAACGATTGACCGAGGTGTTGGAAGCATTGAGAGATTCCGTATCGCTGGGTGGGTTCAATGCCCCCTGACCAGCATTAGCTTCTGACACCTTTAGGCCACGACGTGCAATTGAAAATTCTGCAAGCACTTCCATCGCTGACCCAAAACTATCCTGCCGAGATACGTGGTGACTTGCTGTCGACTATCTTGCAAATATGCTCTGCACTCCAAAATGCAAAGAATTTCGCTGTCAGCAACACTGCGGCGGCCACGTTGCAGCAACTCGTCATTACCGTGTTCGATAGAGTCGCGGCAGAAGATGGTATACAGCACATTTCTTTTTCCTTCGTTGTACTGCCCACTAACGGCATCTAGAGAAAGCACTCGAGATTCCTACAGTAGCAGAGGTTCCTGGAGATGATGGTAATGTCTCGGTGCGACCAGCCGCCCATGATGCCTACAAGGTCAGAACCCATATTCGTCGTTTCTTCTGATACTAAAGCCTGGTAGGTCTTCAATGATCTCAACCTTCTCGTCACGGGTGAAAAGCCGAGCTTTGTACGGTTCTCAACGATACCTTCCACTTCCACGTTGGAAGTGATTGAGGCAGTCTTGTCGAATCATAGCCAGGTTATGACTACGCACAAAGAGCAGCTATGCATCCTACGATCATTACTCATGCCCACAATCATTCGCTCCCTCTCCGACCGACTATCTTTTCCTATCACGTTGCGAATTATTCGGATACTGAATATACTCATCCGAAACCACCTGAGCATTATGCCATCTGAATGCGAAATCGCACTCGGTCTTCTCAACCACATGCTCGATCCGGAGGCCTCGACCGTTTGGAAACGAGCGCTCTGTCTCGAAGTGTTCCGAGGTGTTTACTCCGACTCACGCCTTCTACTCCAAATCTATTCCCTCTATGACGAGCAAGAAGGGAAGAAAAATATCTTCGGGGACAACCTAGCCTCCTTCGTGCGATTGGCTATAGAGAAACCTGTGCTTATTGGACTTGGACAGCAATCCACTTTGCCGACCCGGCCTGGAGGAAACGACACATCAGAGCAAGCAGTTGCTGAGGCTGGTGCCCTCGCTGGTGTCATAGGTGGACCTGTGGCTGAGTCACACACGGGCCATCCTTCTGGAATCAGCACACAGTGGAGCACACTTAAGACCCCATGCATCGAACATCTCGACAAGTCGGAGCCGCCAGCTATGCCCGAGACGTATGTTTACGGTTTAGTGCTAACTTGCATCACAAATGTCTCCGAAAGCCTGGCCAAATTCGTGCTACCTCTTACAGTCCACCACGAAGGTAAAAGCAGGAAGAAAAACAAAGTCGAAGAAGACCAAAGACAGGATCCAGAGAGCTCGCCTCCCACATCAAACGCTCGTCAACTTTCACGGACTCAATCTTTCAGGAAGAAGACAATCCCCGTCAATCCACTCACCCTTGAAGACCACCCCGCGCATTCCTATGTCCAAACATCTGCGACTTTGGTCACAGCTTGTTGGCCCGCGGTTATGGCTACCTGCTCCACCTTCCTTAATGCGGCTCTAGATGCAGACTTCTATCGAGCTCTAGTGCGAGCAGTCCAGAAATTCACCCAGGTTGCTGGTCTTCTTAGGTTGTCTACACCCCGCGATGCATTTCTCACAACTCTTGGCAAGGCAGCGGTTCCGTCGAGCATGTCTCTTGCGAACGTGTCGATGCCCAAGTCGCCTACTGCTGATCATGCCAGCGTATTTGGGAACGCAAAAGAAATGCTGAGTGTTGACAGTCTCGTAAGCCAAGCTTCGTCAGCGCTCGAGAAGAACCGGCGTCCTTCGCATGAGATCCTACCGAGCCTAGGCCCACGAAACCTGCTGTGTCTTCGGGCACTTCTCAATCTTGCCATTGCGTTGGGGCCGACACTCCACTCTGCATGGTCCATTGTGTTCGAAACTTTGCAAGTCGCGGATCTGGTGATGGCGCTGGCTAACCAGAATGGTGCGCGTACGCCAAGTGGCTCCAGAGTCCGCGCTGAGTCGGACACCTTACCAGAGAAGGTAGAAGCGGAGACATCAGCGGTGCAAGCAGCTGCGCGGAGATTATTTGAGAGTACCGTCGACTTTCCAAATGAGTCATTTGTGGAGGTCCTCCAAGCACTGTGCGCACTTGTTCACAACACCAACAGCGCACAGAGTGGTGATCAGACCCCTTCCAAGCCTAGCCGACCACAGATTCTTCATCAGCGACGTTTAGGAAGCGTGTCCGGCCTGAGCTTAGGCACAGTAACGAATTCACGAGACTCTGCCTTTGCCTTGAACAAGATAGGCGAGCTAGCTGCGCTCAACGAAGAAAGGCTTGCTCACTACGAGCCTTCAGATAGCGGCTGGAATGTCTTCGTCGCCGAGCTCGTGCGCTTCTCTGCAGACACAGCCGAAGCAACGTCATCAAGGCTGCTCGCTGCTGATACCCTTTCTCGGACAGTGAGAGAAATTGCTGAGCTATCGGTGGCCGATGAGGAGCGTGACGCCGTGCAAGCCCGAATTCTCTTGGCTCTTCGGGCACAAATAGCAGCTTTGCATGAGGATCCGGATGACGACGATTCGTACAGCGACACCGATATTCGAATTCATCAAATAACACTTGAGGCTTTGAAAAGCGTGATCGAACAATGCGGAGAATCGCTAGTCGCTGGTTGGGTGTCAGTCTTCGACAGCCTCTTGAGCGTGTTCGAGGAACCATCGTCTTCGGATAACGAAGAGTTGACCGCCGATGCACCCATTGGAAACGCAAGCCGTACTGAGCCATTGGAAGTAATTTCAAAATCTCTGGCACGCACAGCATTCGGTACTGTTCAGCTGGTTTGTTCGGATTTCGTCGCTGCTGTTCCAGACAACTGCCTTTCAACCCTCCTGGAGCTTCTGCTTCGATTCTCCCGCCAACAAGATGACCTGAATATGTCGCTTACGGTAAGCATAATCCTACTCGAGTCCAAACTTCAGCTAACAGTCACAGGCCGTTACATTTTTCTGGAATGTTTCAGACTTCCTACATTCTCACAGCGATCTCTCCCGGTTACCGGACTTACTCGGTACTGCCAGGGAACAAAACCAAGTTCGACAAGTTATCCAATCGAAATCGCAGCAAGGCACTATAGGCGCGCTTTGGCTACAAGTTCTATTAAACTTATCAACGATCACAACAGATAGACGCGCAGAACTGCGCAATTCGGCTATCCAGACTATCCAACGGATCTTCGAGAACTATGTGGATCAAATATCATCCAAAGCATGGATGATTTGCTTGCGAAGCGTGCTTTTTGGCATGGTAGAAGCAAATCTCGCAATCCAAAACAGCATCCGGAGCGAACCACGAGTATCGAAAGAAGACGTCGCAGCCTGGAACGATACTACCAAGACGGTCTTAGATTCTGTCAGCACGCTCACCTCGATGTATTTAGACAAGGTCGATGATGCTTCCAGACTGGGTGATGCATGGTCCGATCTCTTGGACTATCTTCGACAGTATTTCCTTTGCGGTTCGCACGCTTTAGGCTCGTCAGTCTTCATTACGATAAGCAGTGTCTTCTCTCGCATCGAAGATCGAAGAGTCATAGGCACATCCCCTCTTCTGAAAACAGCGAATATTTGGAAGCAGTACTTCGACTATAGGGGTGACTGGAAAAACAGCAAGGAAGACAACCAGGACGCATTTTTAGCATATGCAGAAGCTTTCAAAGCTATCTATCGGCTGGCGGATGCGCACCTTAGCCCGCAGGATCTGACTCAGATGCTGGGCAATCTAGAGGCTTGTGTAGTTGACTCTGACGAGGTGCCATACTCTTCAGACGTGGACCGTATGACAGCTGTTCAAACGAGTGTCCTGGACTGCTTCACCACTGTTCGCTCGGAAGGGCTCGCTGAATTCCTCATCCAAACTCTGAGCAGGTTCGCTGTACTACCTTACGATGCAAACAGTGAGCCATCGGGTAAGCATGGGCCAACTTTTGTGGCTTTGTCGAAGGCATCAATGAGTCTGTTACAGACCGTTGTCGTCAAGCACGTTACCGACGAAACAATCTATACAAATGGCGCATTCTTGTCTGCCATGACCAGCCTTGTCAAGCCGCTACACAGGAAGTACGTCTGGCAACAGGAAGGCAAACCGCCAACGATCTGGCAGAAAGCTACTATAACGGCACTAGCTATCTTGGAGGCGAGTCTCTCAGAGGTCAACAAATTGGAAGGCGAGTCATTGAGGAATGCCTGGGAGCAGATCGTCAATATCGCCAGTGGGATCACGCATGCCCAGATCTCCGCTACTACATCCCAGCAGCCATTAAGCAAGGACGAAAACTTCGACATCGATTCCTTCACCAGACTCCGCGACCTCATCACCCTCTCCCTCGGCTCACCATCTCTACCCGATGCCCTTCGTCGCACGTACACTCGCAATCTCTTCGAGACCAGCATCGTCCACGAGCCATCACCTGGGGAGATACCGGACCTCGAAGACAGCCCTCTAGAAGATCTCTACAACGTACGCCTCGGTCGAACAGATGATCCAATTAGATCCTTTCGCCCCGCCATGGCGTACGTCTCCCTTAGCGAACTCTTCTCACTCGTTTCCTCGCGCGACTCTTCCACAGAGCGTGTTAAACTAGCGCAAGCGGCAGCGCCATACTTGATTCTACGAGCAGCACTGCCCCTGCGCATGTATATCGCAGATCATCCGTTGAGAGGTCGTATGCCCCAGCCTGAGAGTCAGCGACGCGAATTGCTGTTCGTCTTGAACGAGCTGGGCAAGTTGGAGAGTGAACCCGCTGCTATTCCAGATGCGCCAGGCGTGAGGAGCAAGCACAGAAAGCATTTGCATCGATTGTATCCTTTGCTGATCAAGGCTACAAGGGTTGCGAGAAACGATGGGGAGGTTTTCGAGGCATTGGTTGTGTTGACGGATATGGTGGGAATGGAGTTTGGGGTTTTAGATGACTAGCAACGGCTTGATGCTGGACTAGACGGTGTGCAGTTTTGGAGTGTGCCTCAGCATAGCGGCCGATATGAAGTTTGTGTTGTATAACGAGCTGTGGGCACTGGCCTGACATAACGAAAAGCATGCGTATTGGCTATGTGGTTCGATTATCCCTCTCGAACTGGTGAATGATACGGCCTACTGCCTAAAAATTGAAATCTTTCTTCATACACTGAGGACCCGCAAATTTGCTTCGGTTCAGGTACCACTATCACTGACTCGATACTTCGAGTCGAAGCCGCCTGGAACGCGAGACAGAAACGTGGGACAGACCGAGCTTGATATAGCGAGCAACGTCAAAGTGAACGATTCGTGAATTGCGGAGTAGCAGAGAAGAGAAGACGCTCCATCCATTATAGGACTTGATGCACCTCTGCGTGAAGGGGTTGGGACGGGTTACCGGATCATGAAAGAGTAGCTAGATTAGTAGTAGAATCTCGTTTGTTTCGCCCAGAATAGGATGACCAACTTGAATTCATATCCAGCAATTTGGTCTTGTACAAGCAGTGGCATCTTCGATCTCATCGCTGCTCAAAAGTCGCGGGTGAAAATCATGTGACATGGCGATGATGATGATGATGGTCGGCGAGCCTCGGTAACTCCTGTACCCCAGTCCTCCACACTCCGCACCATAAGCGGCGCAGCTTATAAGCTCCAAGACGACTCCATCATGTAGCGCAGCTCACACTAGAGCCATCGATTGCTCTTTCTTTACTCCCCGACCTCTCACCCGCAATTGTAACTCGCCGCAGTCGCCAACCGTCCACCATGTCCTCCACATCCACCCCGATTATCCCCTTCTCCGAGCCGCCTTACCTCGCCGGTCTTCCCTCGCCGTACTACAAACCAACCCATCTGAGATGGCAAAAAGCATGCCGTGAGTTCGTATCGAAGCATCTGCTAGAAAACGCGCTAGAATGGGATACTGAGGAAACGGTTCCCGAGCATGTCTTTGGCACCTTTGCGCAGGCGGGCATGTTGCTTCCTTCGTTGCCGGCGCCACTGCCTGTCGAGTGGTGCAAGAAGCTTGGGATCACTGAGTTGCTGGGGGCGGTGAAGGTGGAGGAGTTTGATTATATTCATACCATGATTTATAGCGATGAGGTGGGTTGGTTGAGCTCGTCGTGTGTGTGAGGCGTGCGGCTAATGGATGCGCAGATGGCTCGATCGGGTCTTGCTGGACCTTCTGGATCGCTTACAACGGGTATGGCTTTCGGTGTCCCGCCGATCATCAAGTACGGCAACAAGCAATTGCAGGAACGCTTCCTCCCTGACATTCTGACCGGCAAGAAGCGAACTTGTATCGCCATCACCGAACCCTCCGCCGGCTCCGATGTCGCCAATATTAGCACGACGGCTACCAAAACCCCCGACGGCAAGCACTACATCGTGAACGGGTCAAAGAAATGGATCACAAACGGCATCTGGTCAGACTACTCCTCCATGGCCGTACGCACAGGCGGTCCCGGCGCCACTGGCCTTTCCATGCTCGTCGTCCCGCTGAAAGGCTACCCGGGCGTCAGCATGCGCAGGATCAAGGTCGGTGGCCAGGTTTCGGCGGGTACAACCTTCATTGAGCTCGACGATGTCAAGGTTCCTGTCGAGAACCTGATCGGTGAAGAGGGTATGGGAATGCGATATATCATGATGGGATTCAACCACGAACGCCTGACCATTGCGATCGGTGCTACGCGACAAGCGCGTGTAGCTTTAGCCTCGGCCACTGAGTACATTCTCAAGCGCGAGGCTTTTGGCAAACCATTGGTGGATCAGCCCGTGGTGCGACATCGCCTCGCGAAATGCGGTGCTTTGCTGGAGTCTCAGTGGGCTTGGGTGGAGCAGTTTGCGTACCAGATGACGCAGCTACCGAAGGAGACGGCAGATGTTGAGTTGGGCGGATTGACGGCTATGGTGAAGGCACAGTCTGGCATTGTGCTCAATGAATGTGCGCAGTGTGCTATGTTGCTGTTTGGAGGCAATGGGTACACCAAGTCGGGACAGGGCGAGCTTGTTGAGCGTAAGTCTTCCACAAGCGCATTCATTACCACCCCATTCGCACAATCGCGAGACAGAAGAGAACGGTGTGGGCTGACTTCAGAATCTAGGCATCTACCGTGAAGCTCCAGGTATAAGAATTCCTGGTGGCTCTGAGGACGTTATGCTGGATTTGGGTGTGAGGCAATTAGTGAAGAACTTCAAGAATAAGACGAAGGCACTAGAGAGGCCGAAGGGGTCGTCAAAGCTTTAGCGGATTGTTCACGTAATTAATGTAGGTGCGTTTGTACATATAGCGGAATTTGAGTAATTCGGTATTTGCACCGTCTAATAGAACCTCCAGGTGTCCACACTTGCCACCACAGCTTAAACTTCCCCGTTCTCTACTTGCCGCAACGTGACTGCTGGCTGGAAGAGCGTTTCGAGTACGAGATTAGAGATCGACTAAATTGTTCGGAGATCTGCTGGTCTTATACCTCTACTTGCAGATGGAAAGTGAGAATTGTACGAGGGATGAGCGTGATCCTGTCGTAGGGGGGTGGAGATGTACAGGGTTTCGTGTGGTAGAGTAGATACTTGAATGACTCACGTGCTGGGTCCGAGAGTGAACGAGGGATTAGGAATGTGGGAACGATAATGGAGGTGTGGGGTGGCGATTAGTAAAAACGGAGAGATTGCGTGTGCGGTGCGGAAGACGATGGAGTATTATGGGGGATGCTTTTCTGCGAAGGATCTCGATCATGGAGGTGATCAGCGATAGCAAAAGCTTATGTTGTATAATTACATATGAAGACGTTGGTAGACTTGTGTATGATAGACGACTTTCTCATCTTGTTGTCTACGTAAACTCGACAAGTCTCGGCCTACTCTAGATCCTGCCATAAATCGTCCCTCGCCCTAAATACCAAACAAGGCCCCTTATGATCCGCAATAAACTGGTCTAAAATTTGGAACTCATCCACCTTTTCCCTCCCCGTACAATCCCCACTTACCCCACCACCAACACCATCAGACGTTGTTCCAAGAGGACGCTCAAAATTAAAGTACCACAGTGTCTTCGCCAGCACCGCATTGGCTTCCATATATGCCATGACCTTACCGGCGCAAGACCGGGAGCCCACACCAAACGCTGAAAACGCTTCGCGGAGAGTGCGTCGAGCAGCTTTCCCTTCTGTCGAAACGTCTTCATCTAGCCATCGCTCCGGGTTGAAAGCGAAGGGCTCGGGGAAGTAATCTTCGTTGTGGTGAATGGTGTACATGTTGACGCCGACCCATGTACCTGCGGGTACTACATGGCCATCAACTATCAAGGGCTTTTCGCTGCCTTTATCGCCAACGGGGAGCTCGCGCCAGAGTGTTCCCGAGATGGGTGGTGATATACGCATTGCCTCGTCGATGACAGCTCTCAAGTAGGTACAGCTTGAAAGGAGTGCGCCGGAATGGATCTCGGCACCCGAGGAAAACGTGCTGCGGATTTCGGAAGCGAGTCTCGTATAGCAGTGAGGGTTGCGCGAGAGGTAGAAGAATGCGGCGGTTATCGTTGTGGCTGTCGTGTCTCCGCCTTGTCGAAGTTAGCAACACTTGGAAGAGAAGGCCGAACGGGTCCGAATGAGACGTCATGCATACCCGCTGGAAAGAAGAAGGTCGCCTCAGACACCAGCTCACCCAGATTTATCTTGGTACCTGTCTCGGGATCCTTCGCATCCATGACATACGAAAACAAGTCTTCTCGAGCCTGCTTGCCTTGCGCCAAACGCTCCTTCACCATCCGCTTGAGCAAGAAATAATACTTCATCCTAAGCGCATAGAGCTTGGGGAAGAAAAACTCCAGGCCAAACCACTGGACCATAGGCGCTTGTATGTAGATATTGTTCTTGTAGCTCGCGCCCAAGAGTCCCGGAAGCATGAACCGGTTCGTGTGGTCAGTTTGTGTGTTCAAAGAGTATCCGAATCCGAATCGGCCGATGATGTCTACGCCGAGACGTTTGCACAGGTCGGACATATCGACGGGATCCGATGCTCGGCTAGCCTGGAGGAGCTGCTTGAGGAAGACGTCGACGTGCTGCAAAAGTAGCGGTTCGAACTGCCGCATCTTTTGCTCCGAGAGGGCTTTGCTAATGATGCGGCGTTTGATTCTGTGGAGGCGCTTGTCGATACAGTTGAATACGCTGTAGGTGTTGGGCTTGATCTGCGTGACGAGATATGAATGAACTTTGTTGGTGCGCTCGCTTTGATAGATATCTTTGAACAAGGTGAGTCGCAGCGTGTCACATTGCTTCGCTGGACATACCATGCAAAGCTTTTTGCGAGTTGAACACCAGTTTATTGGGCCCATGTCTAATCACGGATCCTGCAATGATGTCAGTGCGTTGTATGTTGGAGGTGCTTTGACGGCTGTGGCCACACACCATACTTCGCGTGATCTTGATAGGTGACCAGATGGAGACGTTTCTGCAGGGAATAATAGGCTGTGTACCAGTCTGTGACTCCGGCAAGCAATGGTCCTGGGTATTTGCTGAGAGGGTGAAGAGTAATTCGATAGCCATAGAGAATGATGCACTGCTCAGGTAGATATGTGAGCTACACTTTTCCAGACGTCGAAGATCACACTTACGCGCAAGAGGAATGCAAGGGCTATGTACTCGGTGGCTAACATAAGCATCTCAGCAGCCTTCCAAACCATCCTGCAATCGGCACTTAGAGCTTCCTGGGTAGATCACGTCGTTCGAGAGAACGTGTAGTGGAAAGACGCTCCGTAAGAGAGACTGTAAGCTCATGACAGCAAAGCGGTGCAAGGTTTCTGACCGCGCCGCAAATAGTATATGCATTATTGCGGCGTGAACGTTCATGAGATGGGTTTAAATTGGCTAGCGTTAACAGCAGGGACCATACACACGACGCAATGGGGCTTTGACCTATCAAGTAGCGGAGAGATATAACACCTCAAACCGTCGAGCGTGATGTTTCGCACCTCGCCATAATCTTCGAGGCGAAGCTTTACGTCACTTATGGTTGGAGAAGACAAAATCTAAATGGTGTTCTGTGAGCCCAACTTTCAGACTTGTTCGAATACGTCTTGCCGAAAATACATGTAATTGCAACAATGTCGACCATCACAGCTCCTGCGGACGAGAAAATTGATCCCTCGCCACAATCTTTACGGAATCATGATGAGCGCGGCTCAAACAGCTCACCGCCTGTAGTTGACGAAGCAGTCAATGACGGACCATCACCGTATCCTCAGGGCGTTCGTTTCTAGTTGATCACCTTAGCGTAAGTCAGTTGTCTATCAACTTCTCCAAAGCTTCGTTTAAAGCGTTTAGTATGTCCATCGCCTTGTTCCTTACGAACCTCGAGATTCCCATCGTATCCACTTCCGTGGTCGCTATTACCAACGACATCGGCGGCTTCGACAAATCCGGTTGGCTAATCTCAAGCTACCTGCTGGGATATGTCAGTACGTATACAGTTGCCGATTTATTTATGCCGCCCATGTTGATGCTCCCCAGGTGTGGTGGTTGTTTTCGCGAAACTGAGCGACATCTTTGGTCGCAAGCCAGTCATCGCGACGGCCATCGCCGTGTTCATGGTTGCTTCTGCAGCATGTGGGGCTGCACAGACAATAACTCAGCTGTAAGTGCAATGCATCGCCGCCATACTCTCGAATCCATTGCTGCAAAACTGACAATCGCGTAGTATAATCTTTCGGGCGTTCCAAGGGATTGGTGGCGGCAGCAGCTGTTAGTGACCGAACTACCTGGAGATGGGTCTTTCTCCTCAAGTAAGACGATAACGAATCGACCAATCCAAAGAGTGAAAGACTGACTCTGGTGAACAGCGTTCCTTGCGCAGTTCCTGCCCTCTTGCTCACTCTTTTTGCCATCCCTCGAGGGTTCCCACGCCACAACTCTCCCGAATACGTCAGACGGACATTCAAGACGCTGCTCACGAAAGATGTGCTCAGCCGCATCGACTTCCTGGGTGGATTGCTTCTACTGTTGGCCGCACTGACCCTTACCGCCGGTTTCCATGAAGCCGACTCTGTCTTTCCGTGGCGATCTGCCTATGTCATTACTCTCTTAGTCGTTTCAGGCCTTCTTTGGATTGCTCTGATATACTGAGAGCGTCGCATAACGTTGGCTGATGGCGTCCGTGAGCCAGTGCTGCCGTGGGTCTTCTTCACGAATCGTGTCGTACTCGGTCTTCTGCTGTAAGTGCTCTAGAAACTGTGATTCTTGGATGGGTCTGTTGCTAACGCCGGAACCAGCAACTCCACCTTCTTGGGCGGCTGCTGGTACGTCGGAGTCTTCAATCTCCCACAGAGGTTCCAGCTGGTACATGGCACCTCGCCTCTTTCGGCTGGCATCCGCACAATGCCATTTACGTTTGCAGCACCGTTTGGCGCCGCGTGGTCCTCCGCAGCAACTGGCAGGTTTAAAGTTCCAGTCATCTTCGTACTCCTATTCTCAGGAGTACTTCAGATCATCGGCTTTTCGCTGCTCGCTACGTTGCCGAAGACGATGGTCGCCCCAGCCCGAATGTACGGATTCCAGATCATCGCAGGCTTTGGGTGTGGAATATCAATTTCACTGCCAGCTCTGGCCATACCGTTCATAGTGGACGTCAAACACCGAGGTACGTGGAATTGAGCGAGCGTTGGTAGGATGCGCTAAGCAAAGCAGCGGTTGGCATGGGTGCAATCGGCCAGGTGAGAATCATGGGTGGCGCAATCGTTCTTTCGATTGCAACGTCAGTCTTCAATAGCTATACCCGACCGCGTCTGCAAAGCTTGCTCGAAACGCCAGACTTCGAGCCGAATCATAGCTCCAGTTATGATGCAGTGCCTGATGAGGCTGTGCGTAGCATTTTTGCGCAGGGCTACAACTTACAGATGGTCATTCTGGCTGCCTTTTCTGGGGCGCAAGTTCTGGCTGTTCTGTTGATGTGGAAAAGGAAGCACATCAAGATTTGATGCGCTCTCACGCCTGGACGCATACTAGTGGAGGACACCCGAAGTGATAAGCAAGGACGATAGGTGAGAGGTGGTCAAGGCAGATTCGTCGCTTGAGTCGAAGATCGCTCGTTAGCCAGTTTTGTACGTACAGCACATGCAACGCTCCCCTGGGCGTACACCGTGCTACTACAGACTTGCACTCCATCTGTACGTATTTAAAATTCTGCTATCTGACATGCACAATGGTCGGCACTTCGTATGCCATGTGATTGACAGACAATACCTCAGCGACCTAGCAAAGGTCACTTCCAGACAAAAGCCTGCACGTCGCGCCTGTTCACAGTAGCCACGATATCGTGACTCCTCGCTACATGGACGTGAGGAATCAGTATAAGAGCTAACCAAATACGGTACGAGTGTGTTACTCAAGATTCCGCGGCCGAGCGTAGTGACTTAAGGGGCGGCCGCAGTTACATCTTTGCGCTAGCCCACATGCTTGCACCGTTAGACAGTAGGCGTATTTATTTGTTCTGCTCTTCAGTGGCTCACATGTGTCAATCCGCTGAATAAGATGCCGCATATAGCTAGACGCCCACTGAAAGACTTGGCCCGGGGACTCTGGCTCGAGTCAGTGAGACGGAAAAGCCTTGTAAAACTTCTACCGTTCGAAAGCAGCCCGGATACGCAGTCGAGATGAGGTTAGCTGTCCATTGACGCGCCTGCATCGCATTGTAGACCAAGCTGCTTGGGTAGAAGAATATCTGCTTAAGGAAGGGCAAGGAAACATAGTGACGACTTGACGACTTGGAGCCTGGAAAGTGAGCTCAGCCCGTACCTAGCCGTGCCAGCTTTCTCTTCAATAGCCACACGATGGGCGTCAATATGAAGCTCCAGGTGTAGCTCGTATTCCTTTCGTAGTTATTTCAATCGATTCACAATGGCACTGATCATGCTGGCGTCTAGAGCGTTTTGATCAGGATGAGCGGCGAGTTGCGGCGCTTTTCCGGCCAGAGCCTGGGCGGCTCCCCGACCTTCCCCACAGTGCATGACATACTAGTCGGTTGCGGGCAAGCCGTTACCATCAAATCCTGGATGTCGACATGCATGGGGTCTTGGTGGTCTTGATGCCTGTCAGTATGTGCAGACTCGCGTCAGTCGGCAGGCTCGCATCCATCGAGTAATCTTCGCGACTTCGACTCGAGTCGCGGAAAGCTGTCAGAGTAGACGTCATGCTCGCGCATGCGTTCGTGG
>Ga0247740_1000484_pt1 | contig 19183 bp, 19 predicted proteins | sample UWRJL148409B2_FD_180942 | JGI IMG/M metagenome (GOLD analysis project Ga0247740, IMG submission 180942) | Plant litter microbial communities from Arlington Agricultural Research Station in Wisconsin, United States - UWRJ-L148-409B-2 | ecosystem: Environmental > Terrestrial > Plant litter >...
CCATCCCGGCGCCACCCCTCGCAGCGCCCGTGGCTTCGATTGCGGCCGCGAGCGCGCTGCCGGCACGCGCGCCCGTCGCTTCGCCCGGTTCATTTCCCAAGCTTTCGCTGGCCCTGCCGGTGCTGGCGCTGGCAGCGGCGGCGCTGTTTTGGTTCAAGCAGCCCGCACCTGCGCCACTGAGCACCGCCGCGCCGCTGCCCAGCGCCATCGCGCCGAGCGCGCCCAGCGTGATCGCCAACCATCACGCGGCGCCTGCTCAGGACCTGCCGCCGCGTGGCGTCGATCCCGACACTCTACCCGGCGAAGCCCCGCGGCCTAGCGAGGCGACAGCTAGCAAGCCCAGCCCCGCGAGCGCCGTGGCGATGGTTCAAACGCCAGCCCGGCCGACCAAAAGCAAGCCCACGAGGGCTGACCCTTCCACCAGCTCCGCCGACGTCGACCAAAAAACTCTCCCGCCCGATCCGGGGATGCGCCCCGCCGATAGCAGCGGCGGGCAAATGCCGACCAAGCCGTCGAGCGGGGCCGTGCAAGCCGCCCTCGGCTCGGTGCTGAGCGGCGCTCGTCACTGCGTCGCGGGTGACGACGCGCCGTCGAGCGCCGTGGTCTTGTTCGGTTCGGACGGGCGCGTGCAGCGGGTCACGGTCAGCGGAGCGGCCGCCGGCAAATCCTCCGCCAGCTGCATCGAGGCCCAACTCAGTCGGGCTCGAGTTCAACCGTTCGCCGCCCCGAATTTCAGTGTGAACGCCACGGTGCGCCCGGAATAGCCGGTGCTGAACGCCGTTTCAGAAGAAAATCCGGATCTCGGCCCGGAAAGGCCGGGGAGCGCGTTGACAAGGCCAAAAGCTTCGCTCATAGTCCCGGCCCCTCGAGCCCAACCGGGCCCTTTTTGAAGGTATTCTGATGGTTTCCTCTACTCGGCAGACTGAACGTCGTCGGTATATCCGAGCGCGCAGCCAAGGCGCCAACAACAAGGGCAGCCAAACGCCCAAATTCCCGGTCCACCAAGAGGGTTACGACCCCAAAGCGCCCGACGCGCGCAAGCCGAAGGCCTGACGCACCCGCGTCAGCGCATACCCTCGAGGATTTAAGGCGATGGCCAATCACCCGTCTGCAGAAAAACGTAATCGTCAGCGCCTAGTTCGCGCGGAACGCAACCAAGCCGTGCGCAGCTCGCTCCGCACCGCTGTCAAGAAGGCACGCGCCGCAATCGCGGCCGGTAACCCCGAGGCCGCCAAGGGCCCGGTGGCCGCCGCTTCGGTCGCGCTGGCCAAGGCCGTGAGCAAGGGCGTCGTGCACGCACGAAATGCCTCGCGCACGACCTCGCGCATCCAAGCTGCGCTGCACAAAGTCGCTCCTCGCTGAAGCCTGTCTGTCTCTACGGAGCTCGGGCGAGAGCGGTCCCCTGACCGTCGCAATTGCCCGAGCCGGCATGCTACGCTGATCCGCGTGCGTCATCAGGCGCACGCGGGAGACGTCGCGGCCCCATGCCGAGCCTGGAACAGGAGACCGAGAGGGAGCTGAGCGCCCTCGTCGGAAGTACGGTCGCCGGCAAGTACCGAGTCGACCGCATGATCGGCCGTGGTGGCATGGGTGCAGTCTTTCAGGCTGCGAACCTGGCCATCGGTAAACGCGTCGCGCTCAAATTCCTCGACCACGAGTCCGCGCGCAACCGCGAGGCCTGTCTGCGCTTTCAGCGCGAGGCCGAGACGGCCAGCATGGCCGAGAGCGCGCATATCGTTCAGATCTTCGATTCCGGGGTGACGGACAGCGGGCTCCCCTTTCTGGTCATGGAGCTCCTGACGGGTGAAGACCTGCGCGCACGGCTGGAGCGCGAAGGGCGACTGAGCGTCCCCGAGGCGCTGCGCATCGTCAGCCAGGTCTTGCGCGCCCTCGTTCGCGCGCACGAGGCCGGCATCGTGCACCGCGATCTCAAGCCCGACAACGTGTACTTGTGCGCGCGTGACGACGATCCGTCCTTCGTGAAGCTCGTCGATTTCGGGATCTCGAAGGTGGCTCACGTGCGCGCCGCGGACACGCTCACGAGCCGTGGCACGGTGCTCGGGACTGCGTTCTACATGTCGCCAGAACAAGCGCAGTCGTTCGCGGATATCGACGGCCGAACGGACTTGTTCAGCGTGGGCGCGATCTTGTTCGAGATGCTCACGGGCAAGCCGCCGCACGTGGCCCCCACGTATGAAGGCGTGCTGATCGCGATCTGCACGCAAGATTGCGCTGACGTGCGCTCGCAAGCGCCCGAAGTTCCCGCCAGCGTCGCCGCATTGCTGGAGCGCGCGCTGAAGCGCGAACGCAACCATCGCTTTCAATCCGCGCAGGATTTCCTCACCGCTATCGCCGCGCTCGACGGCACGCTGACGCAGGACAAATCCGTCTGGGCGCCCCCGTCGGCCACAACCGAACGCGAGTCGCCGCGCAGCCGCAAGCGCTACGGCACTTTGGTGGCCGGCATCATCGCGAGCTTGGCCGGCTTCGCGCTGACCGCGTATCTCGTGGCCCGCAGCACCGCTTCGAGCGCGAGCCGAGAAGCCGCGCCCACGTCACCGAGCGCCGCGAGCAGCGAAGTGGCCACCGCGCTTGCGCCGGTCGTGCTGCCGGTGAGCAGCGCGACGCGCAGCGAGCCCAGTGCGGCCCTGCGCGCGCCGGGCTCGCCAAACGCCAGCCCGCGACGCAGCGCGCCCGTCAAGCCCAGCGTGCGCCCTCCGTCCGGCCTGCAACTCAGCACCAAAGAACCGTAAAACGTGATAGCGAGGGGCAATGCGCCTGCGCGCCATCTCGGCTCTCTCGGTCGCGTGCCTGCTCGGGGTCATGCCTCGACCGGCGCTTGCCGCGCCGGATGATCGCGAGCCGGGCACGGTCACGAGCAGCGCCGAAGCCACCGCCGAAGCTCGCCGCCATTTCAAGCTCGGCATCAAGCTGTATCAAGCGACCAACTATCCGGGCGCGCTCGCCGAGTTCCAAGCGGCCTATGCCGCCAAGCCCAGTCCGAGCTCACTGCAGAACGTCGCACTTTGCCAAAAGGCACTGTTCCGCTATCGCGAAGCCGCGGCCACGTTGCAGGAATTGCTGCAAGCGCACGGCCGCGAACTGAGCGAAGGCGAGACCAAAGCCGTGAGTGAAGCGATAAGCGAGCTTCACGGCCTCGTGGGCTCGGTCGTCGTCAATGTCGAGCCGAGCGACGCAAAGGTGACGATAGACGGCCGCGCGGTGACTTCGAGTGAGCTCCGCACGGGCGTCGAGCTCAACGTCGGTGAGCACACGGTCGTCGCCGACCTGACGGGTTATGCTCGGCTATCACGGGTGATCAGCGTTGCCTCGGGGCAAAAGCAGTTGCCGATCGAGCTCAAGCTACGCGCGACGGACGGCTTTCTGAACGTGATCAGCAACGACCCGCGCGCGGCGATCGCGATCGACGGAACGACCCGCGCTTTCCACGAATGGCGAGGCAGCGTCAAACCAGACACGGATCATCTGATCCAAGTCTTTCGGGAAGGCTACGAGAGCTTCGAGACCAACGTGACCGTCGCAGTCGGCAAAACGCTCGATGTGCACGCCCAACTCGGTCCGCACATCGACGGCGACGCTCCGCCGCCGAGCGCCGAAAAGCCGGGTGCGATGCCCGCGCCACCGCCACGCCGCGTACCCCGCGGCTACTACGGGTTGCTCACGCTCGGGATCCTCGGACTCGGTCAGCACCCGCTGCAATTGACCGGGACTCGCTCGGACAGCGCAATGGGTAGCGTCGGCCTCCGCGCCGGGTATCGGCTGTGGGCGCCGGTTGCGGCGGAGTTCGTGCTCGACTTCGGCAAACTGGCCGTGACCGACGCCAAAAGCGACGACAGCCCGACGCTGCGCTCGTACTCGCTCAGGGCCGCGCGCTTCGGCCCCAACTTGCGTCTAATGACGACCGGCAAAACCCTGCGCTTCACTTCCGCGATCGGTGCGGGCGCAGTGCATCACCGGCTAGTGCTCGATCCGGCCGCCTCGGACACCGGCCTACCAGGCGGAACGGCCAGCGGCTTCGATCCGTACTTCTTGCTCGAGCTCGGCGCGCAATGGAGCATCGGGCACTTCTTGCTGGGAGCGCAGGTGATCACGTTGATCGACGGAGCCACTAGCTTGAACAAGCAAAACATCGAAGGCGCGACCAAAGCTTTCGGTAGCACCAACACGCTGCCTCTCTTCGGTCTGGCCATTCACGGTGGGTATAGTCTCTGGTAATTTCGAGTCGGCACCGGCAGCTACTGCAAAGATCGCCTGTGCCAGGAAGCAGCAGCCAAGGTGGCTGATCTCGACAGAGCGAATACGCGGGCCGTAAATACCCACTGAATCGAGAGGGTTCGGGGACCTCCGCCTTGACGCTGGCCGGCATCGTGGCCCACGCTTTCGTTTCGAGACGCGGACTTCAGGCAACAGCCGTCAGTGGGAAATAAGAGGCAGCGATGACCGAGACCAATGCCATCGAATCGTACTCCGTGGAAAATCGCACGTTTTCGCCAAGCACGGAGTTCGTGCAAGGCGCACGCATCGCGTCGCGCGAAAAGTACGACGAGCTGTACAAGGAGAGCATCGAGTCCCCAGCCACCTTTTGGCAGCGCGAGACTTCGGACTTGGTATTTCGCAAGCCGTGGTCGGCGCTGTGCGAGTGGCAAATCCCTCACTCCAAGTGGTTCGTGGGCGCCCAGCTCAACGCCAGTGAGAGCTGCCTCGATAGGCACCTGAGCACCGCCAACAAAGACAAGGCCGCCATCATCTGGGAAAGCGAGCCCGGTGAGACGGTGAGCTGGACCTACGCCGAGCTGCACGAGAAAGTCGTGGCGTTCGCGGCCGTGCTCCGCGGCCTCGGGGTCCAAAAGGGGGACCGCGTCGCGATCTACATGGGCATGGTGCCGGAAGTGGTCGTCGGCATGCTCGCCTGCGCGCGCATCGGCGCGCCTCATACCGTCGTATTCGGCGGTTTTGCCGCCGAATCACTGCGTGATCGCATCAACGATTGCGGCGCAAAGGTCGTGCTGACGCAAGACGGCGCGCTCCGTCGCGGCAACGTGGTGCCGCTGAAAGCCACTGTCGATCGCGCGGTCGAAGGCACGAAGAGCGTCGAAAAAGTCGTGGTCTACGCGCGCCTCGGAGCCAGAGCCGCGACCACGCTCACGCCCGGTCGCGACATCGATTGGTACGAAGCCGTCGCGGCGGCCAACCCGGCCCAGGGGAGCGCCGAGGTCGTAGACGCCGAGCACCCGCTGTTCATCCTGTACACCTCCGGTTCGACGGGCAAGCCGAAGGGCGTGCTGCATACCACCGCGGGCTACCTCGCCGGCACGCACCTGACCAGCAAGTACGTCTTCGATCTCAAAGACAACGATGTCTACTGGTGCACGGCAGACGTCGGCTGGATCACCGGGCACAGCTACCTCGTGTACGGCCCGCTTTCCAACGGCGCGACCTGTCTCTTGTACGAGGGCGCGCCCAATCAGCCGGATTGGGGCCGCTTTTGGCAGGTGATCGAAAAGCACAAGGTGACCGTGCTGTACACTGCGCCAACCGCGATCCGCGCCTTCATTCGCGCTGGCAATGAGTGGCCCGCTAAAGCGGACCTGTCGAGTTTGCGCCTGCTGGGCAGCGTCGGCGAGCCGATCAACCCGGAAGCGTGGATGTGGTACCGCGAGCATGTGGGCAAGAACCGCTGCCCGATCGTCGACACCTGGTGGCAAACCGAGACCGGCGCGATCATGCTGACCACGCTGCCGGGAGCGCACGCCACCAAGCCGGGCTCTACCGGTCTGCCGTTTTTTGGCGTGGTTCCGGAAGTCGTCACCCAAGACGGTAAGAAAGTGGGTGCTGGTGAAGGCGGCTTGCTCGTGCTCAAGCAGCCGTGGCCCAGCATGCTGCGCACGATCTACGGCGACGACGAGCGCTACCAGCAAGCTTACTGGAGCGAAATCCCGGGCGTGTACTTCACGGGTGACGGCGCGCGTGAAGACGCTGACGGCTACTTCCACGTGGTCGGTCGTATCGATGACGTGCTCAACGTGTCCGGTCATCGCATCGGTACGGCCGAGATCGAGAGCGCACTCGTCGCGCACCCCGCCGTGGCCGAAGCCGCCGCCGTGGGCCGCCCCGACGATCTGAAGGGGCAAGCATTGGTCGTGTTCGTGACCTTGAAGCCGCCGCACAGCGCCTCACCGGAAATGAAGAAGACGCTCGCCGAGCACGTGGCAAACGAGATCGGCAAATTCGCGCGCCCGGACTCCGTACGCTTCGCCGACAGTCTACCCAAGACCCGCAGCGGTAAGATCATGCGGCGCTTGCTCAAGGACATTGCCTCCGGCCGCGAGACCAAGGGAGACGTGTCGACCCTCGAAGATCTGAGCGTGCTCGCCAAGTTGCGCGAGGAATGAGCGCGCCTCCCCCGGCTGTCCCCGATTGAACGCGGACAGCCCTGCGGGGACCGGATAGACTCGCGCCGTGCGAGCAATCGTGATCGGCGCGGGTCGTGGCAGTCGCCTCGGCCACAACACGGACCAAATCCCGAAGACCCTGGTCGAGGTCATGGGCCGACCCATGCTCGATTGGATTTTGGACGCGCTGCACGGCGCGGGCTTCACCCGCAAAGACGTGGTCTTCGTGTGCGGCTATGCAGAAGAAGTCGTGCGCGCGCGCTATCCGGAGTTCACGTTCGTGCAGAACGCGGACTGGGCCAACAACAACATCTTGCTCTCGCTCTTGTGCGCGCGCGAACACCTCGCGGGCGGCTTCCTCTCGACCTACGCCGACATCGTGTACGACGGTGAAATCGTGCAAAAGCTGGTCGCGTCTCCCGCCGAAATCACGCTCGGCTGCGATACGGCTTGGCGTCGCCGTTACGTCGGTCGCACCCAGCACCCCGAGACCGACGCGGAAAAACTGCGTGCCGACGGTACCCGCGTGATCGAAATCAGCCGCACCATCCCGAGTGAGGTCGCCGATGGCGAGTTCATCGGCGTGATGAAGCTCGGCGCCAACGGCGCGCGCGTGTTCACGGACGCCTTCGATCGCGCTGAGCAAACTTACGGCGGCGGCCAATTTCGTGAAGGGCGCAGCTTCCAAAAAGCGTACCTGCTCGATCTCTTGCAAGAGATGCTGGAGGCGGGCGTATCGATGCACCGCGAAGATACCGCGGGCGGCTACATGGAGATCGACACTGGCCAAGATCTAGCCATGGCGAGCGGCTGGTGGGATGAATGGTTGCGCGAGAAGAAGCGGGCGGGCGGAGCGCGCCCGTGACCGCGCTCCTCGTCAGCCCCGCACAGCTCGTGCGCGAGCTCGAAAGCCGTTTGCGCGCCGATCGCCCGAGTGCACTGGCCTTCGACGCAGACGGGACGCTCTGGTCGGGCGACGTCGGGGAAGACGTATTTCGTTATGCCATTGCGCACGGTCGGCTCCGTGAAGAGGCGCGCGCCGCCCTCGAGCAGCAAGCGCAGAGCCGCGGCTTTCCGTCCTTCGCGGACGTGAATGCCACGGCGCAGCACCTGTTCGAAGCGTACTTGGCCGGCCGCTACCCAGAGCGCGAGATCTGCGAGCTGATGACCTGGTGTTTCGCCGGCCACGCGCTAACGGAAATGACGGAGCTTGCGCGCGAAGCGCTGATGGAAAGCCACCACGCGCAGCGACTACACGAAGAGCTGCGCCCGATCTTGGACTTTGCCCGCGCGAACGGCGTGCGCACGATCGTCGTCTCGGCGTCGCCGCGCGCGACGGTCGAGCTCGCCACGCGCGCGTGGGGCTTCGCCGCGCATGACATCGCGGCAAGCACGCCGCGCGTCGTCTCGGGCGTGATCGCACCCGAGATGGACGGCGCCTTGCCGTACGGCGCGGGTAAGTGCGTGGCGGGGCGTGCGCTACTCGGGGACCTGCACTGGCTAGGCGCCTTCGGTGACAACGTGTTCGATTTGGAGATGTTGCTGGAGGCCGAGCTTGGCGTCGCGGTGCGCCCCAAGCCAGCGCTGCGCGCGCGGCTCGGGGAAATCCCGGGTGTCCGCTTGCTCGACGCGGATTTTCGAGCAGGTTGAAGGCCGCCGCAGCGCGCGCTTCGTGCCGGCCGTTGTTCCGGGCAAAGCTTCGCGCTACTGCTACCCGTTCGATGAACTCTTCGTTCCGACTCCCCTCCTTCACGCGCATATCCTGCATTGCCCTGGCCCTCGTCAGCCTGCCCGCTTGCGGCGGCAGTGAACCCGCCGCGCAAGCCCCCGCGCCGACCATCGAAGCCAAAGAAGATGCGCCGCACGGAGTGTCGACCTCCGCCGAAATTGGCGGACTGAACGAAGAAAAGGTCGACAAAACCTTTCAGCGCGCACTGTCCGATTTCCAACGCTGCCTGGACGACGGCGCCAAGCGCGTCGAGTTCTTGGGTGGCTCGGTCGCGTTCTTTCTCAAAATCGACGCCGACGGCCGTGTCGATCACGCGCACCTCGAGAAATCCACGGTCGGTGACCGTGATACCGAAAAATGCATGCTGGCGAGCCTGCGTAGCAAGAAATGGCCGAAGCCCGTAGGCGGCCTGCACGGCCTAGCGCGCAAATCGTTCGACTTCGATCCGCCGAACGACGTGCGCGCTCCCACGAGCTGGGACAGCGAGCACGTGTCGGACGCGGTAGGTCGGCTGTCTCGCAAGCTCTCGGCTTGCAAAAAGGCCGGCAGCGGCACGTTCGAAGCCACCGTCTACGTGGCGACCGACGGATCCGTGTTGGCGGCAGGTGTCACGCCGCCCAATGAAAGCGGCGAGTCGGACGTGGATTGCCTGGTCTCGACCTTGAAAGGCGCGACCCTACCTTCGCCCGGTAGCTGGCCGGCCAAGGTGACGTTTTCGCTGTGACCCACCGCGAGCAAAAGACGTTCACGATCACCCTGCACTTGTCGGCCGATTTCGCGGACGATTACACGGGGGATGACGACGGCTTTGCCTGGCACGAGCGCTTCCAGCGAACGGTGCGGCCGGCCCTCGTGGCCGCGCTGTACGATGCGCTGCGGCTCCAACCGCGCTTCCGCGCCGTCTCCGCACCGCGCGGACGCGATCCGGAGTCGGCGCTCGACCTCGACGTGACCTACGAAGCGCCGAAGCCGGGCTGAAGGTCGACTTCAGCCCGCGCTGAACGACAGTTCGACGATTGCGTGGGGCCCGGCGACCTTGGTCGGTGCCGCATCCACGCTCGGCGTGCTGCTCGAGGGCGCGGGCGTGAACTTCATGCGCGAGGCGGCTACGCCGCGAGAACTCAGAGCGCTCAGCAGCGCCGGGCCGCGCCTGTCCGCGTCGGCGGAGGGCAAAGCGAGATCGAGCCCGCTTTGCGCGTGTAGCGTGAGCACGCGGCTGATGGCCGCGAGGGCGTCGTTCATCCCGGTGCGTAACGTGCCGTCGTCGTTGAACCAGAGTTCGGGCGCTGCGCTGAGCAGCACGTGGCCATCGCGCACGTCTATCGTCAGCTCCCCGCTGGTCACGCGCTCGCCCAGGGCCGACGTCAGATCGCGCGTCAAACGAGCGATGGCCACGGTTTGCGCTTCGTTCTGCTCGAGCTCTAGCTTGCGCGCTTGCGCAGCCTTGAGCGATTTTTCGAGGTCGGCCTTCTGCTCGGCGTAAGAGCGCAAATTGTCGCCCACGCGCGCCAGCTCGCCGCGCAATTGGTCGACGAGGCCCGTGGCTTCGTCGCGCTCTTTGACGGCCACGCTGCTCTCGAGCTTGGATTCCGAGACCGACTGCTCGGTCTCGGCCAGCTTCTGCTCGCGTTGGTTCAGCTCTGCGACGGCCGCATCCAACTTGCTGCGAGTGATGGCGAGTTGCGCCTCCGCGCGCTGGCGGCCAGCGAACTCGACCTCACTCGCCGACTTGGCCTCTTCATAGCGCGCCGCGGGCACGCACGCGTTGAAGACGCCCGCGATCGCGGCGATGGAGGCCACGTGCAGGATCAAGCGCGGTGCGAGCGCGACGGCGTGATAAAGCATGCGCAATGCGCCCGGTTCCGCGAGTCTTGCCCAAAGTTTCTTGATACGGCGAGTGACGGACATAGCTTCTCGATTCCTCAGTGCAAAACGTCGCCGCGCACGCTCATGAAGTCGAGGTGCTCGGCCAAAATCAATCTATCGACGTCGGCGATGCGCACGAACTTGAACGCTTGGCGCGATTCGCGAGACCAAATCGGACGCGCCAACGCGCGAACGGGCTTCAGGTACTCGGGCAGCTGTAGCTCGAGCCGCTGAAGCAGCGGCCAATCGAACTCGGCAATCGGGCGCCCGCGATCGATCACGATACCCGTCGGCGAAACATCGATGCCGCGATACTGAGAGCAGAGCGACCCGCGCTGCGCGAGGACTCGAAAGTCCGTTCGGGTTCTGAGACCAACACGTCGATCCATGGCGAGATCCTCCGGCTGACCAACAGCGTACCCTAATGTAGTTTTATGTGTGCAAATTACTTACATCAGACTGTACTTCGATAAGTGCTAAAACGCAGCGCTTTCGTGGGCGGCTCCGCCGAAACTTTGGCCGAATCGTGCAAGGCGGTTAGGTCGAGGCGATGAGCTGGGCTCGATCCCGCGCTCTGCGCGCCCTGCCCCTGATGGCAACCTTGGCTGCCCTGCCCGCGACTCGGGCCGGCGCGGCCGAGCCGCGCCCGACGCTCGATCTGGATCGGATCGCTCAGCGAGCGGGGCGCTGGGTCGCCCCGCTCGCTTCCGGGGGCGAAGCCGTGCTCACGCTCGACTCGGATCTGCAGCGTGCAGCGATCAAGCTACTCAGCGCCGCGAACCCAGTGCGTGGCGGCATGGTCGTGTTGGACGCGCGCAGCGGTAAGGTCCTGGCGTGGGCGGAGAGCGCGCGCGACGGCCGGCACCACCAAGTGCTCGCCACTTCACGCGTGCCCGCCGCGAGCGTGTTCAAGCTGGTCACGACGGCCGCGTTGTTCGAGACCACATCGCTCAGCCCGAAGGAGCAAGTGTGTATCTCCGGCGGCTCGCACGGCATCGAGCGCCGGCACCTGGACGCCCCGCGCGGCGCGGCGATCGAGTGCTCGCCGTTTTCATCCGCCATCGGCTACAGCAAGAACGCGGTATTCGCGCAGCTGGCCACGCATCGCCTGCTGCGCAACGGCCTGGTAGATACCGCGCAAGCGCTCGGCTTCAACGGCCCCGTGCCTTTCGACGTCGATGTGCCCGTAGGTACGCTCGAGGTACCGTACGGTGATCTCGAATTTGCGCGCACCGCCGCAGGATTTCAGGGCAGTACGCTCTCCCCCCTGGGCGGCGCGCATCTCGCCAGCGTGATTGCCCACGGGGGCCAGGCGATCCGCATTCGCATGACCGAGGCGCTCGACGACGCTGGCAGCGCCGACCCCGGCGCGTCGAGTGAGCCGAACGAACCCAGCGCGCCGAGCGACGATGCGGCGCAGGTCATCGGCCGCGTGCTCAAGCCGCTCACCGCCGCGCGTATGCGACGCATGATGGAGCTCACGGTGCGGAGCGGGACGTCACGGCGCGCGTTCAGCGATCCGAATGGTCGCCCGTACTTGGGCAGCATGCGGGTGTCGGGCAAGACCGGTACGCTCCGCCCAGAGGCGAACGAAGGCATGACCAGTTGGTTCATCGGCTTTGCGCCTAGTGACAAACCCGAGATCGTGATCAGCGTCATGCTCGAAAACGGCGCGGTCTGGCGACACAAAGCCAACGAGCTCGCGCGCGACCTGCTGCGCAATTACTTCCATGGCCACGGCAGGCCATGGATCAGCGATCCGCTGATCCCCACCGGCAGCGTGCCCGCACGCTAACGCGGTCGGTGCTCCGCTTCGCCGGGGGGCGGCTTTTCGGCTATGCTCATTGCTAGATGGGCAAAGCACGCTTCGGCTGGTTGGTTCGCGGTGGACTGTGCCTCGCGCTCGCGAGCTGCGTGGAACCGCCCGGGGCCGCGCGCATCATCGGGCCGGATGGCACCCGCATGCTGCACGTGCACTGTGCGGAGGAACAAGTCGCGTGCTTCCAGATCGCCGGCAGTCATTGCCCGCACGGCTACGATCTTTCGCCGATCTTCGACCCGCATGACGGCAACTTCTTGGTGCGTTGTCGCGATCCCCAAGCCGCCCCCGTCGGCATCGCCAGCGCCAAGGGTACGCGCCCGAGCAGCAACCCGGCAGCAGCCCCGGATGATCGCTGGCCCCCCGCAGAAGTCGCGACACCGACCGAGCCGTGGCCCGCAAGCGCCAGTAGCACGCTACCGCCCGCGCCGCGCAACGCGAGCGGCACGGTCGATCTCGGGTATTGATTAGCGACGACGGCGATACAGGAGCGCGAGACCCGTCAACGCGCTCAGCAGCGCGAGCGCGGCATGGCGGCTCGGTGCCCCGGGCACGCTGCAACCGCACTTACCGTCCGCCTTCGCGTCAGTCCCAGTGCCCGCGTCGGGGCCAGCGTCGGCGGCGGCGGTCGCCGATGCGGCGCTCGCCGCGCCGGTAAGCCCGAGCGACGGAATCGGCGTCTTCAGCATGGCCGCGGGCTTGATCTGAGTGCGGCTCTTGCGCGTCAGATCTTCGGCGATCCACGTCTTGCGCAGGCCGCGGTAATCACGCGGCGCCTTGCCCCAGCGGTAGCGCTCCGGGTTCTTGCATTGGATCACCGGCACCCAGGGGTGAAAGTTGTTGTACCGGACCTGGAACTTGTTCTGGCTGGCGGGCGCGACTTCGCTGGCGGCTTCGCCCTTTTGCCCTTTGGGTTGCGCCACGCCACCTTCGACCGGGCCGCTCGCAGGGCCGAATTGCGGGTCATTCGGCAGTGTTTTCTCGTCGTAGCGGTAGTGCACGCGAGACACGACGTACTTGTGGCGCGAGAGCAAGGCTTGGCGTGTGACGACCGTCTTGCGATCTTCCTTGGCCTGCTTCTCCTTTGCCTTCCGCTCCTTGGGCTTGAGATCCTTGGTTGCCTCCTTGAAAGCGGTTGCCTCTTCTTTGGTTGGCTCGGGCGGCTTCGGCTGGCGCTCTTCCTTCGGCACCGAAAGCTCGAACACGTCGCCACCCAGGCTGAGCAGCTCCGAGATCTGCAGCGGCTCGGTCGCGCAGGGCTGACCGCAGCCATCACTCGGCCAAGCGTACTCGCTCAAGAACGCGCCCGGGTTCTTCTGCTGGATGATGTCTTGCAGCGCGGCGTAGAACTCCCCAATGCGCTCTTTGACCAGGAAGTCGACTTCGACGTTGGTGGGGGGGAACAGGTTCTTGTAGTTCTTGCTCTCGTAGCGTTGCTCCGGGTCGATCGCGTAGACGATCAACTCTTGCGGCTTGCCGCCGGAGTTCACCAAGCCCACGCGATCGGGGATGGTCGTGTAGGGCTGCTCGGTCCAAAAACGAATCGGCGAGAGCTGCGCGCGATCTCCCCCCACGAGCTCGATACGGTTGGTATCGACCTGCGCGACGACGAGCCGCATGCCGGCTTGCACGTAGGGCGCGACGGCCTGCTCGGCACCCGCGGGCACGGAGTAGCCCTTGCTCTTCAGCCAGCCCGCGACCGATTCGTCTTTGCCCAGCAGGGTGAACGAGTACTCCCCTTCCTTCTGCTTGGCTTGCACGTCCAGCGACAGCTCTTTGGCCACTTTCGTGGTGCTTTGCGGCATATCCCCGCCGCCCAAGAACGCGCTGGACGAGTCCGCCTTCATGTTCCGTTGCCACTCTTGCTCGACCGGGCCCGGGTCACACGGGTCTTGCTCCCAGTATTCGTGAAAACGCGGCGCGCTGATGGCATCCACGCGGTCGACGAATTCACGTTTGAGCGTGGTCACGCGGTCGATGGCGACGTCGGGAGGCACCACCAAGACCATGGCGAACGGATCGAGCGGCCCCTCGTAGTCGGACATGACCGTGACCGCCGTCGCGTTGCCCTTTTTCATCAACACGATCTGAGTCGAGTTGATCTTGATCTCGGTCTTGGTTTTGGAAGCCAAAAATCCAGGAAACGCCTGAGCAGGGGCAGCCCCAACCAGCGACAGACCAGCGGCAACGAGCGCCGAAAACGCGAAAGAGCGGGCTTTCATCGCGCGGGAGGCTATCAGATTTTTCCCGTAAACCAGCGTGAATCGCGAGCAACATTGCTACAGTAGCGCGATGGCAGGGCTGTCATTTCGTGAGCGGATTCGCCGCTCTTTCGAGGAAGAGCCGCCCGAGACGGAGCTCGACGCGCCTCGGACCGCGGCTATCGCGCTGATCTTGCTCGACCTCGAGGTAGCGCCGGAGCTGCTGTTGATCGAACGCGCCACGCGCGAAGGCGACCCATGGTCGGGCCACATGGCGCTGCCCGGCGGCCACCGCGAGCCGAGCGACGCCGATCTGGCCGCCACTGCCGAGCGGGAGACGCTCGAAGAAGTGGGATTCGATCTACGGGCGCAGGGTGAGCGCATCGGCCGCCTCTCGGACTGCCAACCCATCCGCGGCGTTCCGATCGCGGTCCGTCCCTTCGTGTATCTGCTTCCGGCGCGCCCGGCGCTCGTGCTCAGCGCCGAAGTTCGACGAGCGTTGTGGGCGCCCGTGACCCCGCGGCTCGGCGGCGCGCGGGCGACCTACACGCTCACGCGAGACGGCCAGCGCCTCGAATTTCCTGCCTGGGAGCTAGAAGGTCGCCTGGTCTGGGGTTTGACGTACCGCGTGCTGGACGAGTTTTTCCGCAGGTTTAACGGGGTTTTGGCGGAGTAGTGAGCGGCGTTGGACAACTCGCAGCAGCCGCGATAGGAGCCCAGCGGGTGACCCTACCCGACGCTGCCCTCGCCGCGCCACCGGACCTGTGCTCCGCGTGTTCCGGCGCACTCGATCCGCTCGGTCGGTGCACCAAGTGCGGGGCGGTCTTCGGCGAATTCTACCGTTGCCCCCTATGCCAAGCGGTCGCCGACGTCGAGCCGAGTCAGAGCCTTTACTATGCGTGCCGCAGCTGCGGCAGCCCGCGCATTCCCCCGACCGAGAGTCCGAGCTCCGCGCCGGAAGTCGCACTTTTGCGCACCGCGCGCAGTGAGCAACTGCGTGCCGGCGCGTTTCGAGCCGGTGCCGCGTTTGCGCTCGCGTCGGGTGGGCTATCGCTCTTGGTCACGCTGGTCGTACTGCTGGTGACTACTCCCGGGGACATCGCCAAGGTGGCGGCCGTGCTCGCGAGCGTCGTCCCCTTCCTTCTCTCGTTCTTCGCCTGGCGCCGCGCGGGCGGGCATGCGCGCAAGCTACAGACTTCTTTGCAGCAGGCCTGGCTTTTGGCAGCCTCACGGCTCGTCGCCAGCCGTGGGGGCTCGATCGCGACGCCGGAGTTGGCGCGCCTACTGAGGGTCGATGAAGCCCGCGCCGAGTTGCTCTTGGCCGAAGTGAGCGTGCAACATTTCATCGAGCAACCGTCTGAACTGACCGCTCGAGTGCGCGTTACAGAACTAGCTGACCCGGCTGAGCAGGCCGCGGCTGCCGAGCCGACGCCGGCGACCGAAGCGTCGATCGTCAGCAAGCAATCATCTTCCAACGAACGAGCATGACCTCCGAGTCAGACATCATCGAACGCCGCCGAAAAGAGCCCTGGTGGCAGCGGACCCTGCGCGAAGCCGCGATCCATGATTTTGCCGTCTTTGCATTTCTGCTGTTTTTGAATGCCGCGGTGCTCGGCACCGCGGACAGCCCCGAGCGCAGCGCCTGTCTGGTCCGCACGGGCGGGCTGCTGTTCGCGTTCTTGGTCAGCATCGTGCTCGTGCGTGGGCGGATATTGAAGCGCTCTTGGGTAGCCGCGCTGATCTATCGACTCGGCATCTACGGTGTGGTGCAGGTCAGCTACTTTTTTCTGAAGCACATCCTGCCGCTCGTCAATACGACGACCCTCGACCAAAAGTTGTACGAGTTCGATTTGGCCGTATTCCATTTCGAACCCGCGATGGCCTGGGATCGCTACGTGAACCCCGCGACGACCGAGTGGTTCTCGTTCTTCTACTTCGGCTACTTCTTGCTCATGGCCGTGCACGTCGTGCCAATTCTGTTCTTCGGTCGACGCAAGCAAATCGTCGGTGAGTTCACGTTTGCGATGCTGATCTTGTTCAGCATTGGTCACACGCTGTACATGATCGTCCCCGGCTATGGGCCATACCGCGCCATGGCGGACGCATTCCAAAACCAGTTCCCGAACGGGCCCTGGCACCAACTGGTCATGAACGCCGTGCACCAAGGCGGCGCGCAGATGGATATCTTCCCCTCGTTGCACACGGGCGCGCCCACGTTGCTGGCGCTGTTCTCGTACCGTAACCGCAAGGAGATGCCGTTCCGATACACGTGGCCGGTGGTCACCTTCTGCACCGTGAACATCATCATTGCGACGATGTTCTTGCGCTGGCACTACCTGATCGACGTCGTGGCCGGCTTTAGCATCGCGGTTAGTGCGGTGCTGCTCTCACGCCCGATCGTGCGCTGGGAAATCGCACGCCGTCGACGCGAAGGCCTGGGCGAGCTCTGGCCCGAGTTCTCGAATGCACCGTTGAGCGGGTCAGGCTCGGGGTCGAAAGACTTGGCGGGCGGGATCGCGGCGGCTTAGGGTCGGGCGGCTTTGCTCGGGCGTCAGCGGAAGCACGTTCACGTTCACGTTCACATTCACCTTCGCGTCCGCGGGCGACGACTAGCTGCTGGCTAGTGCTTCGACGACTAGATCGCGAAAGGCGCTGACCTTGGCGGGCAGATTGCGCGCGGGCGGGTGCACGACCCAGACGCCACCGCTGGCCAAGGGCAGCTTGGGCAACACCGCTTGCAAGGTCCCCGCGCTGAGCTCCGGTTCAGCCAAAAACTTGGGCAAGACCACGATACCGGCTCCAGCGCGGGCCGCGGCCCGCGCGAAAAACATGTCGTCACATCGGATCCGCCCACGCGCCGCGATGCGCTGCCGGCCCCGACCGATATCGACCAAGAGCGACTCGGCCCCGACATAGGTCACCCAGTCGTGAGCACGCAGCTCGCCTGCCGTGCGCGGAACACCGCGGCGCGCCAAGTACTGCGGAGCCGCCACCAGCTGGGTCTCCAGCTTTCCGACGCGGCGCGCGACCAGCGTGGAGTCGCGCAGGCCTCGCTTGGCGGCAAAGCGAATCGCAAGGTCGAAGCCGCCCGCGACGAGATCGACGATGCCGTTGTTGGCGTGCACTTCGACCTGCACCGCGGGATGGCGAGCGACGAAGCGCGCCACCAGCTCGGCGACGACGGTGGCCCCGAAGTCGATGGTGCAAGTGATGCGTAGTAAGCCGGAGGGGGTTTCGGTACCGGGCGCGACCGCGAGAGTCTCGGCGAGCGAACTGACCAGCGGCTCGACCTGCGACAGCAGCGCTTCACCCGCATCACTCAGTCGCAGGCGACGCGTCGTGCGGTGCACGAGCTGTTGGTTCAGCGTGGTCTCCAGGCGAGCCAGCGCGCGACTCACGCTCGACTTGGGCACGCGCAGCTTGGCCGCTGCGCCCGACACGCTCGCCGCGCGGGCGATCGCCACGAAAACCGCCAGGTCATCCAAGCTCGGGGACATTGTTCCGAATTTGGAACGATACTAACTCAAACACCCTCCCTGTGCACCAGTCGGTTGGGGGCCTAGGTTCGGGTTCATGGCAAACAATGGTCCGCTGCTGGTTACGGGTGCTTCAGGTCATCTCGGTCGCCGCGTCGTGGAGCTGCTCCTAGCCTCCCCCGGCACACCGCCCCGCAAAGTCATCGCGCTCACCCGCTCGCCGGAAAAGCTGTCCGACCTCGCGGCGCGCGGCGTAGAGGTGCGTCAGGGTGACTTCGATCAACCGGCAAGCTTGCAGGCCGCGTTCGCCGGTGTCGAACGCTTGCTGATCATCAGCACCGATGCGCTCGATCGCCCCGGCCACCGTCTCGAGCAGCACTTGGCAGCTGTGAGCGCTGCGCGTGCGGCGGGCGTGAAACACGTCATCTACACGTCACTGGTCAACCCGGGCCCGGAGTCGCCGGTCACGCTCGCGCCCGACCATTGGGGCACCGAAACTGCGCTGCGCGAGAGCGGCCTCGGCTACACCGTGCTGCGCAACGACTTGTATACGGATTTCTTGTTGATGGGCCTGCCGCACGCGGTCGCCTCGGGCAAGCTCGTCAATTCGTACGCAAACAGCAAAGTGAGCTACGTCACGCGTGAAGATTGCGCGCAGGCAGCGGCCGCTGCGCTCTCCGGCTCCTTCGAGGGCAAGACCGTGCTCGACGTCACCGGCCCTGCCGCAATCACGCAGTCGGAGCTGGCCGCCATCGTCAGTGAGCTCACGGGTAAAACGGTCGAGTACGTGGCCGTCACTCCGGAGACCGCGACCCAAAACCTGCAGGGCGCGGGCTTGCCGCTACCGGTCGCTCAGCTCTTGGTGTCGTTCGAAGTGGCGGGCACGCTCGGGCAACTCGCGGTGGTCAGCAGCGCGGTGCGCGATCTCACGGGTAAAGCGCCGCAAAGCGTGCGTGAGTTCTTGAGCGAACAGCGCGCCGCGCTCGGCTGATTTGGCCGAGCTCTGGCCTCGGCGCAACACGCCGCCGAAGGCTCCGACGGTGCGCGACGTAGCGCGTGACCATCAACCAAAAACTCGAGCCTGGTTCAGCGAACGAAGCGCAGCAACGGCGAGCGCGCGGAGCGAGTGCACTCCGCGCGCGGCCTCGGGCTCACTTCTCGAAGACTTGAGCGGCGGCCATGCCTTGACCGGCCGACACGGTGACCACGACCTTCATCGTGCCGCCCATGGGCAGCGCCCATTTGTAGCAATTGGGCTGCTGACCGACGATCGCGGTCGAGCCCTGGCTGCTGTCGGCAGCGACCACCGCCGCGGGCAGACCCGGGATGGCGATCGACGGCACGAGCTGGATGTCCAGGTTGGTGATGGTCGGCACGCCCGCGCCGACGATCGTGTAGCACTTGCCCGGGTTCATCTGCACGGTCTGCTCGAGCGACTGACCTTGTCCGAAGTTGCCGGCGATCGCGGCACCCACGGCCTTGGCGCCCGGCGCGGCCGCGGTGGCTGCGAGGGGCGCGATCAACGAGGTCACGATCTGCGCGGTGGCAGGGTCGAGCGGAGTGGCGGCCGCACCGGTCGGAGCTGCCGTCGCAATGCCGGGCAGGCCCGGGATGGTCGGGGTAGTGGCGGCGGGCGCGGTCGCGACGGGCGTGGTGGCCGCGGGCGCAGTGCCGGTCGG
>Ga0247740_1000485_pt1 | contig 19169 bp, 15 predicted proteins | sample UWRJL148409B2_FD_180942 | JGI IMG/M metagenome (GOLD analysis project Ga0247740, IMG submission 180942) | Plant litter microbial communities from Arlington Agricultural Research Station in Wisconsin, United States - UWRJ-L148-409B-2 | ecosystem: Environmental > Terrestrial > Plant litter >...
TGGGTGCCCCAGTGTGCCGCAGGGATCACGGGGATGCCCTGCTCGAGCGCGGTTCGCACCGCTCCGGTCTTGCCACGCATCGGCCACAGGTCGGGGTCGCGGGTGAGCGATCCCTCGGGGTAGACGACGACGGCGAGGCCCTGGTCGGCGATCTGCTTCGCCGCGGAGAGCGGGTCGCTGCGCTTGCCGGAGCCCGCGCGTTGCACCGGGATCTGACCGGAGGCGTGCAGCAGCCTGCCGATGACGGGCACGTCGAACAGCGACGCCTTCGCCATGTAGTGCGGCATGCGCCCGACCTTCCACATCGCGACGCCCACGATGAGCGGGTCGATCTCGCTGTAGTGGTTCGGGGCGAGCACGAAGGCGCCGGTCTTCGGCACGTTCTCGACACCGCTGAGCTTGAGCTTGGCGATCAGGTCGATCGGAGGCACAGCCATAGCGGCCATCAGCCGGAAGATCGGTGTCTTCTCCGACCCGGCCTGGCGATCAGCGATCACGCGGGTTAGCCCTCGTAGACGAAGTCGGCCCCAAGCGCGCGCAGCTTGTCGATGAAGTGCTCGTACCCGCGGCTGATGATGCCGACGTTGCTGATGGTCGACTGACCCTCGGCCGTGAGCGCGGCGATCAGGTGGCTGAAGCCGCCACGGAGGTCGGGAACGCGGATGTCTGCACCGTGCAGTTTCGTCGGACCCGTGATGACCGCCGCCTGCTCCAGCGGACGGCGCGGCACGCGGCGCGTGACCGACTCGAGGCCGTCTTTGTGCACGACGATGTCGGCACCCATCTCGATGAGGGCGTCGGTGAAGCCGAAGCGGTTCTCGTACACGGTCTCGTGCACGACGGAGATGCCCTGCGCTTTGGTGAGGGCGACGATGAGCGGCTGCTGCCAGTCGGTCATAAAGCCGGGGTGCACGTCGGTCTCGACGACGACGGGCTTGAGCTCTCCACCGGGGTGGTAGAAACGGATGCCGTCTTCGTGGATGTCGAACGCGCCGCCGACCTTGCGGAAGATGTTGAGGAAGTTCATCAGCTCGGCCTGCTTGGCACCGCCGACGAAGATGTCGCCCTCGGTCGCGAGCGCGGCGGAGGCCCAGCTGGCGGCCTCGTTGCGGTCGAAGAGCGCACGGTGGTTGTAACCCTCGAGCTTCTCGACGCCCTCGATGAAGATCACGCGGTTGGGCTCGACGTTGATGATCGCGCCCATCTTCTGCAGGATCGCGATGAGGTCCATGATCTCGGGCTCGATGGCAGCGTTCTTGAGCTCGGTGACGCCCTTCGCGCGCACGGCAGTGAGCAGGACCTGCTCGGTCGCGCCGACGCTCGGGTAGGGCAGCTCGATCTCAGCGCCGGTGAGGCCGTTCGGCGCGGTGAGGCGGATGCCCTCGTAGCTCTTATCGACGACGGCACCGAAGGCGCGCAGGGCGTCCATGTGGAAGTCGATCGGGCGGTCGCCGATGCGGCAGCCACCCAGGTCGGGGATGAGCGCTTCGCCGAGACGGTGCAGCAGGGGTCCGCAGAACAGGATCGGGATGCGGCTCGAGCCGGCGAGCGCGTCGATCTTGGCGAAGTGCGCGCGCTCGACGTTGCTCGGGTCGAAGGTGAGTTCGCCCTCCGCGGTCTTGGTGACCGAGACGCCGTAGGCCTCGAGCATTCCCGTGACGACGCCGACGTCGCTGATGTCGGGAACGTCCTTCAGAACCGACGGGCTCTCGGCGAGCAGGGCCGCCACCATCGCCTTGGTCGCAAGGTTCTTCGCGCCGCGCACTTCGATGCGACCACGTAGCGGCTTGCCGCCGTTGATCACGATCTTGTCAGACTTCAATCCGACCCTCTCACCAGCCTTGTGGGCATCTTGTATAAGAGAATTCATTGAGGAACACCTTCACTGCTTGTCTAGCGGGATCTGCCTTATTTGGCGGGGAGAGTCAGGGGCCGCCAGCTTTCGCGGCGGGATTCGAACTCCGTTATCTGCGCTTCGTCGCGCAAGGTCAGACCGATATCGTCGAGGCCTTCGAGGAGGCGCCACCTAGTGTAGTCATCGATCTCGAAAGGCACGGTCAGGTCGGCGACGCGCACATTTCGTGCTACAAGGTCGACCGCCACGTCGAGACCGGGGCTGGCTTCGAGCAGCGCCCAGATCTTCTCGACATCGGCCTCGGTGACCTGGGCCGCGAGCAGCCCCTGTTTGCCCGAGTTGCCCCGGAAGATGTCGCCGAAGCGCGAGCTGATCACGGCGCGGAAGCCGAAATCGCGCAGCGCCCAGACGGCGTGTTCGCGGCTCGAGCCGGTTCCGAAGTCGGGCCCGGCGACGAGCACGCCGCCCTTGTCGTAGGGCGGGGTGTTGAGGATGAACCCGGGGTCTTGACGCCAGCCGTAGAACAGCGCGTCTTCGAAACCGGTCTTCGTGACCCGCTTGAGGAACACGGCGGGGATGATCTGGTCGGTGTCGATGTTCGAGCGCTTGATCGGCACGCCGACGCCCGAGACGGTGGTGATCTTGTCCATTACGCCGTTACCTCCGCGCTCGTCGCTTCGACCGGCTCGGCGATCGTGCCCTCGACGTCCCACGGCGACGACAGAGTGCCGCGGATCGCCGTGGCCGCTGCCACGAGCGGCGACACGAGATGTGTGCGCCCGCCCTTGCCCTGGCGGCCCTCGAAGTTGCGGTTCGAGGTGGAGGCGCAGCGTTCACCGGGGGCGAGCTGGTCGGGGTTCATGCCGAGGCACATCGAGCAGCCGGCGAACCGCCACTCTGCGCCGAACTCTTTGACGATCTGGTCGATGCCCTCGGCCTCGGCCTCGATGCGCACGCGGGCACTGCCCGGAACAACCATCACGCGAACGCCGTCGGCCTTCTTCTTGCCCTTGATGATCGACGCGAAGGCGCGGAGGTCTTCGATGCGACTGTTGGTGCAGGAGCCCATAAACACGGCGTCGACCTTGATGTCTTTCATCGGGGTGCCGGCCGCGATGTCCATGTACTCGAGGGCCCGCTCGGCGGCGGAACGCTCGTTGGGGTCGACGATGTCGGCGGGGTTCGGAACCGGCTCGCTCAGCGAGACGCCCTGGCCCGGGTTGGTGCCCCAGGTGACGAACGGCTCGAGAGTGTCGGCGTCGAGGAAGACCTCGGCGTCGAACACGGCGTCGTCGTCGGTTGCGAGGGTCTCCCAGTAGGAGACGGCGTCGGTCCAGTCTTGGCCGGTGGGCGCGTGCGGGCGGCCCTCGAGGTAGTCGTAGGTGGTCTGGTCGGGAGCGACCATGCCGGCGCGGGCGCCGGCCTCGATCGACATGTTGCAGATCGTCATGCGGCCCTCCATCGAGAGCGAGCGAATGGCGCTGCCGCGGAACTCGAGCACGTAGCCCTGTCCGCCGCCGGTGCCGATCTGCGCGATGACCGCGAGGATGATGTCTTTCGCCGTGACCCCGGGGCGCAGCGTGCCCTCGACGGTGATGGCCATGGTCTTGAACGCCTTGAGCGGCAGAGTCTGCGTAGCGAGCACGTGCTCGACCTCGCTCGTACCGATGCCGAACGCCATCGCGCCGAACGCGCCGTGGGTCGAGGTGTGCGAGTCGCCGCAGACGACGGTGATGCCAGGCATGGTGAGCCCGAGCTGCGGGCCGACGACGTGCACGATGCCCTGTTCGATGTCGCCCAGCGAGTGCAGGCGCACACCGAACTCGGCGGCGTTGTTGCGCAGCGTCTGGATCTGGGTGCGGCTGGTGAGGTCGGCGATCGGCTTGTCGATCGCGAGCGTCGGGGTGTTGTGGTCCTCGGTCGCGATCGTCAGATCGAGGCGACGCACGGGGCGGCCGGCCAGGCGCAGCCCGTCGAAGGCCTGCGGGCTGGTGACCTCGTGCAGCAGGTGCAGGTCGATGTAGATGAGGTCGGGCGATCCGTCTTCGCCCTTCACGACCAGATGGTCGTCCCAGACCTTCTCAGCCAGGGTGCGAGGCCGCGCGGCCTCGGAAGTATTCGGTGCAGTCATTTCAGCGGTCCTTCTTCTTTTCGAGTGATCAGCCAACGAAAGAACTCCGCGACGAGGAGGGCCTGGGTTAGGCCTCGCCGCGGCAGCGAAGGAGAAGGAGCCGCTCGAAATGCATTCCCCGAGAGTATCACCCGACAGGTGCTGGCGCCGGTAAGGGACGCTCAGGATCGCGTGACGCGCATCACGAACTCGCCGAGCTCGAGGTCGGCTCCCGCGGGCACGACGACCCGCGTGCCCGGTGCGACCTCGGTCACGTCGTCGCCGACCACGACGTACACGCCGTTGGTCGAGTCGAGGTCGTGCACCCAGAGCGCTCCCCCGTCGATCTCGAGCAGCGCGTGGGTCTTCGAGACCGACTTGGTGAGGTCGACAACGGGAAGCAGCGTGGCCTCCGGCAGGTCGGCGGATGCCGCGGGGTTGCGTCCGATGAGCACGCTCGCGTCGAGCGCGACGGTCGCCCCGCCGTCGGGGAGCGCGAGGCGCCAGACGCGCGCCGGGGCGGCGACTGCGACGGGAGAGGTCGGCGGTGCGGGGTCGGGCGCGGCGGGCGCTTCGACGGGCTCAGCGACCGCGGCGGGCTCAGCGACCGCGGCGGGCTCTACGACCGCGGCGGGCGTGTCGACAGGCTCGGCGGGCGGGTTCGGCTCGGCGGGCGGGTCGGGAAGCACGGGGGTCGCGCCGATCACCGTCGGCACGAAGACGATCTCGGGAGCGGGCTCCCGGGCGGGCGGCGTTCGCGCCGGCACCTTGTACGTGCCGGAGTCGAGCGCGATACCCGGCGGTAGCGAGATGAACTCGGCCTCGTCGGTCTCGCTGGCGGACGCGGCATCCGCGGTCTTCGAGGCCGTCGGCACTCCGGGCGGCGGCAGCGCGATGAAGGAGTCGTTGTCGTCCGTGCTCACCCGAGCAATGCTAGCTCGTGGCCAGGCGATTAATGCCCGCCGCCCGAGTGGGACACCCGCAACGCGGAGAGGACGGCCGCGACGTCGTCGCCCGAGGTCCCGGGGATCGAATCGATCGGCGGCCTGCGTCGGGCCGCGAGCGCGGCCATGCGGGACTGGAAGGCGGTGCGTTCGGCAGCCCCGGTCAGCGGTCCGAAGTACGTCCAGAGATTGGAGTCGTAGATGATCGCCGCCATGAGGCACTCGCGCTCCGTCGGCTCTTGACCCCCGTAGTAGACGGCCTCGAACCTGTCGCGGATCGTGGTATCGAGCTCGACGTCGACCGGTTCGAACCGGTAGTCACGCGTGAACGGACCGAAACCTTTGGTGCGTTCGACGACGACACCTCGCCCCACGAGTTCGTCGGTCACCGCGCGCATCGTGTTTCCGTCGTGCAACCACCAGCCGAGCGCTTTCTCCGACCGTCGGCCGCTGGCGATCTCGGCGAGCAGTGCATCCGCCGCGCCGCTGCCGGTCGGTTCGCCCGAGAGGGCGCGGAGCCCGAAAGTGGTGAGTTCGGGCCGCGTCTCCTGCTGCGGAACGAGACCGACCCGGCGGAGTTCGATGAGTTCGATGATGAGCGACGCCCGGAACAACAGCATCAGCGAGCCGCTCGGATCTATCGAGCGGGACTGTCGTTTACGCGTGTCCCGTCGGAACGAGAGGATGAGCAGTTCTTGCGTGAGGGTGAGGGCGGGACTCATCGAGGGAAGTCCGCGCTGAACGCCTCGAGTGCCCGTGTGACATCCTCGACGCGGGTGCCCTCGACCAGTTCTCTCGGCTCGTCTTCGCCCGGAACGCCCCAGGCATACGACCAGTCGTCCGGAGTGCGGTGGATCGTGAAAGCGCGAACGGCTGCCGGCGTCGAGATCTGAGCGTAGACGGCCGTTTCGGCACCCTCCACGGTGAGCGCGGTCGCGGTCGAGGCGAAGATCTCGTCGATCGGCGCGTTCACGTCGAGGAAGATGAACCACCACGTGTTGAGCGCTCGGGGCTGGGCGAGAATGCGCCCCTCTTCAGCCTCGATCAGAAAGCCGCTGTCGCCGGAGTCTTCGGCGGCCACTCCGAAACTGGTCCAGCGGGTGGCGTTGGTCAGCACGTAGGCGAGCATCAACGCCTCCTGCTGCGGCACGACGGCCTGCTGGTCGTCGGAGAACACGAGCGAACGGCGTGCGAGGAGAGCCGAGGCGCCCGCGTCGACGAGTATCTCCCGGTTTTCCACCAGGTCGAGCCCCAAGACCGCAGCGGTGAAATCCGCAGTCTCCCCCGGACCGGTGGTCAACAGGTAGAGCAGCTCTGCCTGGGAGAAGCCGGGCTGGTCTTCCTCGTCGAGCACAGCGTCAGGGTCGATTGCGTTGTTCTGCACGTTCGTCATCGGTCTAGTCTGCCCTCCGGCCGCGTCTACCACGGCCATAGATCGTCGATTACTTCGGCGGCTTTGTCTGCGACCGCCTTGCCGGCGTCGCCGACCGCGTTCGCGATCACCTTGTGGCCCGTGGCGATGTTGTTCGCCGCTTCGGCGGCGAAGTTTCCGATCGCCTTGCCCGTATTGACGATGTGGTCGATACCTGTGTTGCCGTCACCGTCTTCGCTGAAGAGCCATCGCCCTACCGTGTAGGCCGCACCGACGGCGGCGAAGGCGAGACCCACGGGTGGAGGTGCGAGCGACCCGAGCGATGTGATCGTTCCGACTACGCCGTCGGCGACCTGCCATCCGTCGCCGTTCTTCGCCCCGTCGACGATGTTGTAGATGCCGGCGCCGACGCCGAGCACACCGAAGCCCTTGGTCGCGACGAACGCGCCGGTCTTGAGCACACCGCTCGCTTTGGTGAGCATCGTCGCGGAGTTCGCGATCCAGGGCTTGCTGCTGTTGAAGAACGACAGGTTGGCGGCCTTGCTCGCCAGGTCGCCGGGTTTGGTGAAGTTCGCGGCGAGAAGCGGCTTCTTGAGCCACGGATTGGCATACGCACCGGTGTGAGTCATCTTGAGATACTCGCTGCCGAAGTCATAGGCCTGCCGGCTGAACGGCCCGAGTCGAGCGATGTCGAGGGCGTTCTTCGGCTTGGTGATTATCGACGAGAAGACCGCGGGAGCGGACAGCAGGTTGCGCGGGATGGTCGCCCAGTTGCGCCACCACTTGGCCGACGCGAACACGTCGTTGGCGGAGGCGAGGTCCTGCGCGTTCGCCTCGCCGGTCACCCGCCATAAGAGGTCTTGCGCGGCGGACCGCGCGTTGTCGATCCCGGTGCGGGCTGCGGCGACCGAGGCGACAGACCACGGGGCAACCGTCTTCTCGCCCGGCTCGATACCGTGCGACGCCGGAGAGCTCGCGGCGCGGTGGGTCGCCCCGAGGTCGGTGGAGATACCGAGCAGCTCGATAATCTGCATCTGCATCGCTTCCCGTTTTTCACGGGCCGCGATCGTGTCCATCCCTAGCTTCTGATTCACCACAGTCCCCTATTCGAGCGCTTCGAACGATATGCCGTCCATCGTGCCTGCGGCGTTGACCAGCAGAGTGCTCACCTGGTCGGTCCAGTCCTGAGCGAAGCGCGTCGCATCCGGCCCAGACCAGACGCCCTCGGCGACGAGCTCCGATACCAACCGTTCGAGGTTCGCATTGATGGTCCGAACTTGCGCGGCCGCACCGTTCATGGCCGCTTCTGACATCAGCATCTCGTCGAGTCCTCCCTGGTCGAATAGTTGAAACGGGGGCGGGTGGCCGACATCCGATGATGCCGGCCACCCGCCGTAAGCCTTCGCTAGGAAGAGGCGATGCGCTGGTTCTCGGCGTCTTCGCGTGCGGCGGAAGCGGCGGTGCGCATCTGCTCGGCGGCATTGCGGAGGTTCGTGGCGATGGTGCCGGTCCACTGCTCTTCGAACCGGTTGTAGTCGGTACCGACCCACGTGGTGCCCTGGAGCTTCGTGGTCAGGGTGGTCAGCACGGAGTCGAGGTCTCCAGCCTTCGCGTCCAACTGTCCTGCCAGGTCGTCGACCTCTTCGGGGATCATTCCAAGCTGTGACATTTGTTATTCCTCTCCTGCTTCAAATACGGAACCGCCGGTGTGACCGGTCGGCCTCTCATCAATGAGACTATGTGACCGCTGCTCAGCGGTCGATGGGCAGCACTCCCCATGCCCTATTTCCCCCAGAGGCCGCCGAAGAAATCGCCGACGGCGTCGGCGCTGTCCGCAATCACGGTGCCCGCGGACTTGCCGAAATCACCGATCTTGTCGATGCCGGTCTTGCCGTCTTCGCCTTCGCCGAATAGCCAGCGGCCGGCCGTCCATGCCGCTCCGACACCCGCGAAGACGAGGCCGGCCGGCGGGGGTGCCAGCGAGCCGATGCTGGTCACCGTACCGATGATGCCGTCGGCGAGTGCCAGGCCGTCGTCTACCGTGATGTCGCCATCGGTCATGCCAGCGACCGCCGAGGCCGTACTGGCGATCCCGACACCGATGCCCAGCACGCCGAATCCCTTGCCGATGACGGCGGCGACCGGCTTCGCTCCCGCAACGATTTTCGAGTTGGTCGTAGTGATGTCGAACGCGTTCGTCCACGCGGGCGGCCGCTTGTGGGCGCTTATCGTGTGCAGGTACGCGGGGTCGAGGTAGTTCTGCCACTTGAGGTTCGACGCCGCCTGGTAGGTGCCTCGAATCCAGCGGGGCGTGTTCGACGTGCGTGTGAAGTCTTTGAGTGCGCTGCCGGCGGCGAGGGTGTTCTTGATTCCCCAGGTGCCGGGTTGCACGACCGTGCGCCAGAGCGCCGGCTGGTTCCAGAGCATCCTCAGCGCGGCCGGCGTCTCGAACAGCGATCGTGGCATCGAGATCCAGTTGCGCCACCATCGCACGGAGTCGACCACCGGTCGCGCGCCGCCGACATCGCCCATCCCCGTCGCGATCCCCGACGCGAACTCGTGTACGACGTTGCCGGATGCCTCCTCCTGCGCGGCGGTCTCGCCGTCGAGCCGGGACAGCATGGTGCCCGCCGCGGCCTTCGCCGCGGCGAGGTGCGCCTTGGCCGTCGCGATCGACGGGATCGACGCCGGTGCGACCGTCATCTCGCCCGGTTCGATCCCCCAGTTCTGCGGGTATTGCGCGGCGGACCGAGTCGTCGACAGGTCGGACGCGATTGTTGCGAGAGCATCGACCTGCCGCTGCAGCGATTCGCGTGTGTTCTGGACGAGCTGCGGGTCCATCCCCTGTTTCGCCATTATGAGTCACCGCTGAAGGCGCGGAGGGCGGCGACCACGCTGTCCCGCGTCGTCGCCTCGACGATCCGGGTCGGATCATCCGAATCCGAGGGGCCGAATCCATAGGCCCATTCGTCGTCTTCGTGGCGTACCGAGAACGTGCGGTCGTCGGAGACGGTGGCGGTGCGCAGCGTGACGCCCGCGCGGCTGCCGGAGTCGGCGAGCCCGAGCACGGTATCGACCAGCACCTGTGCGGGATCGGCGGAAGGGTCGAGCAGCACGAACCACCACGTACCGAGAGTCCGCGGCTGCGCGATCACCCCGCCCGAGGGCGACTCGATGAACGCTCCCGCGTCGACCGACTCGGCGGTTCCGCCGCTCATGAAGTGCCAGCGGTTCGCGGTACTGAGGATGAACGCGACGATGAGGGCGGCACCGACCGGTCGGTACGATCCGTCGTCGGTGACCTCGAGTCGGCCGCTCGACAGCAGCGAAGCCCCGCCGTTCAGGATGGTCTCGTCGATGCCAGGCACGGGCGCGACGTTGAGCAGGTCGGCGCTGCGATCGGCGCTGTCACCCGGCGCGATGCTCAGCAGGTATTCGAGCTCGTGAACCGAGAACCCGATGTCGGACTTCTGGTCGGCCGCGGTGGATGCGGCCTCCGGGATTGTTGTAGCCATGTCGTCCTATCTGCTCGGTGAGCGCGTGTGCTCAAGCCTTTGTGACGCTAACCGAACCCGGCCAGCTTCGCGATGGGCAGCCCTACCCACCGCATCCGGTCTCTACAGCGACATCGTCAGGTAATGCTCGGCGCGCACGATCGCGTCGACGGTCTCGCTGACGTCGGCCGGGTACCAGTCTTCCGTGCGCGGTTGCAGGGGTCCGGTGGCGCCGCGATACAGGTTTCCGCCGTTGCGCAGCAGGTCGACGACGGCGCCGAGGCGCGGGTCGGTGACCGTCTGCGGCAGCGTGCGCGCGCGGCCCAGCTCGGTGCGTCGCTGATCGACAGCGGTCGCGTCGACGATCTCGAGGTAGGGTCGCGAACCCGCGGCCTTCTCGACGGAGCGCACCAGCCCGCGGGCTTCGAGCGACGCGTACAGCTCCGCCAGCACCGGAAGGCGCACCGACTGGATGGCGCGCTGGATCTGCCACGGCTTGCCGTGTTTCACGATTCCGGCGAGAGCAGCGTCGAGGATCGGTCGGCCGGTCGGCGTCGGGTCGGCGACCGTCACGAGGCGGCCGATCGGATCGACGAAGAAGCCCTTCTTCTCGACCGACGACAGCCGGCCGAGCAGCGCGAGCTCGATCAAGGCCCCCGCCGTGGGAATCACCTGATCGACCTCGAGACGGCCGGGCAGCTGCGTGAGCATCAACTGCACGTCTTCTGCGATCGTCATCGGCTGGGTCATCCGGCTCTCCTGGTTCGTCACGACTGGTCGGGCAGCGCGAGCTGGATGCGCCGCGTTTTTCCGGCCTGCACGAAGTTGCCGCGGCCCTCGGGAAACTCCGAGCGCTTCGCCCGGGGGAAGGTGGTCTTGAACAGCAGGTCGCCCTCGTGCGGTTCGGGCTGCAGCGCGAAACCTCGCCGCGCCGCCTTGAATTCCATCAGCAGCGGCCACGACTGGCTCCAGGTGCTGTTCTCCGACTCGCCCACGACGAAGTGGTCGTTGCGCTTGGCCGCTTTGATGAGCGCCGTCAGGTCGGCGTCGGCAGGCCCGCTCAGGAAGTCGGAGATCGATTCGATGAGGATGCTCATGCGCGTGGCCGGGGTCGCCGGGGTGGATGCCCGGTCGAGCAGTTCCTTGGCGAGGACGGATGCGGCATCCGCCCCCACTCCCGTCGCCGTAAAGCCCGGCTGGCGTCCGAGCGGCGACTTTGCGTTGCCGAAGTAGTACAGATCGTTCGACGGCATCGCCGACCTGAGCGACTGCGCGAACATCGCGAGCGCGGTCGACCGCCCGCTGGCCGGCGGACCGGTGAGCATAAACGCGCCCTCCGGCTGGATGGCGAACGGACGCAGGTCGTCGTCGGCGACGCCGATCACGACCCCGCCCGGCGCCGCACCCTGGATGTCGCGCAGCGGGATCTCGTCGGCGAGACGTTCGATCGGTGGCGCCTGCGGGATACCGTTTGCGCGCATGCTCTTGGCGAGCATCTCGACGGCGGCCGACTGGGCGGCGACGTTCGAGGTTCCACCGAGAACGGCGAGCTGCGCCTCGAGCTGGCCGATCACGGCGCGGCCGGGAGGAGACGCCGCGCTGAGCACGTCGGCGGGGGTGTCGAGCATCGCGTAGTCGTTCTCGTCGGTGAGCCGCAGCGTGATCTTGCGCTGGAACGACGCGCTGACCGAGGGCGAGATCGACCCGGCGCGGTCGGCGGAGACGACGACGTGCACGCCGACCTGACGGCCGTCGGAGAGGATCTGCAGAAACTGGTTGAAGAGAGTGGATGACGCGGTGAACTCGTGTTCCTGGCGGAACGTGGCCATACCGTCGATGAGCAGCAGGATGCGCGGCTCCTTGGGTGCCGACGCGAGCGCCCGGTATTCCGTGACGGTGCTGGCACGCACGGCGCCGTAGCGCAGCACGCGGTCTTCGATGATCTCGCGCAGCTTCTTGATCAGTCGGGTGACCCGCTCGGTGTCGTCGCCCGCGATGACCGCTCCCACGTGCGGCAGGGTCTCGAGCATACGCAGTCCGCCCGACGCGAAGTCGAGCGCGTAGACCTGCACGGGGCCGCCGCGCGGGGTGATCGCGGCGGAGATCGCGATCGATCGCAGCGCGACGCTCTTGCCGGTGCCGCCGGTGCCGTAGACCGCGAGGTGGCCCTCGGTGTCGGGGCGGAAGTACACCGCGTACTGGCTCTGCGTCGACGAGTCATCCACGATTCCGAGCACGAGCTCTTCGTCGGTGCGCTGGCGCAGTTTGGCGAGGTCGTAGACGCTCGCGAGTTCGTCGAGCCACGGTTTGCGGGGCGCCGGGATCTCGGCGACGCCGGCCGCGGCGATCAAGCTCGCGACCAGGCGGGCGGTGTCGTTGGGGCCGAGGTCGGCCTGCTCCTCTTCGACGTCGCTCTTCGGCGCCTCCCATTGCTGGTTGACGCCGAAGCCGAAGTTGGCCACGTCGATGGCCGGCTTGCTGACCTTCTCGGATGTCCAGCCGCCGGCGTAGCCGGTCTGGAAGCTCGTGAGTCGGCCGGGACCGGTCTTGGCGACACCGCGACCGGGGACCGATGGGTCGAAGCCCGCGGCGATCGGCGTGCCGATGACGTCCGAGGAGTCCGACTCGTCAGCCATTCGCAGGGCGATGCGCAGGTTGGTGTTGGCACGCAGGTTGTCCTTGATGACACCGGCGGGGCGCTGCGTGGCCATGATTAGGTGGATGCCGAGCGAGCGTCCGCGCTGGGCGATGTCGACGACACCGTCGACGAACTCGGGGACCTCTCCGACCAGCGCCGCGAATTCGTCGATGACGAGCACGAGGGCGGGCGGGCATTCGGGGTCGCCACGCTTCTCGAGCTCGATCAGGTCTTTGACCTTCTTGCGGTTGAAGAGGTGCTCGCGGAAGTGCAGCTCGGCGCGGAGGCTGGTGAGCGCTCGGCGCACGAGGTGCGGGCTCAGGTCGGTGACGAGGCCGACGGTGTGCGGCAGCGCCACGCAGTCGGCGAACGCCGATCCGCCCTTGTAGTCGACGAAGAGGAAGGTGACACGGTCGGGACTGTACTCGGCGGCCATGCCGAGCACCCAGGCCTGGAGGAACTCGCTCTTGCCCGCACCGGTGGTGCCTCCGACGAGGGCGTGCGGTCCGTGGGTGCGCAGGTCGAGGTGCAGCGCGTCGACGCTCGACTGTCCGACGAGGGCGCGCAGCTTGCCGGCCCGGCGCGCTTTGTGGGGTGCTCCGGGCGTACGGTCGTGGATCGAGGCGTTCTGGTTCCAGCGGTCGACGACGGCTTCGCTCGAGCGGGCGAGGTCGTGGCCGAGCAGGTCGAGGAACGACACGGAGCGAGGGATGTCGCTCTCGGTCGAGATGAGCGCGCTGGCGTCGGCGACCGAGGCGAGCAGGCGCGCGAATGCCGATGCCCGGTCGGTGCTGACCCGGCTGATCTGCACGTCCGTGATCAGCTGACCGGTGCGCACGAAGCCGACGGTGGCCTCGGTCTTGTCGCTCTGCACCTCAAGGAAGGTGCGGCAGGCCGCGGGCAGCGATGCCCGGTCGGTCGCGATCCAGATGGGCACGATGCCCGCCTCGGGGGCACGCTCGACCATCTGTACGAGCCGCGCACGGTCGACGGGCGCGTCGTCGGAGATGATGACGACGACGCTGGGCAGGTTCGTGGTCGCCTCGGAGTCGGACGATTTGTCTTCGCCGACCTCGGCGCCCTTCGCCATGACGGTGTCGTCGAGGGCGAGGGGGCCCCTGTTCTGCACGATCGCGGAGCGCACGGCGGCGGTGCGCACCTCGATGAGTTCTTCGAGGTCGGCGAGCAGGCGGGCGCCGGTGGCCGCACTGTCGGCGAGCTGGATCCCCGGGAGCGGGCTGTTAGCGCCGCCGGTGTGCGGCAGCCATTTGATCCACTCGAACTCCTTCGACCACACGGGACTCAGGATGGCGCTGAACGACACCTCGGCCGGCGAGTGCAGGCCCGCGAGCTGTACGAGCACGCTGTGCGCTGACTCGAGCACGGGCACCTCGTCGCCACACAGGCCGAGCGCGCCGGCGTCGAGCAGGTTGTCGACGATCGGCACGTGGGCGATGTCTTCAAAGTAGTCGATCGTGTCGTCGAGGCGTTTCGCGAACTCCGGCAGGCCGTTGTTGTTGTTCTTGCCGCGGATCTCGTTGCGTGACGGCGCGGTGCCGAGCCCCAGCCGCACGTTCAGGAAGGTCCAGTGCTCGGGTCGGCGGGTCCAGAGCAGCGGGCCGAGACGAGCGGCGTCCTCGAGCACCTCCTCGGTGGAGACCGACTCCTCGAGGCGCACTGACCGCTCGAGCAGTACCTCCTTCTCCATGTTCTCGCCGAGCTGCTGCAGCTTGCCGTTGAACTTCGCGATGTCGGCTTTCAGCCGCTTGCGTTCTTTCATGCGCTGGGTGAAGTAGGTGCCCATCATCATGATCGGCGAGAGCGCGACGAAGACGAGCGAGAGCGGGCTGCGCGTGAAGTAGAACAGCACGGGGCCGACGAGCAGTGGCGCGACCAAGGTCAGCCACGGGAACGACAGCGGCTCGGACTCGCGCGGCACGTCGGGGCCGTCGAACTCCTCGCCGGGATAACGCGGCTCTACGCGCGGGGACCGGTTGAAGGCCACCGGGCCAGCGCGCAGGTTGTCGGGCAGGGGCGCGGCGCTCGAGCTCACGAGTTCGACGCGCAGCACGGTCGACCCGAGCAGCACGGTCTGACCGGAGCTCAGGCTGACGCGGTTGACGACTCCGCCGTCGACGACGAGGCCGTTGGCGGAGTTGAGGTCGACGAAATCGACGGTGTCGGTGACCTGCACCCGCGCGTGGCGCTTCGAGACGAGGGGGTCGCTGAGCCGCACGTCGGCGTCGTCGTTGCGGCCGATCGTGGTCCAGCCACTGCGAATTTCGAAATCCTTGCCGGCATCCGGGCCCTCATCGATGCGCAGCAGAGCGAGCACCGGGCCCCTGGTCTCCAACCCGCCAGTGGTCGCGGGAACCACGCTCACCTCGACGCCGGAGGCGATGGTGCCCTCGACGATCGGCACATCGCGCGGCAGCACGATCGGTGTGGCGCCCGGGAAGGTCACCTGCAGCGTGTGGTTGTCGGCGATGCCGGGCGCGATCGGATCGGCCGCGGCGATTTCGGCGGCGATGTCTCCGACCGTCGCCGTGGCGTCGCTCGTCACGACGATGTCGACGGCGGGCGCTTCAGCGCGCCTCAGGGTCATTTTCAGTCTCACGCGCGGCTCCCCCGGGCTTCAGTCGAACAGGTCATCGTTGGCCGCGGTTTCTGCGCAGCCGGTAGCGCGCGACGATCCGGCGTCCCCGGGTCACCGCCCCGCGGGCGACCGCGATCGCCGCGATCGCCTCGTTCCAGACCTTCTGGCTTCGTTCGGCGTCGACCTCCTGGCCGTCGAACACGGCCTCGTCGGCGGCCGCCGCGAGCGAACGGAGCTCGACCGAATGGTCGACCAGCTGGGCCTCGAGTCGCTTCGCCGTCATGAGGCGGGTCGCGCGTTTCGGCACGTCGTAGCCGAGCTCGGAGTATTGGTCGAGCAGCTCCTGCCACGCGCCGGCGACCTGGTCGGGTCCGCGGGCGGCCTCGCGGCGCTTGCGCGCCCGGCGAGCCTTGATCATCGCGATGATCAGCAGCGGCACGAAGATGATGACCGCGGGGATGAGCAGGCTCAGACCGAGCGCCCATGCCCAGCCGGGCAGCACGAACGGGTCGCCGGTGTCGTCTTCGTCGGTCTCCTCGAGCTCGACCGGGGTGAGCAGGTCGTCCTCGTCGCTCTCGGAGCGTGGCGGCTGGCGCACCTGCGGTTGCGGTTCGCTCTGCGGCTTTGGCACCTGCGCCTGCGGGATGTCGGTCTCGTCGGGTGTCGGGTTGTAGGCGACCCAGCCGACGTCGGCGAACGCGACCTCGACCCAGGCGGTGACGTCGTCGCCGGTGACGGTGATCGACGACTCCTCGCCGGTGACCTCGGGCGCGAAGCCCATGACCACGCGCGACGGGTAGCCGAAGCTGCGCGCCATCAGCGCGAACGCCGAGGCGTACTGCTCCTGGTCGCCGATCATCTGCAGTCGGTCGAACAGCTCGGTGACGCGGTCGGCCCCGTGCCCGGCGCGCGACGGCACCGAGTCGGAGGCGCGGCCGTGGCTGAGGAAGCCCTGTTCGGTCAGCGCGAGCTGCATGGCCTGCAGCTGCGCGGCGGGAGTGGTGGCGGCTCCCGCGAACTCCTGCGCCTTGGACGTGGCGAGGTCGGGGATGCCCGTGACGGGAGGGAGGTCGATGGATGCCGTGGTCGCGGTCTCGAGGTCGGCCGGCGTGAGCACCCGCTGCTCGATCGCGCTGAGCTGGTAGCTGTCGCCCGCGCTCAGACCCGAGGTGAGCACGGCGGTGCCCGTCGCGTTGTTGTAGCGAAGGTTGTCGCTCTCGCTCTCGGCGTCGCCGCCGGTGAACTCGAGGTCGGTGAGGTAGCCGACGCTGGGCAGCCAGACGTCGTCGTAGGTCTCGATGGTGATCGTGACGTCGTTGCGCACCTCGGGGGTGACGAAGGTCTGCGCCGGGATCTCGCGCCCGACGAGCGCGAAGCTGCCGGAGCCGTTTGTCGCCGTCTCGGGGCCGGTCACGGTCCAGAGCTTGCCATTGAACGAGTCGAGCGTCGCGAGCCGGATGACGTCGCCCTGCTGCAGGCCGTTCACCGTGAACAGCTGCTCGTCGGTGACCTGCTTCGTGTAGTGCCGGAATCCACTGAGCGGGCTCGGGTACTGCAGCGGGTCGAACGGCGGTTCGATCTCGTCGCGCAGCACGAAGCGCTCGTCGTTGGCCGGCGCGAGCCAGAACCCGGCGCCGCCGCCGAGCAGCACGGCGCCGCCGACGATGACGGCGGTGCCCGCGAGCTTGCGGTTGCGCAGCCGGTTCACGCCGCCGGGCGTCACGGTCGCCGCGTTCGGGCGTCGCCAGCCGAGCCAGATGAGGGCGAGGATCGCGAAGACCACGCCGCGCAGGCCCGCCTCGTACGGTTCATCCGTACCGATCAGGATGCCCGCGACATACAGCGCGACGGGACCTATGAGGGCGATACCGAAGCGCCACGCGGTGCGGGGCTTCGCCGCGATCCAGCGGGTAGCAAGGCTGGTCGAGACGAGGGCGACGATCCAGGTCGCGAAATAGGGAACGACCGCGATGTACTCGGGCGCACCGATCGGGGTGCGCAGGGTGACGATGTCGGCCCAGCCGTAGACCGAGCCGATGGCGAGGCTCGCGAGCGACTGCAGGCTCGGCAGGAAGCCGGCGATCGTCTGCCCCTGCACCGCGAGCGCGGAGCCGAAGAGGAAGTACCCGACGACCGCGGCGAGCACGGTGAGCAGCACGTTCAGCCGGAAGACCGCGGCGAGGATGCCCGTGGCGGCGCCCAGCACCAGGCCGCCGAGGCCGGCGAGCAGGAACCCGTAGCCGCCGAATGAGGGCTCGAACCCGATGACGCCGAGCAACACGAGCACGAGCAGCACCGCGACGTCTGTCCAGGTACGGCCGGTGATCGGGCGTCGGCCCTGACTGCGGTTCGTGGTCGCTTCGGTGGTCTGGTCGGTCATCAGCTGATCCCCCGCACGAGTCGGGACAGGTCGTTCAGGTCGCCGATGGTGATCACGGTGAGTCCCGCGACCGATGAGATCTTGGGCTGGGCCCCGAGTTCCACCTTGAACGCGACCTGGCTGGTGTCCTGCCCGAACAGCGACTCGACGCTGCGGTACTCCTGGGTCGACATGCGGGATCCGCCGATCATCATCACGACGCTCGGGGCGGGAAGGCGCTTGGTGGTCTCGCGGGCGAAGTCGCGCACGCTCGGGTAGACCTTGCCGACGGGGTCTACCCGGCACGACGAGTCGAGCATCGAGGTGACCGACTGGGTGCGCCAGACGCCCATTTCGCTCACAACGTTCATCTGCACGCCGTCGCGGATCACCTGGGCGGCGATCGACGCGGTCACCGAGAGGGCGAGTTCGAACTCCTCCTCCGACGCGTAGAGGTCGTTGCGCGAGGTGTGGATCATGGTGAGCTGCGAGCGACGCGTCTCGTTGAACTGGCGCACCATGAGCTGGCCGATGCGCGCCGACGTGCGCCAGTGCACGTAGCGGCGGTCGTCGCCGGGAACATAGGGGCGCAGCGCGTGGAACGCGATGTCGTTGTTCGTGATCGTCTTCGAGACCTGGCCCTCGAGGTCGCGCACGAGACCGGCGGCCGTGGGCAGCAGACGGACAGTACGGGGGTGCACAAACAGATCCACCGCATCCGCCCATTTCAAGGCCCGACGCAACAGTCCCAGCTGGTCTCCGCGCACCGACTCTGCGGGGCCCGCCACGATGACCGCGCGCTTGTTGGTGGGAACCGCGAACAGCTCTTCGTGCTCGTCGCGGGGCTTCATCGCGGGCAGCTGGAACTCGGCGACGCCCTTGCCAACGGGCAGCTCCATGCGGGTCGGCGACAGCGGGCGCGCGCCCACGTTGGTCACGACCATGCGGCCCATCGCGCGGTCGCCCACGACGACGCGGCGCGGGTTCAGCTCGACCAGCACGCCGTAGGAGGCGCGGCCGAAGAGGAACACCGTGCTGAGCACGACCGAGGCAAGCAGCACCGTGCCGAGGTAGGTGAACTCCTGCCAGCCGAAGACGGCGCTGAGCAGAATCGAGACGAGCGAGAACAGCAGCACGAGCCAGCCGACCGGGGTGATGACCATCAGCACCGGGCCGATGACGCTCCACACCTTTCGGGCAAGCGGCACCACGCGACGCCAGAGCGAGAACAGCAGGGCGCGCACGATCTCGAGGGCGCTGCGTCCACCGGCGAGGCCGAGTTTCGCTCCGCCCCGCAGTCGCTTCGCTCCAGCCGCGCGTGCGCGCGACCGACGACCGGGGGTGGCCGGCTGTGCGGGGGTCTCTGGCGAGACCGGCACCTCCGGCGCGGTCGCCTGCTGTTCCGTCGTCGTCATCGGGGCTTACGCGGCCCGGTAGGCGGGCGGTTCGATGTCGACCAGGATGCGGCTGATGATGTCTTCTGCCTTGACCCCCGCGAACTCGCTTTCAGGGTCGAGGATGATCCGGTGGGCGAGAACCGCGACGGCGAGGTCACGCACGTCGTCGGGTGTCGCGTAGGTGCGGCCCTGGGTGAGCGCCCAGGTCTTGATCGCGCGGGCGAGCGCCATGGCGCCTCGCATGCTCACGCCGAGAACGACGTCGCGGTTTTTGCGCGTGGCCTCGATGATCTCGTTCAGGTAGGTCATCACCGACTCGTCGACGAAGACGTCGGCGGCGAGGGCCGACATGGCCACGATCGACTCGGGCTTGATGATCGGCGACACGAGCGACGCGCGGGCGC
>Ga0247740_1000487_pt1 | contig 19128 bp, 19 predicted proteins | sample UWRJL148409B2_FD_180942 | JGI IMG/M metagenome (GOLD analysis project Ga0247740, IMG submission 180942) | Plant litter microbial communities from Arlington Agricultural Research Station in Wisconsin, United States - UWRJ-L148-409B-2 | ecosystem: Environmental > Terrestrial > Plant litter >...
CCACCGCGGCTGACGCCAGTCATGGTGGTTGCGGCAATCGGGCCAGCGAGAACCAGAACCGCCAGTGCGGCAACCCCTAGGCGCGCGGCACCGCGCCCGCGCAGAAGCGAGCCCGCGACGGTCGTCGTCAGGCGCGACCCGACGATGCACGTGGCGGCGCCGACCAGCCCCGCGAACACAGCGATCAACGCAGACAGGGGGTGCGACATCCATGCAATGGCCGTTGAGATCGAGACGACGACCGTCGCGATTCCGGGAACCCAGAGCACCCCGACGAAAAACATCGCGACCATCAGCTGGCTCGTGCGCAACGGAAAGCGCGCGAGCTTGATCGGGTCGAGGGTGCGATCGACGCCGTCGAACATCAGCGGAACAACACACCAGCCCAACACGAGCGCACTGCCACCAATGACGACGACAACCTGGATCGTGTTGGGCGCCTCACGCGATGCAACGAACAGGCCGGCGAGCACGGCAAGCAGCAGGAAAACCGTAGACAGCCCACCGACAATCACGGCGATGAGCTGCATCGTGTTGCGAGAGAGCGTGTTCGCGAGAACCCTGAACCGCAACCTCAGGAGCGCAGCAACCACGCGGGGCTCTCTCCGTTGCGACGACCGCCGACCAGCTCAAGAAAACGCGTCTCGAGGTCGCCGTCGCCACGCACCTCGTCGATGGTTCCCGCGACGAGCACCCGCCCACCCGCGACGATCGCAACGTGGTCACACATGCGCTGCACGAGGTCCATCGAATGGCTCGACACGATGACCGTTCCGCCACCCTTAACAAATCCATCGAGGATGTCGCGGATGTTGGCGGCCGACACCGGGTCGACCGACTCGAAGGGCTCGTCGAGCACAAGCACTCGGGGCGAATGTACGAGGGCCGCGGCGAGCGCGATCTTCTTCGTCATACCGGCCGAGAAGTCGGCGACGATGCGGCCAGCGGCGGCCTCGAGGTCGAGAAGGCGCAGTAGGTCGGCGACACGCTCGCGCAGAGTGTCACGATCAAGACCAAAGAGCTGGCCGGAAAATGTAATGAGTTGTTCACCCGTGAGGCGATCGTAGAGATCGACACCGTCGGCGAGGTTTCCAATGAGACGTTTCGCCTCGAGCGGCTGCCGCCAGACATCGATGTTATGGATGAGTGCGGATCCGCCGTCGGGGCGCAAAAGTCCTGTTGCCATCGACAGTGTTGTCGTCTTGCCCGCGCCGTTCGGACCGACCAGACCGTAGAACGACCCCTGCGGAACAGCGAGGCTCAGATCGTCGACGGCCGTGGCTCCACCAAACCTCTTGGTGAGTCCCCGAAGCTCAACTGCATGCATTGTGTCAACCTACTCCCCAGAGTGGCCACGAACGGCGCGCGAAATTGAGAGAATTAAACATGGACGAACCCGTAGAGCACGAGCCGAGCGAAATTAGCTACGACGAACAGCGCTATCCGGCACGCCCGCGTCGGCTTCGGCCGCGCGACCAGCTGCGCAGTGGCAGTCTTCGCCGATTCACAGCGGATCCTCACACTGCCAGTGGAACCAACCCGGCCTACGTCGAATGGCTCGTTCGCCAGTCCATGCTCAAAGACGCCGACGTGCTCAGCCGCACGCTCTCCGGGCAGCCCTCGATGTGGCAGAACCCGTATGCCCGGCCCGACGCGCGCCGCGCGACCGACACGAGTGACGTGTGGTTCACGGCCTACCCGTTGTCGCTCATCACGCGCCCCGGCCAGTCGTTCCTCCAGGCCCTCGGCGACGAGACCCTGTGGTCGCTCTTCGAGCGCATCGGCATCACGGGAGTGCACACCGGGCCGGTCAAGCGTGCCGGTGGCATCACCGGCTGGCAGCAGACCCCGAGTGTCGACGGTCACTTCGACCGCATCAGCACCCAAATCGACCCCGAGTTCGGTGACGAAGAAGCATTCCGCCAGCTATGCGACGTCGCCGACTCCCACGGCGGCAGCGTCATCGACGACATCGTGCCCGGTCACACCGGTAAGGGCGCCGACTTCCGTCTCGCCGAGATGGCATACAAGGACTACCCCGGCATCTACCACATGATCGAAATTCCCCCGGAGATGTGGAACCTGCTGCCCGACGTTCCCGAGGGTCGCGACTCGGTCAATCTCGACCCGGCCGCCGAGCGTGTTTTGAGCGATCGCGGATACATCATCGGCGAGCTGCAGCGAGTGATCTTCTACACGCTCGGCGTCAAGGAGACCAACTGGAGCACAACTGCCGCCGTGACGGGCGTCGACGGCAAGGAACGCCGCTGGGTCTACCTTCACTACTTCAAAGAAGGCCAGCCGTCGATCAACTGGCTCGACCCAACGTTCGCCGGCATGCGACTCGTTATCGGCGACGCTCTTCACTCGCTCGGTGACCTGGGCACAACGGCTCTTCGCCTCGACGCCAACGGTTTTCTCGGTGTCGAGAAGAGCGCCGAAGGTCTCCCTGCCTGGTCAGAGGGCCACCCGCTCTCGCACGCGGCCAACCACATCATCGCGGGCATGGTGCGCAAGGTCGGTGGCTTCACCTTCCAGGAGCTCAACCTCGCTATCGAAGACATTCGTGACACGGGTGCCGTCGGTGCCGACCTCTCGTACGACTTCGTCACGCGCCCCGGCTACCACCACGCGCTCGCCACCGGGCAGACCGAATTCTTGCGCCTGACCCTCACGACCGCTCTCGAGCTCGGCGTCGAGCCAGCCCAGCTCGTGCACGGCCTGCAGAACCACGACGAGCTCACCTACGAGCTCGTGCACTGGGCGACGAGCCACCACGATGACGTCTACACGTTCCGCAACCGCGAGATCACGGGAGCGGAGCTTGCCGAAGAAGTGCGCGGCGACCTCGTCGAGGCGCTCACGGAGGGCCTCGACTACAACAAGGTCTTCACGCAGAACGGCATCGCGTGCACAACGACCTCGCTCATCGCGGCGACCCTCGGCAAGCCAACACTTGACGACATCACCGACGACGACATCCCCACGATCCGCGACGCGCATCTTCTTCTTGCTCGCTACAACGCTTGGCAGCCGGGTGTCTTCGCGCTCTCGGGCTGGGACCTCACCGGCAGCCTCACGCTGCCCGGCGAAGAGGTGCGCGACCTCATCGCGACCGGCGACACCCGGTGGATCGAACGCGGCGCGCACGACCTCATCGACGCCTACCCCGAGACCCAGCGCTCGACAGCGGGTATGCCGCGCGCGCGCTCGCTCTACGGCTCGCTGCAGACGCAGCTCGAGAAGCCCGACTCGTTCGTCTCTGGCCTTCGCGAGCTGCTCAAGACCCGCAGCAAGTACGACATCGCGCGAGCGACCCAGGTCGACATTCCCAACGTGGCTCACGCGGGAATGCTCGTTATGGTTCACGTTCTCAACGATGGTGACGCGTCGCGCGAAGACGCCCAGACTCAGCTCACCGTGCTCAACTTCACCGGCGAGCCGATGGAGGGCACGATTCGCTCTGACTCACTCATCGCGCAGAGCGATGTCATCGACACAGCGACGGGCGAGACAATCGCCCGCGTCGACGACCTACTGAGCTTCGGTGTCACGCTTCCGCCCTACGGCGGGCTGTTCCTGATTCTCGAAGAGCCAGTCGCAGAAGAAGAGGCCTAGACCGCGAGCTTCGCAGCGATGTCGGGAACGAGTCGCTGCGAGTCGTGAGCCGGCCGCTCGTAGTCGTGAGCCTTCGGACGCTTGGGTATCTTCACGGGCTCAGGCTCAGTCGTCTCGAAAGCGATTTGTGAGATCAAGTGGCTTATGACGTTGAGGCGCGCGGCCTTTTTGTCGTCGCTCTCGATGACCCACCACGGCGCGTGCTCCGAGTCGGTCGCCTCGAACATCGCGTCTTTCGCGCGCGAGTAGTCTTCCCACCGCGTTATCGACTCAAGGTCGGTGGGCGAGAGCTTCCAGCGACGCATCGGGTCGTTGAGGCGTGACTTGAAACGCTTCTGTTGTTCTTTGTCTGAAACCGAGAACCAGTACTTGATAACGAGAATGCCATCGTCAACGAGCATCTTTTCGAAGATCGGAGCCTGCTTGAGAAACAGCTCGTATTGCTCGTCGGTGCAGTAGCCCATCACGCGCTCGACGCCCGCACGGTTGTACCAGGAGCGGTCCATGAGCACGATCTCGCCCGCGGTCGGCAGGTGCTCGATGTAGCGCTGAAAGTACCACTGCCCCTTCTCGCGCTCACTCGGCTGGGGAAGAGCCACGACCCGCATGTTTCGAGGGTTGAGGTACTGAGCGATGCGCTTGATCGCGCCGCCTTTGCCCGCGGCATCCCGCCCCTCAAAAATCACAACTACACGCAGATTGGATGTCGCGACCCATCGTTGCAGTGCGACGAGCTCAACCTGCAGTCGCTCTAGTTCTGCCTCGTAGGCGGCTTTCGGGGTTTTTGGCATGGGCTCACCCTAGGCGTCACGCGAATTCGACGTTGGGGGTTGCCATATAAAAAGGTCGGGAGTAACGTACAACCAAATGGTTGTATTAGAACTTACCGACGAAGACGTGAACCGCATGTTCCGGGCTCTCGCCGACGCAACGCGACGCGACATCGTGCGAAGAACGCTGCTCGCCGAGGTCTCGGTCTCGCAGCTCGCTGACGCCTACGACATGTCGTTCGCGGCGGTTCAGAAACACGTTGCAGTACTTGAGGAGGCGGGGCTGGTGAGAAAAGAACCGCGCGGTCGCGAGCGGATGGTGCGGGGTGAACCCGAACGCCTGCGCCAGGCGCAGCGTCTCCTCGACCAGTTCGAGCAGATCTGGCGTTCGCGCATTGACCGCCTCGACGACCTGCTCGCTTCAGACCCCAACGAAGAATTACCGAACTAGAGAAAGGTACGACATGCCCATCACATCAGTCGAGAAAGACCTCGACCAGCTCACGATCACCATCGTCGCCGACTTTTCGGCACCCGTTCGCCGCCTGTGGGACGCCTACACCGACCCCCGGCAGATCGAGCGTTTTTGGGGGCCGCCCACCTACCCGGCGACGTTCCTTCGCCACGATGCGGCGGTCGGCGGTCGCAGCGTGTACAAGATGACCGGCCCCGAGGGCGACGAACACTTCGGCGTCTGGGCGTGGAACCAGGTAGCCGCTCCCGACTCGTTCGAGGTCATCGACTCGTTCGCCGACTCCGACGGCACACGCAACACCGACCTGCCCGACACGCGCATGGTCTTCGCCTTCGAGTCGACAGCCGCGGGATCGCGCGTCACGAGCACCTCGCACTTCGGGTCGCTCGAGCAGCTCGAACAGCTTGTCGAGATGGGAATGCTCGAGGGAACCCGTGAGGCAATGACCCAGATCGACGACGTGCTCGCTGATCTCGCTGCATTCGCTGCCGATCACGCCGCGGAGGCGCACATACTCAGCGATACCCAGGTGCGCGTCGCGCGCGTTATTCGCGGCAGCGCCGAACAGGTCTGGCACGCTCACAACGACGCGGATCTTATGAAGAAGTGGCTGCTCGGCCCCGACGGCTGGACGATGCCCGTCTGCGACATCGCTCTCAACGTCGGCGACACCTACCGCTACGAGTGGGAGACGGCCGATGGCTCACAGCGCTTCGGCTTCACGGGAGAGCTTCTCGAATCTGAGAAGCCCTATCGCGCGGTGACAACCGAGTCGATGATCGGCATGGAGGGATCAACGCTCAACGAGCTCGCCCTCACGCCCGTTGAAGGTGGCACGCTACTCTCGCTCGTTATCACCTATGCGAACGCCGAGATGCGCGACATGGTGCTTGCTACGGGTATGACCGACGGCATGGAGACAAGCTACGCGCGACTCGAGGGGCTGCTCGAGCCGAGCCTCGCGAGCTGACCCATGCAGGCGAGCATCGGCGACGCACGCGTCAACTATGTGCAGCGCGGCGAGGGCATTCCCCTCGTCGCGCTGCACGGCGCGGGTGTCGACCACAGCGACATCGAATCCGCGCTGGAGTCGGCGCAGCTTCCGTTCGGTGTGCGGCGCATCTACGTTGACCTGCCCGGCATGGGGCTCTCGACCGGCGAGGGCCTCGACAGCAACGAAGACGTTGTCGCGCTTCTCGCTGAGTTCATCGAGCACCTGGGGCTCGGGGCCGTCTTGCTCGTTGGTCATTCCTACGGCGGCTATCTCGCTCGCGGAGTTGCACATCGGCACCCCGAGCTGGTGAGCGGCCTCGCACTGCTGTGCCCTGCCGCGGAAAGCACGGGAGCGCGGCCCGAGCATCGAGCTGTACGCGAAGACGCAGATACCTACGACGAGCTCGCTCCACAATTGCGTGAAGGGTTCGACGAGTACTTTGTGGTGCGCACCGCCGCTCTGGCTCGGCGCTATAGCGACAGCATCGAGCCGGGAACGCACCTCGAGAGCGAGGTAGCTCTCGAGCGCATCTTCTCGAGCTGGGCGATCGAGGTCGGGCTTTTTTCGGGCCCAACTCTGATCGTCACCGGGCGGCAAGACTCGGTAGTCGGCTACACGGACGCCGTCGACATCCTCGACGACTACCCGGGCGCGACACTCGCAATCGTCGACCAGGCCGGGCACGCACTCATTCACGAACGGCCCGACGTGCTCTCTGCGCTCATCGCCGAGTGGGTCGACCGCGCGAACGGAGCGGACGCGAAGTGAAGCTCGCACCCCTGCCCGGCAGCGCAACCTGGACTCACGTCGACGCGCGCGACGGGTACGAGGTGTTGTTCTGCTCCCCCGGCCGGCTTCGGGGCCAGACGACCGCGCTCGAGACGGGAGCAGCCTGGGGCGTCGCGTATAACATCGAGGTCGACACGGGCTGGCACACCCGAGCCGTCGAGGCCTCGAACCTGACGAACAATGGGGGCAGTCGCATCCACCTGTTGAGAAACGCCGACAATCTCTGGTTCGTTGACGGAGTGCACCGACCCGACCTCGACGGTTGTGCAGATGTCGATTTCGAGTCGTCGGCCGTGACAAACACGCTTCCGATTCACCGCGCGCATTTCACAATCAATACGCCGATGGATGTCGCGTCGGCATACGTTCGAGCCGCCGACCTCAGGGTCGAGCGGCTCGAACAGACCTACACATTGACGCGCACCACCGAGCACGGCTTCAGCTTCTGGTACGAGGCCCCGAGGTTCAACTTCGCCTGCGAGTTGACCGTCGACCTCGCGGGTCTCGTCATCGACTATCCCGGTATTGCTCGGCGAGACGCCTGACGCGACCTAGTGAATGCGCGGCGCCTCCGACGTCGGCATAAGGGCTTCTTTTTTGCCGCGAATAAAGAAGAACCCCACGGCCGCGGCGACGACCATGATGATTGCCGACGCGAAGAATGCCGCCGAATAGCCATCGGTGAAGGCCGTCAGAACGCTGCTGCCGGCATCCATCGACGTTGCTTCTGTACTCGCGTAAATGACAGTAAAGACCGCGAGGCCGATCGACCCGCCGATGTTGAAGGCGGCATTGACCGTCGCCGAAGCGGCGCCGGCGTCGTGCGGCTCGACGCCGATGAGGGCGAGGTTCTGCACCGGAACGAAGAGCATCGAGAGTCCGATGCCGAGAAGAACGAGTGCGGGAAGCACCTGGGTCCAGTACGAGCCGTCGGGGGTGATGCCGGTCAGGTAGAAGAGTCCGGCGGCCGCGAGGAGCGGGCCGGCGATCATCATCGGACGCGGGCCGACACGGTTCATCAGCTTCGTGACGAGCGGCGTGCAGGCAAAGATCACGACGGTCATCGCGACGTTCGCGAGACCCGCGACGAGTGGACTCATGCCGAGAACGATCTGGAAATGGAATGTGAGGTAGAGCATCGACCCGATCATCACGGCGCCGATGATCGCCTGAATGAGGAACGCCCCAGCACGCACCGAATTGGCGACTACGCGCAGCGGAAGCAACGGCTGCCTAACGCGTGCCTGGATGAGCACGAACGCGACGAGCAGCACAACACCGAGCGCAAGGAACACGATCGTGTCGACCGACGCCCAGCCGTGCTCGGCGAGAGTGAAGCCGTAGACGAGTGCGCCGAGGCCGAGGGTTACGGTGATCGTTCCCCAGATGTCGTACCGGTTGTTGCCCTCTGCCCTGCTCTCGCGCAGCAGGATGACGGCGGCGACGAGCGCGACGACGCAGAAGATGATGTTGACGAGAAGGCACCAGCGCCAGCTGGCGAACTCGGTGAGCACACCGCCAAGCAGCAGGCCGATTGCGGCACCGGTTCCGGCGACAGTTCCGAAGATTGCGAAGGCCGTATTGCGCTCGCGGCCACTCGGGAAGGTGACGGTGAGCATTGCGAGCGCTGCGGGCGCGAGTATTGCCGCGAAGGCGCCCTGCACTCCACGAGCGATGATGAGCTCGACGCCGCTGTGGGCGAGGCCGCCCCAGACCGACGCCGCGCCAAAGCCGATGAGGCCGACGACGAAGGTGCGCTTGCGGCCCCAGTAGTCGGCGATGCGGCCGCCGAGTAGTAGCAGGGCACCGAAGGCGAGAGCGTAGGCGGTGACTACCCACTGGCGCTGAATGTCGGTGAGGGCGAGCTCGGTCTGGGCCTCGGGCAGGGCGATCGTCACGATCGTGCCGTCGAGCACAACCATCAGCTGCACAAGGGCGAGAACCACAAGAGCCCACCAGCGAGTGGGATTGAGAGTAGAGACAGTGGACACAGAAAAACCTCCAGGCTTCTGTAAAGCGAAGTGCTGGAGGTTTCAAGCCTCTGACCCACGCGCGTGAGCGCCGGCCAAACTCAAACTAGTTGTCGAGTAAACCCAACTACGTAGTTGAACAGGCTTCCATTATATCTGATCAGGCCTCGGGGATGTCGCGGCCGAAGGTCTCGAGGGTGATGGCCTCGGGCTCCGGGCCGCCGCGCTTGCCCGTGTCGAGAGCGTCAATCGCATCGATTTCGACCTGCGTGAGCGAGAAGTCAAAGACGTCGAAGTTCTCTGCAATGCGCTCACGGCGTACCGACTTCGGGATGACCGAGTGGCCGAGCTGAAGTTGCCAACGCAGCATGACCTGCGCCGCGGTCTTGCCGTATTGCTCGCCAATGCCGAGAATCACCGGGTCGGTAAAGGTGCTCTTCGACGCGTCGCCGCGGTACGAGGTGATCCCGCCGATGGGTGACCATGCCTGAGTGATGATGCCGCGCTCGGCGTTGGCGGCGCGCACGTCGGGCTGGCTGAAGTACGGGTGAACCTCGATCTGGTTGACGGCAGGCACAACGTTCGTCTGTTCGCTCAGGTCATCGAGGTGCCTGCGCATGAAGTTGCTCACGCCGATCGCACGAACGCGACCGTCATCGAGCAGCGTCTGCAGGGCGCGGTAGGCATTGACCGTCTTGCCGAACTCACTCGGAAGCGCCTGGTGAAGAATGAGCAGGTCGATCTGCTCAATGCCGAGCTTGCCCGCGCTCTTGTCAAAGGCGTGAAGTGTTTCGTCGTAACCGAAGTCGCTGATCCAGACCTTCGTCTCGACAAAGACGTCATCGCGCGCGATGCCCGAACGACGGATGCCTTCGCCCACCTCGCGCTCGTTGCCATAGGCGGCCGCCGTGTCGATGTGGCGGTAGCCGAGTTCAAGCGCAGCTTCGACGGCCGCTGTTGTCTCGTCGGGCGGGGTCTGAAAGACGCCGAGCCCGATAGCGGGCATCACGACGCCGTTGTTAAGGGTGAGGTGTGTTGTCATGGCTTCACCATAACTTTCAGAGCTGTGCGAGCATCCATCTGCGCGTAGCCGTCGGGCGTCTGCTCGAGCCCGAGCGTGACGTCGAAGACGCGGCCGGGGTTGACGGTTCCGTCGAGCACAGCTGGAAGGAGCTGCTCGATGTAGGCGCGAACCGGGGCGGGACCACCGGTCAGGGTGACGTTTTTGCCGAACAGGCTGCCGAAACCGACGGGTGCCTCTTCGTACTGGGGCACACCGACACGGCTGATGACGCCGCCGGGGCGAACAACGCCAACGGCCTGCTGGTAGGCGGGCATGTGGCCGACGGCTTCGAGCACGGCGTGAGTGCCGTAACCGCCGGTGAGGTCGAGAACCTTGTGGATTCCCTCGTCGCCACGCTCGGCAACAACGTCGGTCGCTCCGAACTCGACGCCGAGGTTCGTGCGTGCCTCGTGGCGGCCCATCAAAATGATGCGCTCGGCGCCGAGCTGCTTTGCCGAGAGAACGGCGAGCAGCCCGACGGCTCCGTCGCCGATGACCGTGACGGTTGTTCCTTCGGTCACACCGGCGCGGGCGGCTGCATGCCAGCCGGTGCCGTAGACGTCAGAGAGGGAGAGGAGCGACGCGTACTGCGACTCGTCGATCACGCCGGGAACCTTGACGAGCGTTCCATCGGCTAAGGGAACACGAATGGCTTCGGCCTGGCCGCCACCGATACCGTTGCCCGCCCAGAATCCACCGTGGGTGCACGAGGTCTGCAGACCCTCCCGGCAGAACTCGCACGTGCCGTCAGACCAGGCGAAGGGGGCAATCACGAAGTCGCCAACAGCGAGAGTCGCGACATCCGACCCAATCTCTTCGATCACGCCGATGAACTCGTGACCCATCGGGGTTCCCTCGTCAGATGTGGGGAGCGAGTGGTACGGGTGAAGGTCGCTGCCGCAGACGCACGCGCGAGTGATGCGCACGATCGCGTCGGTCGAAAGTTCGAGGGTGGCATCGGGAATCGTAATCACGCGAACATCGCCCGCGCCGAACATGTAGGTGGCTCTCATGGTTTCCATCCAACGCGCGTTGCAGAGCTCGCGGCAGTGACTGCTCTTACGTGTAATGCCAGTACCTGCTTACCCGCAGAGAACCGTCGTACGGTCATACCTATGAGCAATCTCGACAGCGTCAAGGAGTTTCTCTCCTCCCGTCGCGCAAGGATCACGCCCGACAAGGCGGGGCTCCCCGCGTACGGAGGCAATCGTCGCGTGCCCGGGCTGCGTCGCGAAGAGGTCGCGATGCTCGCTGGAGTGAGCGTCGACTACTACAACCGCCTCGAGCGCGGCAATCTTCAGGGCGTCTCAGAGAGTGTTCTCGATTCGATCTCGAAGGCACTGCAGCTCGACGAAGCCGAGCACGCACACCTGTTCGACCTTGCACGTGCCGCAAACATGTCGCCGTCAAAGCGTCGCAAGTCGAGCCCGCAGAAGGTGCGGCCCAGCGTGCAGCGTCTTCTCGATTCCATGACGGATGCGCCGGCCTGGGTGCGCAACAACCGTCACGATTTTCTCGCCGGCAATTCGCTCGCCTTCGCGCTGTACGCCGACATGTTCATTGACCCGGTGCGCCCAGCTAACGCCGCGAGGTTCGTCTTTCTCAGCGAGAAGGCGAAAGAGTTCTGGCCCAACTGGGAGCGCACCGCCGATGACATCGTGGCGATGTTGCGGTCCGAAGCCGGCAGCAATCCCTACGACCGCGATCTTTCCGACCTGATCGGCGAGCTATCGACGCGCAGCGAGACGTTCCGCACCCGGTGGGCGGCGCACAACGTGCGTTTCCACCGCACGGGAATCAAGCATCTTCACCATGCCGAGGTCGGCGATCTCGAGCTCTCGTACGAAGCGATGGACCTCACGAGCGACCCCGGTCTCACCTTTCTCGCCTACACGGCAGAACCCGGCTCGCCTTCGGCCGACGCACTCAAAGTGCTCTCGAGCCTCGCGGCGACCAAAGCATTTGAAGGAGCAGTATGAAAATCGTTGATCTTCCCGCGTCGGTAAAGGGCCCCGCATCCATGTTCACCGGAGACGTGTGGTTTGACGTCGTCGCTCCCCCGCAAGAGCAGCCGTCACGCATGAGAGTGAACCTCGTGCACTTCTCCCCCGGTGCCCACACCGCGTGGCACTCGCACGCCGTCGGGCAGACGCTTCACGTCACTGAGGGCATCGGCTACGTGCAGTCGCAGGGAGGCGAGCTCGTCGAGATGCGCCCCGGCCAGACGTATTACACGCCTCCCGGAGAAGTGCATTGGCACGGCGCGACATCCACCCGATTTTTGACCCATCTCGCCATGTGGGAGGCGACCACAGACGGCTCGCCCGAGACCACGTGGGGCGAACACCTCACCGAAGAGGAGTACCCGAACGCATGAGCACGTTCACCGCAGCTGAAATAGCAACACTCGACCGCACCGATGAGCTGCGTATTGCAGGTCGCCGCGCCGACGACTCACTCCGCAAGCTCGTCATCATCTGGATGGTGACGCTCGACGGCGAGCTGTACGTGCGCTCGGTCAACGGGGTGGATGCCTCGTGGTTCCGTGGAACGCAGGCGCAGGGTCTCGGCCACATCTCGTCCGGTGGTATCGAGAAAGACGTCTCGTTCACCCGAGTCACCGACTTCGACGACGAGCTTGACGTCGCGTACAGCGCCAAGTACCGCTCTTACCCGACTGCGGTCGCCAGAATCACCAGCGCACAGGCACGCGCGACCACCCTGCGGGTCGACGCCCTGTGAGAGCCCGTTTCACCGCATCCGGCACGATCGCCATCGCCGTCGCGATGGCGGGCTGCGCCACGGAACCGGGCCACGGGCCCGCGTCTTCGCGGTCGACGGAATCCACATCGCAGTACCGTGACGGCGAGTACTCGGCCCGCGGCTGGTACGGCGGGTTGCCCTCGCACCACGACGTCACGCTCACGATCGAGAACGGCGCCGTAATCGACGTCGAGATCACAACGCCCGCCGAAGACGAAACGTCGCTCGGCTATCAGGAGCGCTTCGCCGCTGCACTGCCCGACGCCATCATCGGGCGCAATCTCGACGACCTCGCCGTCGACAGGCTTGCTGGTTCGAGCGGGTGCTCCGAAGGCTTTATGCACGCCCTCGCGCAAATCAAAGAAGACGCAGCCGCGTAGGGCGTACTGCTAGTACCTGTAACAAGCGCTACTGCCCGGCTGATACTGCACCGCGTTGACTGGTGAAGTGAACTCTTCCCCCGTCAACCGCACAGCGGTTCTGGTGATCATCCTCATCAGCTACTTCATGATCTTGCTCGACAACTCGATAATCTTCACGGGCCTCCCGTCGATTCAGGTCGAGCTCGGTTTCTCCGCCGCCGGGCTCACGTGGGTGCAAGACGCCTACACACTCACTTTTGGCGGCCTTCTCCTGCTCGCTGCCCGGGCAGGCGACATCGTCGGCCGCCGGCGACTGTTCATCATCGGCCTCGTCATCTTCAGCGTCGCATCGCTACTCGTCGGTCTCGCGATGACCGAGATCTGGATGATCGCCGCCCGCGCCCTGCAGGGCATCGGCGCCGCCATCGTCGCGCCGGCTTCGCTCTCTCTGCTCACCGCAACCTTTCCGGCAGGCAAGGAGCGCAATCGCGCTGTCGCCCTGTACGCGGCGACCGCGGGAATCGGCGCGAGCCTCGGAATGGTCATCGGCGGTGTGTTTGCCGAAGCTATTTCGTGGCGTGCGGGTTTCTTCATCAACCTGCCCATCGGCGCAGCGATGATCATTCTCGCGCTGCGGTACCTCGTCGAGCAGCCCCGGACTCCGGGCCGCTTTGATGTCATCGGCGCCGTCTGCTCAACACTCGGCGTCGGCGCGATCATTCTCGGCATCGTCGAGTCGTCAGAGAGTGGATGGCGCGCGCCAATCACCCTCGTCAGTCTCACCGTCGGCGCTCTGCTTCTCGTGGGTCTTGTGCTAAACGAACGGCGAGCGCCCCAGCCGATCATGCCGCTTCGACTCTTCGCGAGCCGGGAGCGCTCAGGTGCCTACGCGATCAGGTTTCTCTACCTTGGCGCAATGATGGGTTTCTTCTTTTTTACCACCCAGTTTCTGCAGACCGTGCTCGGTTGGAATCCCCTGCAGGCTGGTCTGGGCTTTCTGCCCATGACCATCGTCAATTTCGGTGTCGCGCTTGCCGTGCCACGACTCAACCGGCGCATATCGTCGATTGCGCTACTGAGCTGTGGGCTGCTCGTGACAATCGTGGGCATGTACTGGCTGAGCCAGGTCACCGCGTCAAGCGAGTACGTCACGGCTGTCGCGATCCCGATGCTGCTCATCGGCCTAGGTCAGGGGCTGACCTTCGCGCCGCTTACGAGCTATGGCATCTCGGGGGTCTCAACGGAAGACGCGGGCGCCGCCTCGGGCCTGCTCAACACCGCCCACCAGCTGGGAAGCTCGGTGGGCCTCGCGATCCTTGTCGCTGTGGGAGCGAGCGCCACGGTCACCGTAGAGCGGGTACACCTTGCCCTCGCGGGCTCGTCGGTGCTTCTCGCGCTCGCCCTCGGTGTGGCGTTTGCAGTGATCGCACCCCGTGGGCGAACCGGTCAGATGCCGCGGTCGAAGCGGGAGTCGCGCGCGTAGTCCGCGTGCCGCCGCGCAAGAGCCTCGGCGACCTGGTCGGGGGCATCGTCACCCACGAGAAGGCGCAGGCGCTCGTCACTGGGGTCGGCAATGTGCGCGAGGATCGCCTCGGCAGCAACTGCGGGGCTGGTGGCGTTGCTGGGGGCTCCTTCAGTGGGTGTGACCTCGGTGGGCCAGGGCACCTCGGGCGACCCGAAGAGGTTCGTGCGCAGATCGTCGTACGCGGGGTTCGGGGTTGCGAAGCGCATGCTGCTCTTTGCCCACTCTGTGTCGACCTCGCCCGGCTCGACGATGGTGACGCGGATTCCGAAACCCGCAACCTCGGCAGCCAGCGCCTCGCTGAAACCTTCGAGACCCCACTTCGCTGCGTTGTAGAGACCGAGGGTCGGCACGGCACCGACGCCGCCCACCGTCGAGATCTGCAGAACGTGCCCCGCGCCCTGACCGCGCATGACCGCAACCGCTGCCTGCGACAACCAGAGCGCACCGAGCAGGTCGGTGTCGACGATCTCGCGCGCTTCCGCCTCAGACACCTCTTCGATCGCACCAACGAGACCGTAGCCCGCATTGTTGACGAGAACGTCGAGGCGGCCGAATCGCGCGACCGCGACATCCACCGCCTCGAATGCTTGTTGGCGATCGCGCACGTCGAGGTGCTGAACGACGAGGCGCTCGTGCGAAGGCAGCTCGTGGTCGCCGCGAACCGTCGCGACAACGTTGTGCCCCGCGTCGAGAGCGGCCAGGGTGAGCGCGTTGCCGAGGCCGCGGGCTGCACCGGTGATCAGGAAGGTCGGAGTCGTTTCCATCACTTCACGCTAGGCGCGAAACTGTGAACGACTGCCAAGAGACACCTAATTCCCAGACAACTTCGGCAGTGGCGATATATCGTTGAGCTCCGCCACGACTGTTGGAGCCGCGGCACGATGGAGGTCATCATGAGTGGATCATTCGGCAGCGGGCTCGGCGATAAGTGGACGGGTACGGCCGTCTGGGAGGCCGTCGAGCAGCTTCGTGGACAGTTCGAAGAGAAGGCCGGCACCCGCATGGGTCGCGGTGACGTGCGAGCCGCAGTACTTGCGCTGCTCGCCGAAAAGCCGATGCACGGCTACCAGATCATGGCCGAGATCGAAGAGCGCACCGGCGGAACGTGGAAGCCCAGCCCCGGATCGGTGTACCCGACCCTGCAGCTTCTCGCCGATGAGGGCCTCATTCGTGCCGAAGAGTCAAACGGGCGCAAGACCTACTCGCTCACCCCCGAGGGACTTCTCGTTGCCAACGAAGCAGGAGCAGGTGCGCCGTGGGCCACGCAGAGCGGTCGCGGCCCAAGCACCAAGACCGGCGCCCTGCCCAAGGCCGGCATCGACCTCGCCCAGGCAATCGCCCAAGTCGGCCGCTCGGGAAACCCGGCGCAGGTCAACGAAGCTGTCGCCGTGCTCGAAGAAGCTCGTCGCAAGGTCTACGCCATCCTCGCCCAGGGCTGAGCGGGTGCCCGACACCCACAGCGCGCCCAACGAAGTGAGCATGCGGGCACGGTATCGCCGCATTCTGCGCTTCGCTTCGCGGTACCTCGTACAGACCTGGTGGTACGAGCTCTTTTTGCCGCGCATCGGACTCGCGCGCATCGCCGAACGCACCCGCACGAAACGCATGTTGCGCATCGCGCGGCGCTTCCGCGTGCTTGCGATCGACCTCGGCGGACTCATGATCAAGGTCGGGCAGTTTATGTCGTCGCGCCTCGACGTGCTGCCGCCCGAGATCACGAGCGAACTCGAGGGGCTGCAAGACGAGGTGCCGGCTGTGCCGTTCCCGGCTATTCGCGAACTTGCCGAAGCCGAACTCGGGGTGTCGCTCGAGAGCGCCTTTACGTTCGTCGACCCCGTGCCCGTGGCCGCGGCGTCCCTCGGTCAGGCGCATCGCGCGCGTCTCTCCGATGCGCTCGCCGAAGACACCGGTTTGCGCGACGTTGTAATAAAGATCCAGCGACCGGGCATCGACCTCATCGTGGATGTCGACCTCAGGGCACTGCGCCGTGTCGGCGGTTGGCTCAGCCGCGTGCGACTTGTCTCTGACCGGGTGGACATGCCCGAGCTCGTCGAGGAGTTCGCCCACACGAGCCTCGAAGAGATCGACTACCTGCACGAGGCGCAGAACGCCGAGCGCTTTGCAGGCAACTTCGCGGGCGATGCTCGCGTGAGTGTTCCGCAACTCGTGTGGGAGCGCTCGACGCGGCGGGTGCTGACGCTCGAAGATGTCACCGCTATCAAAGCCAATGACGGCGCGGGTCTGCGAGCGGCGGGCATCGATCCCTCCGAAGTCGCCCACGAGTTCGCCGCTGTTATGTTCGACCAGCTCTTCTCGCACGGCTTCTTTCACGCCGACCCGCACCCCGGCAACATCTTCGTCACGCCTATCGCAGACGGCGAGCGCACGTGGAAGTTCACTTTCATCGACTTCGGAATGATGGGTGAGGTTCCGCCGACCCTGCGCCAGGGTCTTCGACAGTTGCTCATCGCCGCGGCCTCGCGCGATGGCAAGGGGATGGTCGACGGCATCCAAAAGGTCGGGGTTCTGCTGCCCTCCGCAGACACCACCGAGCTCGAACGCGCAATGACAAAGCTCTTCTCCCGCTTCGGCGGCATGGGGTTCGCCGAGTTGCAAGAGGTCGACCCTCGTGAGTTTCGTGCCTTCGCCGATGAGTTCGGTGACGTTGTGCGAACGCTGCCGTTCCAGCTGCCCGAGAACTTTCTGCTCATCGTGCGGGCGATGTCGCTCACGTCGGGGCTCTGCAGTTCACTCGACCCCAAGTTCAACATTTGGGACGCCGTCGAGCCCTACTCGGCCCAGCTCATTCGCACAGAGGGCGGCAATGCCGTCAAGGACGCCGCGCGGCAGGCCGTCACGGTGGCGACTACTCTCGCTCGGCTGCCACAGCGACTCGATGAGCTCACCTCGCGCATCGAAGAGGGCCGCATCTCGCTGCAGACCCCGCAGCTCGACCGACGCATCACCGCCCTCGAACGCACGGGTCGCCAGGTCATCTCGGCGGTGCTCTTCGCAGCGCTGCTCATCGGCGGCATTCTGCTTCGCTCCGACGATGCTGTGTTCGGCACTGTGCTGATGATCGCCTCAGCGCTGCCGCTGCTTCACGTGCTGTTCGCCGGCGTAACACGGCGCCGCTAATGCGAGACTTGAAGCCGTGACAATCGACGACCGCCTGCGCAGTGCACTGAGCGTCGAGTCGTCGTCTGATCGCCTTCAGGCCGCGCTCTCGGCCGGCACTCACCCGAACCCGGAGTTCGTGGGAGTGCTCGTCGAGCGGTGCGCGATCGAGCCCGACTTCTATGTGCGCGAGATGCTCACCTGGGCACTCGTGCGGCACCCGTCATCCATCGCTGTTCCGCTTGTCATCGACCAGACCCGCTCGCAGCTCCCGCAAGCGCGCAGTCAGGCGCTGCACACGCTCTCGAAAATCGGCGACCCGAGCGGGTGGCAGGCAATCACGCCATCGCTTCTGCTCGACGCCGACGACGAGGTTGCCCGCACCGCGTGGCGCGCAGCTGTTGTGCTCGTACCGGAGGAGCACGAGGCTTCGCTCGCCGCAACCCTCGCGTCGCTGCTCGGGCGGGGCGACCGGCAGAGCAAGCTGAGCCTGAGTCGCGCACTCGCCGACCTCGGCGATGCGGCGTGGCCCGCGCTCAACTCGGCTTCTGAGCACGCTGAAGTCGCGGTGCGCATCCACGCTGTCGCAACGTCACGCATGGTCGACGACCCCGATGAGGGATTTGATACCGCAATCTTCGAGGCGACCCGCAGTGTCGGTGGTGCGATCTAGCGTTCAGTCATGAACGCTGTACGGCCGTTTGTCATCGATGTTTCTGAGGTCGACCTCGCCGATTTGCGATCACGTTTGCTCAACACCCGGCTGTTACCCGACTCGCCCCGGCGCCCGCCCTCGGGCATAACCGCCCCCTACCTGCGCGAACTCATCGACTCGTGGCTGTCGTTCGACTGGCGTGCGCGCGAGGCTCAGCTTAATGCCTACCCGCAGTTCATTGCCGAGGTGGATGCCGCCACAATCCATTTTGTTCACCGCACAGCCGATCGTGCCGATGCCCCGACACTTCTCCTGATGCACGGCTGGCCGCACACCTTCGCCCTGCAGCTCGCGCTCGTCGACGAGCTGCCCGACTTCAATCTCGTTGTGCCGAGCTTTCCCGGCTTTGGCTTCTCGCCGCCCTATACCGACGGCCCGATCACCGAATCGAGACTCGCGCAGACGATGCACGCCCTGATGACTGAAAGCCTTGGCTACTCGTCGTACTTCACTTACGGCGAAGATGTCTCGGCGAACGTCAACGACCTCATCGCAGGCAGCTATCCCTCGGCGATCGACGGCGTCATCGCGACGCACGCGCACTTCGGTACGGACGAAGAGCGTGCCGGCTATGACGACCAGGCCGCCATCGAGTTCTTCGCTCGGCTCGCGGCGACCCGTGGTCCCGACGGTGCATACGGGCACGTTCAGGCAACTCGACCCGACACACTCGCGGCATCGCTCAACGACTCACCCGCCGGGCTGCTCGCCTGGATTACCGAGAAGCTCGTCGAGTGGAGCGACGTGCCGCAAGGCGATCCTCGCGCCGTCGAGCAGCGCATCTCGCGCGAGCGCATCCTCACCGAAGCTGCAATCTACTGGTTCACGCAGTCGATCGGCACGTCGTTCAGGCCGTACTACGAGGGCGCCGACAAGCCGGGGCCGATGCCCTCCGTGACAGTGCCTGCAGCGATCTACATTCAGCGCCATGAGCACGACTACCCCGAGTCGGTGGCGCGGGGTTTTT
>Ga0247740_1000488_pt1 | contig 19118 bp, 12 predicted proteins | sample UWRJL148409B2_FD_180942 | JGI IMG/M metagenome (GOLD analysis project Ga0247740, IMG submission 180942) | Plant litter microbial communities from Arlington Agricultural Research Station in Wisconsin, United States - UWRJ-L148-409B-2 | ecosystem: Environmental > Terrestrial > Plant litter >...
TGACTTAGCTAGAGCCGGTGCGTCTTTTTTTTGCTTGCAACCAGCCACCAGCAAAAGAGCGAACCCGGCGAAGAGCGAAGCATGACGGTTCATCCGGTGATGATAGCCGACCGATACGATGAGCGCTGCATCGCCCCAGCGCGCCAGATTGCCACGCTCGGTCAGCGGAGAAAACCGCTAAAAGCCGTGTTGCGACTCGGGCGTGATCGCATTGGGCGGCGAGTAAGCGTCGACCAACTTCTTTGGGCTCGCCATCGGCTTGAGGTTCGCGTCGTACCAAACCTCCTCCGCGAACATCAGCGTGCCGTCTTGAGAATAGCGGATGCGCCAGTGAGCAAAGCGGGCGCCCGCCGGCGGATCAACCCACCCCCCGCGCTCCCAGATGAATGTTCCGCCACGCCATGCCCAATGGCCGTCAATCCACACCGCGTCGGCATTCGGTGCTTTGGGAATGACTTCCGCAAAAGCAGCAGGTGGCGGATAAGGCACCGGAAGGTACTGCGCGCGCGGCTGACGAGCGGGTAGCGGCTCTGGTACCGATGTTGCGCACGCACCGCAAGCAAGCGCACACGCGAGTAAGCTATACGACAGCGGATGGGTCACGAGCTCCGTGCACAGTGTAAAGCAGGAACCGCGCCACACTGGCGCAGTGTTTGCACTCTGGTGAGGGTGATTGGCGTGCTTCCTTTGCTCGCCGGCCTTCGAGCCGTGCGCGCTCTTCGGCTCGTTCTGTTCGTCGGCTTCGGTTCGCTGATTTTGAGCACCGGCTGCACTTCGGTTCCAGAGGGCCGCTCCGCCGTCAAGTCCATCGAAATATCTGGAAACGAAGTGATTGACGCGGAGGATCTGAGCGCGAAGCTCGCGACTACCAGCAGCCCAAAGTTTCTCGGACTGTTTCAGGGCGTGGTCTACGAGTACAGCGTCTTCGATCGATTCGTGTTGGAGCGCGACCTCCAACGCATCGAGCGTTACTACCGCGCAATGGGCTACTATCAAGCGCGAGCGCGTGCCGGGCGCGTGTTCTTCGTCGCGTCGAACAAGGTTCGCGTCGATATCCGGATCGAGGAAGGTGAGCCCATGCTACCCGGTCGGGTCGACGTGCATGGGCTGGATGGCTTTCCCCCCGAGAAAGCAAAACAGATCACTCGCCGCGTGAAACGGCAGATCTGCGGCAAGCAAGGCTGCAGCGCGCAGGAGGGTGACCGACCGTTCGAAGAAGACCGCTTCGTCAAAGCGGCAGAGTTGCTCCAGCACGCCGTGGAAGACGAAGGCTATGCGTACGCCACCGTGCAGCGCGCGGCCGACGTCGACTTGCCGAAAAATCGCGTCGCGGTCGGGTACTTCGTGAAGCTCGGACCGAAGGCCAAGTACGGCAAGGTCACCATCGTTGGTCTCGGCAAGGTTCCGGAGGAACCGGTGCGCCGCGCCCTAGACCTCAAAGAAGGCGAGCCGTACTCCCGCACCGAGTTGGACTTGGCGGAGCGCGCGCTGCTCGACTTGAACGTATTCAGTTCGGTCGTGATCGCGCCCGCGTTGGACAAAGACGGCTCGAGCCAGGAAAACCCGACTATTCCAATCCGAGTCACGGTCGAGACGGCCAAGCTCAAAGCAATTCACGTGGGTGGCGGCGCCGAAATCAACTCCCTGCAGAGCGACTTACATTTGGTCGGAGGCTGGGAACATCGCAACTTCTTGGGCGGCCTGCGCAGCCTCAGCTTCGAGGTGAAGCCGGGCGTGGTGCTTTACCCGACGCGTTTCCCCACCTTCCAAACGCCACAGAACCTGTTGCCCAAGTTCAAGCTCAACGCCCAGTTTCGCCAACCGGGCTTCCTCGAAGCTCGCACGGGGCTCTTCACGCAGCTCGAGGGCAGCCGTGCGCCAGTCATTTTTCAGTCCAAACAGGTGAGTGACCGCGTCCTTGGTTACAATGACGCTCGACTGAGCGCGGGCCTCGATCGCTCGTTCAACTCCCTGCGACTGTACGGAGCTATTTCACACACCGTCCAATACGACAGCGCGTTCATGTACCTCGGCTCGCTGGATCCCGACCTCCACCCCGTCGTGATCTCGTTTCCAAAGCTATTCTTGGCGCTCGACCTTCGAGACCAACAGGTGCATCCGCACGAGGGCGGCTATGTCAGCACTGATCTTCAAGTCGCGGGCGTGGGCGGGACCGCGGTCGACGTCAAGACGACGAGCGAAGTCCGCGGCTACTTGCCGCTGGCGCGCAAGTGGACCCTCGCAGCACGGGTGAACGTGGGTATGCTGTTCGCCCAGAATTACGGCGACAGCATCGAAGCCGGCGCGAACGGAGCCAACTACGAGAATGATACGGCTCGTCGCCCCGGCTGGGTGCGCGACATACAGCTGATGTTCTTGCGTGGTTTCTTCGCCGGCGGGCTCGGCTCCAACCGCGGCTACGCCCTCAGAGAAATTGGACCCCACGGTATCGTGCCGCAAGCCACCTCGACGCTCGCCAACACCAATTGCACCGAGAAGGAGGAGAACCCGAACTGCAATCTACCGCTCGGTGGGTTCACGCTCTGGGAAGCGTCGCTCGAACTCCGGTTCCCCATTTCCGGCGCCTTCTCCGGCGCGCTATTCACGGACACTGCCGACGTATCGGCCCGGCGCATGGACTTTCGGTTGAACCGACCTCACCTCAGCGTAGGCATCGGGTTCCGTTACGACACTCCCGTCGGCCCGATTCGGCTCGACGCGGGTTACCGAGTCCCCGGCCTGCAGGCACCCGCTGGGGCGAAGGACGAAGGCGTGCCGAACAACACCTTCGGTCTTCCCATGGCCCTCTCATTCGGCATCGGCGAGGCCTTCTGATGGACGCGAGAATCACCAAACCGACGCGGCTCCGTCGCTATGCCAAACGCGGCGCAATCGGGGTCGCGGCGCTGCTCGGTCTCGTCATCGTGCTGGTGGGAGGCGCGTTATTTTCGCTGCGATTCGCGGCCGTGCGCAATTACGTCGTGGCGCGCGTCAACGGAGCCCTCGACGGGACGTTCAAGGGCCGCTTGGTTCTGCACGGGATAGGTGGTGTCGGTCTGTCGGGCATCAGCGCGGCGGACGCCCAGGTCTTCGATCCAGCAGGCCACCGCGTGCTGGACATCCACGGCCTTGGAGCGGAGCTCAGCGTGCCTACTATCGTCTGGGCGGCCTTGACCGAGAAGTCGAAGCCGCTCACGATCCGCATCACGTCGGCCAAGCTACGGCACGTCGAAGCCGTGCTCATCGACAATGGCAGCGGCTCCCCCACCCTGGCGGACGCGTTCCTACCCAAAACGCCGAGCCCGCCGAGCTCGGGACCTGGCACGGTCGTGATCATCGACCGGGCGGTGATCGATCACGTGTGGGCTCATGGTTCACTCGCGAGCACTCCGCCGCTCGACATCGAGCTGAAAAATGCGCTGGCAAATTTACGGACGGATGATGTCGCGACCGCGGTCGCTTTCAAAAAGGTAGAGCTCAAAGCGCGCGGTTTGCCGCAGGGTGTCGACCCTGCTGGCGAACTGCAAGCGTCACTCGATATTCCCGCCGCACCGGACAAGCCTCTGGGCGCGCGCGCGTACTATCGAGGGACTGCCGCCCAGATCCCCGTCGTCCTCGACGCGAGCTTCCTGGACAACACCCTCAAGGCGACGCTGGAGGCCCGTGAGATCTCGCCCGCCGCGGTCGCCAAGCAGGTTCCGGGTCTCGAACTGCGCTCGCCCGCTACGCTCTCCGCGTCCGCCGCAGGCAAGCTGCCCAAGTTGCACGGCGCGTTTTCGCTCGGGGTGGGTTCGGGCAAAGTCGATGGAGATTTCGACTTGAATCTCGAAGACACACTGACCGCCAAGACCAACGTGCGGACACTTGATTTGGACTTGGCCGAGCTGACGCGCAGCGCGCCGACATCCAACCTCGACCTGACCCTGCAAGCGGCGCTGAGCGCGCCGAAGACAGGTCCGCTCACGGGCAGTTTCGATCTCGCGAGCCAAGCATCACTAATCGCGGCGCAGGCACTACCCGGATTGGCGGTCAACGGTACGTTCAGCAGTGACGCTCGCACGCAGCAAAACCGCGTCGAAGCCCATGCGGAGATTGCAGAACCCGGCGCGCAGACGTCGGTCGATGCGACGGTGCTCCAGGCCAAGCAAACGAGCATCGAATTTCGCAGCGCCACGAAATTGAACGACGCGCCCCGCTTGAAGCAACTGGCCGGGCTCCGCCGCGGCAAAGGTCAGATCGACGCCCAGGGAAGCTACCGCATGGAAGATCAGAGCCTGAACGCTCGAGTCCGCGCGAGTTTGCGCGGCCTCGAGCAAGGTTCCAATCAGATCGCGCGCGCGGACTTGAATGCCACGCTCAGCGGGGCTCTACCGAACCCAACCGTGGACACTTATCTCACCTTGAGCCAGGCACAGCTCGCGGGTCAGGAGGTAACGGACGCCAAGATTTCGGCGCGGGGCACGCTCTCGCGTCTCGCCGTGACGGCCGAGGTCAGCACGATCAAACCCGAGCGACGCGTGCAAATCAGCACCTGGGTTTCAAACGACCGGGGTTTGCGCGTCGATCACCCGAGCATCAATCTCCATCAGGGCGACACGAACCTGCGCGTCGCCGCCGAAAGCGTGACCATCGTCGACGGTCGCACGCACGTGACCGGCGTGCGATTGGAGGGGGCCGGCACCGCCGACGTGTCCATGATCTACGGTTCGAGGCTCGAGAGCCTCCATGCTCAGACCTACGACTTGGACTTGGCGCGCTTGTGGAGGCTAGCGGACTCCGCCGCGGTTCTAAAATCTGGCACCGCGACGATCAACGCGAGTTATGACTTCCGCGGCGGCGACGTGCGCGCTCGACTCGCGTTGCGCAGCGACAATCTGACCTTCGACCGCGTCGAGGGCGGCTCCCTGAACGCCGACTTCGACCTGGAGCGAGATCGCCTAACCGGGAACGCGCGAGCTGATCTGAAGCGGCTGGGGCGTATGACCGTCGACTTCCAGGAGTTGCACGGCATCGACCTGGCCAACCCCGACCCAGCACGCGCCACCGGCAAAGTCGCGATCGAGGGACAGGTGCGGCTCAAAGATTTTACGCAACTGATCCCTCCAAGCATCGAGCTGCCCATCGAGCGCGCGCTGGGAACCATCGATTACAACGTGGCAATCGAACGCCAGAGGGTTGGCCCCGGCTTGCCCACGTTCCATGTGCACGTCGCGACCGACAAGCTGCAGCTCGCGGGCAAACGCACGACCACCACGACCATCACCACGAAAGCCGAAGCGCGCGACACGGCTCCGGTTGCGATCAAGGGCATCGACTTCGACCTCGATCTGACCCACGCGGAAACGGGCGAGACGCAACTTGCGGCGAGTGTCAGCGACGCTCAAGGCAAGCTGGTTGCCCTCAGCGTCGAGGCCCGGGTGAAGCCCCGCCTGGCCACGGTAGTGAGCGAGCTCAGCAGCCAGTGGATGCAGACACCGTTGCGCGTGAATCTCACGGTGCCACCCCGCGACATTCAAAAGCTACCGGTCGAGTTGCGTCCGGCCGCGTTGAGCGGAGTAGCCTCCGCGCAACTGAGTTACGAAGGGACACTAAGCGCACCGGTCGTGGCGATGTCAGGGAAGGTCGAGCGCTTTCGGCAGAGTGATGACAAGGGCGCCGCGCTCGATCTGGCATTTCAGGCAGGCTACAAGGGAACGCGAGGCACGCTCACCGGCAGCGCACGCGCCGGATCACGAGACGTTGCCAAGGTCGACGTCGACTTCGAGACCGCGATCGACGATTGGCTGAATCGAGTCGGTGACCAAGCTCCAAAGCTCGACGCGAACGCGCGACTCGCCTTCGACTCCTTCCCGATTGGACTAGTTCCGGCGGTGCGCACGAGTCAGGTCGACGGCGCACTCAGCGGCAAGGTCACGCTGGAGCACTTCGGAAAAGACGCAACCGTGGACGTGAATCTGGACGTGGCATCGCTCAGCTTGGCCAAGAGCGAGCTTGGTCGCATTCGGGCTGAAATCGCGGTGCGCAACGGGACCGCCGACGCGAAACTGAGCGTCGAAGGTAAAGGCGGTACCACCACCGCAGAAGCTCACTCAGGCATGGACTGGGGAGCGCGTCTCGTGCCGGCAGTGCGCATGCCCGCACATGCACAGTTGCGAGCGCGACAGCTCCGACTGGCAGCGTTTGCCCCCCTCGTGACCTCCGTGCTGGGCGAGCTCGATGGCCGGCTCGACGGCGATCTGAATGCTCATTTCCGCGGCGGAGCTCCGGAGCTCGACGGGCACGTGGACCTGAGTGACGGTGTGGCTCAGCTCGCGGCCGTGGGTCAGCGATTCGACAAGATCACGGCTCGAGTGTCGCTCGAACCAGGCAAGGCAAAACTTACGGAGCTGACGGCGCGCGCCACCGCCGGTAAACTGAAGCTGACGGGCGAAGCGCGCTTCGACGGTCTGGACCTCTCAGGCGCTGACGCACACCTCCGCATCGACGAAGACGACAAGGTCTCCTTGTCGCTGGCGGGGACCTCGCTCGGGGAGACGTACGGCGCGATCGACATCAAGCTGCGTCCGGGGCAAGCCAAGGGCTCACAAACGCTGTCGGTGGAGGTGCCTCAACTGCGCGTCAAAATGGCCGATGCCGGGAGTCAAGACCTGCAGAACTTGGATCCCGCGAAAGGCGTCCGTGTGGGGACCCGCCAGCGTGATGGCGGTTTCGTCACTCTGCCGCTCCAGCCTCTCAAGGAAGGCGATCCATCGAAAAACGAAAGCCCGATGAGTGTGGATCTCAAGCTGGGCGACCAGGTATGGGTGCAACAGGGTGACAGCACGAAGATCCAACTCGGTGGTCGTCTGCAGCTGGTGCTGGGCGATCCGCTCACCGTCGAAGGTCAAATCGTGGTTCGGAGCGGGAAGCTCGACGTCTCTGGCAAGCAGTTCCAGATCGAGAGCGGTGTCGTCACCTTTTCGGGCGAACCCGGGAACCCCACGATCGTGGCCACGGCGCGCTGGGATTCGCCCGATGAAGAAAACCACCGGGTGTATGCGGAGGCCAGCGGTACGGCAGAGAAGCTAAAGGTGACGCTGCGCTCCGAACCTCCCCTCACCCGGGATCAAATCCTCAGCTTGTTACTGACTGGGTCGGCCGACGGTTCGCTCGCGGGCGGCAGCGGCAGCGGCAACAGCGCAGCTACGGCGGTCGGTGCGGTCGGTGGTGCGGCAACGCAAGGGCTGAATAAGGCGCTATCCAATATCAAGGACGTCGACGTCAGCACACGTATCGACACCAGCACGGGCACGGCACGCCCAGAACTCGTGATTCAGCTATCGGCAAAGGTGTCCGCGCAGATCACGCGCTCACTCGGTAACATCCCTGGCCAACCGCCAGATCTTACTTTTCTCACACTCGACTTCCTGCTCCGCAAAAACTGGTCGTTGTCGACGCTGATTGGAGACCGAGGCGCGTCCGGCATGGACCTGGTGTGGCGCAAGCGCTACTGAACGCATCACGCTCCAGTCACGGGCGCGCCACACTCGAGTGCCGCACTGAGGCAGCTTGCGTCAACGAAACGCGCGAACGCCCGCTAAAAGTGCAAGTGATTACTCACCCGGGCATGGCACGCAGCTTGCTCACTCGGGGTTCGAGTCCGCATCCGAAGGCTGCGGTAAAACAGATTCAGAAAGGGAGCTTTTACAATGAACCGGAACTTCAGCAAAGCGTTGTGGACCCTGGGCTCGATGATCGGCGCGCAACAAGCAGCCAAGTTCGCCCGCAGTGTGGGCGGCGTCGAGTGGAACGACATCCTCGGCGTGGTGGGTCTGGAGCGCCGCCCGAGCGCCTTCTCCCGCGCCTTGCCGGCCTTGGGTCTCGTGGCCGTGAGCGCGGCCGTCGGCGCTGGCGCAGCCTTGCTACTCGCACCGAGTTCGGGCGAGGAACTGCGGGCTCGTCTGTCCGACGGTCTGGATGACGTCAAGACGCGATTGGATGACGTCAAAGGTCGGGTAAACGAGAAGATCAACGACAAGATTGGCGCTTTCGAACAGCACCACACCAGCAATTCGACCTCCTGATCGACGTCTCGGACGATGTCCGAGCGCCAGCTTGCTAGGCCCCGCGCCGGCTCCGATGCTCACCAAGTGGCGAGGATCAAAGGCCCCGCGGGGTCGGTCGTTTGTGGTCTTGCGTCTCTTCGCCGAGCGGGAGCTCTTGTTGCACTTGGGCGAATGGGTGGCGGGCGAGCTCGGCGTTCAACTCAGCTCCGTAGACGAAAATCAGTGCCGAGACGTACAGCCAGAATTGAAGCACGATGACTCCTGTGAGAGCCCCGTACGTCGAGCTGAAGCTGGTGAAGTTCTCCACGTAAGCCGAGTAGACAGCGCACAGCGCGACCCACAGTAGCGCGGCAGCAGTCGCCCCCGGCAGTACCGCGCGCAGGCTGGGGAGCGGGCTCTTTTGCGCTGCATAGCGATATAGAAGGCCAAACGACAGCCACGCGGCGACCGCCATGGCCGGCCAACGCAAGAGCACGAGCATGCCGCCGATGTGGAAGAAAGCGAGCGCTTTCGGCATCAGCGTCACCACTGGGATGATCACGAACAAGCCCATCATTGCGGCCAGCGTAAAGACGACAGCGACACGTCGCCGCTTGAAGAAGCCGTGCTGCTCGGGAATGTCGTAAGCCACGTTGATGGCGCGTACCAGCACGCTCATTGCGGAAGACGCGCTCCACATGACGGCCAGGAAGCCCAACACCATGCTCGAGCTCAAGCTGCGAGAGTCGCGCGCAATGAAGTTCGAAAGCTCGCCGATCAGCAGGTCGCGCCCCGCCGCCGGCAGCGAGCGTGCAACGCCGTAAATCGTGTTCTGAATTGCTACTGGGTCGGCGATCAGCCCGTACAGCGAGACCATCGCCAGAAGCGCAGGGAACAAACCCAAAGTCCCGTAAAAGGCCAACCCGGCCGCGACGATATCGGCGTCGTCGGCGTCCGCTTCATCGGAGACGCGCTTGATCAAGCCCCAGTAGCGCTCGAGGCGCGAGTACGGTCGGCGTAGCACCCGTCACGCGGTGCACGAAGCGTGCCTCCTGCGACGAGACGCCACACCCCGCACGCCACTTGTGACCGAGCCGCACAGCCAGTTTTCAGCCACTTGCGGATTTCCGCGCAGCAAAACACTGGCACGCACTCTGCAAAGAGCGTCGCCCATGATTAAGCCCTTTTCGTTCGTATTTCTCGTGTTGTCCCTGACCGGTGTCGCCTGCAGTGCCGCGGACCCCATCACCAACAAGTGGGATTGCAACGATGTCTGTAAGCGCTACTCGAGCTGCTTCGACTCGGATTACGATGTCGAAGCTTGTAGGGATCGCTGTGAAAGCGACGCCAGCAACAGCGACGCAAAGCAGGACAAGCTGGATGCTTGCCACGACTGCATCGGCGAGAACGACTCGTGCGTGAAGGACCTGGCCGAGTGCTCTGGTTCGTGCGGCTCGTTCATTACCCCATGAGCTTCGGCTCGGCTCTTAGAAAAATGCCATGAAACTCTTCACCTGTTCCGCGTGTAAGAACGTCGCTTTCTTCGAGAACTCGCAGTGTACCCGCTGCGGCCACGTGCTTGCTTACTTGAGTGATCTCGGAGTTCTGAGCGCGATGGAGCAGGACATGAACGGGCCGCCGGGGCTGTACGTGGCTCTCGACTCGGCGGCCCAAGGCGCGCGCTATCGTTTGTGTAACAACTACACGGCGTACGCAGTTTGTAATTGGGCGATCCCCGAACACGAACACAGCGACTTTTGCCTCGCCTGTCGACTGAACGAAACAATTCCGGATCTGAGTGATCCGACGGTACTGCCTTCTTGGCAGGGCCTCGAGATCGCCAAGCGTCGTTTGGTCTACACTTTGCTGCAGCTCGGTTTGCCCATCGAGAGCCGACAGGAGCGGCAGTTGGGGCTAGCGTTCGCCTTCAAGCGTGATGGCTTGGACGGGACCGAGAAAGTACTGACCGGTCACTGCGATGGCCTGGTGACCATCAACGTGAAAGAAGCCGACTCCCCGTCGCGCGAACAAACGCGCGTCGCCATGGGCGAGCGATACCGAACGCTGCTCGGTCACTTCCGGCACGAGTCGGGGCACTACTACTGGGACCGCCTAATCAAAGACAGCCCGCAGCTCGAAGACTATCGGGCGCTGTTCGGCGACGAACAAGAGGACTACGCGGAGGCGGTCAAGCGTCACTACTCTTCGCCCAAGCAAAATTGGGAGCTAGACCACGTGAGTGCTTACGCGACGATGCATCCTTGGGAGGATTGGGCGGAGACGTGGGCCCACTACCTGCACATGGTGGATACGCTCGAGACCGCGCAAAGCTTTGGACTCGCCATCAAGCCGCAACCAGTCGGCGGCGCCACCACCGAGCCGGTGATGGCGCGCCGAGTACACTTCGAGAACTTCGACGACTTGATTGCGGCGTGGGTGCCCTTGACGGTCGCGCTGAACAGCTTGAATCGTTCGATGGGTTTGGCCGACGTCTACCCCTTCGTGCTCGCGGATCGCGTGATCGACAAGCTGAAGTTCGTGCACCAAGTCGTCGAGTCGGCCGGACACGGCATGGTTGCGAACATCGCGGACGACGTGGAGCAGGCGGCAGAAGACCACGCGCTCGACCCCGGACAGGTCGTCAGTTCACAGGAACAAGTGGCGAACGCGGCCGCCCAGGTCGTCAATCCCGCATGAAGTGACACGTGTAGCCGCCGGGGTGCTTCACCAGGTACTTCTGGTGAATATCCTCCGCGGGCGTAAACGGGCCGGCCTCGACGATCTCCGTCACTAGCGCGTCTGCCCAACGGCCGCTCGCCTGCGCCTTGTCTTTGACGCGCTGAGCGACAGCCCGTTGCTCGGCTGAAGTCACGAAAATTGCGGAGCGGTACTGGCTGCCTCGATCGTTGCCCTGCCGATCTTTGGTGGTGGGGTCGTGCATCTTGAAGAACCATTCCTCCAGCAGCTGCTCGAAGGAGACGCGCTTCGGGTCGAACAAGATGCGGACGGCTTCCGCGTGGCCGGTCCGGCCCGACTTCACTTGTTCGTAGTTGGGGTTCGCGGTCGTCCCTCCCGCGTAGCCAACCGTCGTCTCGATCACACCCGGGACTTTTGCGAGGATGTCCTCCATGCCCCAAAAGCAACCGCCAGCCAGGACCGCTTCTTCGACGGTTGCCTCACAGCTGGCCGATTCGCCGGGCGCAGGCACTGCGCACGCGTTGTCATGATCGACGAGCACGGTTTGGGGCGTCGCCTGCGCATCACCGAACAGCGCCCGGTATTCGCCGTAACCTTGGGCCTCGAGCTCGGCGACCGGCACGAAGCGCAGCGCCGCGGAGTTGATGCAGTAACGCAGCCGCGTCGGGCGCGGGCCGTCGTCGAACACGTGGCCCAAATGCGAATTGGCGTGCTTGGACCGCACTTCGACCCGGCGCATACCGTGGCTGATGTCCGTCTTGTCGACGACGTTCTCGGCATCGACGGGCTTCGAGAAGCTGGGCCAGCCCGTGCCCGAGTCGAACTTGTCGATTGAACTGAACAGCGGTTCTCCGCTCACGACGTCCACGTACAATCCGACCTCGTGGTTGTCCCAGAAGCGGTTGCGGAAGGGCGGCTCGGTGGCATCGTGCTGCGTGACTTCGTACTCGAGCGAGCCCAAACGAGAGCGGAGCTCATCCGGTGAGGGCTTTGCGTAAGAGCGATGTCCCATTTCGTGGTTCCTTTCTCGGCGGTCGGGGCGAGGCCACGACACGCGCGACATGAAAGAGTACGCCGGGCCTGCCCGCCTGGTTACCGCAAACGCGCAACGTCGACGGCCACGCCGGCGGTGGCAGCAATCGCCGCGCTTTTGTTGCGCGGCGCGCGCCAGTTTTCGGAGCGCTTTTTGTGCTGCCGCTGAACGGAAGGACCGGCCTGCCGGCAAGCGCACGAAAATGTCCGAGCCGCCTGGGCGCGACGCTTGGCATCGGGACGTGACTCGCATAGTCCATGAGCGTGAACTCCGAATCGCACCCCGAGGCCTGGCGTTGCGCGCACGGTGCGCGTTGGCGTTTGCTGGAAAGCTACGCCTTGGCGAGGCAGGAGGGTCTTGCGAGCCCCGTTGGGTTAGTCGCCGATTTGAGGCATCCGCGGGCCGTGCAAGTGCTGAGGCAGCTGATGCTTTCGCCCAGCACGAACCAGCTCGACCCGTTGTACGCCGGCTGCGTCGAACGGGGAGCATTGTGTTCCGCGTTGATGCCCATCTCGCCCAAGCTCGCCGAGTTGCTGTTCTCACGCGGGGATGAAGCCGGCTGCTGGACGGCATTGGTGTTGCAGCATGAAGAAGTAGTGCTTAGCGCCACCTGGCAAGAGCTCATTTCCGGCGGGACCGCCCGCGCGAGTGTCGGGCAGCGTAGCGAGCGGCGGCGCTGAATCTTAGCCGTGGACGCGGCGCGAAAGTCGGCGCAGAAATGTGGCCGTGAGTGAGCCACCGATGTCCATCTCGCCCTCCACGATCAGCGGGCGTTATATCGATTCGGACGTACAACAAGGGGTTCGCTATGTACTCGAACAACAGGTAGGCGAAGGCGGCATGGGCGCCGCCTACCTGGCCCGCCGCGAAGCCCCCGAGGGCGCCTCTCCCGTGGTGGTCAAAGTCGTGCGTCGGGCATTTGGCGAAACCGATATATCGCCCGAACTGGTCGCACAAAAAGAAGCCATCGCGCTGGGGCGTCTCAATGAACGCGTGCCGCCGAGTCCGTTCGTGGTGCGCTTCGTCGATACCGGCAGCACGACCTACTTCGGACTGCCACCCACACCGTGGATCGCGATCGAGTACGTCCACGGCGGCATCGAGGGCACCACACTCGAAGACCGCGTGACCTACTCGATCGCCAAGACGGGCTACGCTTTCGACTCGACGCGAGCTACCCACGCATTGCGCTGTTTGGCGAGCGGCATCTCCGAGATTCACAGCGTCGGCGTGATCCACCGCGACCTGACGCCCGGCAACGTGCTCTGCTGCGGTTTCGGCGAGACGGAGATGTTCAAGATTTCCGACTTCGGACTGGCTCGGCCAGAAGGACTCGGCCGCACGTTCGCCGGTGTCGGTTTCGGAACCGTGGGCTATGCCGCGCCCGAGCAAGCCTTGGACGCCGGCGTCGGGGTCGAAACCGACGTATTCGCGCTCGCTTGCATCGCCTACTACGTGCTCACCGGAATGCACTATTTCGACGCCACCACACCGTACGAGGCGTACGAACAAATGCGCGGAAAAGCGCGCAAAAGCATCTTGGACTGCAAAGTACTGTGCCCTGAACTGCGTGAGCGCCCGGAAGCCTGCCGCGCCATCGACGCGGCGTTGGCTTGGGGCACCGTGTCGTCTGTCGAGCACCGGCCGCAAAGCGCCGAGGCCTTGGTCGCGGCGATCATGCCCTGGCTGAATGATCGCCCCGCCCCCCCGACCTCCAGCCGCCGCCTTTTGCGCACGATCCAAAACGCAGCTCCGTCTTCTGACATGGCCGGCTGGCGCTGGATCGTCAAGCATCGCCCGCACGATGATCTCGTGATTCAAAGCGCCGCGTGGGATACCGACGGTCGCTGTTTTGCACTCACGCCGCGCGGCCCTCTGTTCTGGAATGGCGACTCTTGGCTCGGCGCCAAGAACATCCTGGCTCGCTTTCCCCGCGGGATGACCTTCGCGCGCCGCCACGAAGCGGGTGGGTTCCTGATTGGCGGCGCGAAAGGCACCCTGGCGGTCTTCGGGTCGGACGGCCTACGCGAGTTGATCAACACACCCGATGCGGAGGTCGAGCTCGTCGATGCTAGCGGCTTGTTCGATGACCTGGTCGTTGCGGTGGGGCGTCGTCCGGGGCTACCTCCTGCGTTGCTCGCCTTGTCGGGCCGTCGGTGGCTCAAACCGTTACCGCTCGACGGCGTCCAGAACGTGGCATCCGTGCTGCGCTTCGAGGACACCCGCTGGTTGGTGTGCGGGCGCTTGGTCCAAGGCGGCGCGTTTGCCGCGGTTTACTCGCCATTGGACTGGGACCTAAAGTTCCTCCAGACACCGTCGACGCGCGCCTTCGTCAGCGGCTCGAGCAGTGTCGAGCGACGCCTAGGCTTGATCGTTGGCAGTGATGGGACTGCGCTCCGTACCGAGGCTGACAACACGACTGTATCCGTCGTGCCGGGTGCACCGGATCTGTCCGCTAGCGCGATCGATGTCTTGGACCGTGAATGGGTTGCAAGCCTGGGTACCCTCTGGACACGAGATCCGCGCTTGGCCGAGGCTTGGCGCCCCGCTTGGTCCGATAGAAACTGGGACGCCCCATTCGTGAGCATGATAGCCGACTCAGGCCGATTGATGGCGATGACCGCCAACGCCGCAATCGTGGAAGGCCGCTTGGGCAACCAGCGCTGAGCGACCGCGCGCGCGGTATCGATTTTGCAATCGTCTCGAACGACCCGAGCGGCGTTCAACATGGACGCCCCTGAAAGGCGCTCCATGAGACATTTTGCTGCTCAGCGACTCGCACAGCTGGCGCTGTACGCCACGGTGGCGCACTGCCTATTGGGCTGCGGTGCCGACACCGATCGAAGTCCCCCAATCGGTGCGCCGACTGGTCCCACGGGCCCGATCATCAGCGAGGCAGGTAGCGGCGGCTTCGGCCGCGGCGGTCAAGGAGGAGCGGCTGCATCGGGCGGCGACCCCAACAATCCGACGAATGGAGGGGCGTTCAATTCGGCCGGCGGCGGCGATCCCTTCGGCTCCGGTGGGAACGCGGGCGGCGGTGACCCGTTCGGCGTGGGCGGCACGGGCGCTAGCGATCCGTTCGGGGTCGCCGGCACGCCCAGCGCATTCTCTGGCTCGCCCTCTTTTTGAGTTCTGACGCAACGCTGCTGGCTGTGGGACATCGCGATGCTCGCGAGCGACCGAGAGAGAATCACTTGAAAGAAACGACCGCGCTCGGCGCGCGCGTGGAAGCTGGGGGGGTGAGATTCACGGTGTGGTCCGACCATGCACGCGCCGTGTCCGTCGTTTTGTATGGCGAGCGTCGGCAAATCACGCTCGAGGTCGAACTCGCGGCCCAAGCAGAGCCGGGTTTTTTCAGCGCCATTGTCGCAGACCGTGGTGCGGGGACGCTTTACGACTTCCGGATCGACGGACAGCTGGCCGTCGATCCCTACGCCCGCGCCTTACCGCACGGCGTGCACGGCCCAGCCCAGGTCGTGGGAGAATTCCCGCAGCTCGAGCATCCGCGAAGAGGAATCAACCTCGATCGCAACGAGGTATTTTACGAATTGCACGTCGGCACCTTTACGGCAGAGGGCACGTTTGCGGCTGCCATCGACCGCCTGCCATATCTGCGAACACTCGGCGTTACGGTCGTGGAGCTGATGCCGATCGCGGCTTTCGCGGGTGGGCGTGGCTGGGGGTATGATGGAGTATGCTTGTTCGCGCCATTTGCGAGCTACGGCAGCCCCGCAGACTTGAGGGCTTTCGTAGACGCGGCGCATGGCAGCGGCCTCAGCGTCGTGCTCGACGTCGTGTACAATCACCTGGGGCCCGCGGGCAATGCGTTGCCCGTCTTTTCCAGTTCCTACTTCGACGCGGAACGCTCGAACCCTTGGGGCCAAGCCCCAGCCTTGGAAAAGCCGGCATTCCGCCGACTAATCCTGAGTAATGCGGCCTATTGGCTGCAGACGGTAGGTATGGACGGCCTGCGCCTGGACGCCACGCACGAGCTCGAACCCGGAGGCAACCCGCACATCCTCGAGGACTTGGCGCAGATTGCGCGCGCTTGCGAGCCGCCGGCAGTCTTGATTGCCGAGGACAGCAGGAATGATCCGCGTACGCTACTCGCGCATGGAATCGACGCCGTGTGGAGCGACGATTTTCATCACGTATTGCACGTGCTGCTGACGCACGAGCAAGAAGGATACTACCGTTCCTATACGGGAGACCTGCAGGAACTCGCGCGAGTGATCGAGCGAGGCCAGTTGTTCGAAGGCCAACCGGTGCCCGGCGCCGCCACGGCGCGCGGCAAGTCGACAGAAGGCGTCCCCGCCCGTCACTTCTTGTTCGCTCTGCAGAATCACGACCAAGTCGGCAACCGTGCGCACGGTGAACGGTTGCACCACCTGAGCAGTCCGGCCGCCTTTCGAGCAGCGACACTGTTGCTCGCGTGCTTGCCGTCGACCCCGCTCTTGTTCATGGGCCAAGAGTGGTGCGCGAGCTCGCCGTTCTTGTACTTCAGTGACCACGAAGGCGAGCTGGGCTTGGCCGTGAGCCGTGGTCGACGCAGCGAGTTCGGACACTTCAGCGCGTTTCAAGCCGACCCCGACACGATACCGGACCCACAAGCAGAGGCCACGTTCTTGCGCAGTAAACTCGATTGGTCAGAACAAGCCAGCGGCGAACATCACACCACGCTCCGACTGTACCGAGCCGTGCTCGAACTTCGACGCACGGATCCAGTCTTGCAAGGGCCCTCACAGACTAGCGTCGGTATTGCGCACGGCTGCTTGTGGGTGCTTCGCGAGAACGCGGCCGGAAGCCGCTTATTGCTCTTCAACCCTGGTGCCGAGCGCTCGTTGCCGGAAATCGCTGGACGCTCCCCTGTCAACACACGGCCGTTGCTCGCCAGTCAACCGATGCCCGAGATGAGCGGGTGGTTCGAGTTGCCTGCGTCCAGCGCGCTGCTTTTAGCCCTGAACGACCAACCCCAGGCGGGGGCACAGTGACGCTGCGCATTCCCACCGCCACCTATCGCGTGCAGCTGCATGCGGAGTTCGGATTCACGGATGCGGCCCGCATCGTGCCGTACTTGAAACGACTTGGCATCTCCGACTTGTACGTCTCGCCCATCTTCGAGTCGGCCCCGGGCAGCACTCATGGGTATGACGTGTTGGATCATGATCGGTTGAACCCGGAACTCGGGGGCGCGCCAGGTTTCGAGCAGCTGAGCCAGGCCCTCCAAGCGCACGGTCTCGGGCTGATCGTCGACTTCGTGCCGAACCACATGGGCGTGGGTTGCGACGGCAACCGGTCGTGGGAGGACGTGCTCGAACACGGACAAGCCGCCGAGCGCGCGGACTTCTTCGACATCGACTGGAATCCGCCGAAAGAGACCCTCGCGCACAAGCTGCTCCTGCCCATCTTGCCGGACCAGTACGGGATTTGCCTGGAACGCGGCCACTTCAGCCTCCGTTTCGATGGCCAAGCGATTCGCCTCCGAGCGGGAGACCGCACCCTGCCCTTGCGGCCGAAGTCACTCCCGCCCGTAATCGGCCGCATCGCCGATCTACTGGAGGATGTCATCACGCAACCTCGGTGCGATGAGCTCCGAGAACTGAGCCGAGCGTACGCCGAGTTGGATGAGGGTGATCTCGCGCAGCCCGCCTCTTTGGAAGCGTATCGTAGCAACGCGCGCGGCCTGCAACACCGACTGCGTGAATGCCTAGCCGTTCCGGAGCTGCACCCGGCGCTCGAGACCGCGTTGGCGGTGCTCGGTGGCAGCCCAGCGCGCGCGGAGAGCTTCGACTTCTTGGACGAGCTCTTGCGTGCACAACACTACCGGCTGAGTGCTTGGCAGCTGGCGCTCGAGGCAGTGAACTATCGGCGGTTCTTCGATGTGACGGGGCTCGCGTCGTTGCGGGCGGAGCTACCGGCAGTCTTCGATGCCACTCACCGCGGCCTGCTCTCCCTGGTAGAACAAGGGAAAATCAGCGGAATTCGTCTGGACCACATCGACGGCCTGCTGGACCCGATTGGCTACCTTCGAACGCTCGCCGAGCGCCTACAGAAAGCGCTCCCGAGCGCCGACGCGACAGAACTACCGGCGTACGTCATCGTCGAGAAGATCTTGGCGCCGGGAGAGACATTGCCGGCGAGCTTTCGCGCCCATGGCACTACCGGCTATGAGTTCGCGTGTGCCGCCACGGCGGTGATGTTCGACAGCCGGGCCGAGCTCAATCTTTCCAATACTTATCGGCGATTCACCGGGGACACGCGGAATTTCGACGATCACCTGTTGCAAGCGAAGCGAGACGTATTGAGCTCACTGCTCGCCAGCGAGGCCACATTGCTCTCGCGCAGCTTGGAACGGCTGGCAGAACTCGACCGACGCTGGCGCGACTTGACCTGGCGCAGCTTGCACGAGGCGGTTGTGGAAGTGATGGCGGCCTTCGGCGCATACCGCAGCTACGTTCAACCCGATGGCAGCCGCACACCGGAAGACGAGAGCCTCATCAACCGCGCGGTCGCGGCCGCGATTCGGCGCAACCCGACCCACGGACGAGGGCCGTACCAGTTCCTGCGTTCACTACTGTTGCTGGAGACCGATCTCCCGGGCGCTACGCAGTTTGCCATGCGTTTCCAACAAACGACGGGCCCGGTTACGGCTAAATCCCTCGAAGACACCGCGTTTTATCGGTACTCGCGCAATCTGGCGGAGAACGAGGTCGGCAGCCGCCCGGAGCGACTGGGCATCACCCCAGGCGAGTTTCACGCCCAAAATCGTCTGGGCCAGCGCGAGCATCGGCTGTCTCTGACGACGACCTCGACCCACGATACCAAGCGCGGCGAGGACGCCCGCGCTCGGCTCAGCGTACTCTCTGAGCTGCCAAATACGTGGCGGCAGACAGTCCACGCTTTGCAGCGACTCGCCGCCAAGCACCGCTCTGCTCACGACGGCAGCGAGGCGCCGGCTCGCGGTGATCAGTACCTGTATTACCAGGCGTTGCTCGGGGTGATTCCCTTTGGCGCGAGCGCCGAAGACATCGCGACGCTCGAGCCGCGCATGCAGGACTACATGCGCAAAGCGTGTCGTGAAGCCAAGCAGCACACGTCTTGGTTGCATCCCGATGCCGGGTACGAAGCGGCCGTCTCCGCTTTCGTCTCGGGTAGCCTGGGCGATAGCGCATTCCGCGAGCGGCTCGCGCGCTTTTGCCGCCGCATCGAGCCCCACGCGGCAACCAAAGCCCTCGGGCAGATGACGCTCAAGCTGTGTTCACCCGGGATTCCGGACACGTACCAAGGCTCGGAATTTTGGCACCAACCGCTCGTGGATCCGGACAATCGAAGACCCGTCGACTACGGGGCGCTGGAAGCCGCAC
>Ga0247740_1000489_pt1 | contig 19106 bp, 13 predicted proteins | sample UWRJL148409B2_FD_180942 | JGI IMG/M metagenome (GOLD analysis project Ga0247740, IMG submission 180942) | Plant litter microbial communities from Arlington Agricultural Research Station in Wisconsin, United States - UWRJ-L148-409B-2 | ecosystem: Environmental > Terrestrial > Plant litter >...
TATTTTTTGTGTTTTAACAGATAACAATATGCAGCAATCAATTGACAGAAGTGGAGGAATTCACGGAAACAAAGGAACCGAAGCTGCAATTGCTGCGATTAAAATGGCCTATATCCGCCAGCAAGCATCGATGTCGCATCCTTTTCATCAGCCTTTGTTGGCTTCAGGAGCAATTCAGATAGAAGAAACACCGATAAAAATCGAGAAAGAATAGCAATATTTTTCTTCTAAAATATTAAAAACCTGTACTGTGTAAAATAGTACAGGTTTTTTGTTTTTTTTATGACAGCACTTATTCTAAAAGCCAAGAGAAATTCATTAAATTTGTGCTTCTTGGTTCGAAAATTTTAACCTTAACTTTTTAATTATTTTTTCTTAATGTCGAGTATCATTCAATTACTTCCTGATCACGTTGCTAACCAAATTGCCGCTGGAGAAGTGGTTCAAAGACCTGCTTCAGTCGTAAAAGAGCTGTTAGAAAATGCTGTTGATGCTAAAGCAACTGACATTAAGTTGATTATTAAAGATGCCGGAAAATCATTAGTTCAGGTAATTGATAATGGTTCAGGAATGAGTGTGACCGATGCCCGTTTGTGTTTTGAGCGTCATGCAACTTCTAAAATCCGTCAGGCAGAGGATTTGTTTTCGTTATGTACAAAAGGTTTTCGTGGAGAAGCATTGGCTTCTATTGCGGCAATTGCGCACATGGAAATGAAAACCAAGCAAGATCAGGACGAACTGGGAACGCATATTGTCATCGAAGGCAGTAAATTTGTTTCGCAGGAAGTAGCTGTTTTACCAAAAGGAACTTCGTTTGCTGTTAAAAATTTATTTTTTAATATTCCGGCTCGTCGTAATTTCTTAAAGTCTGATGTAGTTGAATTTCGTCATGTTATGGATGAGTTTCAGCGTGTAGCTTTGGCGCATCCTAATATTCATTTTACGTTTTACCATAACGGCAGCGAAATGTATAATTTGCCTGCTGCAGGTTATCGCCAGCGTATTGTTGGGATTATGTCCGGCAAAACCAATGAAAAACTCGTTCCGGTTAACGAAGATACAGAGATCATCAATGTTCAGGGATTTGTTTGCAAACCCGAATTTGCCAAGAAGAGCAGGGGAGAACAGTTCTTTTTTGTAAACGATCGTTTCATAAAAAGTGGTTATCTGCATCATGCTGTAATGGCAGCTTATGACGGACTTTTGAAAGATGGTTCACAGCCAAGTTATTTCTTGTTTTTACAAGTTCCGCCTAATACAATCGATATCAATATTCATCCTACTAAAACAGAAATTAAGTTTGATGATGAACAAGCGTTATATGCTATTTTAAGAGCTTCGATCAAACATAGTTTAGGGCAATTTAATGTTGCGCCTGTTCTTGATTTTGATCGCGATGCCAATCTAGACACGCCCTATCACTATAAAGATTTAGAGGCAGAAACGCCAACAATTCAGGTCGACGGAACTTTTAATCCGTTTACAGATGATAAAACCAATCAGCATTATGCTAAATCGAGTTCTGGTTCAAGCTCAGGTTCTGGTTCCAGTTTTAGTTCAGGTTCAGGATCAAATTCATATTCGGGATATAATAAAAGAGTAGAGCCAACGGCAACGTGGGAAAGTTTATATGTTGGTCTGGAAACCGATACAATAGAAAGCTCACCTTTTACATTCGAAAATGAAGAAGTAACTTCGTCCTTGTTCAATGATAATGAAATTGAGCAGGCAAGTCAGGGAACGTATCAAATTCATAAAAAATACATTGTTTCGCCTATAAAATCCGGGATGGTAATCGTTGATCAGCAACGTGCGCATCAACGTATTTTATACGAACAATTTTTGCTTAATATGACTGTAAACCAGGCTTCGAGTCAGCAATTGCTGTTTCCGCTGAATTTGTTTTATTCTTCTGATGAAATGACATTAATCGAAGAATTAAAACCTTCTCTAGAAACAACCGGTTTTGTGTTTGAAGACGCACAGACCGATCATATTGTGATTTCAGGAATTCCGGTAAATATTACCGAAAGTGAAGTTTCTCTTGTAATAGAACAATTATTAAGTGATTTACAAGACGGAATCCCGGCTAGCAGTTATAGCCAGAATGATACAATTGCCAAATCGATGGCCAAAAGTTTAGCGGTTAAAACAGGATCTTATTTAACCGAAAAAGAACAAGATAATTTGGTAAACGGTTTGTTTGCCTGTAAAGATCCAAATATTTCACCTTTTCAAAAACCTACTTTCATCACCATGCGTGTGGAAGATATAGATAAAAAGTTTGCCTTATGATGAATATGACTCCCGTTGTAAAACAATTATTGATAATTAATATTATCTTTTTTATTGGTTCTCAATTAGTGCCGGTTTCTTATGAATATTTTGCTATGTTTTTTCCTGAAAATCCAAATTTCAGAGCATGGCAGCCTATAACGCACATGTTTATGCATGGCGGCATTATGCATATTGCTTTCAATATGATTGCAATGGTTTCTTTTGGATCAGCATTAGAACATTTTTGGGGAGGTAAGAAATTTTTATTTTTCTATATTTCATGTGGTTTAGGAGCCGCGTTACTACATACAGCAGTAAATTATTATTCTTTTCAGGATACTATGAATGTTTTAATGGCTAACGGGTATCAGAAAGCAGATGTTATGAAGCTTTTAAGCGAAGGTAAAATCGATACAAGATGGCAGGATTTAGTTTCTGTTTCGCAGTTTTCAAGTTTTACAGATTCTTATATTGGTACAGTTGTAGGTGCTTCTGGTGCTATTTATGGCTTACTTACAGCTTTCGCTTTTATGTTTCCTAATGCTGAGTTAGCTCTTATGTTTATTCCTATTCCTATTAAGGCTAAATATTTTGTACCTGGAATTTTATTTATTGATTTATTCTTAGGATTCAGAGGAAGTTCTTTGTTTGGAAGCGGAGGAACAGGTATCGCCCATTTTGCACACGTTGGTGGAGCTTTGACTGGATTTTTGATTATGTGGTACTGGAAAAAAAATCAGTTTAATAATAATCGTTGGAATTAATTTTTAACTTTAATAGGGCAAATAAAAACTAAAAAAAGCTTTTATGAATATTCTTGATGATTTAAAATTACAATATAAATTAGGTGGTATAGCAATGCGTGTTATTTACTGGAACGTTGCTTGTTTTATAATCGCTTTAGTATTTTTTTATCAGTATTCAGGAGGCGGTTTTGCTTATCCAAATTGGCTGGCTTTATCATCAGATCCAAATGTGTTTTTGTTTAAACCGTGGACATTCTTAACCTATGCTTTTTTTCATGCATCGTTTTGGCATTTATTGTTTAATATGATGGTTTTAAATTTTGCCAGTAATTTGTTCCTGACCTTTTTTACTCAAAAGCAATATTTAGGTTTGTACATTTTGGGTGCAATTTTCTCTGGAGTTGTTTTTGCGCTAAGTTTTTATTTTTCAAACGTAGCAGGTTCTATTGTTGGTGCTTCGGCAGCTATTATGGCAATCTTAGTTGCGGTAACGACTTATCAGCCTTTGATGGGTGTGCGTTTAATGTTTTTTGGCAACGTTAAACTTTGGCACATTACAGCTGTAATTTTAGTTTTGGATTTAATGCAGTTTAGATTAGAGAACACCGGTGGACATATTTCGCATTTGGCTGGAGCAGTTTTCGGTTTTCTATTTATTAAATTGCTTCAAAACGGAACAGATTTAAGTAAGATAGTGTCCAGAACATTAGATTTCTTTACCAATCTTTTCAAAAGATCCCCTTCGACCCCTTTCAAAAAAGTTCATAAAAATTACCAAAAACCTACAGAAAAAGTGACTTCAAGAATTGTTACGAAAGACAAAACGCAACAACAAATTGATGAAATTTTAGACAAGATTAGCCAGTCTGGTTATGATTGTTTAACAAAAGAAGAAAAAGAGTTTTTATTTAAAGCTGGAAAATAATCCTTTTAGCATAAAAATATGAAAAACCTTTCGTGGTTTAATAAAATAATGTTCTTTTTGAATATAGTACTTACTGTAGTAACATTTAGTATTTATATTTTGCCTTTTTTGGCGCCTAGAAGTTTTCCGCTTCTATCGGTGTTTACACTTTTTATGCCTGTATTTTTTGTATTGAATGGGTTCTTCTTTTTTTATTGGGCAATTCAGTTTAAAAAGCGTCTTATTTTGTCCGGTTTGGTTTTGCTGACGGGTATCACATTTATCAGTAAGTTTTATAAATTTTCTGCCAAGGAATATATCAAGGACGAAAAAGACTTCTCTGTAATGAGTTACAACGTACGTCTTTTTAATGTTTTTAAATGGCTGGACCGAGATGATATTCCGTCAAATATTAAGGCTTTTATCGACGAGCAAGATCCGGACATTCTTTGTATTCAGGAATACTCCAATTCGGCTCATATCGACTTAAAAGTGTATCCTCATCGTTATATATTTATAGATGGTAATCAGATAAAAACAGGTCAGGCTATTTTTTCTAAGTTTCCTATTATAAATGAGGGAAATATTATTTTTCCTAAGTCTGATAATAACGTAATTTATGCAGATATAAAACGTGGTACAAATGTTATCAGAATTTATAATATGCATTTACAGTCGATTAAGATTTCGCCTGATGTTACTAATATTTCGAATAATATAGATAATGTAAATCAGGAAAAGTCACAGCTTATTTATACCCGAATAAGTAAAGGATTCAGGCAACAGCAGGAGCAGGCTGAAATATTTAAAGAGAATATTAAAAAATGTAAAACTCCGTTTATTATTTGCGGTGACATGAATAATAGCCCTTTTTCGTATGTGTATCGAAGTATAAAAGGAAAGCAAAAAGATGCTTTTGAAGAAGCTGGAGAAGGTTTTGGTGCGACTTACAAATTCCGCTATTATCCAGCCCGAATTGACTATATTTTTACCGACAGCAAAATGAAAGTAAAAGGATTTGAAAGCTTTCCTGATTTTGAAAACTCAGATCATTATCCTATAATGGCAAGGCTTTCTATGGAGTAGTGCTTTTAACCATAAAAGAGCGCAAAGGTTTATTTAGAGTTCCTAAAGTTTAATTAATAAGCTTTACGAACTTTGCTTTTCTAACCTTTGCGCTCTTTGTGTTTACGAAAATAATCTAAAAGATTAAAGAAATTGAACAATTACTAAATACCAACTAAATCATGATTAAAAAACATTTTTTATTACTTCTTTTTGTTTGCTCAGGTATATTTGCTCAGAAAGATATTGACATTAACGAGTTAAAATGGCTGCCAAATTCGCATTCATTTTGGGTAAATTCAGCTGAGAATATTTTGGTTTATGATGTAGGTAAAATAGATCAGAGTACAACTGTTTTAACCGCTAAACAATTAAAGGACGCTGGTTTTAATGGAAACATCGAAGAGTTGGTCTGGAATCAAAATAAGACAAAAGTATTGGTTTATACCAACTCAAAAAAAGTATGGCGTGCTAATACAAAAGGAGATTATTGGTTCTTTGATTTAGTAACCGGAAAAGGACGAAAACTTGGTGTAACCTTAGAAGAATCGTCTCTTATGTTTGCAAAGTTCTCTAGTGATAATGAAAATGTTGCATATGTTTCAAAACATAATATTTATTTGGAAAATCTAACTTCAGGTAAAATTACGCCTTTAACAACTGACGGAACGGATAAGGTTATTAATGGAACTTTTGATTGGGTTTATGAAGAAGAATTGGCAGCAAGAGATGGATTTCGTTGGAGTCCTGACGGAAAAAGTATTGCTTTTTGGCGTGTTGATGCAACAGATACAAAATTTCATTTGATGATTAATAATACGGATGCTTTATATCCGTTTGTTGTTCCTGTTGAATATCCTAAAGCGGGAGAAAAACCTTCGGCTGCGAAGATTGGAGTTATTGATGTTGCTTCTGTAAAAACAAATTGGCTTAATATTCCGGGGGAACCTGATAATAATTATTTGGTTCGTATGGAATGGGTTGCCGCAAATGAAGTAATGGTGATTCAGCTTAACAGACATCAAAACCAAGCTTCTATTTATAATTGTAACACTCAATCAGGAAAAGCAAATTTAATTTATCAGGAGAAATCTCCTGAGTGGATTGATGTTTTTGATATTTCTTCGGGAGTGTACGATGGTTTTCCATGTCAATTTGTAGATAACGGAAAAGCTTTTTTATGGAGTTCTGATGCTGATGGATGGATGCATATTTATAAAATTAGTAGTGACGGAAAAAAGAAGGAACTAATTACGACCGGAAAGTTTGATGCTTATTTTAAAGCCTATAATGAGAAAACAAAATCTATCTATTATATTGCCAGTCCAACAGACGCAACACAACGTTATTTGTATGAAACGAATTTGAATTCGAAGAAAACAAAAAGACTTACGCCTGAAGCTTTTGAGGGGACTAATAAATATGAATTCTCTACAGACGGATCTTATGCAAAACACACCAATTCTAATATCAACCGTAACCCAAATGTAAGATTAGTTTCGCTTTCAGATCATAAAAAAATACTGCCAAAAGAAGAGGATGTTTTTACGGCTCCTGCTCGTGCATTTTCTTTAGAAAAATTTAAAGTAACCACCGTTGATGGTGTTGAAATGGATGGGATAATGGCCAAGCCTCTGGATTTTGATTCAACTAAAAAATACCCACTGTTTTTTTATGTTTATGGCGAGCCAGTAGCTACTGTTGCGAATGATGTAGCGTATTTTAATGGATTTATAGATCATTTGATTCCAAAAGGATATATTGGGATTGCAATGGACAACAGGGGAACTCCATCTCTTAAAGGAACAAAATGGAGAAAATCTATTTATAAAAATATCGGAATTATCAATACGCGTGATCAGGCGATGGCGGCTAAAGAAGTTTTGAAATGGAATTTTATCGATAAAGATAGAGTTGCTGTTCACGGATGGAGCGGTGGTGGAGCTGTTACTTTGAATTTGATGTTTCAGTATCCGGAAATATACAAAACGGGGGTAGCGATTGCTGCAGTTACAGATCAGCATTTTTATGATAATATATACACGGAACGTTATATGGGATTGCCAGATGAAAATGAATCGGCTTATATTCAGGCTTCTCCGGTGACTCATGCGAAGAATCTAAAAGGAAATTTGCTGTATATTCACGGAACAGGAGATGATAATGTGCATTATAAAAATGCTGAGGTTTTGATCAACGAACTAATTAAATATGATAAAGTTTTTAATTTAATGATTTATCCAAATCGTTCGCACTCAATTTACGAAGGCGATGGTACCCGCAAACATTTGATAGATACTTTTTTGAAATTTATAGAAGAAAAATGTCCTCCGGGAGCAAAGTAAATAAACTCTAAAAACAAAAAAAGGAGAATTTCTATAATGAAATCTCCTTTTTTTGTTTTATAAATGCTGTAGTGCCAGCAAATAAAAATATAGTATTTTTTATGTAGTCGAAATGATTTACAATATTTTCTGGCTCTTTAGATAATCCATTGCAAATTTACCTTCGTTAAAAAGCAAGTCCAAAACACTTAAATTGTTGATGAATCCGTGTTTGTCATCAAAAACCTGAGTATATTTTTCAAATACATTCGGATCTTTTTTTCCGTTTGCTAAAAATCTGAAATCAGTAATGTTTTCGGCCTCATGAAAATATTCTGTAGTTTTAGAGAATTCTAATTTCATTCGTAGACACTTCGTTACTATCTCTAGAACTTCCATATTTAGATCCATAAGGAAAGTATGTTGCTTTTCGAAAATAGGAGCGATATCATCTTCAAAGAACTCAAAAAAAGGAGAACTTCTATAAGCTGCTTCTAAGGATTTAAAATGCTGTTTTTGCCAGTCAAATTCATTTTCGATCAGAACATCTTTTGTTTTTTGATGAGCAGATTTCGAATGCTTAACAGGGATATTTAATAACTGAATTCCGTTTGGACTATAGATATAAGTACGGTTTCTATTGGTCTGTTTTTGAAAATTATCTTCCATTTCAAAAGTGATATTTTCAGATTGAGCCATAACTGCAAAGTGACTAATCGACGGAAAATAGGTAGGAAGTAATAAGGAATTCATTTTGTTAAGTTTTACGTTAAAAGTTTCAGGTTTCAAGTTTCACGTTCGTAAAGAACCTGAAACTTGAAACCTGAAACAAAAATAACTATTTTTTTTTATGCTTTGTTTTCTTTTCTTTTTCTCCAGAAATATTCTCCAACAAAATAAAGTGCAAGAACAATCAGAAAGTATTTAAAGTAGGATTGCGGCTGTCCTTCACCATTAACGGTAGTGAAAACTCTGTCCCAACGAACTTTGTTAATTCCTTTTCCGTTAGTATCCCAGCTCATCCAGATAAAAACCGGTTTCCCTACGATATGATTGGCTGGAACGTAACCCCAATAACGGCTATCTTCAGAGTTATGACGGTTGTCTCCCATCATCCAGTAGTAGTCTTGTTTGAAAGTGTAGGTTGTTGCTTGCTTTCCGTTTATTAAGAAATGTGAACCGTCCAGCTGCAAAGTATTGCCTTCGTATTTAGTAATTATTTCTTTGTAAAATGGTAAAGATTCATTGGTTAATGCAACGGTTTTTCCTGCCTGGGGAATGTAAATAGGGCCAAAATTATCCTGACTCCATTTGTTGATATGAGGGAAAATCGCGTTGTCATTTCCTCTGTCAATTTCTCTTTTTACAGCAGTAATTCCTGGAGTGTTTTTTAAGCGTTCAGCACTCGCTTCTGTTAATGCTCTAAAATAGATAGTGTCTCTTTTTTCCTGATCTTTGATATAAGCGCCATCGGTAATATCAAGCTCTTTCATTAATGATTCAAAATCAACCGGAGTTTTTCCGTCTAAAGCTACTGAATAAGAGTATTGCGGTTTCGCTCTTTCAGGCAGAATTAATTTTTTCCCGTTAATGAAAACAAAACCGTCTACAATTGATAAGCTGTCACCAGGAATACCAACACATCTTTTTACATAATTTGATTTTTTATCGATAGGTTTTATAACCCCTGGTCTTCCTTTTGGCTCATAGAAATAATGAACAGTATCTACAGGCCAGTTGAAAACAACGATGTCTGATCGTTTTATTTTTTCTAAAGCCGGTAATCTGAAATATGGCAATTGCGGCCAGCTTAAATATGATTTTCTTTTTAAGAATGGTATGGTATCGTGAACCATAGGTAAAGCAACAGTTGTCATAGGTACACGAGGACCATAATTTACTTTACTTACAAACAGGAAATCACCAATTAATAATGATTTTTCGAGAGATGAAGTAGGAATTGTATAAGGCTGTACCACATAAGTATGTACTAATGTTGCTACGATAACAGCAAAAAGTAAAGAGCTTACAGTGTCAGCAGTTTTATTTTGAGGTCTTAATTCTCTGTTGGCATTATATTCTAATTTCTGAGTATAATTTACATAATAAATGTAAAAACCAAAAGTAAAAATCCCTAGTAAAGTATCTAAAGTAGATTTTTTGCCAAATGTTCTTAAGGTTTCTACCCAAACAACAGGAAACATAATTAAATTAATAATCGGGATAAAAAGTAATAGAGTCCACCATGTTGGGCGGCTAATTATTTTCATTAAAATTATTGAATTATAAACCGGAATTGCAGCTTCCCACTTTTTTCTTCCTGCGGCCTCATACAGTTTCCAGGTTCCCAAAAAGTGAATTACTTGTACGGCTAAGAAAAATACGAACCAAAGATATAGTGTCATCGTTTTTTTTGTTTTATGTTTCAGGTTTTAGGTTGTTCTGTTGAAAACCTTCCCCTTCAAATTTGATTATTTTAAATTTAATACATCTTTCATGCTGTAAATTCCTGTTTTACCAACAAGCCATTCGGCAGCAATTACAGCTCCAAGAGCAAAACCTTCGCGGTTGTGTGCAGTATGTTTTAATTCGATGCTGTCTACAATTGAGTCGTAAGTTACGGTATGAGTTCCGGGAACGTCACCAATTCTTTTTGCTTCAATGTGAATTTCATTATTGTTTTTGGCTTCGTCTAAAGTCCAATTGGCGTAATTACTGTTTTCGATCACTCCTTTTGCCAAAGAAATAGCGGTTCCGCTTGGAGCATCTAATTTTTGTGTATGATGAATTTCTTCCATTGATACTTTATAAGAATCAAATTGGGACATGATTTTAGCCAAATATTCATTTAATTCGAAGAAAATATTAACTCCTAAACTAAAATTTGAACTGGATATAAATCCACCTTGTTTTTCGTTGCAAAGTGCGATCATTTCATCAAAATGCTCTAACCAGCCAGTTGTTCCTGAAACTACAGGTACATTGTTGTTAAAACAGCTTGAAATGTTGCTTACTGCTGCGCTTGGAACGCTAAAGTCAATCGCAACATCAGCACTTGAAAGTCCGTCGTATGTATTGAATTCGTCTTTCTTTAAAACAATTTCGTGACCTCTTTCTAAAGCAATTCGTTCAATTACTTTACCCATTTTTCCGTAACCTAAAAGCGCAATTTTCATTTTGTGTGTATTTTTTGAGTTTAAATAACAGGAGTTATTTAAAAGTGGTAATTAAAAGTTAGTCCAACGTTTGGTCTGAAAGTAATATCGTTAGGATATACTTCCGGACGCATTGATAGTCTTTCGTTTACGTTGAATTGAATCAAAGCCGCGTCAACATTGGCGTCTATGATGTTTAGTGCATAAAAAGCAACAACAAATAATGCGGATAAATCCCTGTTTCGCTGATAGAATTTCTGGCCTGCAACAAGTCGGCTTTCATCAAGAAATTGGTATTTGTCGTCGTTGTAGCCTTCTAGTCTTCGTTTGTAAGCGTTACGATAATCGCGGTATTTGTTATTGTTGTCAATATAAAAATACAAACTCGTACCAATTGCTCCGTAAACCAAAGGAATTTTCCAGTATTTTTTATTGTATGCCTGACCTAAACCTGGCAAAATTGCAGAATAAAAAGCTGCTTTTGCCGGAGTAAGCGGATCAATTTCTTGTAATTTGCTAGTGTCTTTAACAACCAAAACCGTTTCTTCTTTTGCCTGAGCAAAAAGAGAGACGGTTCCTATGAGAAAGAACAATAGGCTTATGGGGACAATCTTATTCACTATCCGTTTATTAATTTTATAATTCGATTAAAGTCGGCTTCAGAATTAAAAGGAATTGTAATTTTTCCTTTTCCGTTGCCAGCGACTTTTACATCAACTTTCGCACCAAAATAGTCGTTAAAAGTGTTTTTTTGTGTTTCTCTAACTACAAAAGAAGATTCAGCTTTTGGTTTCCCTTCCGCTTTTGGCTTTAAACTTTCGTGATAATTTTTTACTAAAGTTTCTGTTTCACGAACAGATAGATTGTCACTTACGATTTTTTGATATATATCAGTCTGAATATCCAGATCTTCAATATTGATGATTGCTCTACCGTGTCCCATGCTGATAAAACCATCACGAATACCGGTTTGAATAATCGGATCCAGTTTTAAAAGACGTAAATAATTGGCAATTGTAGAACGTTTTTTTCCAACGCGCTCACTCATTTGTTCCTGAGTCAATTGAATTTCATCAATTAAACGTTGGTACGAAAGAGCAATTTCGATTGGATCTAAGTCATGACGCTGAATGTTCTCCACCAAAGCCATAACCAATGATTCATTGTCATTCGCAATACGAATGTAGGCAGGAACATGTGTTAGTCCAACTAAAGTTGAAGCGCGTAAACGACGCTCTCCGGAAATTAGCTGGTATTTATTGAAGTCTAATTTTCGAACAGTAATAGGTTGAATCACACCAAGTTCTTTAATAGAAGTGGCTAATTCGCGTAAAGATTCTTCATTAAAATTGCTTCTAGGCTGAAACGGATTTATTTCGATAGCACTTATTTCAAGCTCAATGATGTTTCCAACAACTTTGTCAGCATTTTTGTCTTCTACTGATGTAATGTCGTTTTCCGGATCTTTTAATAATGCTGATAATCCTCTTCCTAAGGCTTGTTTTTTAATTGCTTTTGTCATAAAAACTATTTACTGTTTTTCTTTATAATTTCTTGAGCTAAATGAATGTAATTTACCGCTCCTTTGCTTGTTGCGTCATAATTAATGATACTTTCGCCAAAACTTGGAGCCTCGCTTAATTTTACATTTCGCTGAATAACGGTATCAAAAACCATATCGTTAAAGTGTTTTTGAACCTCTTCTACAACCTGATTGGATAAACGTAATCTTGAATCGTACATAGTAAGTAACAATCCTTCGATATCAAGATCCGGGTTGTGTATTTTTTGAATACTTTTTATCGTGTTCAGTAATTTTCCTAATCCTTCAAGTGCAAAATATTCGCATTGAATAGGAATAACAACTGAATCAGCCGCCGTTAAAGCATTTAAGGTTAATAAACCTAATGAAGGCGCGCAGTCGATGATGATATAATCATATTCGTCTTTTACACTTTCTAATGCTTTTTTAAGCATATACTCTCTGTTTTCTTTGTCAACCAATTCGATTTCGATGGCAACAAGGTCAATGTGAGCAGGGATCACATCAACATTTACAGCTGAACATTTTATAATGGTTTCTTTGGGAGTGTTACTGTGTTCAAGTATTTGGTAGGTACCCATCTCAACAGATTCTACATCAATCCCAAGGCCAGATGTGGCATTTGCCTGAGGATCAGCATCAATCAATAATACTTTCTTTTCTAAAACACCCAATGAGGCTGCAAGATTTACTGATGTAGTAGTCTTTCCAACGCCTCCTTTTTGATTAGCAATCGCAATGATTTTGCCCATTTATTTTCTGAATTTTGAACCGTAAAAATACAATTATTTATGGTTTCTGAAAATCTATTTTGTTAACATTTAAGAAACTTCGGTTAATCGTTGTATGGTGCGTGTTCTGAGGATTTTAATTTCTTATATAATAAAAAAATAGTAACGAAAATTCGTTCTATTATCATCTTCTTTTTGGCATAAAAGAACAAATTTTGGTTTAAATCTTAAAAAATATACAACATTAGATTTAGTGTTGCTTTAATTTTTTCTTTTTAAATCTTTTACTAAACTGGCGGTAAAAAATAAAATTGTAATGCCACCCAAAATAATGCAAAGCCACATAAACCATGATTGTTGCCAAAATGACTGACTTGCTGTTGAAGTTTTTGCTGGGTTATTTTGCTGAATATGGTATAAAGTTGTTTGTGGTAAATTGCCGGCAATATTGGCTTTAAAATTCGAAAGGTCATATTCCGGTTCTCTCAGGTTTTTATTTCCTGTTTTTAGGATATAATTTTCATTAGAATTTAAATCCGCGATAATAGAAATTGGTTTTTGATAGTATTTTATTTTTGAAATCGATAAGGGTTGATTATCGTGATTTTTGATTTTAATAAAAAATTCTTTTTCGAATATTTGAGGATATATAAAAGTATTTGTGGCATTTGAATTCAATTCAAAAGAAGTAATTTCTTCGTCGAATATTTGAGATTTCCTTTTTGTCTGGCGTTTTGTTTTCTTGTAAAGAATTGCAGTTCGCTTGTAATAAGTAGGTTTTGAAATTTCGAATGAAATCTCATTAATTACCTGTGGCGCATTAAAAAGAATATGAATTTGAGTTTCTTTTTCTGAAGGAATTTCTTTTGTTACCGATTTCTTTGGATAGATTTCCTGTAAAGCACTTTTCTGCAATTTTGAGTTGAAATTCCCAACTTTAAGAACATTAATTGGAAGTGTTTTTCGATCATCAAAATCTATTTTCAAGTACTTGTAAGTACTCAAAGGATAAGATATTGTTTTAATAACGCTTGTTTCTGATGTGCTGTTGAGATCGTAAAGTGTTTGTGCATCAGAAATCCCAAACCACTCTTTTTGGTCGTCGCTTCCTGAAACAGAATATTTTTTTTCTACATCAGAATTAGCGATAAAAAGCGAAAGTTGATTGTTGTGTTTATTTGAAGGAATTGCAATAATTACTGAAGTGCTCTTTTTAGGAACAGTCGTTTTTGAAACAATAGTATATATATCGAAAGTATTTGATGAAACATTTTGAGATGCTTGTATAAAATACGGAACTTCATTTCCTTTAGCATCAAATAATCTAATGTCGCTCAAATCCTGTTTCGATAATGACCGAATCTCAGGTGATAAAATAATTTCGTTAAAGCCGCTTTGAGCCACTTTTTTTAGTTTTGCAGTAGTTTGATATTGCCCAAATGAGAGGTTTGTGATCAATAGCAATAAAATAAATTTATTTAGTTTCATTGGTTTCTTCAGGCTTGTTTTCGTCAATAACTAATACTTTGATTTTTTGATATACAAAAGAGATAATCAAAATTAAAATTCCTAAAAGGATAAAAGAGATGATTTTTCCGGTTTCAGAAATATTACTAATGTCGTATAAAAATAGTTTTAAGATCGTTAATCCCAGTAATGATAAAGCGATTATTCGCAGGGATTTTAGTTGCTTTTTTATTCCGATAATTAAAAATACAAAAGCTAAAACTCCCCAAAGAATTGGGAATCCTGTTTTGATGATTTTAGTTCTGGCCAATGCAATATAATCTTCGGCAATAAATTCACGTAAATAAGGTAAGTTAGATTTGTAACTCGCGTACATAGGACTTGTTTGTATGTCCTGAAGAGTTACCGGAGAATTCATAAAAATAAGACCGTGAAGCATCACCTCTGAACTTGCAATATAAATAATGAAAAATGCCGCAATCCACATAAAGTATCGGCTTTTAAGAAAAGTAAAGTCTACTTTTTTATAAATCTGAAACAATTGATAGCCAAAATATATCGTGATAATCAATGAAATATAATGCAGGTAAAAAGCAATTGCTCTTCCGCTTCCTAAACTAATAATTTCTTTATGCTCAAAAAAAGGATAGTTCGAGAACCAAAAGGCAAACAAGACAATATTAGCAATCGCAAGTAATAAGGCACCCTGATATCCGGTTTCTGTTTTTCTTTTTATCAGATAAGAAGAAAACAAAGCCGAGAATAACAAATGATATAAAATAGGCAATGCTATCGAACTGTAAATGCTGTCGATATAATGATTCGATTGATAAATAACTTCGAATAAACCTGTGAAATAACCAATTACAAAACCTGTTTCTAAAACGATTCTTTTGTATTTTTCAGGATTAAAGCTGATGCCGAAAATAGTTGAATTTTCGGTTTCATTTTTTAATAAATACCAAATTGCAAATAAAGAACCGGCAGCAAAAATACCCGTTATAAATATAGGATTTATGATAATATTTAAAGGTAAAGTGCCATTGTAGTATTTGTTCCAGTCCATGATCAGGCTGAAAATCATTAGAATATGAACTATTATAGAGCCAAATCGATAGCTTGCAATTTTAGATTTTTGAGATAGCCATAACAATAAAACGGCTTCTGCTGCCCAAAATAAAGTGATATAATTGCCCTCGAACTGAATAGGAATTGCTAATGTTATAAAAGTCAGCGTTAAACCAATAAGTAAATAAGCTGCTTTCTGGTCGAGATCGAATTTTTTGTATAAAATCCAGGCGTAAATTAAATTGAGCAAGGCAAGAATAGTGGTGAATAAACCTTTTAATTCCGGATGATAATTGGTTAAAATCGCCATTCCGGCAGCATAAAACAAAAAAGTATTGCTGGCCAAAATAGTGAGTTGGGTTTTAGAAAATTCTCCTTTAGACCGAATGTTATTTACAAGGTTCATTAATATAAAAATGAAATAGAAAATAAATCCAAATACTAATCCTCCAAGGTAATGCGATTTGTTCGAGCTTAAATCCTTAGTTAGCCATGCGAAATATAATAATACCGTAAAGATGTAGGCAAGTATATTAACCAGATTCCATTTTTTATAATAGGCTATGGCTAAAATTCCAATATTTAGAATAATAATGTAACTAAAAAGAACTACATAATTTCCTTCGCCGGTACTCACCATAAACGGAACTGCAAATCCGCCTATTAGCGAAAGCACAGCTAACTCAATTCTATCATAGGATAATGATATTAAAGCACTAAATGCTGTAATGATCACCATGATACTAAAGGCTACCGTTTGATTGAATAAATGATAATCATGAAAAGCGATTCCTATTGTAAAATAAAAAATCGCAATCGCCCCGGCAACAATAACCGAACTAAAGGCGGCATAGTTTTTACGCAGTTTATGCGCAATTCCCATAACTAGGGCACCACATAATACGCCAATTCCAACTCTTGCCGGTTCGTTGATCCAGTCTTTGTCGATGGCATATTTTACAAAATAACTAATTCCCAAAACAAGGATCAGAACTCCAATTTTGTTGATCAGGTTTTCACCAATGAATTTTTCTAAATCCGGATTTTTCTCCTTGAAGTTTTCCCAAAATGATTTTTGTGGTTTAACAGGAACAATTGGTCTTTGAACTGGTTTTGGTTCCAGAGGTCTAGATTCAATTGGTTTAGGTGTATTATCAATAGTAGAAGATAAAGCTATTTTTTCTAATTGCTCATCTGAGATTTTTTCTTTGATTGCTTCTGGTTGCGTAGGTTCAAAAATAGCCTTGTTAGATTGTTCAGGCTCAATCTTAAATTCTTCTTTTTTTACAACAGGAATTGGTCCGGTAGGAATAATTTCAGTAGGTTTTTCAACTGTTTTTAAAAGATCAATCTTTTTGTTAAGTTTCTGAATGTCGTTTTCGAGGTGATTAAAACGACCTTTAATGGTATTAAAGATATAGATTAAGAAACAAAATAACGCAACTAAAAGAAAACTTTCCATAAAGAACTAAGTATAATGTTATGATTGGTAAATATAATAACATTTTAATACGAAGGGGATTTTTTTAGTTCTTTTCGTGTTAAATGAAGTATTTGTTTTCTTCTATAGAATTAGCTTGATCTAAAACTCTCTATTTGTAATTACAACTCTGTTATTTACTCAGTCTTTACTTTTAGCATTGCTATTAAAAGGAAAATTAAGCCTTTGTATAGTTTTTGATGAGAAAATTGGGACCAAATACGGACATATAGTTTAAAGATTATGACTATTTTTCGAATCCTTAAAAACTATATTAAACCCAAAAAGATTATTATGAGTAAAAAGTTAATCTCAGTATTTACTGCATTTACAGTCATGCTGATGCTATGCAGTTTTGTAACGCTAAATTTATCTGATCAAAAAAATCAGGAGAATAAGATAGAAGGCAAGATTGTTTACAACAAAAAGAAACATAGTATAACCTTATCATGGCCGGCTTTTGGCTCTACAGGAAATTATGTAATTACAAGAGGAGGAAGTCGTTTGGCTTCAGAGTTTGTTGCTGTTGGTTCGACTACGAAATTGACATTTACAGATAATAAGCCAAATAAAGATAAATACGAGAACTATTATAAAATTACCCGTAATGCTATAACTATAATAGTTTCGATAGAGAACCAGATTTTTGGCAGTAATATGTATTTCTACGATCGAAAATATGAAAAAGCTGAATCTGCGCGAAATGATATTAATTCGCAGTTTAGTGCTATTGGCCTGGGCGGATCAAATGGCGAATGGACTATAAAACGTCAGGCCTATTATTTTAAAGCAAATATTGAGGGACAAACTTACGATTCGGGCGGATCAGGTTCTGCATCATCGGCAACAGCAAATTCAATAGAATTAGGATTTTATTCTCATATAGGAGGTTTAGGTAAGTTACCATCAGCCGTTAAACTAGGTTCGATATTCACCAGACCTCATCTTTCTGGTGGAGCAAATGCTACGTGTACATTTTGGCGTTCTGTAGAAAATGTAGCAATAATGCGGGATTTTGGATGGACAGTTTCTCAATCCACCAGTGCAAGAAGAATGCTGATTGAAAGTACTTCGAAATACATTTCAGATATTGGAGACACTAACTTTTGGGGAAGCGGTGGTTTTATTGCTGACACACATTATACATCGTCCAGACCAAACTGGGGCGGACAACAACAATGGTACACCAGAAATACTGTTTTTCCTTCAGGTTCCGGCGCAATGGGCGGTTCGTATAATATGGTTTGGCAAGGTTGCATCAATCCTCCAAAAGCAGATGATGCCAACTCGCCAGTTCCTACTACACCTGTTATTAGAGAAAAACCTTTTCTTTTTATCGATAATGATGGCGAGTACAAAGTATTTGTTCCGGCATGGCAAAAGGACAGAGTAGGAGTTTCCTGGTCGGCAACAAATATGGGGAAAGGAAAAATTCAGGATTTGCTTACCGACTGGTATGTTGCCAAAGAAGGCGATACTGATGTTGAAATTAATAATGCTTTAAAAGTTGGCAAAAATATATTTTTTACTCCAGGTCATTACGCATTGAATACTCCTATTCAGGTAAATAGAAAGGATGCAATACTTTTGGGCGCTGGTATAGCATCAGTAACATTAGAGCCGACCGAGAAAAATACTTGGGGATGTATCTATGCAGATGACAAAGACGGAATTATCATTGCCGGACTTCTTATGGATTCATTTAATAGTACAACGTATCAGGTTAGAATTGGTAACGAAGGAGTAAATGCTGACCACTCTGCAGATCCCATTTTACTTTCAGATATCACTTGTAGAGTAGGCGGGGTTCAGTCAAAAAATATTCAGATACATGCTTCTATGGAAATAAACAGCAACAATGTGGTGGGTGATCATTTCTGGCTGTGGCGCGCTGACCATGGTTCGCAAAAAGGTGGAAATGCGCGCTGGATAAGAGACAGATGTAAAAACGGCCTTATTGTTACAGGAGATGATGTTACACTTTATGCTTTATTTGTCGAACACTTTCAGGAATATGAAGTATTATGGTTAGGAGAACGTGGTAGAACTTATTTCTTTCAAAACGAACCGCCATACGATGCTCCAAATCAGGCTAGCTGGAGTAGTCAGGGAGGTAAAGTAGATGGTTATGCAGCATTCAAAGTAGCAAATACTGTGAAAGAACATCAAAGTATAGGGATGGGATCTTATGCAGTTTTTACAGGAACAGATGGCAAAGTCAATAAGAAAAATGGTTTTGAAATACCGAATAGTCCAAATGTGAAACTCGAAAAAATGTGTATCACGCGTTTTGCCGGTCCGGGTAATATTCAAAATGTGATTAATAGTAGTGGCGGTAGTACAGCA
>Ga0247740_1000491_pt1 | contig 19023 bp, 16 predicted proteins | sample UWRJL148409B2_FD_180942 | JGI IMG/M metagenome (GOLD analysis project Ga0247740, IMG submission 180942) | Plant litter microbial communities from Arlington Agricultural Research Station in Wisconsin, United States - UWRJ-L148-409B-2 | ecosystem: Environmental > Terrestrial > Plant litter >...
TCCGGCGGTGTGGGCAAGGTCAAACTCGACGCGCCCAAGGGCAGCGGCATCAGCGGCGGCGTGCTGTACGTGGCCGATATCAGCGTGGTTCGCCTGTTCGATCTCAAGACTGGCTTGCCCAAGGGCGACATCCCAGTTCCCGGCGCGACCTTCCTGAACGACCTCGCGGTCGCCAAGGACGGCCGCGTCTTCGTATCGGACTCCGGCATGAAAACCGGCCCAAACGGCTTCGAACCCACCGGTACGGACGCGGTTTACGTGATCGAAAAAGGCAAACTGAAGCCAGTCGCCAAGGGCAAAGAGCTGGGCGGCCCGAATGGGCTGCTTGCCGTGGCCAACGGCGTGCTGGTCAACACCTTCGGCGGTGATGAAGTGTATCGCCTAGACGAAAAGGGAACCAAGCAAGATGTCACTAAAATCCCCACGGGAGGACTGGACGGCATGATCCTGATCGGCGATTCCTTGCTCGTTTCCAGCTGGCAAGGCTCGGCCATCTACCGCGGAAGCATCGGCGGAAAGTTCGACATCGCTTTCGCCGAGCTGAAAGGCCCGGCGGATTTCGGCTTCGACAGCAAACGGAAGCGCGTCCTCGTGCCACGGTTTCTGGAGAATGCGGTCGAAGTGTACGACCTCAAGTAAGCGCTCCCCCGAAGCCGATAGCTGCTATCTGGGATAACGAGCTCTCCTCTACTCATCCAGGAAGACTCGATATTTCGCCAGGCGAGTTCGCGCCAAGTCAAGGGCTCGCCTGGCACATTGCGTCAATTAAATTCCGCCAAAAACTTGGGTCGCTGGGTGGTGGTGAGGCGGGCGGGCGGCCAAGCTGCGAATTGAGCAGTTGCAATATTGCACTCGTCGTCGCGGAAATCCCCACCCATCACGACTCCAGTCAATCGGGCCGAGCGCCGCAAAATGCAATGGAGAGGGGTGCGGGCCGTGATACTTTGAAGATTCTGGGACACTAGGCGGCTCCTTTGGGACACGCTCGCGGAATACGCGAAGCGTGATGGGGACAATCAATATGACGGCACGAATCCTTGTTGTGGAAGACGACGACGAGACCCGCGAAGCAGTGGCGGGTGCGCTGCGTGATCTGGGGTACGACGCGACGGTGTGTCACGACGCTCGCAGCGCACGGACGCACTCGGATGTCGATATCGTCGTCACGGACATCAGAATGCCCGGTGAGAGCGGGCTCGAACTGTGCGCGGACATTGCCGGCAACCGGCCTGATCTTCCGGTGATCTTGATGACCGCATTCGGCGACACGCGCGCGGTGTCGCTCGGCTTGCGTGCGGGTGCTTCTGACTTTCTCGCCAAGCCCTTCTCGCTCTCGGACTTGGGCGCGGCGGTGGGGCGTGCGTTGGAGCGGCGCCAACGCGCACCCCGCGTAAATCGCCTCGCTGACGCGGCTCCGAACTCGGCGCGTCCCGTTCCCGGAGTGATCGGCTCGAGCACGGTGATGCGCACGATTGCCGATCGCGTGCGGCAGTTGGCCAATCACCAGTCGCCCGTGTTGGTTACGGGCGAAACAGGCACCGGCAAAGAGATCTTCGCCCGTGCCATTCACGCCCTGAGTGATCGACGTAATCAGCCGTTCGTGGCGCTGAACTGCGCGGCGCTGCCGGCCGAGATCATCGAAAGCGAGCTGTTCGGGCATGCGTCGGGCGCGTTCACGGGGGCCGCTCGCAATCACCCCGGCGTGTTCCGGGACGCAGAAGGCGGCACACTCTTTTTGGACGAAATCGGCGCCATGCCCCTCGCGCTCCAGGCGCGCTTGCTGCGCGCGATCGAGCATCGCAGCGTGCGCCCCGTGGGCACGGTCGACGAAGTGGCGACGAACGTGCGCATCGTCGCAGCGAGCAACGCACGCTTGCGCGATCTGGCGGACTCGGGACATTTCAGGAGTGACCTCTTGTTCCGTCTGAGCGCGTTCGAACTCGACCTACCCGCCCTGCGCGACCGCGGGAACGACGTCCTGGAGCTGGCCGAGTACTTTCTGAACAACCTGCCCAACGCAGGCGCGCCCCGCGTGCTTGGCGAAAGCGCGAAGCTCGCGCTGCTCGCGTATGCCTGGCCGGGCAACGTGCGTGAGCTAGAGAACGGCATTCGAGCGGCGGTGGCGATGTCACCCAACAAGACGATCGAAGCGTCCGATCTTCCGCTCCGCGTACGAGACTCGCACAAGGCGCGCACCCACGAATCCGCGAGCGTCGATCTCGACGCCTTGGAGCGGACTCACATCGAGCGGGTGCTCCGCGAAACAGGCGGCAATCGCTCCGAAGCGGCGCGCCAGCTCGGCATCGACCGCGTGACGCTGTATCGCAAGATGAAGCGCTATCAAGTGGCTGGCTGAGAAGACTGGCCCGGCGTGGCTCACCGATCGGTGACCACGCCGGCGCAACAAAACGAAACCAAACCAACCCAGGCAAGAGGCGAGCACGCCGCTCGGGCTCGCCTCATTTACTTTGCGTGTCGCTCGCCTGCACGCCCGGGCGACTGCGCGGGGGCACGTCGATCGCGAGTCGATCCAACTTGCGATGCAGCGTGCGCCGGTCGATACCCAAGAGCCGCGCAGCGCGCGCTCGGTTGCCGTCCACCGAACGCAAAACGGCCTCGATGTGTTGACGCTCGACTGCGGACCAACGCGGATCGTCCGCGCGCACGTCCCCCGGCTGGCTGCGGCGCGCTTGCAGGGCCTCGGGCAGATCGCTCTCGCTCAAGTGATCGAACGCGGCCACCGTCACGGCGTAATCGATGGCGTTCTTCAGCTCACGTACGTTACCGGGCCAGCGGTAGGCGAGCAGCGCGCGAGCCGCCGCCGTAGAAATCGAACGAACGGTCTTACCCAAGCGCGCGGAAGCCTCTTGCAAGAATAGCTCCGCGAGCAAGAGCGCGTCATGCTCGCGATCGCGCAAGGATGGCACCGCGATCTCGACGACGGCCAAGCGATAATACAGGTCCTCGCGAAAGGAACCTTGCTTCACCAAATCCAAGAGCGGCACCGTGGTAGAAGCCAACAGACGGAAGTCCGTCGGCAACTCTTGCGTCGCGCCGATCGGGCGGACGCTGCGTTGCTGCAGCACTCGTAGCAACTTGGCTTGGAGATCGAGCGACAGCGAGCCGACGTCATCCAAAAACAACGTACCCGCGTGCGCGGCGCGGACCAGGCCCAAGTGAGCGGCGAGCGCGCCGCTGAAAGCGCCCTTCACGTGTCCGAACAACTCGCTCTCGGCCAATGATGCGGGGATTGTCGAACAACCGACGACCACGAATGGTCCCTGTTTCCCCGAGCCGTTGCGATGCAGCAGGTTAGCGACCAACTCTTTGCCCGAGCCCGTCTCGCCCGAGATGAGGACCGTCACGTCGGAGCTGGCCAGTTGTAGGACGCGCTCGCGTAGTTCACGCGCCTTGGGACTATTTCCAACCAGCGCGGAGCTGTGATCGGCAGCGCGCGCCGAACCGGAGAGGCTGCTGACGATCGCGCGCTCGGAGATCAAGCGGCGGGCGATCGAGGCCAGCTCGAGCGCGGTCGTCGAGGGCTCGACGTAGTCGGCGGCCCCCGCGCGCATCGCCGCGATCGCCGATTCGAGGCCGGCGTCACCCATGACCACGACGGGCACACCGGGGTGGGTCTCATCGAGGCCACGCCGCAACACGGCGACGTCTTGCCCCAGTTGCTTGGGCTCGACGAGCACTAGATCGACTTCATGAGCTCGTTCGCCTTGCGATGCACTCACGGCAGTGATGCCCAGGCTATCCAGTTCAGCGTGCATCCGCTCACTGGCATCTGGCAAGAACAGGATCGACGGTCTCAACATCACTCTGATTTTTCCCCAGGAAATGAGAGCAGTTTCGCATTGATAACGTACGCGGACGCGCACCCGACTCGCAAGCAATTACGCATCTATCTGCCTTCGGCTTCGTTCGGGATTCCTCCGAGTACGCGGACGCGCACTGTCGAGTCATGGAGTTGTGGGAACCGGACACACCGGTGAGGCGAACTGCAACAGTACGATTTCCGCCATGACCTAATCGAGCATGTTCGTTTAGAAGCATGTTTGACGAGGGACGGACAGGAAAGGGCGTTGCCGTTCGTGCCGGTCGCTAGACTCGGATAGACTCGCCGCGGGCACGAGCGAAGGCTCGCGGAGAGGAGCACGGTGTCACTCGAGTTGCTTATATTGGGCGCAGCGCCGACTTGGGACGTTCGAGTCACCGTTTTCTCGAATCTGATATTCGGACTCGCGTGTCTGGCCGGCGTGGTCAGTCTGGCCTATCTGATGCGCAGTTTTCGCGAGTTGCCGGCGCGCGCGGCGTACGTTCCGTTCGGCATCGTGCTGGGCGTGACTGCGCTCGCCCACATCGCCGATTCGCTCGGCTTCTCATCCGCGTTGCCCTGGATAGAGGGTTCACTTCGGCCCCTCGCCACCGTGTGCGCAGTGGGCACCGTATTGTTGCTGGGCAGCATGGTGTTCCGCGTCGATTTGCTGCTGGAGCGAGAGCGCGAGGCGCTGCGCCGGGAGAGCGAGCTCACGGCGGTTTTGGCCGAGTTGTCGGCCGCGTACGAGCGACTGCAGAATGTCGCCGAGCTGAAGACACAGGTCTTCGCCAACGTGAGTCACGAGCTACGCACCCCGCTGACCCTCATCCTAGGCCCGCTCAAAGATCTGCGCGAAAATGCGCAGCTGACCCCCGAGCAGCACGCTTCACTCGCCGTGCTCGATCGCAATGCGCACTTGCTGCTCGGTCACGTCAATGACCTGCTCGAACTGTCGCGCGCCGACGCGGTGGGCGTGGCGCTCGACCGCAAGCCCACGGACGTTCACTCGCTCCTGCGCTCGCTGGGCGCCAGCTTTCGACCCTTTGCGAAGGACCTGGGCATCGAGTATCGAATCGAGCTCCGGCTCAACCTGCAGGCGCGCTTGGTCGACCCGCAAAAGGTCGAGCGCATCGCCATGAACCTACTGGCCAATGCCTTCAAGTTCACGCAGGCCGGAGGCAAGGTCACGCTGCGCGCGCACATCGCCGACGAGAGCGAAGCGGTCGAGGGCCAGAGCGAGCTCGTGCTAGCGGTGGACGATAGCGGCCCGGGCATTCGCGTCGAAGACAGAGAGCGCGTTTTCGAGCGCTTCCGCCAGCTCGATGGCAAGCCGAACCGAGCGTTCAGTGGCACGGGCTTGGGCTTGTCGATCGTGCGCGAGTTCGTCACCGCCTCCGCCGGCTCGGTCCGTGTCGAGGATTCGGCGCTGGGCGGCGCGCGCTTCGTCGTCACCCTCCCCGCCGAGCTCAGCGATTTGCCAGCCGACAGCGAGCCCGACAGCTTCCCCGTGTCGGTCAGCAGCGCGGAGATGCAGGCGCTCCGTCCGCGACCCGCGCTCAGCTCGGACTCGGATCTGCACTCGGACTTGCCCTTGGTCTTGGTGGTCGAAGACAACGCGGACATGAACCGCTTCGTCTGCTCCAGCCTCTCGAGCGAATTTCGGGTGGCGTCGGCGTTCGACGGCAAGCAGGCCCTGACGCGACTCGAGCACCTTGCCCCCGATCTGATCGTGACCGATTTCATGATGCCGCACATGAGCGGCGATGAGTTCGTTCACGCTCTTCGCACCAAGCCGGAGCTGATAGACATCCCCGTGTTGGTGTTGACCGCGCGCGACGACATCGAGGTCCGCGTGCGCGTGTTGTCCGCCGGCGTGCAAGATTGGCTGACCAAGCCATTTACCGTGCGCGAGCTGGTCGCGCGGGCCCGTAACCTGGTGAGCGCGCGGCGCGCCCGCGAGATTTTGCGCGCCGAGCTGGTCACGCGTGAGTTCGACGTTGGCGAGCTCGCCGGGCAGCTGGCAGAGCGCAAGCGGCGGCTCGAATCGCTGCTGGCCTCGCTCAGCGGTGCACTCGAGCAAGCCGAGGTGGCCAGCCGTTTCAAAACCAGCCTGCTGCGTCTGGTGTCCCACGAGCTGCGCACACCGCTCGGCGCCCTGCAGCTGCAACTCGAGCGGCTCTCCGGCGAGCACCGCGGGCCCTTGAACGACGCGCAGCAACAGCTAATCGTACGCATGCGCCGCTCGCTCGCGCGCTTGACCGACATGATCCAGTCTTTACTCGAATACGCACGCATCGAGAGCGGCCGGCTAGACCTGTCCGTGGAGCGCTTCGACACGCGCGAGCTCGCGCAAAGCGTCGTCGACGACTTTATGCCCCAAGCCGAAGCCAAAGGCGTGAATTTGCGCTTGGAGGCCGCGGAGGGCAGCGCCGAGTTCGAGAGCGACGCGCGCTTGCTGCGACTCGTATTGGTGAACCTGGTCGCGAACGCTTTGAAGTTCACGGAGAAGGGAGAAGTGGTGGTTGGCTTGCAGCTCGCGGGGGACGTTTGCCTGCTGCGCGTGCAAGACAGCGGACCTGGCATCGAACCCAGGGTGCGCGCCTCGGTCTTCGAACCCTTTTTCCAGGGCGAAACGGCCGGCCATAGCCAATACACGCAAGGGGCCGGACTCGGCCTCTCGTTGGTTCGAGAGATGCTCCTAGCGCTGGGCGGCAGCGTCGAGCTGGCATCCGAAGTAGGTGCAGGCAGCACCTTCCGAATTTCGGTGCCTCGGGCCCGAACGCCGGCAATCGAATCCCACCCTTCGGCACAGGAGCGAAACATCGCGTAGACCTACGAGAAATGCCGGTCTCATCCAGAGAATTCCGAGTTGGAGCGACAACGCCATCGTGTGTCTCGCATCGTCGATTGCATTGCGGCGCTGCCAATCGGCGATGCGTTCGTGCGAGCGGCCTCACCTAAGCACTTTTATACGCCCCTCATTTTCCGTAGACTATGACACCGTGGTGGGGAGCGCGACTCGCGCTGCGCCGAAGAGATCCCATACCGAACCACGTCCCACCATTCTACAAGAGCACCTCAGGAGCCCGAGAGTGAACCAACCTCGCTTACTATTAGTCGACGACGAGGAGATTTTCGTGCGCGGTTTGAGCCGCGAATTGTCCAGGCTGGGCTGGCAAGTCCAAACCGCGGACAACACGGAGAGCGCCCTGCGTGCACTACGCCAAAGCGAGTTCGATGCCTTGGTGCTCGATCAGCAGCTGCCGGGCGCCGAGGGGGTCACGGTTTTGAGCGAACTCGAGCGCGTGCTCGTTCGCCCCGTCGCGGTGTTGTTGTCGGGATACCTCACGGTCGACACGACGGTGCGCGCCATTCGCGCCGGGGCGAGTGACGTGCTCGAGAAGCCGATCTCCGCGACCGAGCTGGACCTTCGCTTGCGCCGTTTGTTGGATGCGCGCACGAGCGGTCTCAAAGGCGTCAGCGCGCCGGGTTCGAACGGCGAGCTCCGCAAAGTGCTGGGTGAAACGGCGGGCATGCGCGCAGCGCGCGAGCAGATGCAAACCGCCGCACGCTACCCCGAGCTGAGCCTGACGATTGTCGGCGAGAGCGGCACCGGCAAAGAGCAAGTCGCGGAAGCCATCCACTCGCTGGGAAGCTCGCGTGGCCGGTACTTGCCGGTGAGCCTGGCCGCGCTCCCCGACCACATGATGGAGGTCGAGCTGTTCGGGAGTGAAGCCGACGAAGGCCGCGAGCGCCGAGCGGGTTTGTTCGAACTTGCGGGCGCCGGCACCTTGTTCTTCAGCGAGCTGTCCGAGTTTCCCCCTCACCTGCACACGAAGCTGATTCACGTTCTCGAGACCCGCACCTTCCGGCGCATCGGCGGTGAGGTGGATTTGCCGCTCCAAGCGCGGGTGATCGCCGCGACCCGTCGGCGCACTCCCAGCTCGGAGTTCGCGGATCTGTACGAACGCTTGGGCGCGTTCACGATCTTGCTGCCGCCCCTCCGTGATCGCGTGCCGGACATCGAATTGATCGCCGGGCACGTTTTGGCAGACGTGGCCGCGCGCCCCGGCAAGGCGCCGCTCGGGCTTTCCGAGGCCGCGCTCGAGGTGCTGCTCGGTCACCATTGGCCGGGAAACGTGCGTGAGCTCGAGATCGTAGTGAGTGAAGCGGCCGCCGAGGCGACCGACCCGATGCTCGGCGCAGAAGAGCTGCGCACGGCCATCCGTGAGCACGGCATGCCCTCGGAGTTCGACAGCACGGGCGACAACGCGAGCGGCACGTTCCCCACCTCGGGGCCCGTGTCCGAGCCGCTGCGCAGCCTGGAGCGGCGCATGATCACCGACGCTTGGCGTACCTCGGGCCGCAACTTGAGCGCCGCGGCTCGTAGCCTCGGGCTGCCGCGCACCACCCTGCGCGACCGCTTGAAGAAGTACGGCCTGCGCTGAGGTCCGGCCGCCGCCCGCGTTTCAAGCGCGGCGGCTGGCATTCGCACCGAGCCGAGCCAAGTGCATGGCTAGCCGCCGATAGAGCTCGGTCGCTAGCCGCGGGTCGGTGCAGATCTCGGCGAAGTCATCAGCGCGCACGCGGAGCAGGCGCGTCGTCTGCTCGCACACGGGGGTGTCACCTTGGCCGAGCACACCGACGAGTGACTCCGCGTACAAGAGCGCGCCCGCGCCGACGCGGCGCTCGTCCGGATAGCGCACCACGCCGTCGAGCACGATGTAAGCAACCAGGTCGTTCGCGATCGCGCGCGGCACGCTCTCGCCCTCCCCGACTTCGATCTCGACCGCGGCGGAGAGAGCCGTGAGTGCGAACGACAGCGGCAGATCCACGAGCAACGGACTCTGACGGGCGCGCTCGAGATCGGCCGCATTCAGCCCCCGATCGTGGTCTTTGCGCTTCACGAAGCGATCCCCGATCTCGATCACGATGCCGGTCGCGTTGTCGCGGCCAAGCAGCGCGGCCCGCGCGATCAAGCCGCCCACGGCCTGCACCGGCGCGCCGCTCCGTAGCAGCTCCGACAGCTCGGCCTCACCCGCGATCTGGCCGTACACGCCGTCGCTGCAGATGAGCAGGCGGTCACCGCGGCTCACATCGACGAACAACATGTCCACGGTGACCACTTCGTTGATACCGAGCGCGTTGGTGATGCCCGACCCCTGTGAAGGCCCGAGTAAACGTCCGAAGCCGTCGACCCTCGACACGGCTTGCGCCGTATGATCCTGGGTCAATTGCAGCACTGCGCGCTGGCGCGCCAAGTACACTCGGCCGTCACCCGCGTGGGCGATGAACGCGTGGTCCCGCGCGAACCAAACCACGTCGAGCGTCGTGCCCATGCCGCGATGCTCCGGATTTCGCTCCGCGTCCTCGCGGATGAACGCGTTGGCTCGCTCCACCGCTCGTTTCAACTCGGCGAAGACGCGTCGCCGAGCGTCGAGGTCGGCGCAAGCCACGTACGCCTCGCGGGCGCGCTGCGCGCTGCGGCCGGACAAGGCGTGCTTGACCTGCTCCAGCGCGAGATTGGCGGCGACCTCCCCCGCGAGGTGCCCGCCCATTCCGTCGGCAACCGCGAACACCCCGAGCTCCGGCGCGAGCAGGGCCGCGTCTTCGTACTGCTCACGCGAGGCACCGATGTCACTCGCCAACGCGTATTCGGCCCGGAAGTCGAACCGGGGCAGGATCGAGGGCATGACGGTCGAGACTAGCAGAGGGTACGGGCCTGGATTTCGTGCTAGACGCGGCCCGTGCGCATTCTCGGAATCGAAAGTTCGAGCCGCCGCGGCTCGGTCGCCCTGCTCGAAGGCGAGCGGCTGATCGCGAGCCTGGAGCACGAGCAACAGAACATGCACGCCGAGCGCCTCTTGCCGTTGCTCGAACAGCTCCTTTCAGAAGCCGGCTGGCCGAAGTCGAGCCTGGACAGGCTGGGAGTCGGAGTCGGGCCGGGCTCGTTCACCGGGCTGCGCGCTGGCATCGCGCTGGCCGAGGGCTTGAGCGTCGGACTCGATCGACCCCTCACCGGCGTTGGCTCCTTGCTGGCCATGTCCAGTGGCGCGCTCGCCGAGCAGCCCGGCCCCTGTTGCGCCCTCCTGGACGCCCGCCGTGAAGAGCTGTTCGTGGCCGTGTACGACGACGAGCGCCGCGAGTTGTGCGCTCCCCTCGCGCTGCCCATCGGCGAATTGGCGGCCTTTTTAGCCAAGTACGCGGTCCGCACCGTGGTGGGTGAAGTAGCGCGAACCCTCGAGCACGGTTGCGTACTCGCGGCGGGCCCGACTTTGGACCTGCCGCATGCGCGCTGGGTCGCGACCTTGGCCGGAGTTTTGGACGAAGCTTCGTCGCCCCCGGACCCCCAGTACGTGCGGGGAATTGGCGCGACCCTGCCGACCCTGGCGCGCGCGCCAATCAATCCCCAATAGCGGGTGACGCTGCGCGCTCGGCTCGGCTATTGTCGAGAGCGATGCCGCTTTCTCCCGACGCCGGCCCTGAGGCGGAACAGCGCCTCCTTTCCCGCTACGGCCGGCGCTTCGCAGCCGGAAGCGTGCTGTTTCGCGATGGTGACGCCGCCAGCGAAGCGTTCCTCCTGCAGGAAGGGCGCGTGCGGCTGATCAAGCACGCCGGCGCGATGGAGCGCAGTCTGCGCGTCGTGCGGCCCGGCGATCTGTTCGGTGAAGGCGCGTTGGTCAAAGGGGCTCTCCGGACCTCGACCGCGCTCGCCTTGGACGACACGGTTGCGCTCGCGTTCGACCATGCCACCTTCGATCAGGTGCTGGCGACCAGCCCCGAGGTCGCTGCGCGCGTGCTCTCGCAACTGATTCGCCGACTGCGTGAAGCCGAAGACCAGATCGAGATCTTGATGCTGCGCGACGCGCAGTCGAAGGTGGTGGTCGCGCTGATCAAGCTCGGCCAGCAGCAAATGGCGCAGGACGGGCGGCCCGATGGCCAAGTGGCGTTGATGCTTTCGCCGCTCGAGTTGTCCGCTCACGCCGGGCTCGACGTAGACACCGTGAAACGCATCGTCTCCCAGCTCCGCGATCGCGGCTACGTGCGCATTCAAGAAGAGCGCGTGGAGCTGCCTGATTTGGACAACTTGAGAGAGTTATACAGTTTGCTGGGCGTGAAAGATCAGCTGCGCGGTCCGAGCCGTGAACGAGGCCAGGGTTGATGCGACGGCTGTTCGGGTACGCCTTGCTATCGATGTTATTTGCCTGCGCATCGAGCCGCGGCACTGGCCCGGGGGCGCATGACCCCGTACGAATGAGCGAGAGCGAGTATGATATCGCGCGCGATCTGTGGTTACGTCGCAATCAGCCGCGCGAGGCCCTCGCCCACGCGCTCAAGGCGGTCGACCTGGACGACGGCAATGCCGAGGCGGCTCACTTGGTCGCGCTCCTGTACTTGGATTTTTGTTCGCGCAGCCCAACCGAATGCCGCTTGAGCGACGCCGAGAAACAAGCCCGACTCGCACTCCGCGACAAGCCTGACTTTCGTGAGGCCAAGAACACCCTGGCCGTCGTGCTCATTCACGAGAAAAAATACGCCGAGGCAATCGCCGTCCTCAAGCCCTTGACCGAAGACATCCTGTACCAGACCCCAGAAAACGCTTGGGGGAATCTGGGCTGGGCCTATCTCGAGCAGCGTTCGTTCGACTCAGCCATCGACGCACTCAAGCGGAGCGTCGCCGCGCAGCCCTTGTTCTGCGTCGGCAGCTACCGCCTCGGCCTGGCCTTCGAACACAAGCAAGAGCTCACCAGCGCGCAGGATGCGTTTACGCGTGCACTGGAAACAGAAGCTCCAGGTTGTAACTCCCTCCAAGAAGCGTTCGCCGCGCGGGCTCGCGTGCGAATGAAGCTCGGCGACTCGGATGCAGCTAGGACGGATCTCGATCGCTGCGCCGTACTCTCCGGAAAGACCGAAGTCGGCAAAGAATGCAGCTCCATGCTGCAAAAGTTCAAGTAATCTCGGGGGCCCCAATGCCCACCGTCGGAACCTTCCTACGCCAACTTCGTGAAGCGAAGTCCTTGAGTGTAGAGGAGATTTCGCGAGCAACACGAATGCCGCAGTCGAGCGTCGAGCGCATCGAAGCGGACCGCTTCGACGAGCTCCCGGGCGAGGTGTTCGTGCGCGGCTTCTTGAAGTCCTACGCGCGCGCCCTCGGTGTGCCGGCGGAAGAAGTGCTCGCACGTTACACCGCCAGCCGACGCGTGGCTTGGGTGACGCCGCTGCCGATGGCCAGCACCGCCAAGCCCGCACGCACGCGTCGCTTCGGTGTCGCGATCGCATTCGTGCTCTTGCTGATCTTGTTCACACTCGCGCTCAGCATCGTACTGAAGCCTCGCGGTGACGACATGCCGCAAGAGTTGTCGATGCGGCCGCTGCACTCGCACGCTCGGTTCAGCTGACACCGTGTTTGCTCGCCGCACGTCGAGTCCCGCTCGCGTCGCGCATGCGCTCTTGCTTCGGCGCGTCGAGTACGGGGAGAGCGACCTCGTGATCACGCTCCTGACCGATACGATCGGGCGCGTCTCGGCCCTGGCGCGCGGCGCGCGCAAGAGCACGAAGCGCTTCGGCGGCGTGCTCGAACCCATGCACACGCTGCACATCGCCTACGACGACCGCTCGGGTGCGGAGCTGGTCGTGATGCGCGAAGCAAAGCTCGCCCGCGCGCGGCCATTTTTGGTAACCAGCCTCGAGCGCATGCAGGCGGCCGGGCAAGCCCTGAACTGGGTGAGAAAAGCCGCGCCGCCGCGTACTCCGGAGCCAGAAGTGTGGGCGGCCATGGAGGGCTTGCTCGATCACTTGGGCGATCCGGAAGACACGCTTTCACCGCGCGCTCGCCTGGCCGCCACTGGCCTGCAGCTCTTGTCCGCCTTCGGTTGGGGCATCGATTTCGAGCGCTGCGTCAGCTGCGGAAAGGCACCCGCCGCTGGCCAGGCCGCGGCCGTCGACGCGGCGCGCGGCGGACTCATTTGCCGCGATTGCGGCGGCGCGCGCCGCCGCTTGTCGGGCGTTGAGCGGCTCGCGCTGCTGCGCGCCGCGACCGGCGGCACCTTGGACGACGAGAGCGCCGCGCTGGCGCTCGAATTGGTAGAGCAAGCGTTGAAGACCCACGGCGGCATCGAGTGAGCGAAGAACAGAGAAAGATCACCGGCCGTGCGGGGGTCGTAGCCCTGGGCACGCTGCTCAGCCGCATACTCGGCCTGGGCCGTGACCAGGCGATCGCGGCGTTGTTTCCACGAGCGGTGACGGACGCTTTCTTCGTCGCGTTTTTGATCCCCAATGTGCTTCGGCAATTGCTGGCCGAGGGCGCGGTACAGAACGCAGTGTTGCCCGTCCTGGCCAAGATCCGCGAGCGCGATGGCGACGACGCCGCGCGCCGATTTTTTCGGGCCGCGCGCGGCCTTTCGCTCTCGATCTTGCTCCTGGTGAGCGTGCTGGGCGTCGTGTTTGCGCCGCAGCTCGTGTCGCTCTTCGCCGACGGCTACAAGGATTACCCCGGGCAGTTCGAGCGCACCGTAATGCTCACGCGCTGGGTCTTTCCGTACATCTTTTTCATGGGCACGGCGGCCCTGGGTGTGGCGGCGCTCAACACTTATCAACGCTTCGTCGCGACTTCTTTCGCGCCGGCTCTGCTCAACGTGTCGTTCATCGCGCTGGGCCTGGGTTTGCCCGCGTTCTTGGGCGCGCGCGGTTACGACCCGGCGCTCGCGCTGGCCGTGGCGGTGCTCGGTGGTGGACTGATGCAAATGGTCGCGCAGTGGCCGAGCCTGAAGCAGATCGGCTTCTTCGAAGCGCCCAGCTTGGAGCTCGGACATCCGGGCGTGCGCGAGGCATTGCGGCGAATGGGACCCGCCTTGATCGGCATGGGCGTGTACTACGTGGACGTGGTGTTGGCGCGCCGATTCCTGTCCGAACTCGGGCCCGGCTCGCAGAGTTATTTCGCGTGGGCGCTGCGCCTGTGCGATTTTCCGCAGGGTATTTTCATCATGGCCCTGCAGACGGCCGCACTGCCCAGTCTGTCGCGGCTCGCGGCCCGCGGAGACCATGAAGAGCTCGCGCGCACGTTCGCGTTCGGCATGCGTCTGACTCTGTTCGTCGCGGTCTCGGCGACGGCGCTGATGGTCGGCCTCGCGCAGCCGCTCGTGGTCCTGCTATTTCAACGCGGCGAGTTCGACGCCGAATCGGTCAGCGGCACCGCACGCGCGCTGATGGCCCAGGGGCTTGGCATTTGGCTGGTGGCCGCGGTGCGTCAGCTGGTCAGCGTGTACTACGCGCTGGGCGACACCCGCACGCCGGTGGCCGTCGCGGCCGCGGATCTAATCGTGTTCGTGGGCTTGGCGTTGCTGCTGCGCGGCCCGTTCGGGCACGTGGGCGTGGGCCTCGCGGTGACCGGCTCGAGCGCCGTGCAGATGTTGCTCTTGTGGTGGCGCTTGGGCACGAGGCTGCCGGCGCTGCACACCCGGGAGATCCTCGGTTCTGCCGCGCGCACGCTGGTCGCCGCGCTCGCCGGGGTGGCGGCCGGCGCGACCCTCGCACGCTTTTTGACTCCCACCGAGCCCGCGGGGGCACTCGCACGAGCAACGCCGGGACTCGCCGGCGCACTGCTGTTCTGCGCGGTATTTGCGGCCGTTGCCTACGCCATTGGCAGCCCCGAGCTGCGCGCGGTGGCGGCGGCGATTCGCCGTCGCCGTGCGCGCAGCTGAGTTTTCAGCTAACCCTGCGCGCTCGTCCATGGCTCAAGCAAAAAAACCGGCTCCGCCACCCGCCCCGGCGTCGAACGCACCGCGCATCGTCAGCGCTGAATTCTCCGCCGCCGCCAAAGCGCAGGCCGAGTTGCCTCCGCCAATGCAGATCGAGATTGCATTCGCCGGGCGCTCCAACGTGGGCAAGAGCAGCTTGCTGAACAAGTTGATGAATCGCCGCAATTTGGCGCGCACGAGCTCCACGCCCGGCTGCACGCGCCAAATCAATTTCTTCAGCGTGCGCACCGCGCAGGGCATCAACTTGAGCCTCGTCGATTTGCCTGGCTACGGTTACGCCAAGCGCTCGAAGGACGAACGAAAGCTGTGGGCGGAACTGATCGACGGCTACCTGCTCGAGCGCCCAACGTTGCGCGCGGTGGCCGTGCTCGTCGATGTGCGTCGCGGCCTCGAGCCCGATGACCTCGGCCTGATCGAGATGCTCGAGTCGGGCAGCACGAGCGGCGGCCGCGGCGAGTTCAAGACGCTGATCGTAGCCACCAAGCTGGACAAACTGCGCGCGGGCGAACGCGCGGCCGCGCTCGCCAAGATCAAAGCGCCGGGCGCGACGGTGTTCGGTTTCTCGACCGAGCTCCCCGAAACCGCGCAAGCTTTGTGGGCCTCGCTCGAACGGCGAGCGGGCCTCACGACGCCCACCGTTGCCGCCAATCCGTAAGGCCGAAGCTCGCGAGGAACTTGCGACCGCCGTCAGGGCTGCCGGCCCTCGATGCGCGTGACGCGCCCGCTCAATGCGTCTGGCGCGGTGTGTGCGCGGGTACCGGTGCGTGCAACGAGGTGCGCAGCTGGATCGGGAGCGCCCGCTATTGCCCGACGTTGACCGCTTCTTTGGGTTCGAGCTCGCGCTTGCAGTCGCCGTACAGGACGAAGCGACCCTTGCCGTGCGCGGCTTCGAAGCGCCAGGCCGGGCCGGCGCTGGAGCGATAGTACTCGATGCGCGCGTGGCGCTCTTTGGGCACGCCGCGAGTCAGGGCGTGCGCCCACACGTCCGCAAGTGAACAGTGCGGCTCGGGCAGTGGATCGCTCGGTTTGGGCGCGCAAATGTTCTCGGCCGCGTCGGCCTCGGCCACGATGCCGTCTTTGAGGACTTTGATGTCTTGCCGACCGCAGTACGGGTGACGCGCCAGGGTGTCTGGCTCACGCGGGGGCTGGGGGCCCTCACCGGCGTTGCTTTGGAAGGAGTACACGATGCGCCCGAGCGGGCCCGCGACGTCGATCGTGCCGTCACTCTTGACGCCTTCGGCCGAGATGCCGCGCAGCAAGTTGCGCTGCGAGACCTCACGCGCGCGGGCGAGCGTCTTCACCGCGTCGACCGCGTTCGGGAAGCCGACCACGCCGGCCGTCGAGGGCGGAGCCGGCGGCGTGGCCAGGCGCGGCTGCGATTTGCGCTTGGCCCACACCGAAATCACGAGGCAGAGCACGAACGTGAGCCCCACGATGAGCAGCCCTCGCAGCCGATCCGTGCGGCGAAAGCGGGCGATGCTGGCAGGGTCGGGACTGTGGGCCGGGCTGTTCGGGTACGTGCTCATGCTCGAGGTTTCGGGGAAGTGTGGTCGTATATCACCATTCGCGATCAGAACTGTTGCAGGATTCGGACGGGCGCGCTAAGAAGACCGCCGAATTTCGGGCGCATAACTCAGCGGTAGAGTGCGTCCTTCACACGGACGAAGTCGTAGGTTCAATCCCTACTGCGCCCACCCGAAATCCCCGCTCCGCGGTCCGCCGCGGAGCTCGCTGCGCATTGCCCCAAACACCCGCCCGAGCTTAACGTGCCGCGGGTGACGCCGCGAGCGGTAGCCCCATCGAGCCTGACCGAGACCGCGCTGCGCGTAATCGCTTTGGGCGCACTGGCTGGCGTGCTCGGTTGTGCTTCCGGTACTCCGTCATCGAGCGCGCCGGTGCGTGCCCATTGGGCACCGGCCTACGTGTTCGGGATCTGGGGCAAGGCGGAGCACGACGTGCGCGATGATTGCCCGAGCCGCGGGGCCTCGGGCGTGCGAATTGGCGCCACTTGGTCGACCTTGTTGGTCAGCGTGGTCACGCTGGGCATGTACACCCCGCGCGAAGTCGAGGTGAGATGCCGCACGCAACCGTGAGCACCCGCCTTGCTTGCTGCGTTGCGCTGCTTGCCGCGGGGGCGAGTCTGAGCTGCGCCGCCACCGTGGTGCATTCGGGAAAGCCGCCGCTCGACCTGGCGCCAGGCTACGACGATCGCTGGCATTCGGCGTTTCTATGGGGCGTTATCCCCGCCAACGGCCCCTACGATCTGGCCAAGATCTGCCCGGACGGCTGGTCGCAAGTGACGGTCGCGCGTGACCCGTTTACGCTGCTCGCTGGAGCCGTGACGTTGTTCATTTACTCACCTTCTCGGCTGAGCATCGTGTGCGCGGTGCCGGGCGGCCCTGCTCTTCCGCCGTTCGAAGGCTACACGCCCAACGCGCCTTCGATGCCGACGGCGCCCGTGGGTGAGTACTAAAGAGATGCGCTACGTCGTCACCTTGCCCAACGCGACGCTCGAACTCGACGTCGAGCCGCACCCCGAAGGCGGCTACGTGGTGCGCGGGCCCGAGGGGCGCCAGTGCCACGTGACTACGCTCGACGCGGGGCCGAAGCTTTTGAGCTTGCTGATCGACGGGCAAGTCGTCTCGGTGTTGCCGGGCGAAGGTGAAGCTCGGTTACGCGGCGAGCGCTTCGCGGTGCGCGCTGAAAATTGGCAAGAACGCGGCGCGCTTCGCGCCAAGGGCGAAGATCGCGCGCAGGCACGCGCGATCTCGGCGTCCATGCCCGGTCGCATCGTGCGCGTTTTGTGCGAGGTGGGCGCGCAAGTCGAGGCCAATGCGCCCATGATCGTCATCGAGGCCATGAAGATGCAAAACGAGCTGTGTGCCAAGAGCGCGGCGACGGTGCGCGCGGTCCACGTCAGCGTGGGGCAAACCGTGGAGCGCGGCGCGCTGCTGGTCGAGTTCGAGTGACGGCGCTCGCGCGCGGCTCACTCCGTCGGTTTGACGTACACCTCGCGTAAGCCGCGGCGAAAGGCCTTGAATTTGGCAATCATCGGCTCGGCTTGCGCGGGGTCGTCGAGCAGATCTTTGGTCTCGCCGGGGTCGGCCGCCAAATCGTACAAGCTGAGCGGCCGCCCGCCGCTCGCGACGAGCTTCTTGTCGCCAATGATCAGCGCTTGGCGATCGGCGTTGTTCGGACCGGCCGCCATGTCGATGAACACGGGGCGCTCCGCCGGTTCACCAGGGCCGAGCAAGTCGGGGACGAGCGAGCTGCCGGACAGGAAGTCTTTCGGGCTCGGAGCCGGCGGCGCAACGCCGGACAAATCCAAAATCGTGGGCGCGAGATCGATTGCGCTGCGGCGCGCTTGCAGGCGGCGCGCCGCGACGCCGGGTACGCGCACGATCAACGGCACGCGGACGAGCTCTTCCCACAACTCGAAGCCGTGGCGAATCATGCCATGTTCGGCGAACGCCTCGCCGTGGTCGCTGGTCACGATGATCGCCGTGCGATCGTAAAACAGCGATTTTTCCAGAGCGTCGAGCACGCGCCCCACGTGGTGATCGACGAACGCGACCTCACCCTGGTAGCGCTGACGGCTGCTCGTGCCGAAGTCGAAGCCCGCGTGCGGCACGTACTCCGAGTGCGGGTCGACATAGTGCATCCACATGAAGAACGGCTGCTGCAATAGCTCGGGTTTGCCGAGCTCCGCGATCGCGGCGTCACTCACTTTGTCGGCATTGGTCGTGCTGTCGCCATCGACCGTGACCAGCGCGGGCGCCGCGCTTTTGTTGATCAGGTCGAAGCCGCGCTCGAGACCGGTGTTGGCGAAGAAGTACCAATAGCCTTGCACGCTCACGGTGTGCACCCCGCCCTCTTGCAGCCGCTGGGCGACGAACGTGTCCTGCTTCGTGAAGCGGTTGAAGTGGTTCCAGTCGCGATGCGTTTCGCTGCTGTATTTCCCGATCAAAAACGGGCCGACGCTCTTGGCGGTGTAGGAGGCCAAAGAATAGGCGCGCTCGAACACCACGCTGTCATGACTCAGCCGGTCCAAGTTGGGGGTGACCGGTCGCGCGCTGCCCGCTCCCTCCCCTTGGCGCAACGTATCGATGCTGATTAGCACCACGTTCATGCGCTCGGGCAACGCCTTGCGCCCGCTGACAACGGCGTCACTCGGGGCGGTCTCGGGCGGCGGCGCGAGTGGTCGTTCGTCACGGCCCGAACAATCTTCGTCGATGCCGTTGCCGGGCAAGTCCGTCGCGCCGGGATTGCGTCGCGCGTCCGCGTCATCACAGTCCCCACCCCCGAAATGCTTGGCGAAGCCGTCGCGATCGTGATCGCTGCGCTTGCGCAGGGCGCCGAGCATCACTTTTCCGAGCGGCGCCTCACGCTCGATGCTCAGCGAGACCACGCGCTGGTCGAGCCCGTGCTGCGCCGCGCGAACGG
>Ga0247740_1000492_pt1 | contig 19021 bp, 20 predicted proteins | sample UWRJL148409B2_FD_180942 | JGI IMG/M metagenome (GOLD analysis project Ga0247740, IMG submission 180942) | Plant litter microbial communities from Arlington Agricultural Research Station in Wisconsin, United States - UWRJ-L148-409B-2 | ecosystem: Environmental > Terrestrial > Plant litter >...
GTCGCACGATCGAAGCGCGTCGCCGAAGGCTGGGACGACTCGCGACGTAGCGCGTGACCATCAAAAAATCTAAGGAACCTTGTCGTAGGCGACGCACAGGATGTTGTAATCCGCCGCGCTGCACTCGACGACCAGCCAATCGATGAAGCGCGGGTGACCGTCCGAGCCTGGATCGTGGTCGGCGGTCGTCGAACCCACGTGGGCTTTGAAGCCGGGATCGGCGCTGCCGATTGTCCAACCTTTGCAGGCGTTGTCATAGACCTTGCCGTCCATGCTGGTGGCGCTGTCGAGCAAGCCAAAGAACGTGGGGCCGTTGGCCATCAATGCGCCGGCTCTGCCGTTAGAACCGGTGAGCCAGCGCCTGACCGTAGCGGGCATGACTCCACTGCAAACGAGCGACGGCAAAGCGCCCACGTTGCCCCAAAGCGAGTCCCACGAAGATGCGATCGGGATGCCGATCGGACTCACCACCGCTGGGCCTTCACGCGGGATCTGGTAATTCGTGCTCATGGTGAGGATCTGATCATCGATGCGGGGAATATCGAGCTCGACGGATATCACCGCGCGGGTCTCTGCGTGCGGCAGATTGAGCGTCGTCTTCGCGGCTCGGCAGGCGGCGTCGAGCCCAGTCCGCCCACCGCGATTGCCATTGCTAGCTGTTCCACCATCGAACAATACGATCGACTTGCTAGTGTCGGGCAAGACCGCGGGCGGCGTGGGCGCGGCAGAGCAAGTGGTGTGACCCGGTGCTCCTCCGATCTCGCCGCCACTTCCGCCACTGCCGCTGGTTCCGCCGAAGTTAGCGCTGCCCGCTCCTCCTTTGCCTGCCCCGCCGCCAATCGAACCACCGGACGCGCCTCCCCCCGGGACGTCGCCTGCGTTCCCAGCTTCGTTGCTTTCGCCGCCCGCACCGCTCTCACCGGCGCCTCCCGCGCCTGCTTCGGCCTTGGCGCCGGCCTGGGGCTCGCCACCGGCGCTGCCCCCCGAACCGCCGTTGCTGCTACCTCCCGCCGGCGGAATGACGCTCCAATCGACTTGGGTCAATTGCGAGCAGTTCGGCACGAGCAGCGTTGCGGCAAGCAGGCCGAGCAAAGTGAGTTCGCGGGGGCGGGAGGGCATCGCTAGGGTCTGTGGCTTATCTCTGCCGTGGCTCACTCTCGCAAGAAACGAATTGATGACCCCCTGGAGCGCCGGAGTCCAATTGTGCGTTCGCGCGAGTCCCGCCGCGAGACTTCGCTAGATGGACTCGATTTCGTCTCCTATATGGCGAGTTCGCGACTTCACTGCGCGATGCTGTTCGCGCTTCCTCATCATGAAGTAGACGATCGGCACGGTCATGCGTGACAATAGTAGGGAAGCGACCTCACCCGCCATGAGCGAAATGGCTAGGCCTTGGAAGATGGGATCGAAGAGGATTACCGCTGCGCCCACCACGACCGCCGCCGCCGTCAACACCATCGGACGAAAACGAATCGCGCCGGCGTCGACGACGGCTTGCTCGAGCGGTGCGCCTTCAGCCAAGCGCTGCTCGATGAAGTCGACGAGGATGATCGAGTTGCGGACGACGATCCCGGCGCCGGCGATGAAGCCGATCATCGAAGTGGCGCTGAAGAATGCACCGAGGAGCCCATGCGCCGGCAAGATGCCGACGAGCGAGAACGGGATGGCCGACATGATGACGAGCGGCGTCTTGAACGACTTGAACCATGCAACGTTGAGCACGTAGATGAGGATCAGCACGAACGCAAAAGCGAGGCCCAAGTCGCGAAAGACCTCGTAAGTGATGTGCCACTCGCCATCCCATTTCATCGCCAACTTGTCCGAGAAAAACGGTTGAGACGCCGTGCGTTGCTCGAGCTGGTAGCCTTCCGGGAGCACCAAAGCATCCAGCTTGGGGCCGAGGGCCTGAATGGCGTACACGGGACTCTCGATTCGACCCGCCACGTCCGCGGTCACGTACACGACCGGCATCAGATTCTTGTGGTAGATGCTCTTGTCTTCCATGACCGTCGTCGAGCGGACCAGCTCGCCGATGCTCACGACGGTGCCGCCTCGGCCCGTCAGCTTCACGCCTTGCAGTCGCTCGAGGTCTGAGCGAGTCGCACGGTCCAAGCGAACGACGATCGGAACATCGGCTTTCTCGCGTTCGTCGTGAAGCAGGCCGTTCGATTCGCCGAAGGCGGCCAGGCGCAGTGCGCGCACGATCTCGGCTTCGCTGACGCCGCTGAGAGCGGCCTTCTCCTTGTCGATGATGAAGGTGTTCTTGGGCTGGTCGTCCTCCACGTCCCAGTCGACGTCGACGACTCCGGCCGTGCTGCCCATGATGTCGCGGACTTGGCGAGCCACCTGGATCTGCCGCTCGTAGTCGGGACCGTAGATCTCGGCGACCAGCGTCTCCAACACGGGTGGACCGGGAGGCACCTCGGCAATCTTGATGCGTGCGCCGGTACGGCGGGCAATCGGGACAATCGCGTCGCGCACGCGCTTGGCAATGGCATGGCTCTGCGCTTTTCGGTCGCCGCGGTCGACGAGATTGACCTGCAAGTCGGCGACGTTCGAGCCTTGGCGGAGGAAATAGTGCCGCACCAGCCCGTTGAAGTTGTAGGGCCCGGAGGTCCCGACATAAGTCTGGTAGTCGACGACCTCCGGTTGCGCTCGGACGACGTCGGCGACCTGCTGTGCGACGTGATCGGTGCCCTCCAGTGTCGTGCCCTCGGGCATGTCGATGATCACCTGGAATTCGCTCTTGTTGTCGAACGGGAGCATCTTCACCCGCACCCATTTGACGGCGACCAGCGACATCGCTCCGACCAGCAAGACGACGACCGTCGCGAGGAACGCATGGCGGAGGCGCGCCACGCGCAGCAGCTTGCTCATTGCGCGACGATAGAAGACCGTCATCTTTCCTTCCCCATCCTCGCCCCCGTGTTCGGCTCCGCAGCGCATGAAGCGAATCGTCGCCCATGGTGTCACTACGAAAGCGACGAGCAGCGAGAAGATCATTGCGGCAGTCGCGCCGATGGGGATCGGGCGCATGTACGGCCCCATCAAGCCGCCGACGAAAGCCATCGGCAAAATCGCCGCTATCACCGTCATGGTCGCCAGGATCGTCGGATTGCCGACCTCGTCGACCGCGCCAATCGCGATCTCGGTGGCCGAGCGCCCGCGATTCTCTGGCAACCGGCAATGGCGCGTGATGTTTTCGACCACGACGATGGCGTCGTCGACGAGGATCCCGATCGAGAAGATCAGCGCGAAGAGCGTGATCCGATTCAGCGTGTAGCCGTATGCGTAAATCACGGCCAGCGTCAGCGCGAGCGTGGCTGGGATGGCCAACATGACGATCGCCGACTCGCGTCGCCCCAATGCGAGCCAAATCAAGAAGCCGACGCTCACCACTGCGATCGCCATGTGCTCGAGCAGCTCGTTGCTCTTGTCGGCCGCGGTGGCGCCGTAGTCTCGGGTCACGCTGAGCTGGATGTCCCCGGGGATCAGCGCCCCTTCGAGCGAACGAACCTTTCGCATCACGTCATAGACGACCGCGACCGCGTTGAGGCCCTTGTGCTTGGCGACCGAGATCGTCACGGCTGGTGCGGACCACGCCTCACGAGCGGCGCCCTGTGCCGCAGCACCGCCCCCGAAGCGCACGTAGTTGGAAGGCTCGGCTGGCCCGTCCACGATCGACGCGAGATCGCGGATGAATACTGGGCGGCCAGCCGCGACTGTCACCACGACGTCGCCGACATCGCGCGCGCTGGCCAGCACAGTGCCGGTTTCCAGCAATAGCTCGCGATCCAGTGACGCGACCGCACCGGTAGGCAAGCGTTGATTTGCAGCCTCGAGCGCGCTGGCGACGGCCAGCGGGGAGACGTTCCGGGCCGCCATCTTTTCCGGGTCGAGCAGCACGCGAATCTGCCTGCGCTCGCCGCCCGTCAGCGTGACCTCGCTCACCCCGGGGATCTGCTTGATCTGGTCCTCGAGTTCGGCGGCGACGCGCCGTAGCTCGAAACCCGAATAGCGTTGACTCCAAAGCGTGAGCGCCAGTACTGGCACGTCATCGATAGCTCGCGGCTTGACGAGTGGAGCGGACGCTCCCGGGAGAATCACGTCCGCGTGCGCTGCGAGCTTCTGCTGGAGCCGCACCATCGATCGCTCTTCGTCTTCGCCAACCTTGAAGCGCACGATCACCGCCGCGAGGCCGGGGCTAGATGTAGAGTAGAGGTACTCGACGCCGGGGATCTCCCACAAGAGCCGCTCCATCGGCTTGGTGATGCGCTGCTCGACCTCCTTGGCAGAGGCACCGGGCATGCGCACGAAAACGTCGCTCATCGGCACGATGATTTGCGGCTCTTCTTCGCGCGGCAGCTTCCAAACGGCCAAGGCTCCCAGCAACACCGAAGCAACGAGCAGGAGCGGCGTGAGCTTGGAGTGAATGAACGCGCTGGCAATGCGCCCAGCCGGTCCGAGCTTGCCCGTGCTCATGGCCGCTCCGTGAACCGCACGCCATCGCTGACGAACGAGGCCGGCGAGACCACCACCCGCTCACCTACGACGAGTCCAGAGAGCACCTCGGTCCACGCGTCTTGCGTTTCACCGAGGGTCACCATTCGGAGGCGAAGCCGGTCTCCCTCCACCACGAACAGGCGATCCAGGGCACCGCGGCGCGTGACCGCGTCTGTTGGCACGGCTAGCGGCGCCTTGCGACCCACGCGGAAGCTCAACCGCGCGAACATGCCAGGCTTCAGACCGACCAACTCTGCCGGCAAATCGACCTTCACCAAGAACGCCCGCGACGCGACGTCCACGGTGGGGACGATCTCGCCGACGTGCCCGATGACCGGCGCGCCGAGTGTCGCGATCTCGACGCTGACCGAGTCCCCGAGCGTGACACTGGACGACCGAGACTCCTCGACCGCAGTCTCGATCAAGACTCGTCCCTCCTGTTCGAGCACGAACAAAGCCATGCCAGGAGAGGCCAGGCTGCCTGGTTCGACACGACGCTCGATGACCTGCCCGGCGAACGGCGCGACGATCTGCGAGTAGTCCAACGCTGCCTGAGCCTCGCCGATTTCGGCCTTGGCTTGAGCGATGCGGGAGCCGGACATCCGCAGGCGCGCTCGTGCCATCTCCGCTTGCGCGGTCGCCCCCAACAGCCGGGCCTGGGCCTCGTCGAATTCTTGTTGCGAGACGGCTTGCGAGGCGTGCAGTGCGGCAATGCGCCCGTGCGTCGACTTCGCGATGCGCAGCGCGGACTCCGCGGCGCTCACCGCACTCTCTGCTTCTGCGCGCGCGTCCATCGATTGATCGAAGCCAGCGCGGGCGCGCCGGACGCTAGCGGTCGAGTCGTTCGCCTCGAGCACCGCCAGAACCTGACCGGCCTTCACACGGTCTCCTGCTCGCACAGCGACGGAACGGACGTAGCCCACGGTCTTGCTCGTGAGCACGGCCGTGGTTCGGCCCCGCACGCTGCCGCTCGTGCGATACAAAACGTCGAGCGGCTCCTCGTGCGCCTTCGCCAGCTTGACGGCGATCGGGTGGCCAACGGGGCTTGGGTCGCGAAATTCCGGGTCGTTGCAACCAAGGAGCGCCGTGCCTAGGAGGAACAAGAGCGTGGAGAAGGGGCGAAACATGGAAGTGCTGACCGTCGGAGCCGCTCGGCAGCAAAAGGGTTCAACCTCCAGCACCTCCGGCCGACTACTTGATGATGGACAGCGGCTTGGACGGCGACGGATCGACCCGGCACGTGCGAAGACCAAGCGCGGCATAGAGCGGGCAGAACCCGAACACGCCAGTCAGAACGGGGACGATGCCGATGAGCCCGAGCCAGGTGTGCGGTCCGAAAACCGTCAGGGAGAGCAGCCCGAGACCCAGCACGACGCGAATGACGCGATCGATGGTTCCTTCATTTCGATTCACAGCGAACCTCCGACGTCTCTACTCGCTGCGAGTGCAACCGTGAGGCCCACCGCGACTACGACCAAGCCGAACGCGCGCCGCAGCTTGTTGGCCGAGACGTGCCGAGCAACGCGTTCACCCACGAGCGCCCCCGCGACTGCCGCGGCCGTCAGCGGCGCGGCTAGCGTGAGATCCAAGTGACTTGAGTCGAGGTGACCGAGAAAGCCTGCGGCGCTATTGATGGCGATCACCGACAGCGATGTGCCGACGGCTTTCCGCATGTCGAGCCCCCCGAAGACGGTCAGGGCCGGTACCACCAAAAAGCCGCCCCCGACCCCAAGGAAGCCGGTGATCAGTCCGACCGCGGCTCCGGCCAACACTGACGCGGTCAGCCTGCTCCTTGGGGGAGAACCGGTCCCTTCGACTCCTGCGCTCTGGCGTTTGCCAAACAGCATACCCACGCCGACGATCAGCATCAGCGCGGCGAACGAGTGCATGAGGACAGATCCGGAAACGAGCGCCGTGAGCTTCGCTCCGATGAACGCGGTCACCACACCCGAGAGACCAAAGAGTAGGGCGACGTTGGGCTTGACCTGCCCTCGGCGATAGTGGGCGAAGCCGGCAACGAGGCTCGTCGTTCCCACTATGGCGAGCGAGGTGCCAACCGCTGCGGCCGGCGCGAGCCGGGTAACGAGGACGAGCACGGGGACAGCCAAAATCGACCCGCCACCCCCAAAAATGCCCAGCGAAAGCCCAATCAGGCCGCTAAGCAGCAGCGAGGAAATGAGGCTCGGGTCCATGTCAGGCCGAACCGCAGGCGAGGTTGGCCGGAACCGCAGTATCCATCAACCGGGGATTCGGAAGTCGGAGGCCCTGCATGAGCTCGATGTAGGCCTGTTTGGATCGAACTTGTAAGCGCGGATTGTGGGCCCGTTCTTCTCCGATGGTGCTGACCGTCCAGCCCTTGTAGTCGTGTGCCGGGTAGACGAGCGTCTGCTCGGGCAGTTGCAGCAGCTTGCCGAAGAGGCTCTCGTACTGCGCCCCGGCATCGCCGTTCTGGAAGTCGGTTCGTCCCGTGCCACGGATCAAGAGCGTATCCCCGGTAAAGACCCGGTCGTTCGACACGAAGCTGTACGAGTCGTCGGTGTGGCCGGGCGTGTGCAGTGCGCGGAGCTCGAGCCCATCGACGCTGAGCCGCTCGCCGTCGGAAATCTTGCGCGAAACGCACTCGGCCTTGCTCTGGGCGCCCATCAGAGTCGCGCAACTCGTTTCGGTTCTGAGGTCACCCAAGGCGGTGATGTGATCGGCGTGGACATGCGTGTCGACGGCAAACACGAGGCGCAGCTCGAGCTCATCGATCAGCCGAAGGTACTGGCTCAGCGCGCCTCGCACGGGGTCGAGCAGCAGCGCCTCGCCGCCCACTCGCCGGGCGATCAGGTAGGTGTAGGTGCTGGAGTCGCGGTCGAAGAGCTGTCTGAAGAGCATGGTTTCTTCCTTTCAGGGGTCAGAGCCAAGCGACACCGAAAGGGTTCAGCCACGACCAGCGCGCAAAATTCGAGTCGGCAGCTTCAGAGGCGGAGTAGCGACCGGGCAGACTTTGCCTTACTAAGGTCGAATGGCCGAAGACGACCAACGCCTGCTCGAACTAGCGCGACTGGGCCAGCCAGAGGCCTTGGAGCAACTGCTGGAGCGCCATCAAGCGCAGGTCTATCGCTTCGGCTTGAAGATGTGCCGCGATCCGGAGGACGCGAAGGACGTGCTCCAGGACACGCTGCTGAGCGTCGCCCGGAACGTCCGCGATTTTCGCGGTAGTTCTTCAATTTCGACCTGGCTTTACAGCGTGGCGCGCAGCTTCTGTGTCAAGAAGCGCCGCAAGAGCAAGTTCGCGCCGAAGGAGGCGCCTTCCTCTATCGACGGTGCAGCGGAACAGATCGTCGATCCGGCCAGGACCGCCGATGAGGCGATCGCATCCAGGCAAGTCGAGCGGGCGCTCGAGGCGGCGATTGGGGCGCTCGAGCCCATGTATCGCGAGGTCCTACTCCTGCGCGACGTCGAGGGGCTCACCGCACCCGAGGTCGCCCGTATCACCGGGGCGAGCGTTCAGGCCGTGAAGAGCAGACTGCATCGCGCTCGGCTGGCGGTGCGCGCGCAGATCGCCCCATTGCTCGGCATCCCGACCGACCTACCCACTGCGGGGGAAACATGCCCTGACGTGCTTGCGCTGTTCTCGTCGCACTTGGAGGGCGAAGTCGACGCGCAGATCTGCGCAGAGATGGAGCGACATCTCGAGGTCTGCCCGCGCTGCAAGGGAGCCTGCGACTCGCTCAAGCGCACCTTGAGCCTTTGCCACGCTGCCGGACCGGCCACTCAGATCCCATTCGCGGTTCAAGCGTCGATCAAAGTTGCGTTGCGGAATTTTCTGACCGGCACGACCTGAACCCTTTGGACTCGCGGTTGGCTCTCATTGCATAGAGGCTCCAATGGCAACCGTGCAAATCACCGAGAAGACCTTCGATTCAACCGTCAAACAAGGCATCGTGCTGCTCGATTTCTGGGCCGCTTGGTGCGGCCCGTGCCGAGCGTTCGCGCCCATCTTCGAAGCGGCCGCCGCTCGTCACCCGGACGTGGTGTTCGCCAAGGTGAACACCGAAGAGATGCCCGGTTTGGCCAAAGCCTTCGGCATCCGCGCAATTCCGACGTTGGCGGTCCTGCGGGACGGGGTGCTGCTTGCTGTTCAGCCTGGCATGGTGCCCGCGGCCGGGCTCGCTCAGCTAATCGAGAAAGTGCGCGCGCTCGACATGGACGAGGTGCGAAAGAGTGTCGTTGCGCCGATATTGGCCTCCGCAGAAGCAGGCGGTGCCTGATGTGCCGGCGCGTCGACTGTGCAACGTGTGGGCGCCCAACCTACGCGGGGTGCGGAGCCCACGTCGAACACGTTCTCGCGAACGTTCCCGCTCCCCATCGGTGCCAGTGTCGAGAAGTGCAACCCAAGCGTTTGGTGCTCGAGGAAGAGAAGCGAGCCACGCTTTTGAGAAAGTGATCGAAAAGATGCTGCCTACCGTGCTCATCGTCGTTGTACTCGTCGTCGTCGGCTACCTCACGCTGAGGAAGGGCGGCCGTGTCGACAGTGTCCAGGCCCGGCAGTTGGTACAGGCCGGCGCGCGGCTCGTCGATGTCCGGACGCCGAGCGAGTTCGCGGCCGGCCACATCCCCGGAGCGATCAACATTCCGCTCCAGCAGCTCGATAGCCGCTTGACCGAGCTTCAGCCAAGGGAGACGCCTGTGGTCGTCTACTGCCGAAGCGGCAGCCGCAGCGGGCGGGCCTCACGGGTGCTGAAGAGCGCCGGCTTCGCGGCGGTCCAGGATCTGGGGTCTATGAGCCGGTGGTGAGGGCACCTCAGCTTTCCGTCGTGAGCCACTTGCTCAGGGTTTTTGAATCGATCCCCAGAGCCTCGCAAGTCGCCATTTTGGCGCCGCCCAGGCGTTCCAAGGCCCACACAGCGTAACGCCTCTGCATCTCACGGATTGGAATCACTCGCTCGCCGAAGTTTGGCTCGGCTACTTCTGCGCTACTATCGGTGATTGATTTGGGTAGGTCCGCGAGACTCACCTCATCTTCACGGCAGAGCAGCACGAGTCGCTCGATCAAGTGCTCGAGCTCGCGAACATTTCCCGGCCATGCATAGCTGCTCAGGGCGTCCATGGCCGCCCGGGAGAAGTGGAGCGGCGAAACTCGAGTATTGCGCGACAGCGCGCGTGGCAGGAAGTGCTCGATCAGGTGTGGCAAGTCGCTCCGACGCGCCCGTAGCGCAGGAATCTCTATGGAAACGACGTCCAACCGGTAAAGAAGATCTTCTCGGAAAGCGTTGTCCGCCACGCGGCGCCGCAGATCACGATGAGTGGCCGCGATCACGCGCGCGTCGACCCGACGTTCACGGTCGCTACCCACGGCCCGGACCAGTCCGGTCTCCAGCACGTGCAGCAGCTTGGCTTGTAACGGCGCGCTGAGCTCCGCAATTTCGTCCAAGAACAGCGTGCCGTGTTGAGCTTGAGCAAACAGGCCCACGCGATCGGCGGAGGCGCCCGTGAAGGCGCCTTTGACGTGGCCGAACAGTTCGCTCTCGAGCAGCGCTTCGGGAATGGCCGCGCAATTGACGGCCACGAAGGGCTCGCTCGCGCGAGAGCTCTCCGCGTGGATCGCGCGAGCGATCAGCCCTTTACCCGTGCCGGTTTCGCCCAAGAGCAGTACGGGGACCCGCGAATCCGCGACGCGGCGAACCAAATCCAAGACGTCGCGCATCGCCGGGCTGTCGCCTACGAGGTCACTCCGCGAACTGCTGAGCGCGGAGCGCAAGGCTTTTGCTTCGCGGCGCAGTGCCGCTTCGTCCAAGGCGCGCCGTAAGAACAGCACGAGCTCTTCGACTTTGAACGGCTTGGTCAAGTAGTGATATGCCCCGCGTCGAATCGACTCGATGGCGGTGTCGATGCCGCTGAAGGCAGTCATCACGATCACGGGGCTGTCGGGGGCGACCGAGCGCGAAAGGGCGAGTAGCTCCAAGCCATCGCTGCCCGGAATACGCAGGTCGGTGACCAGCGCGTCGTGCGTGCCGAGTGACAACTGCGCCGTAGCTTGAGCTACGTCACTCATGGCACGGGACTCGAAGCCGTGTTCCGATAGACCATCAGCGACCATCTCGGCCATATCGAGCCGGTCGTCGACGACCAGGATGCGAGGAATACGGTCACGTCGTTCCGGTTTTTTCACGGCATTTCCCGGGCAATGGGTAGACGCACGGTGACGCGCGTGCCTCGCACTGCAGTGCCTTCCCGATCGGCGCGACGCACGAGAGTGAGTTCGCCACGGTGGTGCGTGACGATTTCTTTGGCGATGGCGAGCCCGAGTCCGGTCCCGCCACGAGTGGCCTTGGTCGTGAAGAATGGTTCCATCACTTGTTCGATGGTGGCACGCGGGATGCCGTGCCCCTCGTCGATGACACGAAATTCGACACTTTCCCCCGCTCGCTCGAGTTCGAAAAGTACCGAGTCGCCCGCGTCACTGGCCTCGAGCGCGTTGACGAGCACGTTGACCAGTACTTGCCCAAAAAGGGTCGCGTTGCAGGACACGAGCGAATCGCCCTGGTCTCGATCAGCCACGGTGAGCGTGATCTGCGTCTGCCCGAAGCGGTGCTGAACCAAGGCGGTCGCGGCCCGCGCGAGCTCGCTGGCCGCGACCCGGCTCAAGTTCGGGCTGTCGCCGCGCGTCAGCCCGAGGAAGCCTCGAATCACGCGCTCGATGTGCTCCGTCTGCGCGGCGATGGCATCGAGCAATCGCGTGGCCTTGGCGTCACTCGCAGACGCTGAGCGCAGTTGCTCTACGCGACCGACAATTACTCCCAGGGGCGTAGCAAGTTCGTGCGCAAAGCCGGACGCGAGTGCGGCGATGGTCGCCATGCGATTTGCACGCGACAACTCTGCATCGCGCGCCCGCTCGGCGCGATGCAGACGGAGTTTTTGCTGCAGAAACGCCTCTCGCCGCTGCTGACCAAGCATCGTCAACCCAAAGCCGACAATCAAGGCGCTCACCACCAATGTCATCAACACCGCCCGCCACTCCGAATGGCGAGCTCGGTCGCGCTCGGCCCTCGCCGATTCGACCACCGCCACCCCATCGGGACTCTCGGGAGCCGTGACGGTCCGGGAAGCCAAGCCCGCAATCGCAGTCCGCGCACCCAAGCCGATTGTCGCCGCCAGCGAGCGCGACAAACGCGCGCTCGCCGCGTGCTTGGAAAACGCGGCGTCTAGTTGGTCGCTCGACAGCACCTTGCCATTGCTCAGCAAGAACCCGGCGCCGTCCGGTTGACGGAGCAAGACCGCGACCTGGCCGGTGGCCTCGAGTTGGCGAACGGCGGCGGGGAGCTGAGCGTCAGTGAGCGCGGCCAGGCTCACGGCAAGCAGCCGATGTTCGCGGCCGAGCGCGTCGAGGGCACGTTCCGATTGATGTTGCGCATCACCAATACCCGACGCCACGACGGCGAGGACGCCAACGAGCATCAGGGTCAAGGTGCGGCGGCGTTTCGAGATGATATTGGGAAGACAGAACATCGAAGGCTAGGAAATATTCCGAGTGCGATTCGGAAAAACTCCGAGAACGGGTTGGGTAAAGCGACAAATAAGCGGGATTTTTGCTGGCTTGCTCTTTGCAATGCAGGGCGCGCGCCATGCGCTTCAACGTGTTCCTTCCCCGAAGCGCCTGGCGCTTTCTTGGCCCCACGTGCGTCTTCCAGGCGAGCGTGGGGCCCTCCGAGGGATGCCCTGATGAGCCTCTCCTCGCGGAGCCGGCAATGTCTCTGCGCGGGGTCTCAGCGCCGCATGGCAGCTGCCACCGAGTGACCATGGAACTCGATGTTTCACGTTCTCACAACTAAAAAACGATTGGAGACAACGCACATGAACCCAAAGCTCGTCTATCTGACCATGATCGGCAGCCTGCTACTCGGTGGCTGCTTCGGCTCGCAACGCGCCCAGATGTACAGCATGAAAGATGGATCGGCGTCGACGCTGGTCGTCGACAATCCGGGCGCGAGTGCGGGCGCGATCAGTGGCAAGCTGGCAAGCGGCGGAAGCTGCCACGGCTCGTTCAGCACGCTCGACCCCGCAAACGCCGAGAAGCTCGCCAGTCCAGAGATGATGTTCACCGACAATGCTACCGCAAGCGTCGCCATGCTGAGCTGCGAGTCGGGCAAAGTGCTGCGCTGCACCTTGGCGCGCCGCACCGGTGAATCTTTCAGCTATGGCGAGTGTCGTGACCAAGGCGGCACCGAATACAGCATGGTTTTTTGAGATGTCCCCCGTCGAGAAGAAGGGAACGACGATGTTCAAACCACTCCGAAACTCGCTCGGATTTCTGGCGCTGGTCGCGTTTGCATCCGGTTGTGCAAGTGCGCGAGAGGGCTATCTGTACGACACCAAGGCGCCGCGCCGGGGGTCAGTCGTTTTTCACGACGCGCAATTGACGGAAGGCAGTGTCGTTGCCCAGCTGGCAAACGGCGAGCGTTGCACCGGAAAGTTCAACACCATCCCGGACCAAGTCGAGGTAGACGACGAGACCCGCCAAATATACCGCGAAGACTCCCAGGTCGGGCTAGTGATTCTGAAATGCGGCGCGCAACACATCGTGCGCTGCGGCTTTCAGCGTGACCACGCGGGGGCTGGTTACGGCCGTTGCTCGGACACCGCCGGAAGTCACTTCAGTTTGTACTTCTGAATTCGCATCGAAACACATCATGCGATATGCACGAACTTTGGGCGCACTAGCCGTGCTGCTGGCCCGCGGCTCATGGGCTTTTGCGCAGAGTGCGACGCCTGCACCCCAGCCCGCAATCGGCCCCGCGCCGCTCGAGACTGGTCCCCAACCGGTTCAGGGCAAGTGGGGCAGCACATTCTACGGCTTCGTCGAATTCGACGCCATTCATGATTCGACGCAACCCGCGCTCACGACCATCAATGATTCTCAGGGCCACGGCGCCCTCGCGCGGCCGGGTACGTACGCCGCGGACAACGGGCAAACGCTGTTCGGTGCGCGCAATTCGCGCATCGGGTTCAAGCTCGATGCGCCCGTGATTGACAAGCTCAAGGCCAGCGCAGTGCTCGAGATGGACTTCTTGGGCAATCAGCCCACGTCCACCGCTAGCCAGGCCGCGCTGATCGGCAATCCGACGTTCCGGATACGCCATATGGCCATCAAGGTCGAAAACCCGATCGTGGACGTGCTGCTCGGCCAGTATTGGCAGCTGTTCGGATGGCAGTCGGCGTTCCACCCTAACACGGTGGAAATTCAAGGCGTTCCCGGACAAGTCTACTCGCGCGCACCCCAAGCGCGCTTGTCCAAGACGATCAAGTCCGACCCCGTCAACGTGGACTTTGCCGTCGCAGCGGCGCGGCCCGTGTCTCGCAATTCACAGGTGCCGGACGGTCAAGCCGGCGTCAAACTAACAGTCAATCATTGGAAGGGGCTACACACAGCGGGCAGCACCGGAACCGCTGTCGATGGCATGGCCGTTGGCGTGTCCGGCGTGGCCCGGCGTTTCATCTTGCCCGGCTTTTACGGCAACGGGCACAGCCGCACGAACGGCTGGGGGTTGTCACTCGACGCGCTGATTCCGATCATCCCCGCCACGCTGGATCGCCGTGCCAACGCGCTAACCGTGACCGGCTCGTTCGTCACCGGCACCGGGATCTCGGATCTCTACACGGGACTTACCGGCGGCGTGGGGTTCCCAACCCCACCCAACCCGGACATGGTGACGCCGCCGCCCACGTACGCGGCGGATATCGACAACGGCATGGTCACTTTCGATGCCAACGGGAAGATCCACACCATCGATTGGCAGTCTTACATCGTCGGTGTTCAATACTATCTGCCGCCCGCGGGCAAGGTTTGGGTCTCCGCGAATTACTCGGGTATGAAGTCCAACAATGCGACGCGCTACACGAACACCGCAGGCTTGTCGAAGGTCTTCGACAAGTCGTACTGGGCGGATGCCAACGTGTTCTGCGACGTGACGCCGGCGGTGCGCTTGGGGGCGGAGTACGCATACTTCCATCAAACCTACGGTGACGGAATGGCAGCCAAGAACACGCGCCTGCAGTTCTCCGGATTTTACATCTTCTGACAGGAAGTTTGCTCTCGATCAGGGTTCACCTTTTCGAGTGGCCGCACGTGGCATCTCCGCGCTGGGCGTGGACGATGAACACGTTGCGGTCAGCGAGGTCTGCCACCTTGCCGGCCGTCGTCCCCAAAACCCGGTCCCAACCGCCGTAGCCATGACTGCCGAGCACGATCAGGTCAGCACTCAGACGTCGCGCGTTTTCGAGAATGATTCGCCAAGGTTGATGCCCGACCGCGACAATCGGCTGTGATACGGAAAGATCCGGCGCGCGGAGGGTCAACTCCGAAATTTGAGCAATCGCTATCGCCTCGAGGTGAGCCGGGAGAGTGTCGGCGGTGCTTGCGGCAGCAGCCGGCGGAAACTCCGGCGGAATGGCGATCACTCGAATCACGTGAAGATTCGCGCCAAACTTGGCGGCAAGCGCGGCGGCGGCATCGAATACGTTCGGGGCCCGGTCCGAAGCGTCGACTGCGGCCAGGATACTTTTGATCAACGCTTCGTCGTTCAAGGGCTCTCCTCCTTGGCTTGGCTTGCTGGGGTGTATGCTGTCCCGGCCTCGGCATCGTCGGTATTCGCGCACGACGGCACGCGGTATTGCTCGCCGGTTTCGCCATTTCCGCAGGAGTTTGGGCCGTTGCTGATCACGTCGTGCTGGCCGCGAGGCTGCGAACTTCGCCCGGCCGAGGGCGCGTTGGCGAGACCTCCGGCGAGAGTTTGGCCGCAACCCAAGGCTGGCAGGGAAACCATCACGTAAATCGCCGCAAGTAAGCGAATATCACGAGTCATGTCCCTCCGGTTCGGACTCGGCTTCGATGAGTGCCTTGCGAAGAGACGGCCTCACGGCGAATCCGTGAGGCTTCTAAAGCGCGGTTCAAAAACAGCACCAGCTCATCCAACTTGAACGGCTTGGTCAGGTAGTAAAACGCACCCTGGCGAATCGATTCAATCGCGCCTTCGATCGCGCTGTACGCGGTCATGACGATGACCGGGCGCTCGGGCGCCAAAACCCGCGAGATCTTGAGCAGCTCCATCCCGTCTATGTGCGGCATCCGGAGATCGGTGACCAAGGCGTCAAATGAATTCTCTCCGAGTCGCGTTGCGGCCTCCCCGCTTGACGCCAGTGCAACCGCTTCGAAGCCGTTGTCATTCAGACCATCGGCGAGCATTTCTGCCATGGAAAGATGATCGTCTACAACCATCACCCGGGGGCGCTCGTGGGTCGCTGTCTCAGACATTGTGTTGCTCCGTAACGCTCGGGAGCTCAACGCAAGCCCGCGTGCCATGGTGCCCCCGGCGGGCCGCGATGCTGAGAGAACCGCGATGGTGTTTGACGAGCTCATTTGCGATTGCCAGGCCAAGCCCGGAGCCTTCGCCTTCGGCTTTGGTCGTGAAGAAGGGTTCCATGATGCGGGCCGCAGCATCCGGGCTGATTCCAGAGCCATCGTCCGTAACGACGAACGCAACGCATTGCTCCTCGGCTACTATCCGCAGATTGACGCTTCCGCCCGGCTCGCAGGCGTCGCAGGCATTGAGCAGCAGATTGACCAATACCTGCTCCATCAGGCGCGGCTCACAGCCTATTTTCGGCAGATTGGGGTCGGAGAAACTCGTCAAGTGCACACCCGCCTTCCCGAACCGATGTTGCACCAATTCCAAAGCAACCTGCCCCAGGGCCGCTGGGTCGACGCGCGCCATGCGCGGCGAATCGCCGCGCGCAAGCGCCAGGAATCCGCGGATGATATCGCTGATGCGTTCCGCCTGTTGAACGATTGCTTCAACGGCTCGCTTCGACCGTTCATCTCCGCTCAACTTCGACAGCACTTGCCCGGCGCGTCCAACGATGACACCCAGCGGCGTCGACACCTCGTGGGCGATCCCCGTCGCCAACGCGCCCATCGTCGCGAGTTTATCGGCGCGAACGAGGCGTTCATCGAGTTCCAATTGCACCGAAGCGACCTCGAGTTCGTGAGCCAAGGACATCTGTGTACGTTGCGTCCGCAGAGCGAGACCGCCGAACGTCAAGACCAAACCTGAAGCGACAACGACACTCAGGACCAAGCGCCATTGTGCGAAAACTTCGCGGTCGCGTTCACGCTCGGCGGTTGCCAACACCACGACGCCCCACCGCTCGCCGCCCTCGTCGAGCGTCGTCAAGCCTGCCATCGCCGTGCGCAAGGGCAGACCGAGCGTCCCGGCTTCAGTTCGCCCCAAGCGCACCCACGAAGCATTCGAGCTGAATCCATCCTCGATAGTACGTGATTGCACGACTCGACCGTCAGAGGCGGTGAGACCTGCCTCGAATGGCGGTTTGATGAGTACCTGAACCAGATTGGGCTGTTCCACCGATCGCACCGCGGACACGAACTCGTCGGTTTTCAGCACCGAGGCGAGGCGCGTGCTTGCCTCGCTCGTCGACCCTCTAGGCCCTTGGCCGATCCCCCCGGTTGTGACCTTCGAGCGCGCGAGCGGGTGCCTGAACGCCAAAGCCAAGGCTTGCGCCAGCGCGTGCTGCTCGCCAGCGAAGTCGGCCAACGCGGAGGCGAATTCGCGCTGCGCGTCCCAGTAAGCGGCGGCGGCCACCGCGCAGATCGCAAGCAACATCCACGGTAGGAGGGACCGGCTCTTCACGGTGGGCCCAGCGCCACGGATCGGTGCACGCTTGTGCGAGCGACGCATGCGGGCGTGGGCGTCCATCACGACGGGTCAGAGCAATTGTGGGGCCAACCATCAAACTGGCCAATCAGACGACGAACGGGCAAATCGTTGGTGACACTTCCCGGAGATTTTCCCTATCGACAAGGAAAATTTCCCAGCGCCGCCCCTGCGCGAATCCACGACTTTCAGCTTTTTCTCGAAAATACGGCAGTGGTCCGAGATGTGCTTTGACGCGCCGCAATGACTCGCCCCCGAGACGCGCTTTTCGCCGTCTTTGCTCTCTGGCCTGCTCTTGCGAGCGCGCAGGCTGTCCGTCCAGCGGCATCGGATCGATCGCCCTCGGTTACGACCGACCCGCCGCTGGCCTTCCAGCCGCCGCCGGCGCCCGTGCGCAGTATGAACCTCGCGGAGGCGCTCGCGTACGCCCGCGCGCACCAGCCCGCAGTTCTCGTGGCCGTTGCTCGGATTCGGGCGCAAGCGGAGCAGGCCAACGTGCCACGTTCTCAGTGGTATCCAACGGTCGGCGCAACGGCGCAGTTGTTCGCGGCCACCGCAAACAATACGACCGGAACGTACGTCTCTCCGGATCGGATGGACATCCCGAGGATCGGCGGGACTCGTGGAACGGCGACCGGTTCGTGGTCACCCTACGCTTCGACATTCGTCGGCGTCGGCGTAAACCAGGAGCTCTTCGACTTCGGTCGCATCGCGGCCCAAGCGGCTGCCGCCGACGCGCTCACCGATGTGGAACGCCAGCGGACCCGGTCGGCTACGCTCGATGTGTCATTCAACGTCGAGGAAGCGTATTTCTCGGTATTTGCGGCCAAGGCGATCTTGCGAGCGTCTCAAGACGCCTACGAGCGCTCTCGGGTGCATCGCGACCTCGCCAATGCTGGCGTCAACGCCGGCATGAGATCGCCGATTGAGTTGACCCGGGCCAACGCCGATCTCGCGCAGTTCGACATTGCTCGAGTACGAGCGCAAGGTGGGCTCAGCACAGCTCAGACCGTCTTTGCAGCCACGGTCGGCGTGACTGACCCTGAGCTCGATGTAGCCACCGCGCCGCCGGCCCCAGCGGAGCTCCCCGATCTCTCCGCCGCGATTCAGCGAGCTGAGGATGCCGACCCGCGACTGCGTGCCGCCATTGCTCAGCTGCGAGCGGCAGAGCTCGATACGCGCGCGATTCGAGCTGAGACGCGGCCCAACCTAGCTCTCACCGGAACGCTCTCGGGGCGCGCTGGCGGCGCCCCCGCCTCTGGTGCCGGCAGCACACCAGATAGCGGAGGTTGGGTACCAAGCGTGCCCAACTGGGACGTCGGCGTCGTGCTCAGCTGGCCACTATTCGACCCGACCGTCTCCGCACGCGTCAAGGCATCCCACGCACGAGAATTCGTGCGGACGGCGGACGTGAGCCTAGTGCGCGCAGAAGAGCAGGCGGTGATTCGCGAGGCGTACTCCGCCGTGGACGTTGCTCGCACGGTCGTCCCGGGTTTGCGCCGTGCGGTGGACGCTGCGCGCGCCAACTACGACCAGGCCGATGCACGCTTCAAAGCGGGGCTCGGGACGAGCGTCGAGCTGGCGGACGCCGAAAATCTGCGCACGCAGGCAGAAATTCAGCTGGTCTTGGGCGAATTTGAACTGGCGCGGACGCGCGCAGCGTTCGGTAGAACGATTGCAGAAGGACTCTGAAGTGAACACTGAAGCCAATAGTAATCATCCTGACCGTGAGCAGGGATCCCCGCCGGCACCGCCAGTCATCCAACGCCGTCGCCGCTCGTTCATCCCAATCGGAGTCGGCGTCG